>Ga0265797_10009546_pt1 | contig 12593 bp, 14 predicted proteins | sample P2T30metagenome_FD_192433 | JGI IMG/M metagenome (GOLD analysis project Ga0265797, IMG submission 192433) | Plant litter microbial communities from East Loma Ridge, Irvine, California - P2 T30 | ecosystem: Environmental > Terrestrial > Plant litter > Unclassified | place: USA: California... | reverse complement strand
ATCACCGCAACAGCCACTGGCTATTCCGGCAGCACTGCAAAGGCTACCTCAGCAGCCAGTGTAAGTGCCCCTCAACCTCAATCCATCAGTTCGCTATTATCGCTGGCGATAATCCCGGCCATGATCCTCACGGGCAGTTTAGCGCTAAGCCTGGACCGATACTTCCGATGAGGAGATGGTCGCGGATTCATTGTTATTTCGAGCGCGCGTTCCCTTTTTGCACAAAACAATATCCCCCCAAAAGCCATAATCAGTGCATATTGATGAGACATGATGAACACGATATCACCACAAAACAAGCATCTACATCAAAATCACACCCCCGTATTAATCACATTTCTGAACCCTGTGAAGTTTGCGAAGCTGACCATTTGATTTCTTCCAATGAATTAGTCCAAAATCAAGAAGCGCCACGAGCCGCATCGTCACCACCACCACCACGGCTCCCACGCGAGACCCAAGAAGTAGGGTTGCTCCCGAACCCCAAAATGAAGCAATCTTCGTTTATTTCCTAGCGGCCAGCCCAAAAACCTGGGCACCAGAGACAAGCCTCCCCGCCACAAGACAGGGATTCCAAGACAATTACGCAAACCTTTTTAAGACATCCGCGCGCGGATATGGCTGACAGCCAGCCTCAGCCAGCCTTAACCACCAAAATTAGCGGGCTTGGGGCTTTTTTTTTTGGCCCTTTTCTACTTTTAAGCATGCCCTGGCATTTTCCGGCCGGGGCCTCCGAGCATCTTGCGATTCAGCAAGCGTCATTTTATCTTTCTTGCTAAACCGGCTGTGGCGTGGCCGTTTCTGCGACCACTGTGCTGGTCTTCTGTTTCTTTCTTTCGTTTCCAGAATTTCGTATATTGTTTACAGCATAGGGAGGGCATGGCATTCCGCGGCTGCGGCGCTCGCTTGGGACAGAGGGCATTATTTCCATTCTCGCTAGCTTATTAGCTGGCACTACACTATTATCAATATCAACATTAGTCCGCTCCTCTGGGGGTCGGCTTCTTTCTTCTCCATCAGTTCGGATCGCAAATGCGGTTGGTCGGCTCCACCATTCGCTACCAGCCTTCTCTCCTCCATGCAGTGCGATCCTTCCGCGTGTGGATCCAATGCATGATGTCGTGATGTTCGTTGAAGACGTCCGTACCATCCCAACCACACACCCATCAACAACGATCGATCTGAGACATGACCAATCACCTCCAGACCAATCGCAACCCGTAGCACTTCGAAACCAGCATCAACCGTCCTCGTTCTCTTTTGCCTCTCATCTTCCGCCAAGGCCGTCCAAGCCGCGGCTGGATCGATTTCTCTCGCTAAAGTTATACGGAGGCGGCACCCGCAAGCGTTAGCCATCGATTCCCCGGCATCTCCACTCACGCCCGCACGCTAGTTGTGGACAGGCGAGAGGCGAGATGTCGCCTCCTCCGCAAAATGGACCGGGCTTGGGGGCCGTGTAAAGACCAATTTCTTGGAAATAATGGAAGGGTTCGTAGCTTTGATCTGGTTGTTGTTCTTCTTTCAAGGTTTGAAGAAAAATTAAAGGTATTTTGAATCAGTGCGAAGCTTTGTTTGAGACAATTGCCTCTCTTATATGTCAAATGTGTGTTTGGAGCGAGAAAGCGAGTCGATGATTCGTTTCTAACAATTCGACGTTAATACGAGGTAGGGCTGGCTGCATTTTCTTGGCCAATATATCTGATACTTGAGGATTTGGTGAAGACTGCTTCGGGCGCGCTTTCCGTTCTTGTTAGGGCTAAGCGATTTAGACGACATGTTCCTTCTTGAGTCTTGACAAGCGACACACAGAAGCGACAGAATCATCGTTGGATCGTGGCGGACAACATTGAAGTTGTTTGTATCATAATCCGGTACGCATTGATTACGAAGAATCGGCTTTGTGTTTGTTACATCAAGCATGTAACCCGAGAACCTGACATTTTGTGACACAACCACACATGTTAAAAATCTTGAAGAAAATCTTCTACAACACAGGCTTTTTCGTGTGTTCACGACATTATGTCGTCAATACTCTACTTTCAGACATATCCAGTAATCGTTGTATCTATGTCATCAGTTGCGAACACGATATAGAAGTTGAGACTTGAGCTTTCAAGTCCGAGGCCATTGAAACTCAAACTCCAGACACAAAGATAAGCATCACCAATTCTCTAGGGCCAATTCTCAAACTATCCACTTCGTCAACCTCCAACGGTGGCCGCCGCTTCTTTGTATTAGGATCCGGGACATATGAATCATCAACAGACTGCTAAAGAGTCGGTAGGAATTTGGTAACTTTGAAGTCGTGCACATAACCCCAAACCCTAACATTGTGAGGTACAACTCACGTGTACATGTATCGAGACAAAAGATGTTACATGTAAACAATAAACGATCATCTGTGCATTCAAATCTTCATGGCACCTGTATTGCATGCTCAGTTGTATCACATGATAATCACTCATCAATCACAGGAATGATATAGACGTCAAATCATGGATTTTTGACTTCGAAGCCACTGGAAGCTCGCTGTCAAGATTGAGTCGAAACGATTAAATGTCTATGTGTATGTTCAGCTCTCAACCCATATATTCCCTATCTCAATCAATGGCGATAACCACCAAGCCCCCGCCAAACTCACCTCCATCTTTGTCCCGTCACGTACGTTGTCGGAGGGTCTTGGCGGCGTAAACTAAACCGACGAGTGAAGTGAAGAATGACACTTGACTCCACCTCCAATTCACTTTCGCATCACATGCTAGATCAAGCCTCAGGACACCATTGTTGTGCCTTTGCCCACCGTCGTTCGCTTTGCAACCCACTCTCGCATACTTCAATGGTCACAAAAAGCTCACCAACACACAACACCGCAGCAGTCGAACTTTCCGAACGAACCAAACAAGCAGGTATGGCCCTCTAAGAGAACCGCGAAGGCGCATGGCAGCTAATTGTACTCAGGCAGAATGGCTGCGAAATCTCGCGACCTCTCAAGCACCCAGCAAGACCCACCGCCGTTCATGAGACTACCCGTCGAGATCCGACTGTACGTCTACGAACTCGCACTCAAAAATAACCTCACTTACATCGAGTCCTTCGCATCGTGCCCCACGTTCGTCTATGAAAAGAAGCTCAAACTCCGAGGCGCACTCGCCTTGCTCCTAGCCAGTAAAGCCATTCGAGCAGAGTTCAGCGAGGGCGTCATGCTTCAGGTCACCGCCCGCTGCGAGAGCTTTAGTGCTCGTATCAAGGCGCTGGAGCTTGAGTGGAAGATGGAACTCGAGAAACTGCACAGAGACCTGAGACCTTCGCTAGAAACCACCTTCTCCGCTTTGGCACGCCATTTGCAGCGCGACCTTGAGGTTGGGAACGCTCGGGATTCCATGAAGGCTTTATTCACGGTGAAGCACATCATGGAACGTACTGTCGAAGAGTTCAAACCGAAGCTCGAATCTTCCAATGACATCGAGGAAAAGAGCGTTGCAGACGGATGCTGAATGTTGCCGTCGAGACGAGGTGAGGTCGCCAAACTTCTATGGGATCGTGAAGACCTTTGTCATTGGACTCGAGGATAAATAGCGAAATAGCGTGCAAAGTTGCTCCAAATGAATCGGTACGAATCGGAGGTCGACAACCGCCCCTGGCGGAGAGATGTTTGTGCAAGGACGCAGGGTCTGATGCACATGGCGCTGTGTATTCTAATCGACGAGAAAGTGGATTGAGCAAGTACAGCATGTCACAGCTCAGATAACCATCCAAAACAAACACCAACCATCACATCCAAACCCCAACTAAAGCATCCGACTAACATAAGCAAACTCCTCCAACGACCCTCTCCGCCCCCCACTCCCTCTCCTCCTGATGGACCTCGACCTCGTCCTCGAACTCACACTCCCACTATTATCACCCCTCGCATCCCCAACCCTCCCCCTCTGCACCCTCTCACCCGCAGACGTCGTAACAGGCTTTCTAGCAGGCACGCCAGCTCCCGCCCTCGCACTCGCTCGCCTACCACGCTCCTCTGCCGTCTGCCTCCCACCTCCCCTCCTCCCCTCCGGCACTCTCACAGCACCCCTCCTGCTCAGTCCCTCTACATTCCCACTCCCACGTCCAGGCCTAGCATGCAGCGCCCTTGGCGAAACGGCAACCAGCTCGTCATACGCCGGCGGCGGCGCCGCACCATAATCGCCCAACACGCGCTGCGCAGCTTGAACAAGATGCGTTTGGTAGAGGTCTAAGACGGCGCCGGGCGGGAAGTGCAGGAGCCTTTCAAGGAAAGAATTATGTTCTGGGGTGAACCAGGCTGCTTGGCCGTCTGGGCGGCAGGGTGTTGGGCCTGGGCGGGGAGGCATTGTTTGTGTTGATGGAGGTGTGTCGAGCGTCGTTGATCGTGGTTGATTTTTGTTTCTGTTTCTGCTTTTTTGGATGTACCTTTGCGGTGGAAGTGAGTGGCAAGATACGGAGAGGTCTTTGCGATTATCAGATGATTGGCTGTGATGATGTAGAGGTAAATAAGTAAAATAATAATCATGGCAGACGGATAAACGAAATGGTGTTGTGTGCTTCCTCGAAACAAAGGATTTACTTGCAAGATGTCGTATGGCCGCATTTGGCTATGTCAATACTTCGAAGTTCGGATTGCTTTGTTTGAAACTTCTCCCAGTATTGCATGCCACAGTTCGAAGGCTGCAGTGTGACCAGGAGTGAAGAGATCCTGTTGTTCGGGGTGTTGGGGAAACGAAGAGTTTTAATTCATGCTCGAAACGCTGCAAAGCAGAATACGACGTCTAGCTGAAAAAAATGATGATACACTGCCGGCCGACCATTAACGCCATGTCTATGCATTCGCTGAGCTGCGAGGAAGTTGGTAATTCCTCCATCCTGAAACTCCTCTCAGTTCATCCTTCCGTTAGCCCTGCCCGCTCTCCCATCTTCCTCATCGTCGCTGTCAGTCAGACCAAATGGTTCTTGCTCTCTGCTAGTTTTCCGTCCGCCGCTCAAGTCATCGAGCTCCGTCTCGTCGTAGTCCCTAGCAGCTTCAACGTCTCTCTGCTCTTTGGTCGGTGGTCGGCGATCGGAGAACCCGTTAAGACCCAAGCCTGATGCCATCTCAGGCGCTCTGCCGTTGCCGTCGTCGTGATCTGTGCCGAATAGACCAGCGTAGCCTGCGCGCCTGCGCCTGTCTCGCCAGACAAAAGTGCCCCAGGCGATCGCGGCGACCAGGACGAAGAACAATGCCACCTCGCCGGAGCGGCGGTATGCACGCCATGCAGCTTCTTGGAGCTTATCCTTTTCGGCTTCCTGGGCGGCGGTGGAGTTAGGGTGGCCGCCAACAGAAGTCGAAGGAGCCTTCTCTCCGTCGAGCAGCGAGTCAGCTGGTGCGCCACCAATAGAAGCAATATCAACGCCCATGAAGCGATCCAGCATGTCACGAGAGCGACGCGGGTAGTCGAATGGCACCATGTGCGAAGAGTTGTAGAACTTGACGTATGTCAGGTTGCGTGCGGATTGGTAGATACCTGCAGGCTCGCCTTCGAAGCTCCAGTCGTGACGCGGCGCCCATGTGCCTGCAGACAGCTCCATACCCTTGCCACCGTTCCACTCCAGGTTGTTGATGAGTTCCTCCGTTCCAAGGTGATTGCAGATGAGATCCTTGTCGCCTGAAAAGAGCAAGATGGGAATCTGCTTGAGCAAGTCAGGGAGTAGTGTCAGACTAGGCTTGGACTTTGCAGCATTGAAGGCTCCGCCGACAGCGCCGCTACATTCAGTCCAACCAGTCTTCTTGTCCGGGTTGAGGTGAATGGCCTTGATGACATCGTCGCGGCGCAAGTAAGGCTTCACCTGCTCAAGATCTGGTGGCCAGTTCATTCCGCAGCTTGGGTATGAATCCTTCAGGCGAGTGTCGTACATGTTTATGCATTGTCCTCCGAGCTCCTTGGTCGAGACGCGCAGGATTTCCTGGAGGATAGCTTCGCATACTCCGACGTCTACGTGATCTTTGCCACCGGCGGCGAGCTCACGGTTGCAAGCAAGGAGCATCTGGTCCAAGTGGCCGGAAGCCTCGGTATCAGGCTTCACCAAGCCAACCTGTTTAGCGTAGCTGATGTACGATGCATATTGGTCCTTGCCAGATATCCAGCCATTGCCGATCAGAAGACCGCTGACATTCCACTTGTCGTGATCCTTTCTCTTGTTACGGTCCATCATAGCTTTCGCGATGTACGGGATGTGTTGTCCAGCATAAGATTCGCCAGCAATGTAGATCTGCATTGTCGTTAGTTGGCTCTTGAACCGCTGACAAGGCATCAAAAACTTACATCGTCGCGCGCATGCTCCGGGAAGATGGCAAACCACTTCTCCAAGAAGGTAGTCATCTGCACCGCCATCTCGTCCAGATCATGAACGTACGAGTCCGTATCCACATAACTGAATCCGGTTCCGACCGGGTTGTCAATGAACAGCAAGTTCGCAAACTCATCCCAGCTGCCATCGTTCATTGTCAATTTCCCATCTTTCGTCACTCGGTATGGTCCAATCTCCATCATCGCGCCATCCATGCTACTGCAACCAGGCCCTCCATTCAGCCAGATAACGGTCCGCTGGCGGTTGGCGATGTGTCGATTCTTGTAGAACCAGAAGAACATGTTGCCATGGTGTTCAGGTGTGACTTCTACGTGTCCAGCATACATGTTGAGTAAAGGCGAAGGTGCTCCAGGCAGCGAGTGGATGTAGTAGTCTGCTGCAGTCTTGTCGGCGGCCATGGCGGGTGTTGAGAGGCATATTGAGGAGAGCAGTGTCGATAGCAACAAGGAAGACCATGAAGGCCGTTGCCTTGAAGAAACAGGCATCTTGAGGAGGAGCAGTCAGAGAGGACCCTCGCGGTCTGCTCCTATGCGCCTTTCGGCGGGTGTAGTGAACGCTCTAATGGACAGGAATCCAGAGTGCCGAATTGCGGTAGCTAGCCGACAATAAAGGGCGTGTGCAGACGACGCTGCACAGCTCGATGTCTCGGTGGTGCCAATGAGAGTATGGAGAAGAAATGGGAAAGTGGTAATACAAGCAAGATGGTAAGGTATTATTGATGTCAAGTTAAGGAAGGGTACAGGCAACGGCAGCTCTCAGCTTGCGCCAGGAGCCAGCACTTGTCCAGGAGTAGCCATATGTGTACGCAATCGCCGAGCGCAGGGACTCTAACAAACAGCCCTACCGTCTATCAATAGCGAATTTCACGTCGCGCGGGAAAGGTAATACTTTCGATTGTTTTTAGCAAGAATGTATATTTGATTTACCATAATCAATATCTCATTGGCAATATCAAAGATTTGATATGAGCATTCTTGCATGTCCCTTTCGTTTCCTCAGTGTCACGTGAACAGGCGTCAACTGCTTTGTCACGTGCCAAGAAGACCCTCGTCATCTTCAAGTTGAAGCGCGTCGAGGCTCGCGTTCGGCTCATCTGTTGCCTCACTTGCTCACTTGCCTGCTCCACTACTGTCGCCTTGAGCATTCGCCTTCACTCTCTATATCTCGTCCTGTTTGCCTCTGGACGAGCTGGACTATTGCCACAACAAATCTCAGCAGAGTAATGTGCCAATATGCCTATGTAAGCATCCACAACGCCTCCCATTAGACAAGCACGCGACGCTAACACTCCGACAGGCCAGGTGATCAACATCGCGACAATGCCAACACAGTGAACCCTTTTGCGCCGCCTGCGCCTCGAATATCCGAGTGGACCGCCCAAGAAATCGCCACATTATCCTCAAGGCTGGAAAAGCAATTAGGACCCGAGTACATCTCAACGCGACCTGGAGCTGGCGGCGGCAAGGTCCACTACCTCGCAGCAGAAAAGGTCATCAATCTCGCAAACGAGGTATTCGGCTTCAACGGCTGGAACTCCTCAATTCAGAACGTGCAGATCGACTTTGTCGACGAGAACACCACAAATGGCAAGATCACACTCGGCCTGAGCACGATCGTGCGGGTCACGTTGCGCGATGGAACATACCACGAGGATATCGGCTACGGCCACATTGAGAACTGCAAAGGCAAAGCGGCGGCTTTCGAGAAAGCGAAGAAGGAAGCCGCGACAGATGCCATGAAGCGTGCTTTGCGCAACTTCGGCAACGTGCTAGGAAACTGTCTATACGACAAGGACTATCTAGGAAAAGTGACCAAGTTGAAAGTTGCGCCGAGCAAGTGGGACGCGGAGAACCTCTACCGGCATCCGGACTTTGCGCCTATCAAGCGAGAGTCGATCGCAGGCGCTGCTGCGAGGGAACAGTCCCAAACGAACGGGAACGGAGTGAACGAAGCTAGCAGAGGACAGGAAGTTGGACGTATGCCGAGCAATCGATCGCTTGCATCAGCTGGCTCGGGCGAATTCGATGATGATTTTGGAGGAGGCGATCTGGACGATACCGATTTCAGTCATCCTGACGAGGTGCGACTGGACGACTCGAGGACTATGGAATCACCAGCACAACGACAAGCACAAAACAATGCACAGCGAAATGGCGTGCAACGAATGCAGTCAATGCCCAATGTTCAACCCTCGAATGTGCAACCACCACAACCTCCACAAGGTCTGCAAGGCCCGCAACGACCAGCAGGCGTACAACGGCCGCAAGGCGGTATGATGCAAGCACAGTCTGGTCGAATGCTGCCACCACAAACTCCCGGTGCCCAACGTCCTTCAGTGGCAACCAACGGACCCAACGGATATGACGGAGCAGGGAGCCGATCCACTTCTTCATCAGCTGAAGAAGGGCAGCCACATCAGCAGAAAAATGGTGCTCCCAATGCACAGCCAGAAGAATATCAGCCACCAATGCCCACAGAGCCACCAGCAGGCATACCAGCAGGCTTCGTCACGGGACGCAGCGCAGGTTTCCTAAACCAAGCAGCCGAAGGCAAGGCCGTAGCGCCACCGGCTGCCTTCAACCCACACGCAGAGAGCCCTTCCATCCGGAGAACGCAAGGAGTAAACCCCAATAAGTCTGCGCCGATCATGCGCGAGTCATTAGGCAACGCACTGGCAAACGCAGCCAATGGCGGACCACAGCAGAATCAACAACAAAGTAACGGCCCCAATCGATCCAACTTCGTCAACCCTGCCGTCGATCCGACACGACGAATTGGCATGCCAGGCGGTGGAGGTCCGCCCAATCGCGGCGCATACAAGCCTCCGTCTGCGGTGAAACGACCGGCCTTGACAGACGTCAGCAACCTGCCACAAGTGGATGGTGGTGCGGACACAAAGAAGCAACGTGTCGAATCTCCTGCTCCTGCGGTCGAGAACGGGCCTGGCGGTGCGGCGGTGTCATGAGAGTCGGCTTTCGAGCAAGAACCGCCAAGGAGCGACTCGTTTGTTTGTTGATTGGTGTTTGTTTTTTTCGAGCGAGGCGTTGGCATGGTATGGCACGGCAGGGCATGGGCATGGTTAGCATCAGCAGCGAGATAGCTTTTCTCCCAGTAACCCAAATGAACAACACAGGACGTCGGAGTCCAATGAAGAAAGAACAAACATCTCCCAACACAAATCCGCCACTGTTCTCACTTCTTCTGCAGCACCCCCCTCGGCAACCCCCCAAAATCCTCCATCTCATCCGACTTAACACCAGCATTACCCTTCACACCCGCCCTCTTCACAGCAGCAGCAACGCCACCTCCAGCAGCATTTTCTTTCCCACTTTCTCCAACCAGTCTCTCAACAAGCACAGCCTTAGCCCTCGCTTCTCTCAACCTATCGTCGAAATCCTGCACCCCGTCCTCGCTGTTCTCCCGACTCACGTCGTCTGCATCCGTAAGCTCTGCTAGTCGCTTCACGTGCCGGACTAACCTCTCACTACCACTCCCCGGTAAGACGCCCAATCTGTGAGGTTCAGGTTCCTCCTTATCGACCTCGAGAGAAGTGGACGTGGTGGCGTTCTCGGGAAGGCGGGCATTCCAGACTGCTGCTCGACCCCCGAGTTTTCCCAATTCGATGAATTTCTCAAACGATTTCTCGAGCCCGAAGACGCGGCCTTCGATGCGGCCGGAGAGGGTGCCTTCGGAGATTCCGAGGGCGCGGCCTTCGGCGTGGTATTGGGATTCGAGGGAGAGGAGGGTGTCGAAGGGGTCTTCTTGTTGTTGGGCTTGTGGTGAAGCCATGTTTGGTGTGCTAGTTGAAGTTTCGTTATGAAATCTAGAACCTTGGAAATATGCTCCAGTGCGGATTTTAAATGAGATTTGTCCTGGGTTATGCTGTTGGTTTTTGTGGTCCTGGTCCTGGCCCTGGTCTCGATGGTGGTTGATGTGGCGATGAGGTTCAAAATGATGACAATGCGATTCTTGGTGTGTGTGATCTCCTGGGTATTTCTGATGCTCGATCAAACTTAGGCAAGTTCTTGTTTCAAAATTCAGTCTGAAGATTATTTGTTCTGGTCGTCCTCTCGAGTCTAGCAAAAGCTTTAGTTCATCCGCCGATGACTAAGGCACCTTCAAAGATCTGATAACCGCACGCCAGCCAGAATTCTCAGCCCGAGCGGGCCAAGAATTCTGTCACCAGACTCGCTCCTTCCTACGAACTTCAGCAACACCAAACGGGAGCGAATACCACCGCCGCCGGTCACATCCACACACACACCACACATCGCAATGCCTCCCCGCCAACCAACACTGCGGCTCTTCGCCCTGCCGCCGCGCTTCCTCTGCCCCTCGCTCCCAACAACCCAAATACGCACAATCCGCAGCATCGACAAACCCGCCCTAAAACCCAGCCGCTTCAATGCCGCGCCCTCCCTCCCCGTGCTAGGAAGCAGCCACACCGCGGCTTTCGAGCGCAAAGAACACACCATGCCCCTCCGCACCGGCGCCCTCGCGATCAAAAAGGGCATGACCGCGCTCTACGACCCGGAAACCGCGAAGCGCACGCCCTGCACCGTCTTGCAGCTCGACAGGTGCCAGGTCGTCAGCCACAAGCGGAGAGACATCCACGGCTACTGGGCCGTGCAAGTCGGCGCCGGCGCGAAAGAGGCTAGGAATGTGACGAGGCCGGAGAGAGGGCATTTCGCTGCCCAGGGCGTGCCGCTCAGCAGACATTTGGCGGAGTTCAGAGTCAAGACTGCTGAAGGTCTGCCGCCTGTCGGCTCTGCTATTACTGCAGACCTTTTCATCGAGGGACAGTACATCGACGCGCGCGCGAACCGTAGGGGTATGGGTTTCGAGGGCGGCATGAAGCGCCACAACTTCAGCGGCCAGGGCGCTTCGCACGGTAACTCGCTGGCGCATCGTCTGATGGGTTCGTCTGGTGGTGGACAGGGCAGCGGTAGCAGAGTGCACCCGGGCAAGAAGATGCCGGGTCGCATGGGAGGCGAGCAGATGACTGTGGCGAATTTGAAGGTCATGAAGGTTGACAAGGAGAATGGAATTGTGGTTGTGCATGGCGCGGTGCCCGGGCCGAAGAACTGTGTGGTTAAGCTGCAGGATGCGATTGGGAAGCCTTGGCCCGAGGCGAAGTGGCCTCCTGCGATTGAGGGTGCGACGGAGGTGTTGAGGGAGGGTGTTGAGAAGGTTCCTGCTGCTGCGTAAGAGGTTTGAGGGATGAAGAATGATTTGACTTCGTGCATTCGAGCAAGATGGTGACCAAGATGTGGTCTGGAGAAGCGGGTGTTGTGGGGAGGATTACGAGCATGCAGGCAGAGGAAGGGAGGCGCTTGCGATTGAAGCATTTCGAACAGTGTTTGGCTAAGCATGTCTACGGAAAGGCAGACAGGCTCACAATGGGCCTACAGACGCTGGGAGTGACCTAGCACGATCTCATCACATTGTAACCATGTAACCATAGAAGAAGACAAAGGGCAAGAAAAACTGCCCCCGGAGAACAAAATGGAAACTGTACATTATAATTGCATATTATCATCATCCTCGTCAGGGTAAGCACTGCTCCCAAGTCCATTCTCCCTCTCCTCAGCTTCGCGCTCTCTCCTAGCCTCTTCCCTCGAGCGTCCAATCTTCCTGTAAGTGAAATTGTCAGTAAAAACCCCCATCCCCAACTAACCAGAATTCAAACAAAAAAAAAATACATACCTCAACCCATCAACAACCCCCCCAACAAACCCCCTCACCTCCGCAACCTCCATCCCGCCCACCCCATTAATCTGCAACCCAGCCCCTCCCTCCAGCACCCTAAAACCTTTCCTCAGCTTACTCATCCTCACCTCTCTCAAATCCCTCAACAACCGCCTCACGCTATCCGCGTCCTCGAAATCATCGCTCGCGTGCGTCAGAAGCAAATGTCCCATTTCCAGCCAGTGGTACGGCAACGCTGTCGCTTGGGCGCGGGAGGTGTGCGTGTCTTTCAGGAAGGGCGTTGAAAGCTCGAGGGTCTCGTGGGCGAGGTATGGGGTTTCGTTTTCGTCTGAGGGGTTGGTGGAGGCGGCTGTTGTTGTGGGTGGAGGGAGGATTGGAGATGGGGAGAAGACTGCGGCGGTGGTCTCGGCGGTTTCGAAGTCGAGGATTGTTTCGAGAGAGGTTGGGTTTAGCCAGGCCGGGGGTTGGATGTTGGCGCGGCGCTGGCGTTTGAGGAGGAGGCCGAGCCAGAGGGGGAGGGGAGT
>Ga0265797_10009544_pt1 | contig 12595 bp, 10 predicted proteins | sample P2T30metagenome_FD_192433 | JGI IMG/M metagenome (GOLD analysis project Ga0265797, IMG submission 192433) | Plant litter microbial communities from East Loma Ridge, Irvine, California - P2 T30 | ecosystem: Environmental > Terrestrial > Plant litter > Unclassified | place: USA: California... | reverse complement strand
GCTACTAACCTTAACCCCAAAGCCCTTGCCATACTGTTTCGCGCGCGCGACAATAGCCTCCGGACCGGCGGTAAAGAGGTCGAAGTACAGCGCCGAATAAGGTAACGCAGCGTCGTGCTCGATGTTCTTGAGATTTTGCTGCAGGACCAGGACGTTGAGGTGCATGTGTGCGCAGCCGTGCGTGTTCATGCGTTGGATGCGCGTGGTGCACAGGTTGAGGAGGTATGTGTCCGTGAGGTGTGCGAGGCCGTGGGCGGAGATGGAGGCTGGAACGGTGGTGTCGAAGGTTGTGAGGTTGGCGTTTAGGGCGAGGATGGTGGGGGAGGGGTCGTTGAGGGGCGTATCGAGGGAGAGGTTGGGGGGGAGAGCGTGGGTGAGGGAGTGCAGGATTGTGGCGCGGATGGAGAGGTGGAGGGTGCGGAGGATGCGGGTGCTGAGGGTGCGGTAGGAGGTTACGACGCGGTCGAAGTCGCTAGGACGTGTGTTAGCGAGTACATTGGGAACAGGATGGGAGATGGAAATGGGACTCACTCGACTGTTTCAGTGTTGAGGGGCAAGTAAACCGGCGCGCCCTCTGCTCTGGGTTCCGACGACGAAAGCAACGTCCAGCGCTGATTATGTCGCTCCTTCATAGATTCGCCGCGCACGGAGTCGGTCGCTCGGTCGCTGATGTGTCGGAGTTGCGCCGTCTTGGTGGCTAGCCATTTCATGCTCGTGTGCAGCAGACATAGATTGGCGAGCATCTTCTTGTCCTGAATCATGTCTGCTTGATCTAAAGGTTCTTGGGCGACGGCTTTGACGAGCAGTACTGTTTGCTTCTCGATGAGCTCGTCGAATTTCTTGCGATCGGATGGGTCGGCTTGGAGGATGTCGGACACGGTTTCTTCCATTCCTAATGATTCGGCCCATGCGGCGGGCGCCTTCAAGTACCGCCCAGATGGAGCGGGCTGTGATCGGCTGACGAGTGCTTTGTACCAGCCGTAGCACTTTTGTGAGTAGGTTTCCATTTGGTTCACGATGAGCTGGGAGAAGGCTTGGTCGTGGGGGAGGTTGTCGAGCATTTTGCAGAAGGCTGAGATGAGTTGGTGAAATTGAACAGTGCCCTGGACCGTTAGTGAGGTACCCCAAATACGGACCAATAACATACCCTGAAGATCGGTTTCTTGGAGTACTTGGCCCAGTGAGGATCTTCGTTGAACGAATCGAGCTCAATGAAGGTCTGTGAAGCCATCTCGATCAGAGTCTCGTCGAGCTGTGGATGAAAGACGTTGACAAGGAAGTCATCGAGAAATGATGTCAGGGTGCTCATCACGATGTCTGAATTTGGTGGTACGACCTCCTTTAGTCGATTGAGAAAGTCGAGGGATGGAGGCAGCAGAATGCCCATATTGAAGACACTGGGCTCGACAAGAAGCTTATGACCAGTAGCACTACCATCCAGATTGGCACTTGTGTCCGCTGCGATGTCGTCAGGTCTTTTCGAGTCGGATACCAGCCCAGGCACTGATGACTTTAGTATAAACTCGAGATCCTCTCTTTCCTGTGAGATGTCGGGTGCTTTCGTATTCATGTCGGAAAGCTTGAACATGCGCTTGCTTCGATCGCGTGGCGCACGGGAGAATGCACTGGCAGCTGATGCTTGTCTTTGGCCGCCGCGGTACGACGTCTCGCCGTCTGTGGCTAGGTAGTCGTGCAGCAATGAGCGGATCTGAAGAACCATTAGCAATCATCTCTAGACGTGTCGAGGCACTCACCTCGCTTTGGTACAACTTCCACAACTCCTTGAATCCGCGAGTCAATGCTGCGCTAGAGGAGTCTCGCAAGCCCTCTCGTCGGACGATGCCTGCGACAACATCGTACACCGCTCTATGACTCTCCGCGATAGCTTCGAAGCGGGCGTAGAGCGTCCATAGAAGGTCGTTGAGTAGTGTGGCGCGTATATCGTCACTTTCGACGCCTTGTTTGGATTTGCTTCCCTTCTTCGATGCGTAAGCCCGCAGTATGCTTGGGTGTCGCTGCGCGACCTCGTTGTTCGACTTGTCGACGACTTTGAATAGTTCGACCGGAAGCCGTTGTTCGATGGTATTGACGGCCATTTCAAGGCGGTTCATCTTGTTGAGTGACTCGATGATGAGTCGTATATACTGGAAAGTGTCTGTCTCAGGGTTGTGAGTGGAGTCATCGGTCATCTGCCAACATCAGCACGCGTATATGAAGCACGTAGAAGAGACTTACTGGCTCTGATGTGTCCAGTCCATCAAGGAAGTGGTACAGCAGTCTCCCTCTTGCCTCTGCCTGGGCCCGTTCAGTTAGACTACCCTTGACCTGGTTGTGGGCATACTCCTTCCACCTGTCTTCACAATACGGTGACTTGAGGTACAGATGGCTGTGGAGTTCTTCGATGAGTATGTCTGTCAGCGACACTTCTTGGTTGCTGAGGTAGGTTCGCAGGTCACTCAGAGCGCCAATGTTTTCCATTTCAGACTTTCTTATCATGAGCAGGGCTTTCTGGAGCACGTCTACGGCGGTCAAAAAATGCTTCTCAGAGATTCGCGCCTCGAGTTGCTCAGGGACCAGCTGAAGCTCCTCGATTGCACTCAGCATAGTCAGCATCTCGTCGTAGCCCTGGGAGGCGGTCGCGAACTCCTTGAGCTCGGGCTTTGCTGTGGAGAGCTGTGCTTTGGCAGAGGTCAGAGAAGTCTTCAGGGTCCGGACACGCTGTTGTGAGGACTGCAGACTAGTCTGGATCTGATGGAAAGTACCAATGGAGCTGTTGAAGCCCTGGTGGTGCTCGTTGACGATGCCCTTCAGTGCCTGCTGCAGCTCTTGGTGGGTCTGCCTGAACTGTGTGTGTTGGCTTGCCAGTCCGAGTGAGCTCGAGTCCATGAGCTTCAGCGCCACTTCTATAGGCACACATTGTTCCTGCGTCATGAAGTCCCAGTTCTGGCGGATGAACTGCAGAACGTCCTCTATGCGCTGGCTGCCCGGCCCAAAGTTGTTGTTCCCTCGGCTGCGGTTCGGCCTGTCTCTCCCACCGCTGCGAGGCCGTCCTTGGGTGCGCTCGATGCTCGTGGGGCGGGTCACCTGGGGCGCATCTCCATCTGCCTGCTGGAGGCCACCGTAGCCGCCCGGTCTCCGGTCTCGACCGCCGCTCGTTGGGCGCGCATAGTCGTCGTCTCGCGTGCTGAAGCCGCCATATCCCCCGGGTCTCCTTTCTCGCGGGCTATCGTTGCTCGGTCGGGGCGGGCGGTCGTCTTCGCGCGGGCTGATGCCACCGTAGCCCCCAGGGCGGCGCGCGCGGTCGTTGCTGGGCCGGCGCGGGTAGTCGTCGGTTGGCGGGTTCATGCCCCCGTATCCTCCCGGGCGCTGTCGACGCTCTGCACCAGATCGCGCACTGCCCGTGTCACTGCCATTGCTGTAGCCATTCGTTCCGCCATTGGTACCCGGTTGGTAGCCCGGAATGCGCGACATGGCTCAGTGGTGAACTTGTATGCGTCGTATCCGTATAAGCTTCAAGATCATGGCGAGCAGCTGAACGTATGGCGCATCGTGTGCTGTAGGTCCTGAGTGGTGGTGTGCTTGCGGGGAACGCGGAAGTGTGGTCGCGATGCGGTGCAGGGATCACGCGAACCAGCACCAAAGTGCGCCAGGAAACATTGACCAGGTGAAGTTTGACGACGACACCTCATAACAGTCATCACTCATACAAGACATCTCCCGTCTACCGTACAATTGAAGCCTCCAGACTACATTTGGTACGACGTCCACGCCAAGGCTCACCTCCGAGCGCCGCACGATCCTCCGCTCCGCGTCCTCGAGCTCTCCCTTTGCGATTCTTTGTCCACCCATCAACACGGGCAACGAGCAGCCTGCGCCTTCACCTCCACCACACTTACGCCCTGCTATGTCGCGCTGACACCACCGCGATATCCTTCACCTCCAATCTGACACCACATCTGGTGTCTACAACTCCACCATGTCGGCCGTCTACGCCAACGGCGCGAACGGCGTGAACGGCGCCGGCAAGATGTTCCCTCCGCCGCGATACTCGGACGTGCCCAGCGCCATCACTATTTCAGTCGCCGATGAGGAAGGAGGGCAGCTCGACGTGGAAGTCGCGCTCGACGAGGACATCCAGGACGACCCAACCGAGCTCTGCGCGATCCTCGAGAACGAGAAGAGCCTGACGTCGACGTGGGTGCAGGTCGCCGTCGCCTACGCCAAGCAGAAGAAGGTGGACGTGGCCATCGACGTGCTGAGCCAGGCCATCGGCGTCTTTGGGCGGGCGCGCGCCGAGGAGCGGCTCAGCATCCTCAATGGGCTCTGCTGGCTGTACCTGCTCAAGTGCCGCGAAGCACCGCGCGTGAAGTCGGACGCCAGCGCAGACCCCAGCCTCAGGACCAAGGACTTCTACATCCAGGCCGCCACCAGCGTGCTCAACGACGCCTCGCGCATCAGCCCCTCGCACCCGCCGCTCTTCCTCGCCCGCGGCGTCCTCCAGCTGCTGCGCGCCTCCCTGCAGCCGCCCTCGACCACCGCCGGCCCCAATGCCATCAGCTCCGAGCGCATGGACACGCTGAAGCAGGGCGCAAAGTTCTTCGACGACGCCCTGCGCGCCTCCAACGGCAGGAACCTCATGGCCAAGATGGGCAAGGCGCGTGTCAGCTATTCCATGGGCAAGTGGGCCGAGGCCCTGAAGGCCTACCAGGACGTCCTCTCCAGCTCGCCCGACCTCGTCGACCCAGACCCCCGCATCGGCATCGGCTGCTGCTTCTGGCAGCTGGGCTTCCGGGACGATGCCGCCGGCGCATGGCAGAGGGCGCTGGATCTCAACAACAAGTCCAACATCGCCCTCATCCTGCTCGGCCTCTACAACCTCCACCTCACGTCACAGCTGTCCCCGACACACCCCAACTTCAACAAGTTCTACAAGAAGGCGACCACCGAGTACATCACACCCGCAATGAAGCTGGACAAGAACTTCCCCCTGACCTGCGCCGCCCTGGGAAGCTACTTCATTGTGCGAAAGGATCTGCCCAAGGCTCAGATCGTCGCCCGGCGTGCCATTGACCTCACCGACGTGAATGCGATTGCCAGTGACGGCTGGTACCTGCTTGCTCGGAAAGCGCACACGGAGGGCGATGCCACAGAAGCCGCGACATGCTACACCAAGTCCGACCAGGCTCGCGGTGGTGACGAGCGCGGCTATATCCCAGCAAAGTTCGGGTCCGCCCAGATGAACGTGCTGATGCACAACTACGACGGTGCCAAGTTTCGCCTGGACAAGATTCTGCAGCAACAGCCGAACCTAGAGGCGCAGACACTACTCGGCACACTGTACGCAGAGGACGTCTTCAATGCGCAGAATAACAAGTCTCACGACGACAAAGCTTCCGAGCGAAAGAAGGCAATCGAGAACCTGGAAGCTGTGCAGAGGGCATGGAAGGACCCGAAGAAGAATGCGATTCCAGACCAGTCTGTGCTGCTCAATCTGGCGAGACTATACGAGGCAGACCATCCAGACAAGAGCTTGAAATGTCTGGAGCAGGTAGAGCAGATGGAGATCGACGCCATCCCTGACGAGGACTACCCCGAAGGTCTAGAAGAGGAACACTTGATCAAGACGGCACTCCGCGAGATGTTGCCGCCTCAATTGCTCAACAACATGGGCTGCTTCCACTTCCAGGCGGAAAGCTTTATTCGAGCGCGCGACCTCTTCCAGACGGCTCTCAACGCCTGCGTCAAGGCCACGAACCGCGACGACAACATCGACACAGACGCGCTAGTCACCTCCATCAGCTACAATCTGGGCCGATGCTACGAAGCGGAGGGCATGCTGGACGAAGCAAAGACTGTGTACGAGAGTCTGTTGATGCGACACGCCGAATACGTAGATGCGCGAATACGGTTGACCTACATCTCGCTACGCCAGAGTCCGAACGACCTCGGACCTAGAGCGGTGAAGGACTTGTACAAGGAAAACGAGGACAACGTCGAAGTCCGCGCTCTGTATGGCTGGTACATCAACAAATCGAAACGAAAGGCGACGAACCTGGGAACCGACGAAGAACTGCGAATGTACAAGCACACACTTCAAAAGTTCGACAAGCACGACCGGTATTCTCTCGTGGGAATGGGCAACATCCATCTGGCCGTCGCACGTGAGATGCCGAGAGGCTCAGAGCAGGAGAAGGAGAAGCGCCGAAAGATCTACGAGCGCGCGGTAGAGTTCTTCGAGAAAGTGCTGCAGCTCGACAAGCAGAACGCATACGCGGCTCAGGGTATCGCCATCGCTCTCGTCGAGGACAAGAAGGATTACTCCTCAGCACTCCAAATCTTCAGCAAGGTCAAGGACACCGTCAAGGACCACAACGTGTTTGTGAACCTCGGGCATACTTACTGCGAGATTAAGCAGTACGCTCGCGCCATCGAGAACGTAGGTCAAAACATCGCTCATCTCGGTCGATCTCACACTAACCGTATTCTAGTACGAAGCAGCTCTGAACAAGGGTCGCCAAAGCGACCCCAAGATCTTGGCCTGTCTAGGACGGACCTGGTACCTTCGTGGTCGCAATGACCGCAACATCGACGCCTACCGCACCTCGCTCGAATACTCCAAGCAAGCCCTCGCAGTGTCCCCCTCCGATCTCGGCTCCCAATTCAACGTCGCCTTCGTGCAGTTCCAGATCGCACAGATGATCTACAACCAGCCCGAAGCCGAGCGCACCCTCCAGCAAGTCGATGATGCGTCAACCGGCCTCTCCGAAGCCATCGAAACCCTAGAGACAATCGCCAAAGCCGAAACACCCCCCTTCCCACGCAACGACATCACATCTCGCGCCAACATGGGCCGCAACACCATGGTTAAACAGCTCGAGCGCGCGCGCGACAAGCAAGCTGCGTACGAGAGTCAAAACGCAAGCAAACTCGACCAAGCGCGCAAGCTGCGCGAAGAAGAACTACGTAAACGCGAAGAAACGAAGCGCGAGGCCGAAGAAGCAGCGCAAGCCAGACGCCGCAAGATCATCGAAGAGCAAGAGCGCATCGCCGCGCGCGACCGCGAACTCATGGAGGCGCGAAACGATGAGGAGAGGCGGCGCATGGACGAAGACGAAGATCGCGAGTTGCGGAAGGCAGAGCGCAAAGCGAGAGGACCCAAGCAGAAGCGCAAGAAGAAGGACGCAGATTCCGATACCGAGGGCGTAGCGTCAGGCACAGACGACGAGCCACGATCACGTCGACGCAAGACTACGGCATCGGGCACCGAGGGACCCAGCGATGACGAGCGACCGCGAGAAAAGAAGAAGCGCAAGTTGGCTAGGAAGAGTGAACCGAGCGGGAAATACAAGTCCGCTGAGTTCATTGACGATGACGACAGCGAGCCTGAGGTCGACGGGGCTGAGAAGGCGGATGGGAATGAAGACGAGGGCGCTGCTGCTGCGCCGCGGTCGCGCAAAGGTCGTGTGGTGGATGATGAAGACGAGGATGAGGATGGGGAGAGTGGTACTGCTGCGCCGGCGGCGAATGGCGATGGCGCTACTGCTATGGAGGAAGAGGAGGATGAGTAGGTCAGCCTGATTGAGTCTGGGCATTGAATTCGATTTCGACTTCGCTAGTTTTGCATCAGCGCCATGGCGTTTTTCTGGAGTTTTGCTATTTTCTTTACCTTTGTATGCTTTGTGTACGTATACCTAAAAGAACTGACCAAGTAGGATTTAGGAAAACAGAATTAGGAGAGCGAGTGTGTTATGTACAATATTAACTTCCATTGAACTATCATCTACCCACTTCTCATATTGTTTGTTTGTTTGTTTGATGCTAAGATCGATGCATAGATGCTTCTCCTGAGTCGGACTAGATGCCCATGCTCAGTTTTGAGGTACTTGATTCTATAAGTTGCGAGGGGAGGAGATGCTCGGAAGGCGATATCTATAGAGTAGGGTTTGGAATGGATGAGCATGGGAATTAGGAGCGTGATGGAAGTTCTTGACGCGAGTGCATAGCATGAAATGCTTCTTCAGATAGATCAAATCGCTCATACTCGTCCTACGCCTGGATGACCACTCACTCACACTCACAGCTCCATATATCTAACACTACAACACGCAGACGGTTTTTCTCTATTTTCGAAAGGCAGCTTGACGCGCAACCGAGAAAATACGTATAAGTGTGGGCTGGAATGCGCATTTGTATCTGAGTCCCCTCGTACGTGAGGCTCGATCTCGAGTTCCTTGTAAGATGCAATGCTGCTGCCTGCTAGGGGTAGAGATTCAGCCAAGGGCTATGCTACACTTTATGCGGCGGTGCGGTGTGAGTATGCGCACTTTCTGGGCATGCGGCGTAGTGTTTGCGTTGGGATTGATGCGATAGTTGGGTCCGGTGGTGGGTACTTGGGGTACTTACACTGAGGCTGATGATGATAAGGGCGTGGAAGGATACAAGGAGTGACTACTGAGTCGCTGGAAGTAGGGAAGAATGGTGGAAGTGGGATGTGTAGTTGTATGTGTTTACGATTTGTTGGTTCCTGGTATTGACTTTGTACTTTCTATCTAGACAATAGAATAAAAATAGAACTTGAGATATGAGGGGGAGAAATTGTTCGATCTCGAGTCAGGATGACTCCGCGCAAAGTAGGTGAGTGGGTTTTGGCCCCCAATGGAACTTCCGTGAGTGGTGGTTTTAGCCACCCCCCCCTCCCCTTCTGTAAGATGCAGTTGCAGCACTCGAGTGCTGATGCTGCCTGGGAGCTGACAGATGGGTCTAGCTATGTAGGGGCAATTGTTTGGCCGAGGGAATTCATGTGATGGTTGCAACTATCCACATTTTCTGGGCGTTGGGCATATTTCCGTTCGATGTGCGATGTCTCCATCGGGTGGTGCAGGGTTGAGCATCCTACGGTACTTATGAGGCTGATGAGGGCAATGGGAGTTTATAATAGATAGACTGACTACTTCGACGTTAAGGAAAAGCGTGGTGTATGGTTTGCACGTATAAGCGTTTTACGATTTTATTATTCGTTTGTTACTTATCCATTATTTGATGCTGTGGATTCTTGTTCTGCTCAAAGAGAGCTAACATGGAACTTGAAGAATACATCGACTGTCGGATCATGAGTATCAGTAAGGACGTTGGCAGCTTGACGCTGCCCAACGAGCCGACTCGATCCTACTTCGGCTCTACTCGTCTCAGGTCATGTACACCTCCGTAGCACCCTCACGTAGCAATCAAGAACAAGTCAAACCAACATCGTACAGAATGCATTCGTAGCTATCGTTATTTCCTTTCACTAGTGAGCCTTCCAACATCGACACTATATACTCCCCGCTCAAAGGAAAACAAGTTAACTCACACAACACCTGCACCACACGACACGACGACACCGGACCATGGAACCGCTTCAATGAATGGTACCTGTACGCCCTCCACGCTCTCGCATCCGCCTCTCTCGCACTCATCATGCTCGTCCTCATCGACGAACACGACTTCAGCACCGGCTCGCGCACAGCGTACCCGCACTCCACGCTCTTCCTCCAGACAGAAGTCAACGGCCTCGTTTCCGTAGCGCTCGTGCTCGTCCGCTTCATCGCCGGGTCCGCTGCGACGCTACTTACATGGCGCTGGGCGTTTGTGCTGCTAGAGAAATGCGGCATCACGCTGGCTGAGTTGCTGCGCTTGGTGGATATGCGTGTGCCGTTTCGGCCGCGATTCGAGTCCGGGTATCAGCTTTGGTGGTCTGCGTTGACGGTGCTGGTCATGGTGCTTTCGTGGCCGCCTAGTTTTGCGGCGCCGTTGGCGAATTCGTCGATGGGGTGGGTGCCGGGTAGGCGGCTTGTGGGAACGGAGAGGGAGGTTAATGTGAGGAGTGTGGGTGGGGAGCAGGGGGATTGGGGGGGTTTCAAGGAGCAGCAACAGACGAATGTATTTACGATGATGAGGACGAATGCTATGTTGATGCGGGATCCGGATGTGAGTATTCTGAAGTACTGGATGTGGTGTGGTTAGGCTGACTCTGGTCTGCTTTCTAGTACGCTTTCAACAAGACTACCTTGCCGTTACAGCGCTATTTCTCCTCCACTTCGAACTTCACCATCGGCAGCAAAGTCAAGCTGACAGTCCCGTACTTCGACGTCGCTCGCATCCGCTGGATCGACGCCCAAGACCGCTTCAAAGAGGCGTCCAATACCGAAATAGTATCTCTTACTGGTATAAAGTTTAGCAACAGAGTAGACGGCAGCGTCGCCCTCTACCGCGACCAACCATACAACATGTCCGCAACGCCCGTCCCACCAACCGCACTCCTTTTCAACGACACGCAGTACGTCTATATCAAAACAGGCACCATCGAAGCAAAAGAAGGCAAAACACGCACATCCCCATGTCCAACAAACACAAACGGCCTCGGCGCCCTCCCCGCAGTTGAACAACAGAAGATTTCGAATTTCTACTGGGGGAAATGGGGCGCGGACGACTGCTTCATCGTCGGTGAAGCGCATGTACTTGCGGGACAATACGCGGCTGATAATTGCACTATCACAGCTTACTCGGATAACATGGCTACCGCTACATGCTACGTCGACGACAACAACGACTCCGCTGCTCGGCCGACGCCCGATCTGCGCACTAACCTCACGCTGGAATCCATGTCCGAGACGCTGCGCAACATGATGCCGCTGGACGTCGGCGGACCATACAAGGCGCTCGGCCTAGACGAGTACACAAAAGGCATGCTACGCATTGCATACCACGCGAGCTGGAGCAGCTTGACCGAAACAATCGGCGGCGCAACGCAAATAGCGCAAATCGACGTCGCGGAGTCTGTGGTGCGGGCTCGGGTGCATCGCCCGCGGCTGTATGCGTGGCTGTGCATGAATTTGTCGTTGTTGGTATCCGCGGTGATTGTAGGCTTTGTGCGGAGGAGCTCGAGGACGAAGACGGTGCGCGATGCGGGGCTTGCGGCGCTGACGGTGGATTTGTCGGATGTGGTGCATGGAGTGGGGGTGGATGGGTTGTGTGGTGCGGTGGCGCTGAGGGGGAAGGATAGGAGCTTGCCGAGGATGGTGTGGAAAGGGGTGGATGGTGTTGGGGGAGTGGGGGGCGATGAGGGGTGGTGTGAGAGGAAGGTGGTTTTTGTGGATGAGCGGAGAGTGCTTGTAGAGTAGTTGGGCTTGTAGAGTTTTGAAGAACAATTCGAGTGCTGGTTCCATACTTGGCTGATCCGTGTTGGTAGAAATTCCTTTCTCTTTCAATTCGCCTTCTTCTCATCCCTCTTCTCGACCCTCTCCTCCATCACAGCCAGCTGCTCTTCCCTGAACCCCCAGTACGCCGCCAAACTTGCTCCCGGTCCACCCAGCGCCACCAAAGCGACAGCGATATACACGATCTTGCCGAGACGGTCTGAGTCCGTGTCTATTTCCGGTACGAAACGCTGGACATCGTACGCGCCGATCATGGCAGTCACAACAAAGGATGTGGCAATGATGATCCAATCCCACTGGAAGATCCACAGCAGACCGTTGTCCATGGACGTCAGCCAGTGAGCTCTATGAGGCAAGAAGACGCGCGAGAGCGTCACGCCTTCAGTCTCAGATGACATAACCATGAAGACGCTGTACCAGTGCGACGCAAGCGAGAAGAAAAACAGAGCGTAGTAAAGGACGTGGAGATGCTTCAGATCCGCCGTCTTCGCTTTCCCAGTAGCCGGCGCGGACGAAACGAAAGGCGCTGCGAACCATAACGGGATGTTGACAAGAAGAGGTGCGAATTGCCAGAACGCAAGCACCGATTGCAGCGTGTCGTTCGAGAATCTAGGATAAAAAGTTGCGAGCGTGGGGAGGAGGTAGATGATGATTGTGGACGGCAGGATCAAACGCGCATATTGCACAGGAACCGTGCGTCCAGACTGAAAATACGCGTTTGGACCTGACACGCGGTGAAGAAGCAACGTCCACAGCGAGAGCACAATCGCAGCGCCAACATTTTGGTACACGAACGCCCAGGCAAAAGTACTACACTTCCGTCAGCATGCCCATCCATCACGCCCACCAATCCTGCAAAATACTCACTACTTCAGCACACTCCCCCTGTTCCTCTCCCGACACGCCTCAACATTCATGATCGCACCCATTACCCCAAACTGCAGCAAAAAATGTACCTGCTGCCAGTAAAACGTCTCGTTCCAGCCTGCCGCGCCAGGCATAAACGCAGTAACGAGGAACGAGATGCCCTCGTCCAGGAGTCCGAGACCCGTGTAATTCTTCTTGATGGGCACGCCATTGGGATGCGCGCCGGATTGCACGACGTCAAGGAAGCCCACCGGCGCGTCAGCAAGCACGAGGCCGATGCGCATGTACCATAGCCCTACTACAGACAGCACAGCGAAGACGCTGAGAAGAACGTTGTTGTAGGGGCGGAAGCCTGTTGGAGAGGCGGGGACGCGGTCGGTCATTGTGGTGTTGGAGGAAGGATTGAGGTCAAGGCTTCGTTGTTGGTGTGATGTCGTTCTCCTTTTAGATGGTGCTGATGCCAAGATTGAGTTCTTCCGCGTAATTTCCGCTTCACGCGTCGCGAGTTATTTTGTAGGTGTCTTCTCTGACCG
>Ga0265797_10009543_pt1 | contig 12596 bp, 10 predicted proteins | sample P2T30metagenome_FD_192433 | JGI IMG/M metagenome (GOLD analysis project Ga0265797, IMG submission 192433) | Plant litter microbial communities from East Loma Ridge, Irvine, California - P2 T30 | ecosystem: Environmental > Terrestrial > Plant litter > Unclassified | place: USA: California... | reverse complement strand
TAAGTAATGTTGTACAAATGGTACAGACAGAGTGAACTGACATGATCTCAGGAATGGTCAATTCGAGCAAACAACCCACACTGACGAGAACGCGTTCGTGCGCGATGGCATGCTTCACATCAAGCCGACACTCCAAGACCCGAAATTGATCGAGACCAACAACGTCGTGAACCTGTTCAAAGACGGGTTTTGCTCATCATCGGTGTGGTCAGACTGTGTCGCTGTCACCAATACCACCAACGGTACCATCGTCAATCCTGTCAAGTCAGCCCGCATCAGCACAAGGTCCCGCGCCATCAAGTTCGGTCGGGTAGAAGTTGTCGCTCAGCTGCCCGAAGGCGATTGGCTTTGGCCCGCCATATGGATGCTGCCAACGACCAACAGGTACGGACCATGGCCTGCTTCCGGAGAAATTGACATTCTCGAATCGCGTGGTAACAACTACACTTACCCGCAAGGTGGCAACAACATCGCATCTTCGGCTCTACACTGGGGCCCAAGTCCATCGGCAGACGCTTGGTGGTTGAACAACAACAAGCGTTCGGCTCTTCACACAACTTTTACCAAGGAGTTTCACACATTCGGCATCGAATGGTCGGAGAAATACTTGTTCACCTGGGTTGATGGCCGCCTGGCTCAAATCATGTACGCCAACTTCAACAAGCCGTTCTGGAAGAAGACCAAGTTCCCTGCCGCCAGCGCAAATGGCACGCTCTATGTCGATCCTTGGAGCCAGACCGGTCGTTACTCGACCCCATTCGACGAGGATTTCTACCTTATCATGAATGTCGCCGTCGGTGGCACAAACGGGTGGTTCGAGGACGGTGTGGCGAGTAAACCTTGGGTGGATGCCTCGCCGTTCGCGAAGAAAGACTTCTGGAACGCGCAGAATATGTGGCTGCCCACGTGGGAGCAGAAGGGTGAGATGATCGTCAAGAGTGTGAAGATCTGGCAACAGGAAGGTTACAACGGCTGCGGGAAACAAGTGGGGTAGTGTAGTGGGTCAAGATTAGGTTCGTCCAGGGCTAACGTCTGGTATGCATATCTTGTGCAGACGACACGACCGAGACCAATTGTGTGCTTGCTTGCGAGATATTCTCATAGCTACCAATAATGTCGATTCCGCTCACTCAGTCTTACAAACCACTCAAGATGGCTTACTCCCCTCGTTAGACCTGTTGCGGTTAGCGTCCGACATGTGCAATCTGCGGCTGAGAGCGGAGCTGAGAGAAGAGACCCCGTGGTCCAAGAGAGCGATTTTTTAGAGTTATTTGCTTGGTGTTCACCACAATCTTCACCTTGTAATACATTGTGGCGATACCAAGCAAGTCATACGACCGGAAAACACCGAGTGCGAAGCAAGACCAAGCAAGACCAAGCAAGATGGCAGATGAGCACGCCAACGCTACGATAAGCAACGGACCCTCTTCTTCATCACGCAGCCAGCATCATGCACGTCAGAAACGGGCAAGGACTCAGTTGTCATGTACACCCTGTCGCACTGGCAAGCTCAAGTGCGATCGGGCCAACCCGTGCGAGCCTTGCGTGAAGAGAGGCCGCGAGGCGGCATGTATCTATCCACCTCCACCGGTGAAGAGCAAGCCCACAAATGTCAAAGGGCGCATCCGCCAGCTGGAAAGCTTGGTGGTTGACCTGATGAACCAGCAGCAGAAGCAGACACTAGCTACTCCGGACACAGCAGGATCGCCAGCTGCACGTAGCAGGTCAAACGCTTCGGAGACCATAGACTTGGCCGCATACGCAGAGGCAGCATCACCAAGTGATCATGGTTCTGCACCACGTAACGGTAGTTTATCTTGCGATACGGGTAGCGACTCTGGCCTCGATAAACCCTTTGGTCACATGAGCATCAAGAGAGACGAAATCAGCTACACCGGAGCTGGCCACTGGCAGACCATTTTAAGCTCCATATCCGACCTCAAGAATGCGTTGGACGACGACGAAGGCGATAGCCATGATCCGGCTACGAATCATGGTCGTTCCAAATCCCGCTCTTCAGAGCGACCCGATGCCGGAGGAGTCGCAACCGCATCGCACGGAGTCCCCGAGCTTGGATTGCTCGTTGGAAGTCCGGAACGCATGACCAAGGACGATTTGATCAAAGCTATGCCGGACAAACGAACTGCAGATCGCTTACTCAGTATTTGGTTCAACGCCCCCAGTCAATTCAGACCTGTTTTACACGCTCCGACATTTCAGGAAGAGTACAAGCAATACTGGATCAATCCCCAACGAGCATGCACGTCGTGGCTTGGTCTTACCTTTGCGATCTTGAGCCTGGCAGAGTCGTTCTCTCTTCGGCACCTGGATCCACGCAGCGCTGAAGGTGAAGTGATTCTCGCGAGAGTGGAGAGGCTTCATTCTTTGTCAGCGTCAGCGGCTGTCCTCGCTGATTTCACAACACCGAAGAAGTACACCATCGAATGCCTGTTGTTCTATCTGTCCGGGCTCCGCGGCAACGATGGATTCATGAAGGTATGGCTCATGGTAGGCTTGATCGTACGGCTTGCCCTGCGGATGGGTTATCATCGCGACCCCAAGTACTATCATGGTCTCACCGCGTTTGAAGGCGAGATTAGACGCCGCGTCTGGTGTGTAATTTCCATGATTGATATACTCGTATCATTCCAGCTTGGTTTACCTTCAATGGTCAAAACGATCGCAACCGACATCGAGCCGCCGAACAATCTGTTGGATCGCGACTTTGGGCCTTCGACCAAGGTTTTGCCTCCATCAAGAAGCATGAATGAGTTGACGCCGGCCTCATACATGCGGACCAGTAGGAACATTACCCGCATATTTTCGCAGGCCGCAGATCTTGGACATTCTACAGTTCCTGTGGCACATGATGAAGTCATGCGTCTGGACAGCGAGCTTGCAACCGCCTGCGCAAACGTACCCTCCGTCCTCAAATTGGACGATATCAATGGGATTGACACAGACCCTCCGGAGCAACTCATGTTCCGGATTAACCTGAAGCTTCTGATTCTCAAGACACGGCTCATCCTGCATCGTAACTTCATGCTGGTTCCTCTCGAGCAGCTCAGCGAAGCCGAGCAAGCGCAAGGTATCGGCAACAGTCGGAAGATCTGTGTCGATTCGGCGCTGGAAGTACTCAAGCTGCAGCATTCTATACATGCCGAGAGTCAACTTGGAGGCAAACTCTACACCGTTCAATGGTACATGGGCTCCATCAGCACGCATGACTTCTTGTTAGCAGCCATGGTCGTGTGCCTCAATCTTTCCCAGCAGATAAGCGAGGATGACCAATTGCGAGCGATCGGTACCGCATTGTGGTGTCCTCGCCGACAGGCGATGGCAGATACTCTGGAGAAAAGCTACCAGATCTGGAAGTACGGTTCGGCTGCGTCTCGATTTGGCTCTCGACTCGGTTCTGGTCACGCGGCGTTCGAGGGCACACAATCGAGTGACACAGACATGGCTAGTAAAGCTCTAGGCGTGATGCTAGATCGTGTGAGGAAGCATTTCGGTGGCAAAGTGGACGGGTATGGAGTTTGCGGCGCATTGCCATCTCCCATACAGACATCAGAGCCCATTGGCTCTGCGACGGCGCCTTTCCTGGGCGTGGGTCCTCTATCCACATGGACAAACACACCAGACCACACAAGCCAGCGTGATAGTCTACCAATCACCCGCGCCGACAGTCATTCCGGCTTCCAGCGCCCCGGAGCACCAGACATGTTAGAAACCAACCAGCCATTCGACCCAGAAATCTCCAACGTCGACTTCTCAGCAATCGGCGACATGATCGACGGACCAGTCAATTGGGACACGTGGGACGACCACATCATGCAGCAGCACGTGCAACAGGCTGGATCCTGGAGCGATGGCAACAACCTCCCGCCTGGACCACCGAACCCGGATGTGATGGCTCAATGGGCTGGAGCCCAATACGTACAGCCACCGGTACCTGGCAATGATTATGACATGAATGGCACCACGCCTGCGACACAGGGCGCTCAATCCAATTTGTTGTTCGATTGGCAGGATTTGGAAGATGTTGATTTGGACATTCGTGATTATGGGACGGGTGGCTTTTGGGGGAAGAGCCCGGGATAGGGGGTTTGGAGTGCTGGGCAGGAAAGTGTGACGAAAAAATTTAATGAGCAATGGCGATGGAACAGGAACGGTTTTTCCAATCTTTTGCGTTTTGCGTAATTGGTGCACGGCGCCATCTTCGAGAGGATCTGTGAAAGTTTTTTCTTGATGCGTTCTTGTCCCCATCGCGACGAACGCGACCATGCAATTTATGCCTTTCATGAATGAGATATCCTAAGCCTATCTTCCAAAGCCGCCAAAGCTCCCACCGTCTCGGCGGAAGAATTTACCCAAGTTCTTCAGATTGTCGTTTAAGCTCGCAGGACCTCTGTCGCCATCTTCAGCTCCGCCAGGCGGTGGACTTGTCGTTCTACTCGCAATGCTCGTCGACGCCGCTCCCGGGCCGCCTAGGTGCGGCGAGCCGAAGCGGTCGACACCCTGTCTCGCAGCATCCATGAGGGCCGTGCCAAAGTTCGTGGGATCGAAGCGCGCTGGCAGCGAAGGAGTCGAGTGCGAGGCAGCTGTTTCCTTCAGAGCAGCAAGTCCAGATGTAGCGGCCGAAGGAGGAGCGGCAAGATTTAGCGCTGAGATCTGAGGGTTTGCGGCCGGTAAGCCCTCGTTGGTGGCCGTCGCTTTGTGCACGTTGAACAGCTCGAGCAGGCTGTTCTGTTCCTGGCGCTTGTTGATGCCCTTGAGCTCCAGCAACTTGCGGAAGTTGCCCTCGGAGCGATCACGGATGTGAATGAGATATGCTTGCACGAGTCCCTCTGGTGGCGATGAGCGGACTTGCAGAGTCTTGAGAATTGGGTCAAGTTTGGAGGTCGTTTGCTGCACGCGTTTGACGAAAGCTGCGTTGGGTTGGGTTCCAGGGTCGGCGTTGATCGTAAGTAGTGTGTTGAAGCCCTTCTTGAGGACGTAAGAGTCAAGAAGCATTTGCTCCGCGCCAGTCTCGACAATTGGCCTGCAGGCCACAATGTTGTTGATGTAAGTGGTAGTGATGGCATCGACGAGATTGTCGCAGTAGGCACGAGCGTATTGTGGCTTGTGCAAATAGCGAAGTACCTCTTTGCTGCGTTCCGTAATCCGTTGCAAGAGTACGCTCACATAGCCGCTTTGATCGCCTACTGTTTCCATCTTGCTCCATGCAACGTTTCGCATCTCGCGCCAGGCTGGGTCGCAATCCACTTCAACAACGTGCACCAGAGCTCGAACAGCAGCTGATGCCACTCCCATAAACGCATCTGCCGAGGATTGTAGGTCGACCTGCTCCCGCATCTCTTCATCAATGCGGCCTTTGATCTTGTCCTCGAGCTGATTAGTAGTCTGGTAGCAGTAGTCCGCAGTATTGATGATGATCACAATCTCCTCAGTAGATGGCCCTTGACCAGCACTCCTGTCGGATAGAGCATGGAACAAGACTTGCTGTGCATAAAGATCCAAGTATTTTGCGAATGTCTTCGACAACTCCAACAGCTTATTGCCAGTCGACAGCTTGGCGCACTGAGCGAAGGTGATTCGATAGTGATGGAAAAGCTCGGTAGAAGATGGCATCACGAGCTGGCTGTGGAACTCCTCGTCAGGTTGGCGGATAGGCTGAAGTCGATATCTTGGTATCAACGTGGCTAGCTGCTTGTCCTGAGATTCAACCCAGATACTGAGGTATGGCTCGAAAGCTTCGGATATTGCTTGGCTGAACCCAGAACGCCTGTCGTCTGCAGAAGAAGTTACAGTATCCATGGACGATCTGCTTTCTCCAACGGAAAAGCGGCGCTCCAGGCTGTGCTCGAAGTCGAGCGTTTCCTGCAAGCATGACAGCAGCAGATTGACGTCCGGAGGCTGGCCATCCGTTCGTCGCATGGATCTCTGCAATATGCCTTTGTAGTCGTCCCTAGTACCCTCACAGAATGAGTTTGCCAGCATTTCGTTCACACGCCAAGTAGGCGGGAAGAGTGCTGCATGCTCGGCATCGTATGTCTTGAGCATGCGATTGAACCAGCTGTACCGGCGCGAAATGTTGTCCAAAGAGCCAGCTTCATCGTTCCCTCTGAACACCTGTCGGTACTCACGCAATTGTGTGTTGCAGTACCAGGTGATAAGTCTTGCCCTAGCATGATCGCCCAGTGCATCAATGACCATGCAAGCTTCCGCCAGCATGCCGCGTTTCTGCTGCACCTCATTGCTGGCAAATGCAAGCTCAAAGTCCTCACAGACTTGCTCTAATAATTCACGCTGCACATCCGCGACGTTCTTAGACAGCGTAGCAATTTGGTCTATACTCCTATAGCTCTTGAAGTGTGCCATGAGCTGGATTACAGCTTGCAGCAGCTGTGCGCATTCCTTGTATTGCCTACTCTTGCTGAGGCTTAGGAGTTGCTCGTAAGCCGTCGTAAGCATCTGCAGACGCTTGAGCGCCGTCATCGACAGTGTGAGGTTCTTCTTCGTGCTGTCCAGCCGCTTGATGTCTGCTGTCATCTCCGTGATTGTGCGCTCAGTCTCCAGAGCTCGTGTCCGCACGCCCTCGATTCTACTGAAGAGCGCCGCGAGGTCTGCTCGTGCCTCCTGGATCTTTTGCACGGCATCGTTGTCGGAAGAGGTTTGTGTTGCGACCAGCGAGGCAATGTCCGAGTCCAGATCACGTTCGTGCGACTGCAGTCTTGCAGACACTGTTTTCGCTGTGGAGAGGGTAGAGGTGTGGGAGAATAAGGCATTCAGGTGGTCGATCGGGTCATAGTCCACTGATATTTTGGTCAGTACGACTTTACGTGGTAAGGTGGCATGTTCGAGGCGTACCAGCATCTAGGGCGTCACGGGGTGCGCCATTTGTGGCGGTCATGGAGATGCCGCACGATATTATAAGGCAAATGTCTCGATTTTGGAAAGCAGTGTGTAAGGAGCGACGGTTCAACAAAAGTTATCGGTCTCGTTCAAGCATATCCCGAGTGCAGTCGTGAACTATAACATCATGGTACCTGTCTTGGTGTAGGCGTTGCGAGCTGGGCGGGACGATTTCCGCACCGGCCTGCTCACTTCACTTTACTTCGTTACAACCTTGAAAGCTGACTCCATTTCTGTTCGGAGCAAACCCAAACCACTTAACTCACTAGTATGTACATACTAGCTAGCCTCGCGATTGGCACTCAAACCTCGTACTGGCCTCCCACGAGCTAGCTCAGACACACTTCCCGTCATGCAGTGTCTGTTGACTCCAGCCCGATATGCTTCTGCTTCGGCCAGTCTCACTCCAAACCGAAATACTTCGTCACGACTTCGACATTCGACTTTCCTAGCACCCATCTCTCCCTTTCCAACTTCTTCATGAACTCAACATTCAGCCAGGCCCTTAAGCTCCACAGCTCAGTAGCCACGGCCTCTGCCTCACCAAATCGGACCTTGATCATCCTTGTTCGGAACCGTTCAATAGCGGAGACGGACGCGTTCAGGAGAACTTTGCGAACGGCGACTCTCACCATGTGCTCGAAATCTACCACGGTCCAGGGCGCGATTGGCATCTCGCTAGCGTTACGCGCTCTCGCAACCCCAGCTTGGAACTTCGTCTGCATGCCGTTGAGCTTCACCCACTCCACAGTCACCGCTTGGGGGTGTCCATACACAATGGCTTCAACCTCGGCGACGAGCCACTCGGTCTTCCAGTAGATTTGGTCCTCATCCCTCGTACGCCCTATCGCCTCATACTCCCGCCTCTCCTCCGCGATGTCGTAGCGGTTGTCTGATCGGGCACTGGGACCGAAATGGAAGCGCTTGTGGAACTCGGGCTTGCACTCTTCGCAGTAATACTTTTGGGGCATGTCTGATTCCTTTTCGACCTCCTCAAGACCGACGCAGATGCTGTGTTGCCAGGCTTTGCAGGTCTCGCATTCGATCCAGGATCTTTTGGCCCGGTCTGATTGGGGGAGATCATCTTTGCTTCCGCATGGGCAGCGAATGAGGTCGTTGTTGTTGGTGTCGGCCATGGCTTTCGTGTTGCTTTTGGGGGTGAGTTGTAGAGCTATTCCAACCATACAGTAAGTCTAGGCCTTATATAGGCGATGATATTGGTGGCGGTGCAGTTGCCTTCTTTGTGATGGAAAAGCTCTTGTTTGCGTTCAGTCTTACATTTACATGTAGCAGGCAAACTCCCAATACATGCGATGGATCATGCGTATGAGGCTGTATATCTCTTCTCGCATTGTACTTCTGTCTGATACAGAGCAGCAAACTCGGAACTTCATGCTTTGTGAAAGCATCCACAACCACGTGGCTACCACCCTGGTTTCGAAGCACAAGTCACTGCCATCGAGAAGATGTAGTACCGCACCTCACTTCACCAGAGCTTAGAGTGTCGAACAGCTAGTCGCAGACAAAATTACCACCATCCTTTACTCTATTCTCACCGACATTCAAAGATACACCCATCCATACTCGATGGCCAAAGAAACTCGCAAACCCCGCAAAGCGAAGAAAGTCCGCATCAAATCCCCAGAACCAGCCCCAGCCGACACTTTCTACTCCGAAGACGACGAAGACAACGTCTGCCGCTGTATCTGCGGCGACAACGACTTCACAGCCAAACGGCCTTGGATCCAATGCACGGCCTGCAATGTATGGCAGCACAACGATTGCATGGATGTTTCTGGTTTTGACGATGAGCTTGCTGAGCACTACTGGTGTGAGCAATGCGATTCCGTTTCACACGCGGTGCTTCTTAAGGCTGTGGCTAGAGGTGAGAAGCCTTGGGAGTACGAATGCAAGGACAGGCTGGAGATGAAAGGGTGTTTTGAGCAGAGGATCAGGGCTGTGTTGGAGCAGGTGGAGTGGCTATGGGGATTGTACGAGCTGCAGCCGAGGGCTATCGCTGGTTATGAGGGTGTGGTTCCGTCGAGACGAGTGGCACCCGCACGTTACATTGGTGCTGTGCAAGCGGCTGTGGAAGTGTTGTTTGAAGATCTGCCGATGCAGTCTCTCAGGGATCTTGCGCTGCAGCTTGAAGCGAGCGATGGGAAGCACAGTGTGATGAAGATGTTGAGGAAGAAGGCTGCGGCGGAGTATGGTGAGGATGATGTGAATGCGCTGGGGATCTTGTCGGAGTTATTCGAGTGGGTGGCGAAAGGCAAGTTCTACGGTGGTGGTTCTGCGGGCGCTGCTCGTGCTGCACGATAATAGTCATAGACCCGGAGATATCCGGACATTCGTCTCTCGACGGCGGTCCCTCTCGAACTCACTACCACATCCGCCTCAGTCACCAGCAGTTGCCTTTCCCGCTCCCGCTTCTGCATTTGTTGACATCACCACAAAACAAGATAAACACAAACACACTGCACTCTGAGATTGTCGAAATATGCCAAACCACAACGCTGTAATCAGCACTAACACGCTCACAGTGTCCTCCATGAATACTTTCAACATCTTGCGGACACTCCTCCCTCTTACTGACTGAGCACTCCGTGCCGACGAAATGGACTCGGGACTGATCGCAGCCTTCCAGGGTCTCCAACTCGACCCAGCGAACGAGGAGCAAACGGTCGCATTCGAAGCTCTGTGCTGAAAACACATTCTCCACCACACTTCGCTCTACTGGCTTCGGCAGGCGCAAACTGGAGCGCTTCCAATGGTGAGAGAGCTCCAAATCAACACCTCTCCGAGAAAGACGATATACATCTACGACCACACGCTCAACCGCCTCACGTTCGAGTTCTTGGAAGCCTACGCCGCCAGCCTCTGGCCTTCTGCCGAAGACAAACGCTCACACCTCACTACAAATGCGAACGCGAACGGACATTTCAACCTCAAGGCGGTGAGGTTGCATACGAGAGTGAACGCTAGCAGTCGAGCCAGGTTAGAGCGCGAGCTGGGCCACCCTTGCACGGAGCAGATCATCGTGGCGGAGTCTGTGCTCGGGTGTAGGGTTCGAGAGTTCTTGAGGGAGCTTGTGAGGACGAGAGCGGCGCCTTCGGTTGACGGCTACAGCGCTGAGCTGGCGCTGCAGACTATTCTGGGGAGTGCTGGGACGACTGCAGCATCCGTGACACAAGACCACCCGCCGACAACGCATACTCACGCTACTGTCGTTGACTTGCGCACGCCGCCACCATGCACCGAGTCGATTCTCCCAGCCGATACACGTAATTCGGTTCCACCACCCACGTCTGAGCGGGTTCCGGCTCCCTGGAGTCATACGCAAGTGAAATCGGTGCTTCCGGATCATAGGACTGATACACAAATGGGGTCGACGCTTCCAGATCGCTGGACTGAGACGCATACGGAATCCATGGTTCCAGTTTCGCCCAGCATCGCCGCGCCGCATGAAGCGGGTCCGGTCGATAATTCCAATCACTACAGCGCAGATGTTATATCTTTGAACAGCTCGAGTGACGAGGAGGACAGCGAGGGCGATGTCAGTGGTCTTTTGTGTCCACATGATGGTTGCCAGCTCAGATTCCCTGACTGGGCTTCGTTTGAGGGACATGCACAGCTGCCGCATAACGAAGGTCCGCGTGCTTCGAATGGTGGTGAGATGTCCACGACGAACATTGTTACATATTTTGATTACTTACAGGAAATTAGGAACTCTTTGAAGCAACAGCGCAATGGCAACGGAGCCTCGAGTACGCAGGTCCAGCAAGAGCTGTTCCTGAAAGGACCTGTATTTGGCAATGAGTTTGGCTGGAGAAACATGGCCGGGGAAAGAGTCTGAACGTTGTTGCGAACCCACCGTCTGAACGCTTCATGTGAGCATACTTAGGCATTTCTCGCTGTCAGTGTACAGACGGTAAATGTACCATGTCTGCGGTAGATGAGGGAAGAAGAATGACATGGGAGCCGAGGTGGCGGAAGAAGTAGGGAAGACATCAACGTCGTCACAAGTCTGCGTATAGTAATAACATGGAGTGGTACTATCGGAGCGCAAGAAGGCGATTGATAAGAGCACTCGCGGTCTAGCTTCAAAGTCCGTACTGCTCACCCAACCGCTCGGATGCCAGTACGGAGTCTGAACTCATAGCAATAAAAAGCGTTCAATTGCCGACGCAGTATACATACTTATGCCCCATGGAGCTTTTGCTTCCTCCGCAAATCCCCGGGCGGTGTTCACGGACGGCATCGCGAGTCCGACTAGGGCCATTGGAAAGTCAAGCTAGGTGCAACTATTCCATCTCGAAGTGCGATCGCATCACAAGACTGTTCTTCATACTACCTTATCCACACACAAGATGCTTTTGCCCCGCTCTCTCTCACGCGCGCTCCCCGCAGCTGCACGCCGGAGCATTCAGGTCGCTGCTCGCACCCAGAACACTGCCATCTCTCGCCCTACCACCACCCTCTTCGCCAACCAGTCTGCCGCCTCTTTCAAGAACGTCCGCACCTTCATTTCTACCCAGAAGATGGCCACCAACACCAGGACCGAGAGCGATGCCTTTGGCGAGCTCCAGGTCGACGCCAGCAAGTACTGGGGCTGCCAGACCGAGCGCTCGCTGGGCAACTTCCGCATCAACCAGCCGCAGGACCGCATGCCGCCGCCTCTCGTCAAGGCCTTTGGTATCCTCAAGGGCGCTGCTGCCACTGTCAACATGAAGTACGGACTTGGTAGGTTGGATGCGTGAGCGGACTTCAAGACGAAAAGAGGACAAGACGCTGATGCGCGGGAATTATCGCAGACCCCAAGCTGGGCAAGGCCATCGTGCAGGCCGCCGAAGAGGTTGCCTCGCTCAAGCTCGTCGACCACTTCCCTCTGGTCGTCTGGCAGACCGGCTCCGGCACGCAGTCCAACATGAACGCCAACGAGGTCATCTCCAACCGCGCCATTGAGATCCTCGGCGGCACCATGGGCAGCAAGAAGCCCGTCCACCCCAACGACCACGTCAACATGGGCGCCTCCTCCAACGACACTTTCCCCACCGTCATGCACATCGCCGCCGTGCTCGACCTCGAGCAGTCGCTCCTGCCTTCCCTCACTGCCCTCAAGGACGCCCTCAAGGCCAAGCAGCAGCAGTTCGAGAAGATCATCAAGATCGGCCGCACTCACTTGCAGGATGCCACTCCCTTGACCCTTGGTCAGGAGTTCTCTGGCTACGTTACCCAGCTCGAGTACGGCATTGAGCGTGTCGAGTCTGCCCTTCCCCGCCTGCGCATGCTCGCCCAGGGTGGTACCGCCGTCGGCACTGGCCTCAACAGCTTCAAGGGCTTCGCCGAGGGCATTGCCGAGGAGGTCACCAAGATGACCGGCACCAAGTTCATTACCGCTCCCAACAAGTTCGAGGCTCTTGCCGCCCACGACGCCGTCGTCGAGGCCCACGGCCAGCTCAACGTCCTCGCCGTCTCCCTCTTCAAGATTGCCCAGGACATCCGTTTCCTCGGCTCCGGTCCCCGCTGCGGTCTCGCCGAGCTCAAGCTCCCCGAGAACGAGCCCGGCAGCTCCATCATGCCCGGCAAGGTCAACCCCACCCAGTGCGAGTCCCTGACCATGCTCTGCACCCAGGTCTTCGGCAACAACGCCGCCGTCACCTTCGCCGGCTCGCAGGGTA
>Ga0265797_10009542_pt1 | contig 12598 bp, 21 predicted proteins | sample P2T30metagenome_FD_192433 | JGI IMG/M metagenome (GOLD analysis project Ga0265797, IMG submission 192433) | Plant litter microbial communities from East Loma Ridge, Irvine, California - P2 T30 | ecosystem: Environmental > Terrestrial > Plant litter > Unclassified | place: USA: California... | reverse complement strand
GTCGATCCGCACGCCTGGCTGACAACCACGCTCACCGCCATCGTCAAAGGCCACAAACAAAGCCAGATCCAAGACCTGCTCCCGTGGAACTACGCCGCCAACGTGTGATCGGCACACCGCTTACACATCACCAATCGGGCCGACGTGTACTCTTCGATCCATGCTTCCGGATAGGAAGACATATAAAACTGGGGCGTCAGATATCTGACGTTCAGAGCGATCGTCACTCCGGAGGGAGCTATCTCGGCCAGCTTGGCTTCGACACTCACGTGATCATCGATGATAAGTTCCAGCATGTGTTGTCTCTGCCCGGAAAGTCTATGCATTACCCATATTGGTAATCGCTTAGCGCTTGGAGGAACCGGAATGGGGCGCAATGCCTAGAGTAGCGCTAAGCTACTGTCTACGCACAGCTGACGTCTACATATGGCGGATTACGCTATAGGTGGCACTCACAGCACATTCACCCCTTTGGTTCTAACAAGGCTGTGGATCAGCTGGTTGGATGATCGCTACCATCAAGCAGCAAGCGGTTGTAAGGTTCCGTCCATCGCGGTTTCATGCCGTCGCGGGGATCATACCTGTCCACAGCAGCATCAGCAGCAAAATACCAAGCACGACGCGGTAGATGACGAAGGGGAAGAAGGACATGGTGGAGATCATCCGCAAAAACACCGCGATCACCACGTATCCGATGGCGAAGGATACCACCGTCGCCGTTGCAGTGGCGGCAAGCCCCACGCCCGGCTCGTCCCATGATGACCAGAGCTGGTAGAAGCCCGACCCGAATACGGCCGGGATGGCAAGCAGGAAAGAGTAGCGTGCGGCGGTCTCGCGCGTGTAGCCCATCGCGAGGCCGGCGCTGATCGTGCCACCGGACCGGGAGACGCCTGGAATGAGGGCCATAGCTTGGGCAAAGCCGAAGATCATGCCGTCTTTCCATGTCATGTTGGTCAACGTCCTTGTCCGGCGACCGAGCCGGTCGCACAGTCCGAGAACAAGTCCGAAGCCGATGAGCGTGGCAGCCGTGATGTAGAGGTTGCGCAAGCTCGTCTCGATCAGGTCCTGAAACACAAGACCCAGAACGACGATCGGGACCGACCCCGCGACGACCAGCCAACCGAGACGCGCATCCTGCCGATCATGATCCCTACCACCCATCTGACGGAACCACGCAAGTGCGATTTTGCGGATGTCATTCCAGAAGTAAATCACGACCGCCAATTCGGTACCGATCTGGACAATGGCGGTAAAGGCGGCCCCTGGATCTCCAACACCGGGGAACAGGAAGCCAGCGATGCGAAGGTGCGCGCTAGAGGACACGGGCAGAAACTCTGTCAGGCCCTGAACAAGGCCCATGAATGCCGCTTCAAGATAAGTCATCAAGTCACTCGATACAAAACGAAACAAGTAAACGGCGTGTGCAGCACGCATAAAGAGCGAGGCCTGTAGCAGGCAGGCCTAGCCTTTCCGATAGATCAGAAGATCAGCGAAAGGATGCCTATCACGACCACGAGGCCGATCAGGAAGATGACGCCCATGGTGCCGCCGATGAATTTCAACATGTCGAATTCCTTATCTGAAGTATTACAGTTGCAGTTTTTCGTCCTGAGGCGCGTCCCGACCACTGACATCAGCAACGCGCGTTGTCGTTCCAATTATTCCTCCTGATCTGCCAGTCTGCGAACCCTGACGCGGTCGATCGCCCTGCCCTGCATGGCGATCACCTCGAATTCGAGATCGCCGGCGCGGACATGTTCACCTTCGACCGGCATATGCCCCAACTGCCAAAGAATGTATCCCGCCAGCGTGGAATACCGTTCGGTCCGGTCCTCGAGGTTCACCTCCAGCAGGTCGGACGCGCGACGGATGTCGATCCAGCCATCCACCAGCCATGATCCGTCTCCTGTGCGTTCGGCATGAAGCGGTGCTTCGTCTTCGTCCGGAAAGTCGCCCGCGATGGCCTCAAGAATGTCCGTAGGCGTGGCGATGCCCTCCAGAGCCCCGAATTCATCGACGATGATGGCCAGCTGGATGGGAGAGCGACGCAACTGCTCCATCAGGCGCAGCGCATTGACGTGTTCATGAACGACAAGCGGTTGCCGGATGGATCGCGCAAGATCGATGTGCCCTTCTGTCAGCAGGTCGCGCATGAGATCCTTGGCCAGCGCCACGCCCGCAAAATCATCCAGACTGCCTCGGCCGACCAGAAAGCGTGAATGCCCCTGTTCGAGGATTTGCGCCTGCAACGTGGCCTGATCGACATTCAAATCGATCCACTGCACCTCTATGCGGGGGGTCATGACTGAGGTGGCGGGCCTTTCGGCCAACGTCAGGACACCACGGATCATGTCCTTCTCCTCGGGGGCGAACAGGGCATTCTGCTCCACCTGATCCGCGATTACGTCGGCGTCTCCACCCAGTTCCACATCTCCGCGCCGAGCGCCCAGCAGACGCAAAACCGCCGTCGCCGTTCGGTCGCGCAGATCCCCCGTGGTTATCACGCGGTCACGATTGCGCCGCGCGATCTGGTTCAGCGCCTCCACCAGAACGGAGAAGCCGATGGCCGCATAGAGATACCCCTTCGGAACATGAAAGCCGAACCCTTCGGTGATCAACGAGAACCCGATCATCATCAGGAAACCGAGGCACAATATCACCACAGTCGGATGTTTGGACACAAAGGACATCAGCGCTTTGGCCGACAGCATCATCACGCCCATCGCAATGACGACGGCGATCATCATGACCGACAAGTGCTCGACCATGCCAACTGCAGTGATCACGCTGTCGAGCGAGAAGACCGCATCCAGCACGACGATCTGCACCAGAACCTGCCAGAAGACGGCGTGGACGACCTTGCCTTCCTTTTGTTCCGTATGGCCTTCCAGCCGCTCGTGCAGTTCCATCGTGCCTTTGAACAAAAGGAACAGGCCCCCGAAGATCAGGATCAGGTCCCGCCCCGAGAAGGCATGCCCGAACAGGCTGAACAGTGGTTGCGTCAGCGTCACGATCCACGCGACGGATGCCAGCAGGCACAGCCGCATCAACAAGGCCAGCGTCAGCCCGATCTTGCGGGCACGGTCGCGCTGGTGGGGCGGCAACTTGTCCGCCAGCACGGCGATGAAGACGAGGTTGTCGATGCCCAGCACGATCTCCAGCACGATCAGCGTGGCGAGTCCGGCCCATGCGGCGGGATCGGACATCCATTCGAGGAACACGGCAGTCTCCATAGTCAGGAAGTAAGGCGCAGCAACAGCTGCACGAGGAAGTGGATGGTCGCAATCGTCACGCCGGACAGCAAGACGATGCACAAAACAGAAAGCGCCCAGCCGATCAGCATCCACAGCCCGTCGCGCGCCACGGTCGCCAGTGCGAGAAGGCACATACAGGCTGCGGGGCCGATGTTCCCAAGGGGGACCGGCAGGACAAGGATCGTGGACAGGACCAGACACACCAATCCAGTAAATCGCATCGCCAGTGCAGAGGACAATGGTGCCAAACGAGGGCGTAACACCCGCTCCACGCGCCGCAAAACCGGCGTGGCGCGCGTGGCAATGGTTGTGAACATGGATCGTGTTAGCCCGCGACGTGCCACGGTCTTTGGAAAGAAGGGAGGCTTGTTCAGGATCATCGCAACCGACAGGTACACCATCGGAAGCCCCAGCACCGCTGATGCTCCCGGAGGATTGGGCAGCAGGTTCAGTATCCCAAAGATCAGGAGCAACGCGACCGTGGCCCGTTGTTCGAACCACCCGATCAGGTCGGCAATGGAGAAACGTTCGGTTCGAGCCTCGGTGCAGAGCCTGTCAATCAATACGGATAGAGGTAAATGACTTCGATCCTCCTCCGATACGTCGGAGGAGGACAAGACAGGATCACAAAGGGCGGATGCGTCTTTCATTCGCCTTCGTCGAATCCGCCGTCATCGTAGGTTCCGGGATCTTCCTCGTTCCAGCCTTCATCGGCCGCCGGTTCACCAGCTTGCGCGTCGCCCGCAAACATGCCGCCGATGGCGTTACCCAACAAGACGCCGCCCGCAACGCCCAGGGCCGTCTGCGCGGCCCCGGCCAGAAAGCCGCCTCCGCCGCCCTGCCGGTTATGGAAGGGTGATGCCGAAGTGGCCGGGGCCTGACGCGACACGCGCGGCACTGCCGATACACCAGCCCCGCCTCCTGTCAGCCGCGACAGGAAGCCGCCGCGCTGCTGTTCCGGCACCGCATCGCCACGACCGCCTTCGAGTGCTTCGATCCGTTGCTGCGCGGCGTTCAGGGCCTGTTCCTGCATGATCACGGTCTGGGCCATGTAATAGGCCGCCGAAGGCTGACGGGCGACGGTATTGTGGATATAGGCCTCGGCCTCGGCATCGCGGGCCGGCGTCTGTCGTTCGATGGCAGCGAGCTTGCCGAACAGATCCTCGATGGCCTTGCGATCGTTATGGTCCACGAAATGTCTTTCAAGGATGAGTGATGGCGTTGCGAAGCACAGCGACAGCCGCTTCCAAAGGTTCCGGACCGCTGGTCGTGCCGACGACATGGGCGATCCCGTCTTCGACGAACCACGCAAGGTTCGCATCGCGTAGCATCGCATGGCCCGGAGCATTTGCCCCCAATGCGCGCACGACGAAGACGGACAGGTGCCCCTGTTCGGGCGTATCGAAGATCATCTCCAGGCCCGGCCCCTGGGGTGACGGAAACACCTGCACGTCCCGCGCGATCCAGTCCTCCGGCACGCGTGGGGTGAACAGACCAGTCAGCGCCAGTATCTCTGCCGGATCGTAATCCGGCGCCTCGGGCTGGGACAACATCGCCAGACGCAGCGAACTTGCCTCGCGGGCCGCAACCGCGCTTTCCACGAACGGCGGGGGAGGAGAGGCCGCGAACCCCTGTCGCACGCTCAACGGGCTGAGCGCGATCCATCCCGCGATCAACAGGACGATCACGGCGGCCGACGGCAGACCCACGCCCAGCCAGACGGGTCGCGTCAAGGCACGGCCAAGCTGGCGCACCCGACGTCGATCGTCGGTCCCGGCCGTCCGTGTATCCAATGCGAGTGCCATATTCAGTTCGGTTTTCAGGCAGAGGTCCGCCATGACGTCGGCAGCATCCGCGGGATGTCGCGACAGCCATCGTTCCACGACCATGCGCTGGCAGGGATCCAGCTGATCGTCGACATAGGCGTCGAGGTCGCTCCGGTTCACGTCAATCGACATGCTCTCCCCCTATGATCCGAAGGACTGGCTGTTTGCCCCGTTGAAAGGCACGCAACGCCGCACGGGCACGGCTGACACGAGTCATGAGCGTGCCTTGCGGAATCCTCAAAAGCGCGGCCGCCTCGGCATAGCTCATCCCCTCCACCGCAATCAGGTGAAGGGCCTCACGCTGATCGGGGGGGAGATCGAAAAAGGCAGCCTTGACTTGGGCAAGATGCACCGCCGCTTCCTGTGGCGCATCAATGAAGGTGTTTTGCAGGGCCGCGTAGGATGCTTCACGTTTCTCACGGGAAACCTTGCTGCGGTGCGCATCCACGAAGGCGTTGTGAAGGATGGACATCATCCACAGTTTGACAGGGCGCCTCCTGTCAAACGTTGCCCGACCTTCCTGTGCCCGCAGAAAGGTTTCCTGCAAAAGATCTTCGGCCTGACCGTCATCTCCCGATAACACCAACGCATAACGTTGGAGGTGGGGAAGGATGCTCAGGATGTCGCGCGTCAGTTTCGGCATTATAATAAGTATACGAAGCCACGAACCGAAACCTTACACGCGATCGGATATTTTCTTCAGCCGTCCCTCAATCCGCGCACGACGATCGCCTGGCCCGAGAACAGGAACAGATAGGCGGACAACTCCACCATCTCTTCGAGGATCTGCAGATCGCCGGGCCAGAAGGAAAGACTCAGGCCCATGTGGTCTTCGGCGGCGGTAGAGATCAGCATGGCAGCGGCAAAGCCCAGAATGTCCCGGACGGGACCCCCCCGCTTCTTCCCAAGCTTGCGGGTGATCCTGACGGGGCGTGACCACGCGATCATGGCAACGGCAAGGGCACCTGCCATGGCAACAACTGGCGTCACGGCAGGACGATACCACAGAAGCGAGGAGGAAAACGTCGGCCCATGATCCGTCATCTGAACGGGATCCAGAAACACGGCTCCCCAGCTCAGCTCTCTGCCAACCAGAATGGCCCAGACGATTGCCGCGCCGAACCACAAAAAGCGCGTCGCAGTGGATGTTCGCCGACCCAAGACGAAAGCCAGCACGGCGGCAGCGGCGAGTGTGGCAGCTTGCGCATTCTCGATCGGGCCGTTTTCCCAACTGACGCTCGCCGGCAGCAGGAGGCTTCCGGGAAATGCGGCAACGAAAATCAAAGCGGCCAAACCCCATGCAGGGATTTCATATCGCCAAGGCGTCTTCGGGTGCATCTGACTGACAGGCATGGGTTCTATGATCGTGGCCGGGAAATTTGCCCTATCGTGTAAGGTTCAGGATTGAAAGTGGTCGAAACCTTCACAGCGGACAGTATTCGTTTGATGGATGATATTTGCCCTGCCTGTCCGCGATCGGCCGGGCCGCCCCCGTTCGCCACGTGGCTGCCTTTTGCCCTATAGAAAGCTACTCAGCATATGGCGGATTATAATAATCTTGAAAAAGTGGGTTATATCTTATACTTTCGTCGCAAATGGAAGTGGCGCGCGATCCTCGTGGGTGTCACCCCTGAGGCAAAATTCTCTTGTCAGCGCACGTCTTTTCCCTACCGGACAACGAGTCCCGCGACCTGCCACGCGGACCTCGCGTAGTATATCTTAGTGTCGAGCACCTCGGCCGCATGTCTTCTGGCCCTGGACGAGCTCGCGCCAGAAGACATGCGGCTCGAACAGCATGCGCGGACGGCCCAGCTTGTCGAAGCCGCCCCCCGTCGTCTCCACGGCCAGCACGGCGCGGATCTCGTCTTCGCCCGTGCCGATGCGACGGCCGACCATGGCCACGTCGATAGAGGACAGTGCCACGGCACTGCCCTTGAACCCTGAAAGGATCATAGGCGTCTCCAGATATGAAAAAGCCCCGCACGATGGCGGGGCGGATTAACCTTGTTCTTTCAGACAAATTGATTATGTGGCGTAATCAACTTATTGGGGTCTTCCGATCAAGTTTACGAGTTGTTCATGTTTAGTATCGAGTTCGCCGCCCGCCTTATCATTGCCATCTGCATTGTTGGGATGATCGCCGTATCATGGCAGTTTTTTTCTATCCCTGCTGCCTACAGAGGCGGGCTGTAAGGGCGTTTGCTCATAACCCCTTCTCCAGCAGTTGGTAGACCGCCGTATCCGTGCGGTCATACACTCGCTTACCCCCACAATCGTATTCCAGCGCCAGATACAGTTCGATCCGCCCAGGACGTAAGTTCTCGGGCGGGGTCAGCCTCAGGTGCAGCCGTGTCTGCTGTGCGGCCAGCCGCCGTGTGCTGGCGGGAAGCACAGATCCGGGGGTCATCACGCTCCCGGCTTCGGTGAACAGAGACTCCCCACCCATGAAGTTGCAGTTCTCCCTTAGGTATTTGATCCCTTAGTTTGGTGGTGTGTTCCTTTCTTCGGAATGGATGGATGCCCTATGGGACAAGTTTGTCACGGCAGCGCCACGACCACGCACGCTGTTCGAGCAGGAATACAGCGATCGCAAGCTTCGCTCGCGCAATTGAGCCGGGAGCTGGGCATTAATCCCAAGACCGTTGCGAAGTGGCGCAAGCGCACGACGGTCGGCGGACGTCCCGAAGAACGCCAAGCCGAGGTCCCGCACCGTGATACCCGAGTTCAAGATCATCTCCTTCTCCGAAACGGCCCTCGTCCACTTCGCCACCGTGCAGACGGTTGCCGACAAGCGCCGAGAGTTCGCAAGTGAGGGGCGGGATGATCGAGCGGAACCCATCCTGCACTGTCGATCGGGGCGCAGTGCCGTCTTCTGTCGATCTCGCGCTCATCGTTCTATCACGAGCCATTGGGTGAGACGGAGGTGAACCTGGCTCTGATGCAGCTGATCGACCGGCAGTTCTTGGATACGCCTTTCTATGGCGTCCGGCAAATGACCTGGCATCTGCAGAACGAGGGCCACGGTGTGAACCAGAAGCGCATCCGGCGGCTGATGCGCTTGATGTCGATCTATCAAAAACCCAACACCAGCAAGCCGAGAAAGGGCCACAAGACCTATCCATACTTGCAGGGTGGGCTGCGCGTGGACCGCCCCGGTCAGGTCTGGTGTGCCGACATCACCTATCTGCCGATGCGCCGGGGCTTTCTGTATCTCGTCGCCATCATGGACTGGTTCACCCGCAAGGTGCTGGCGTGGCGGATATCGAACACGCTGGAGGCCGACTTCTGCATCGAGGCGCTGAACGAGGCCATCCATCGCTTCGGCGCGCCTGGGATCATGAACACGGATCAGGGCAGCCAGTTCACATCATTCGGCTGGATCGACCGGCTGAAGCGCGTCGGCACCCGGATCTCGATGGACGGTAAGGGGCGCTGCATCGACAACGTCTTTATCGAGCGTCTGTGGAGATCGCTGAAATATGAATGCATCTACCTGCACGACTGGGAAACAGGATCGCAGGCCAAGGCCGCAATCAACCACTGGATCACCTTCTATAACCATCGGCGGCCACACACTGGCCATGGCGAGCAGCCGCCCGCCGTGGTCTACTTCAACAGCATTGAAACCGATCAGCAGGCACAGGCAGTAGCTTAAATCAGCCGGGAAACTGTCCAAGGATCGGAGAGTAGCTCATTTCGTCCGGTCCCACGTGGGATAAGCCAGCCCGCCTGCTTCCGCCGCCGTTGCTTCTAACCGGGACCAAGTTCCCGGTAGAATACATGCGGTTCGAACAGCATGCGCGGACGGCCCAGCTTGTCGAAGCCGCCCCCCGCTGGTCCCACGGCCAGCACGGCGCGGATCTCGTCTTCACCCGTGCCGATGCGACGGCCCACCATGGCCAGTCGATAGAGGACAGTGCCACGGCACTGCCCGTGAACCCTGCAGGGGTCATAGGTGTCTCCAGTCATGAAAAGCGCAGCACAAAAGTGGGGCGGTTAAGAACTCGTTAGGCTTAGACGCGCATGCTCTCCTCAGGAGGACCGTAAATGACCGATCGAGCCACAATGATGGCGAACTCTCTTTTGAGCTTGAGTGCATGTGCTTCCGCAGATGGCTTCACCAATGTGGCGCACAAGCTTCTTGCTCTCATAGATGAGCTCCCGCTGGCGCCAAATACTGTCCTTTCCCAAAGGCCAATACCCCTGCGGGCCATGAGGTATAGGACAAGTACGCCGATCTTGGACACTCGGCGTGAGGGCGTGGTCGCGTAGACCTCAAGGGCAGCGGCACCCCTGCCCGGTGTGAAGATATCTTGCTGCTGCCAATTCAAAACTAAAATGTCATGTAATTTTTAGTGGGACCATGCGTCCAACGGCCTGCTTGGCGGGTCAATGAGAAGGGCAATCAGCCCAACCTCAGATTGTCTCGTGGAAATTAGATGCGCCTTTTCAGTATTGAGTTCTTGGCAACTGTCATCATTGGCATCAACGTCGTTGGCATTGTCGTCTTAACATACCAATATTTCACCATACCCAAGGCATACCGAGCGTGGTGAGGACAGTATTCTACGCCCTCTCCTTCAAGGTGGTAGGCCGCCGTCTCCCTGTCTAGCACCATGGATATCATTTTTGCTCGTGCCGATGCGCCCACCCACCATGGCCAAGTTGATAGAGGACAGCGCCACGGCACTGTCCTTGAGCCCTGCAGGAATCTTAGGTGTCTTCAGATATGAAAAGCCCCGCACGGTGGTGGAACAAGGAGGTTGAAAATCTCTCGAGGCAAATAGGAAGGACTAACAATTCGCTACTTATTTCCCCGGTTAAATCTTAAGAGTATTGAATCCAGTTCGAGGCCCGTATGCCCTACCTGCTCATCAACGCGATCAGTGTCGCGTGTATTGTCGCCGCACTGTGCGCTGGCCTCTCGGCCATCTCCACCCTCTGTCACACTATGCGTGACGTGAAGTTCGTGATGTCAATCGCGCTTTTCGGGGCTGGAAGTGCGCTCTACTTGAATTTCGCGTTGTAATCTCAATCGCTGATTAACGTTAAAATTCTCTACAAAATTGCAGCGCAAATGTGCATGGGATGACCTATGGGAAAGTTGATTACTTAGGTACCAAGTCACTCTATGTTATGGAGTAGGACGTATGCGTATTTTCAGTGTCGAGGTCTTTGCAGCCCTCATCATCGTCATCAGCATTGTTGGAATTGTGGTTCTGGCCGGACAATATTTTAGCATTCCCGCCGCCTACAGGGGTGCGCTTTAAAGCGGGGATCTTATTCCTTTTCAAACAGCTGATAGACCGCCGTATTTGTGCGGTCATACACCCGCTTACCCTCGCAGTTGGAGGACGAGAGAATGCTCCAGAAGAAGCACAAGCCGGAGTCGCGAAGCTTCGGCAGGTTGACGTGCTTGTGTCGCAAGGTCGATCGGTTGCCGAGGCGGTGCGGTCGATCAGTGTGACGCAATTCACCCACTACCGATGGTGCAAGGAGTGAAGCAGGTTGAAGACCGACCAGGTCAGGGTCATCGGCTTCCATCTCACCCGGTGGCTTCGTGCTGTCCGCGCGTTAATCGGGGAATCAGTATGTGAATTCTGGATCATGCCGCTGTGCTCGGTGGTCGATTTCTTTGGCCGTGATCGCTTTTTTTACCCCATCAACGGCTAAAACCCCTGATTTGCTCATCAGCAGGAGCATTCAACTTCAATAACTCCAGCACCCACAAGCGCTGCGACAAGAGCGTCTCGCGCATCATCATGAGTACAGCGTCCATTGATAGCAAAGACGCAGCATCTAATCGCGTCTTGATACGACCGGGTTTGTTTCCAGCGCCACTGATGGGTCAGAAAGTTCAACGCGGCTGTCGTGCTGCGTATCAGGTGATGCACTTCGGTTTCCGGGTCTAGAAATGTCAGACCCTCTTGCCAAATCGTAATCATGATAAAATCCTGCAACCCTAGGTTGTTGTTGTTACCTTGTTCAACATGGGAAATGAAATGCCAAGTTCTTACTTCACCTCTGGTTAACCTCGCTAGATCGTCTTGCGCGGCCATCCACCCACACGCATCAAACGCAGGAGCAAACTATGAGTATGAACGCTACGCGTAGCAGATCGCGGCCGTCACAAAGGCAAATGTCGTCGTCATCGATCATATGTCGAAGTTCCAAGCAAAGAAGGCTAGACAGCGTGAGAACGGACATGATTTTCGAGATCAAGGGCATCGAGAACGACAAAATCCAGAACGGCAGGGGCCTTATCTTCGTTCAGGCGCAAGAAGGCGACAAGTGCCGCGTGTTCATCGAAGTGTTCATGTACCGCAACGTCGCCTTCCTCCAGAAATGTATACGCTCGAATTCGCCTTCGAGCTTTCCCAGAGTATCTCTCCGCTGTTCTGAGGCGTTCCGGGGCTTCCTGCACGAATCATGCGTCGCTCCTGCCAGTTCTATCAATTCGATGCCGATACGGTGCGTGCACCCTCGGTCGCCGCGAATTTCAAAATTTGCGCCATGCAACTCGGATGCACTGGAAAAGGCCTGCATCCCGCGCGGCAACTATCTAATGAATAGTCTACATAATGAATATATGAGGAATAGTTCCGACGGCGTGCTTTGCAGTCTACTTGATCTGAGAGAGTGGGTCTGTGCCGAGTCACCGATGAGCTTACTATCTAACTGACTTGATCTCAGATACAGGTTCTAGGAGTGAGAGCTCTTTTATTTGCTCGGTTGTCGATAACATTTCCTAGGCACGATGAAAATCTGTCGCGGCGCAACGGGCAATACGCGAAATATCTTCTTCCTGATCCTGACATAATTTGTGCAACTCAAAGGCAATCAAGCTCCGATCCACGCCAACAGACTCCAGTTGTCGAGCAATTTTCAGAAGGGCCCGTACACCGGCCGTTCGAACGACAACAACTTCACGTTCAAGCAACACACTCATAAAAGATCCTTTTGCAGTCACCGTTCGAAGTTAGGAGCGAGTAGGAATAAGAGAACCTCATGGCACAAGCGGTGATCACAGTAAGCTAGAAAGCGCAATTTGTGGGCGATAGCGTGAGCGGAAAGCAGCTCGGGGACGCTGTAAGCCGATTGAATTCGGATGAGGTTAACAGGATGTTTATAGTGGGCTAATCTCCGGAAATCGGACAGTGACGGAAGCTACGGACCACAAATACGGTCGCGGCAGGCAAATCATCTTGGGTCCTGCCGCTTTCGATAGTATGTTTTTTCAACATATTCCTTAAATTCTGGACTTTGCTATGAACGTCCACCTCGAACTGCCACCCACACGTGCAGAGGCCGAAGCCGCGCTGGAGATTTTGCGCGGCTATACCGCGTCCGCGACCGATGACGACATCGCGGCGCTGCAACTGCCCGCCGTGCTGCGCGCCTATCCCGAACTCAGCCGCGCCTATCCGCAGGGGTTCACGGCCGATGCCGCATACCGCGCCAGCCTCCCGGACCTGCAGAACGGGCCGTCCAGCCTGATCGTCGGGGCGCAGGCGATCA
>Ga0265797_10009541_pt1 | contig 12603 bp, 9 predicted proteins | sample P2T30metagenome_FD_192433 | JGI IMG/M metagenome (GOLD analysis project Ga0265797, IMG submission 192433) | Plant litter microbial communities from East Loma Ridge, Irvine, California - P2 T30 | ecosystem: Environmental > Terrestrial > Plant litter > Unclassified | place: USA: California... | reverse complement strand
CAACGTCATGTTGTCCATCAACTACCTCGTCTCCCTCCTCAAGAAGGGCTGGCAGAACGTTGGCTCCCTCACCCTCAAGGCTTCCATGAGCCCCCCCAAGCGTCTCTACTAGACGTTTCGCTGGATATTGAGTGAGGAAGCCCTCGGGCGGATACCCTTGTTTTTTTGGGCTGGGAATGGCGTAGCCAGGATTTGCAATTTCTCGCCTTTACTGGTTGAGAAATTATGAAATGAAGTTACGCTTTCTTCTTCCTACATATGCGCACGCCTCATATTTTGCACGTGAATGTGATGTTCGACCAACTTAGCATGACAGGGTGGTTGTACTGTGAGACGTGAAGCACCGAGTCTGCGTTAGCACAGGACGGTTGGTGAAATCATCCTCAACTAAATATACACCGTACGGCTGTGTTACAATTCATGCGCACGAATCGATGCACATCTTGATCATCCGTATCTCACTGGCAGACGCAGTCATTTTTGACTTGGGACATGTTACAGTAGCAAACGAGCTGCTTAGACACAACGCGTAGCCAAGCGTTATCTCAGTGGGAGTCGTAAATACAGTCAAGACTTGATTTGTCTACCATGCCATAGAAGTGCTTCCTGGCCATGGAGATTGCTGTACGTAAACACGAGTGCCTTGGCAGTATACGCGCTGCTACCTTGAGGTGCCGACAAAGAATACTGGGACCTTGCCCTTGAGATAAATACCATATTCTTATACACCGCTAATAATAAAAAGGTGCTATATCCCGCACCATCCAAAGAAAAAAGAGCACGCTGCTACCCTGGCCAGGTCTCTGTCCGCTCATCGTCGGGCACCATGCACGGAAGTTTCAGGCACCACCCTTCCTCCTCGATGTCCAGGAAGGAAGTATTGCTCTCGTGGCTGTGATCAAAAGGTTAGCACTCGAAAAGCTGAGTATGCATCGCCAAATTTCAGACTCACCATTCAATCTCTCCGTGGACCTCCTCCCACTCTCCGTCCATGCCGTTAGGCCGCACCCTCAGCGTCGCCAACACCTTACTGCGCTTCTGCGTCGCCAGGATCCACGCGTCAAAATCGAACGAGTGCACCCGTTTCCACTCCGGGATGTCTTCGCAGCGGGGATTCTCAATCTCGCAGTCCTTTTCCTCGAGGATGGCGATCATTTCGGCCACTTTCGTTATTGCGTCGATATGCCACGACGTCTGGCCGTCGGAGAGACGCTTCAGAAGCGCTAGGGCGCTGTGTCTGATCCGCGAATCGCGGCATTGCATTACTATGAAGGATAGTGGACGGAACATGCCGTCGTCGAGACTGGCGGAGAGAAGGCGATTTGAAGGGTCTGCGGAGTCCATTACGAAACGGCAGATGGAAAGCATTTGCTCCATTTCAGGCAAGTAGCGGTCATGGATGCTTGCTTCGCGATAAAGACTGGCGGCGGCGAGGATTCTGTTCTCCATCGCGAGGACACGGAGCATGCTTACGCCGTGTTGTTCGCGGAAGGTGAACTTGGCGGTCGATTTTTGCATAAAGGATAGCAGCAGGCGGTCGAGCTCAATGAAGACTTGCTCGTAGCTCTGCGCTTCGGCGAGGCATTCTAGGCCGAAGAAGCCTGGAGACTCGCGCCTGTGCTTGTAGGCCTGTAGATCGAAGGGTTCAAGTCAGCACATTGTCTCCGACATCACATTCGCTTGCGTTCGAGCTTCAAAGTCCGGACTACTCGCCCTACCGCTGAGAGGCTAAAGACCACGAAATTTAGTTGTACCCTGCATTCACGTACCATCTCACGGAGGAATTTGAATAGCCTGGAGGACCATGTCATAACGAAGCTCCGCGCTTGTTCGAGGTCTGTGAAGAACTTTGGCAGCTCGTTGTCGGTTGTTGATGTGATAAATGATAGGCTTGGGAGACGTCCGTCTACGAAGAAGGTCCCTTGTAAATCGATTCGAATAAATGCGCGGATTAGGGAAGGGTCGATAGTTTCTGTGCTTGGAGCCTGAGCTGGGTCCAGTAACCTCATTGCATTCTCAGCATGGGTAAGTGCTGGGATAAAACGTTCCTGAAGAGCCTCGTAATGAACGCATAAGAGTGCACAGAGTAGCACGACGTTGATAGAGGTTTTCCCGGAGGCCAACAGCTTTTGGAGACCAGAAAGTGCTTTGGCGTACTGGTGAACAGGAAAGTCTGTCTTTAGACTGAGTTCGGCATTAGTCTTGGCTGCATCTGCACGCAGACAGCGCTCCTCGTGTAGTGCAGCTACTGCATTGATAGCATATCGGATGACAGGTTCCGTGTAAGAGGCTTGCAGAGCGAGGCGCTCCCAGACTGGATCCTGGAAGTAGCCTGACATGCATGGTGCTGTCTTTGAGCGAAAGAAGTCGAAGGTCCTTTTCTCTAGAGCGTTGCATTGATTGCCAAACGTCAGACTCTTTGCTGGTGTAAGTTTGACGCGTACAAGCTGGTTCCCCGAAGAAGTGGCGTCTGTTGTTGTTGTTGTTTTGTACCCGTCACATCTGCGGCCAGTGCTGGTACATCTCCTACACGATGGCTTGACCTCATCGCATTTGACTCTGCGGATCCTACGCAACTGTCAATATCGTCTTCCCTCTTTTACATGATGGTTCGAATCGAGCGACTAACTTGCACGTAACACATCCGCTCCTGACCTTAGGCGCATATCTTCGTTGCGCCACGCGCTGTTCACCCATCACCGCCTCGAGGGTAATAGTCGTTTACAGGATCACGCGTCGACATACGCTCGCTGATGCTACTATGGAGGTTATGTGCATTGCTGGCAGCTGCTGCGGACGATGAGACGTAAGTGTAGCAAACTAACATCGCCCTTAGCATATTTTGGTAACCGGATGGATGCCTGGTGGATGTACTGCCGAAAGGCTCCGGGAAGGATTCGAAACCTGGTTCGCTCGCTCGTACCCAAGCACACGCCCCCTTGCGGTCTTTGCGCGGTGCGAGCCGACCTGGATGTCAAACAGTCAAACAGACGTCTGGAGAACACGAGAACTTGGAACACCGTGTTTTAATGCCCATGCTTGGTCCCTGCCAATGCTCATCGTTTCGTCAGTAACATAGTGATAATCACTTCGAGGGCTATCGGCTCAATTTGTTGGTACGCTAGCGGCTGCGTGGTATAAACGTATGACTGTACAAAATCGCAGGTGTACCCAAAACAACCAGTCTTGCCAGTGCGATAGGTAACATGATAAGTAGGCATTGTAATCTCTATAGCCTTGAGCACTATAGGCACAAATTGCTAGCACGCTAGCTGCTGTACGTTATACGGTTGCGACTGTGCGAACCAACGTATGTGATTGGTGTTCTGCGTTTTGTCTGCGAGTGCTATGTGGTGCATGATACACACGTGCATGCATGGGGTTACTAGGGTTGATACCATATCTTCTTGCTCCATCGTGCGTACATGTGCATGTATGCACTATTTTGTTCCGCCAAAGAGACATCCAGCCTACCTGTTACTTCAGACTTTAAGGACCCATTGCCTCTCCAGGACCTTGTCGATCTACAAGAACGCGACCCTTCTCCAAACTTAGGCCTCACGGTGCGTGAAAGATGAACAACATTACCCAGTCAATTCTGGTAATTCTGCTCGTCTTGTCAAAGTATGCCTTCCTGTCTCTTTTCCCCCAAAGCCCACCTGGATTCTTGACTCAACACGGATTTATCAGCGCCGCCTCGTAACAGCTGATCAACTGTACTCCAACATTCGCTCTTGATTGCAGCTTCCATGGCACAGCCGAACTCCCCGCCTAAAGTGTTGACATTTGCTCCTGCCCTCAGTAGCATCTCCACAAGACGAGTGTATCCCCAATATGACGCTGCTTGGAGGGCGGCTCCGTACTCGCCACCTTGTACATTGACATCCGCCCCTGACGTTAGCAGCATTTGTACAACTTCTTCAGAACCTTGGTAACATGCTGCTTGGAGAGCCGTTTCGTACCCTCCACCACGAACGTTCACATCAGCCCCCGCAGTAAGTAACATTCGTACAATGTGTGGAGAGCCCTTCAGACATGCCGTTTGTAGTGCCGAGCCAAAGTCACCACCCACAACATTCACTGAAGCTCCATGTTGCAGAAGAACTTCGACATTGTCGACGGACCCTTGCATACACGCCGCTTGTAATGGAGTGTTGTACGGTGCGGAGTGCTCCCTGGCATCGATGTCAATGTTTCTGCTCAACAACAACTCCAAGATCTCAGCGCGGCCTGAACCTGATGCTGCCACCAGCGCGAAGCCTAGGATGCCATGACGCGCTGATGTGCTCATAGAACCCACATCACTCATGCTTGAGTCTAGCGCGTCAAGTCGTTCGATGAACATCCTGGCCGCGTCGATTTTGCCTGTCAGTATGGCATAAACGAGAGCGTCGGTGTACCCAGCATTCCATCGGCCAGGCGTGTAAACATCCTCGTCTAGAATGGCCCTGACAAGCGTCAAGCCATTGGATACAGCTAATCGAAGATCACTCAATGACCACCACGCTCGTTGCTAGGTTCTGATAGTGTGGTGTCTAGCTTTATTGTAGCCCCGGCTTTCACGAGCCGCCTGACCATGGGTGCGTTGCCTCTACGAAGTGCCAACTTCAAACATCTTTGACGGCCAGACCCCAAAGAGTCAGCATCAACCCCACGTGAAAGCAGTTTGTCGAGCATGTTGTAGTCTCCACGATCAATGGCAAGTCCTAGTATTGTCTGATATTCAACTGTCGGCAATGGTCTGTTCAACGCCAAGACAGACGTAGCATCCATGATAGCGATATCGAGCAGGTTATAAGCGCAGCTGATGGCAAATACAATGGCCGAATTGCCAGCGAAAGGCAGTTGCAAAACGACCTCGAAATTCTCAAAGATGTTGTGCAGCTCCACCCATGCTTCGTACGGAAAGGTTCGAACAAAGGTGACTTGTGTGATTCCGAACTTGGCCGCCGTGTCGGCGTGATATAAGAGTCCGGTCATGGCATACCTTGACAATGGGAACATTCGTTCTACATTGCGTGCGTCTTTTGTGCCGAATGCATCTCGAGACAGCTGGTTCCGATCATGAAACGCCTGATTTCTGGATGGAGAAGAACGAGGAGAATCAGGAGATGTAGGTGACATTGATCGAGGTGTTCGAAATCGGTATCTATCGCTGCCCCGGTATGATACTTGAGATACGGGTGGAAACCTGTAGCTTCCGTAGAGCAGCTGAAGTTCTGCTGGGAAATTCGTTCCGATTATTGGATTTGGGGGTGAGTGCATGTCGATCTGTGTCGCTGGATCATGACCAGTGTGATGGCTCTGACTCAGCCATTTGGATATGGTTGCTGAGAGCTCTGGCACAGGCGATGCGATGTATTGCTGGCACCAGTTTTTCAGTCGTTCATGGCAATATCCATCGAGATCAACGGTTTTGATTCCCAAGATGGTGGCTAGCCCGTCCTTCAGAAGATACGCCCTGACAGATTCATGGATGAACTGAGCATGACCGCCGTATGTCATCTCCACCAGTCCTTTTGACGCGTCAAGGACAAAACGCCTCATGCCATCGCTTGTGTCCACTTCTGGCTGCGACGTTGCCATCCCGCGAGGCTCCTGAGCAGCCAGTACGCCAAAGTACAGCTCTTCTAGTGTCAGAGGCCTACAGGAAAAGAGAGTCCAAACGATAATGGATGTCAGATCGTTTTTGTCGTTTGTCCCGCTCCGCAGAATACCCTGGAAAAGCTTGTACAGATCGTCGGGGATGGTCTCAAGTCGGTGTGCTAGGTTTTGCACATGACCACGGTCGTTGTCATCGTTGAGGAGGCGCACGACGAGGACTACCCATAGGAAAACTCCGGAGGCTCGTTGCTCGATTCTTTGTCTGACACTTGTGGCCAGCTCGGTATTGCTGATTATTAATCTTCTTTGCACATACTCGGCGATATCTTCAACGTGGCCTCGTTCATTGTCAAGAATCAGTTCTTGGCATGCGTGCATGCTGACGTATGGAAAATGCCGACTCGCGAAGCATATCAGTAAACTCACTCTGGCATCTCTCGCAAGCTCGCTGAGATCCTCGAAAAATCCCACCATGTCACGCAACTCAGCATCGACACATTCATCCAATGCATCGACGTAGCAAATCATTTGCGTGGTAAGACCTGATATCGCAGAGCGCAACAGATCCTTGAGCAAGTTAAGAGGCCAAACGTGATGACCTTCGGACCTTTGGATGCGGGCTGGCAGCAAGGAAAAGGTTTCTGGCAGGTGCTCAAGGATCTGATATAGCACTGATCGATACATCCCCTGGGCAGTCGTTTGCAAATCTTCACCTCGGGCGTTGAAAAAGAATGACACGACGAGCTTATTGTCAGGCTGCGTTACATCATCGTCGAAGGCGCATTTGATGAGGGTGGATTTTCCTGCGCCAGGCTTGCCCTTGATCCACAGAAAACCATGGTGCTTTTCGATATCATCCGGGCGCCGCCAGGACATGTATTCGTGACTGGTGAAGAACCAACGGCAAGTTTTGGCATAGGCAGCACTAATCGTTGCATGGCGGTCATGCATTTCCCTGAACTTTAATGATTCCAATATCGCATGGTAGTTCCCAACGTCTTTTTCCGTGTCAGCCTTCGGGCCATGTGAACCAGATGACTGATAGATAGGGCCAGTATAGATATTGTTCCCGAAGTGTGCGCGCCCATGCCCGTGCACTGTAGAGTGCTCGTATGTCTGTAAAGCGCGCTCTACGTCGGTGTTTAGCATACCTAATGACAAGGCCAGAAGTTGCCGAATTGAGCTCACCTGCAACGACTTGTACCTCAGTACTCTCAACAAGTCTCGCAAAACCGTTCTGCATGGCACTGGATTTGACCGTATGTGTGACCGGGAGATATCTTTACCTTGTAAGCATTCTGCTGTGGTTAGGAAAGGCAGGCTCGTGAGAGTGGAGTTGGCGATAGTCAGGGCGTATGTCCTTGTAAAGCTTCAAAGCCATGTGGTGGGATGAGCTGCAGGCTGCAGCACATTAGGACTAGTGTGACATGGTAGTACATGGTAGGTACGCGGTTTTGGTGTCATGGACTGCAGTGTGTATTCTAAGGCTGTCTCTACGATGAACGCATTTTAGCTTCAGCGGCCTAAAAAATATCTAGGACTATCAACCAATTTCCCGTAGTCAACCACACAAATTGCCTCTCACCAAGATCAAACAACGAGCCTACTCCGATGCTTCTATTCTTAACCACGATGCCCGACGACACCAGCAGAACTCCGGCCGCCCAAAATGCATCTGACGTGGCCGCGGACGCCTCTCCAGCCGCGGTCGAGTCTCGCAACCAAGAAGCAAGCGCCACAGCCAGTGGACATTTGAACTCCTCCCGAGTCCCGAAGCGGCCGTGTTGCTGTGGACGTCAGCCTCGAGCGGAGCCCTGTTGTACTGGATGTCTCATGCTGAAATGCCATCTGGTGATGCAAAGCGGGAAGACCCCACGTCCGGTGAATGAGCGAGAGCCTGGATCGCTGAGCATAGTGATCTATGTAAGGGCAAAAGGATGGCAAAAACATACAACAGGCGGGATTCCCAGATGGTCACCCACTCTAGTACTAGTCGCCCGGTTCAGTGCTTGTGTATGGCAGAGCGGACGGGATGCCCAGTTTTCACTGACCTATGGTCGTATGTGTCGTTTGGGTAATCAAAAAATATGTACTTAATATGTTGTTCTGTACGCGGCATCTGTTTCGCGATCTAGAGGCGACGGAGTCTCACACTTCCCAGCCTCCTTCAGAGGGGTGGAGTTTGCATGAAAAGCAGCACAGCGACGATCCTAGAGTGGGGGCGGAGCTTGCATAAAGGCGGTGCGCTATGTATCGCCATACCACCAATAACATTCAACTCGGCTAGCAGTGGCGTGCAAGCAGAACGTTCGTGGCATATCGGAGGCCAATACTGTTGAATCTAGCATGGATCCTGTACATCGGGTATGTCTGTTGCCTGATTAATCTATCTTCGTAGCTCAGCTGGAAGCTAGGTACAGTTGAATGTGAAGATGGAGTGCTCCGTGCCTTGTCACGTGATAAAGCTCAGCTGCCCGCACTGGTACCTCATCGTTCGATTGTTCTTCAGGTTTAGACGATCACAGCAACAATGGGTTTTGGCATGCCAACCAGCATCAAGTAGATTAGAGGTCACGTATCTTCAAGTTCGGATCTGACCGAAAGAGCCCAAATGTCAAGGCTCGCGCGACATACAATATCATTGACTAATATCTGCCTGCCACGATGGCCAGCACATGCGCAAGGCTGCAAAGAAGCCTGATCACACCACTGTCAAGAAATAGATGAATGACACTGACGTGGCGAGCTTCGCCATTCGAGTATAATAACAGAGCTAACACTCCCGTTTTCTATTCCTTGTGCCTTTTACTTGCACTTCTCATCATCATTGCTTTCTTGAACCTTGAACGAAGTCTTAGGCTATATTTGCCAACCCTACCATCGGATACATCATGCCGGTAACACGCAACACTGCTTAACGAGCTTGTCAAACACTGTTTCACTAATATCGGTTGTACAGACTCCAGCTCAATCCACGTCGTCTTCCTCGCAATACTCCACCGCACAAATAATTACAACGCCGCCCCGACCGATAGCTCTAATGTCTACCAACAACATCTCGCTCGCTCAGACAGGCATACAGGTTCCGCAGGGGCAGCCAAACTCGTGTACCTGCGATACGGGAAACTTTTGCACGAGGATCCGATGCACCTGCCATGGGTCGGTACGTTTAATAGAGAAATGGTGGGAGCGCCTACCTTATGATCTGGAGGCTGATGATCATGTAGCAGTAAACATCCGAAGGCAGAGTTGGACATTGAAATGACTGGTAGTCTCTAGGCATTAGTTGGTCTGATTCAGTATAGTCTGCAATTTCATATTGGATGCTTCTATGCCTGTGTGTCTGAACATACCCTTCTCTGTAGCTGTTTCAATCACCTCTCAGTCTCTGCCTGATAATCGGAACGGCATTAAGCAAGGCTGTGTAATATCTATAAATACTTGCACGTGCATTGATAACCGTTACTGAAGACAACAGCGACCTGCCCGACCAAGCCTGCCTCGCAAGACCGCCCTGGACGGAAATGATGCAGACTCAATTGGTTCAGACTGTGGTGTATCGCAGCCTCATAACTTCGAGCTCAATAATTCGCTCATGATCCTCTCCAGGCTGCCTTGCATTCACAGCCTCGTTGATATGAAGCCCGACAATTCGCTCATCGTGTTCTTCAGGCTGCCGCACATTTACAGCCTCGTCAATACGAAGCTCAATAATCCGCTCGCGGGCTCTTCAGGACTGTCTTGCATCACAGCCTCGCAACACTTCCATCGCGTGTGTCCAGTCGAATAAGAACCCATACTGCATCTTTTCATCATACATAAAGGTGCTCAGCTCCTCGCTTTATACTATCATCATCAATCTGCGTCCCGTTCAAAAAAAAAATACCTTCCATCCCACCAAGACCCGACAAGTAGCTCACCCAACCCCAACTTCTGGATTCTCAATCACAATGCCCGACAACACCAACCACGCTCTCAACGCCCAAAGCATCGCCACCGCCGTTCTGAACGCCTACAAAACCGTTGTAGACTCTCGCACCCAGGAAGCGATCAGGAAAGCAGATGCGCCACGGGTGGGCAGAATGGTGCAGACCAGGGAGGAGGTTAGGCGCCGGGATCTCGAGCAGAGAACAAACAGACCGTGGATCCCGACCCGGACGGACCTTCGCAAGTGATCGCGCAAGTTGTTGTGGCCGAGGTAAGTCGTGTGTGCTCTTTTGCAAGGTTTGTTGTCGCGGGTGCCAGGTGGCAGGCATGCTTTTTATGAGAAGTCCATCGATTACAATGAGAGTTCCATTTGGAAGGCAAATAAATCTGACGTACGCATCGGCGTCGTAGGGAAGCGCTCAAGTTTGACCATAGGAATCACCAAGTAACCGGTGGAAGGAGAAGGTCACACATGGATTGCAAGTTTTGACAAAGTCTTGTATTAATCTGTGCTGAAGGAGTGGACGGATGCTCTGGTAGCTTGCAATTGAGCGTCGGTAACCAGTGCAGTGAAATGAACCTTCTGATTCCTAGATGCCGTGCGATGTGTGCAAAGCCGCCGTGTTCATTCGTGGAGTCGACTACGCTAGCTCGTGGTCAAGCTTCAAACTCGGTACTGTTCGCTCTGCCAGAGAGAGGCCGGTACGAGGTTTGAGAGGCTAGTTGAACGTACGGACGCCATGTGAACGCGCTAGCGGATGGATGTTACATGTATGCGAACGGACGAATCGGCACACGAAGCAGTAGCTCAGAAGCCAATCACTGCGATAGAAGACATCCGCAGGTATTGTAACCCACATAACCTCAATGGCTATAGGCGCAAACCCCTGGCGCGCTAGCGGATGTACGCGATACGTATGCGAGCGTGCGAATCAGCAGAAGTTTTTACCGTGAAGCCATCAGGCGCTGTACGATGATTGTAAAAGCCGTTTTCTTTGAGGTAGTATATGCGGATAGTCTGATGTGACGGAGAATCGCGACATTGGCCAACGAGCCTGTAGAATTGGATATGTCCTGCTGCCTCTTTTCGCAGGTTGCGACTCGAAGCACTCTTTTCATGCTCGAAAATCCCCGAGTCATGCTTTATGCCCGTGAAGCTCGCTTCTGTGCGTCGGCCGACCGCACGGCGAGTCCATGTGCCTGCCAATTTGTTGATGCACGAGGTTAACCACTCTCAGTGGCTTAGACACTCAAGCAGCAGTTTTATAACACTCTGGAAGCCCAGTGTACTACATTAGCCCGCTGAGAAGACCCTTTCAATGTACGCGACCAAGTACGCTACTGGGGACAGGAGGGTATGCGTGTGCTGTGGTGACGTCTCGACCCTGTAACGCCACTTCGCCATCGCCATGGCACAAGACCCGAGCTGACGAGGTGTCGGGTGCGCCACGCCATGAGCTATTGGATCATGGTAGGTAGTCCATGTGCGAGATGGCAGCCTGGGGCGGGAAGTTGCCGTTACGATGGTATTACACCAGGACTCAGATAGTGTTCATCGCTCCTGAGATCTGATCATTTGGCTGAGGGCGTGCCATAGGTGGCGCAGATCGCCCGAACAATCGAAACAGCTTAAGGCGGCAAGTCGGCGAGCCAGAGTTCAGCCGCGATTACAGCAAACATGTGTTGGAGATATTGTGCTCCAACAGTGGCGGTTATGATGGTTTCTGTGTTAATTTCGGCGGGATCCTGCCATATCACGAGCCCAAGTGGATTGGTAGAATCTCTTGCGTGCCACAGTGTTCCCAGGGAGGCGTTGCAGTGTTCGAGGGTTTGGCGGTTTCCCAGGCATTGGCCCTAGATGGCCTTGCTTTTCCTCGGCGCATCGAGTCTCAAACACATCTTCGGAGGCGCAGTCCCGAGAGGGCGGCGTTGTATTTCTCGCATCGCTCGCATGGGACGTCGAGATCGATCATGCTGCCCGACCCCTCATGGGAGCTGTGTATCAAAGCGTCCGTGGAAGGCGCTCTCCCTTTGTAGAGAGGCCTCGTCCCGAGTTCCCAGGTGAGTGTGTATCCCCCACATGTCGTGGCCAATGGATATACAACACGAGGCAACTCAAGCGCCGAAAGGACCGTTACGTGCAGCAAAACCGAACCCACCGCGACCACTGCTGTCAGGTCCACGCGGCTGCCTCATAGGCTCGCCTTCCTTTGGCGTAGATGCCATTTCGCGTCTAGGCCCAAGTCTTCTGCCCATATCCTCCGGATCAAAGACCTGAGCATTACCAGAGAGTTGTCTCGCCGGTGACTGGCCAGCAGAGGTCGGCCGGCTATTCATATTGCTGTGTGGCTTTCCCCGAGTCTTCCTATTGTCGCGTCCTTGAGAACTCTCCCTGGAATTGGCCGCAGGCGACGCCGGGTTCGAGGACCCCATGATGCGCTCTCTAGCCTCGGCGTATTTCCTAACCTTTTCCTCCCTCTCGAGCGCTGCCTTTTTCTTTCGCTCCTCAAAGCTTGCTTCCCTCTTCTTACGAGCTTCCTCTTCGCTGTCATCGTCGTCTGCGCCTGCTCCATTCTTCGCGATCGGCTTGCGACTCAGTAGAGTCATCGGCTGCTTGGGCTCTTGCTTCAATGGTACGGCGCCTTGCGCCTCTAGCCATAAGTTGCGACCTGGGTTCTCTGCTGAGGCCCATAGTTCTTTCTGTAGCTGCTGATGTTGGGCTCGCTTTTCGGCCTTGGTCTGTCTCGCTGCTGGGACAGCGGGCTGTTGAGGTTCAGATTTCTAAGGGATGTTGTTAGTAACACATTTTCTGAGAATGTATATACATATACAGAACACTCACATCCGCGAGCCTCTCCCAGTCATCGTCCCATGCGTCTGGCACCCCGCCTTTACTCATTGTGTAGAGAATAGTGATGAGGAAGAGTAGGTGTGAATAGACTCGACCGATTCCAGTTTCTAAGATAAGATCCAGTTCCAGTCCTATAAGTCTATTATCGAGCTCTCAGCAGCAATGCCATGCAGTCGTCTTGTTATGTTGAATGTCGAAGGAGCGTGGGGGCTGATGCTCGC
>Ga0265797_10009540_pt1 | contig 12603 bp, 7 predicted proteins | sample P2T30metagenome_FD_192433 | JGI IMG/M metagenome (GOLD analysis project Ga0265797, IMG submission 192433) | Plant litter microbial communities from East Loma Ridge, Irvine, California - P2 T30 | ecosystem: Environmental > Terrestrial > Plant litter > Unclassified | place: USA: California... | reverse complement strand
GTCGTTCGCACAGACCAATAATTACGCTGCGTTTGGCAACCCCAACTTCGCCAACTTCAACCAGCATCAGGCATACCCTCAACACATTACACAACAAAACATCAACCCTGCGTTCCAGCAGCAGCAGCATCAGCACCAGCACCAGCAACAGCCACAACAACCACAGCAATACAACATTGCATCTTCGAACCATGCTGCTGCTGTCACTCCTCAAAATCTGGCCCCTGTCGACCAAAAGCGAACATCGATCTCACACGAGAGTCCGCAGGTAGTCTACAACACTCCATCTCTGCCACAGAAGCAGCCGATCAACCCAGTTGCCCAAATTCAGCCTGCTGCAGATCAAAATGCTCTTATGCAAGCGATCCCGGCTAGTGAGCAGAACGGTCGCTTTTCGACGATCGATTTCTCAACACTTGTCAAAGCTACGAATTCTGAGCGATTGACCATGTTTGCAAACATGGGGAAGCAGCCGCACGAGTTCCCCGTCAATCGATCCACAGCTCTTCCAGGATACACCAAGCGATGCTCACGCAACGAGTTGAAGCGCCAAGCCAAGGACAACCCGAAGTTGTTGGCCAAGCTTGCCTCAAAGACTTCACTCAGTAACTCTGCCACCACATCGCGTCCAACCAATGCCGCATCGCCCGCTCAAAGCAATGACGGCATCAAGTACGAATCCGACAGTGACTCCGACTCGGAATCAGACGTCTCACTCTATTCCGATGAGGACGACGATGATCTTGCTGGTGCACCCCTCCCAAGCAAGAGACCTGACGAGAGTGCCAAAGGAGCTGTCGAGTACGACACTATCAAGGCTCTCTGGCGCAACAAGCGCAAGACTATTGATGCCAGCAGCATTCGCAAGGGTCTTGGTGATTTCTGGGAAGTCGCCAAGACCATCAGAGACCGTTGGAAGGCCGATACGCAAGCTGTGCTGGATGCCGAGGCGAAGAAGCGTGTTGGTGATCTGGCTTTACTCAAAGGCAGAGTGAAGGATCAACGGGATATGCTCGAAGTAGCGTTCCGCGCGGCACTGAAACATGGCTTCAGAGGTATCATCGAATTGTGAGTCTACTAACTTCCCCTTCCCACAGCATACAACTTGTGTTATAGTGTGACAGCGTGTGCACAATACCTGTATCACAGCTCGCAAGTCACGATCGGCTGGGCGCATGGCCTGTACCTTGCAACAGAGAGAAGTCCTCACAGATGTCTAGTGTTCATAAATGTCACGAGTGCTTTGTAGTACTGGCCCAGACCCGGAATGCTGCAGATCTTGTGACTCAACAGCTGTTCTCCAGAATTAGCCACGCCACGCTGCCACTTCTATCACCACATACACAACTGCCTTACCCCCACCACTTCGTCAATTCTATTTTCACTCTAGTATGCACATAACTAACTTCAATCTTTTCTAAGGTTCTCCGAAAATCAGTCGTTCCTCTACCTTTGCTACCAATTCCTCTTGGATCGATTCAAGGCCGAAGATGTCAACGGACCAGTCTCTCGTCTAATTCTCGAGATACTTTCCATCACGACATCGATAACAGAAGAAAAGCTTGACAAGACTTTCCTCGGGAAAATATTACCACGCTACATGAAAGGTGGCGACGCCAAAACCAAGTACTACGCGAAGAAGGTCCTCGAAGGTGCCACCGCCAACAGTAAAAGCACTTCGACTAAACCAGCTGCCGAACCCAGCGCTGGTGTCAAGAGATCATCAACTGCTGCCGGTAACGCAGCTCCCGCAGCACCTGCAAAGAAGGCAGCCGTCACCCCGGCTACCACAAACGGAAACAAGGTCACACCAAAGAGTTTGGCTACTGTGAAGAAGCCAGCAGATTCCGCTAAGCCCGCCACGACTACAGCTTCCACGGCCGCTACAAAGACCAAGACTGTACAGGCAAAGCCTTCTGGATTCTTCAATGGACTCCAAAGTGCTGGCAAGAAACCCGGCACAGCCACTTCCGACAAGACAGCAGCCAAACCTGCCGCACAGAGAGCTGCCGCAGCACCAGTCAAGCCTGCTTTCAACCTGGCTGCAGAGCTCGCCAACCTTGCCAAGCCGAAAGAAGAGCCAAAGAAGGCCGAGCCCAAGCCTGATGCTTCACGAGACAACGAGAGTCCCGAGAGAAAGGCCAAGCGTGCGGCGAGACTCGCCAGAGGAGCTGCAGGAGTTCGCTGGAAGGAGGCACAGGATCTTGTCGAGGTGCGCTACTTCAGCCACGATCCTGCCGAGGAGCTCGACCATGATGCTAGCCAAATGCGCGACGTCAAGGATGTCGGTGGTGAAGGCAGGATGCTGAAGCAGCACGCCGACATGATGGACGTTGACGAAGAGGAGGATGTGGCCGAAGATGACAACACCAAGTTCGTCGCCTTCAACACACCGTCCGAAGTCGACTTTTCCACTGTCGACAAGGATGAGCGTGACCGCCAATATGCCCCATATGGTGGCGGAAAGCTTCAGCCAGATTCTCGTGAGCGCGCTATCCGTGAGCAGTATGAGAGGGATAATCTCATTGTCATATACTCCAGCTCAAGCGATATCCCGCCCAATCCTAGAGAGCCGGCTGATCCTTTCAACGGAGATCAGGGAGGCCCAGTTAAAGAGTTTGGCGTACCTCCTGAGATGTTTGCTGCCCGGGCACGTTCGCGCAATGCGAAGAAGATTGCACAGAAGCCTGTGCCTGTTCTGCCTAGCCAGGCTCCGGCAGGACCTGCACCAGCCTTCGACATCGCTGCATTCTCACAATACATGGCTGCCCAACAAGTGCCTCTGCCAACACAACAACATCAGCCACCGGCGCCATTGCCAGTTCAGCAGCAACAGCAGCAGCAACCTGCTGCACCATTCGACCTGAATGCTATTCTCAAGCAGTTCCAGCCTCAGGCAGCGGCTCCGCCTCAAACTCAGCAACCTCTGTACAACTTCCAACAGCCAGGCTTCGCACAGCCCCAGCAACAGGCTCCTGCATCCCGGCCCAACGGAGAGCCGGACATCTCCGCCATCCTTGCAGCTCTTAACACGAGCAACAATGCACAGGCTGCAACTGCGCCAACACCTCCTGCATTCCAATTCCCACCAGACTTCCCCATGCCTTTCGCCGCTCCTACCGAGCAATACCAACAGCAGCCCACGCAACAGCAACAGCAGGCTGGTAACAATGGAAACACGACTGGCAAAGACAAGCAACGCCCAGAGAATCCTTGGTACAAGACAAAGGCCTGCAAGTACTATCAGGATGGTAAGTGCAAGAAAGGAGATTCGTGCAGCTACCTGCATGAGTGATCACCTCACTTTCTAGTCAAGGAGTCTGTTCAGACGATGTCGAAGCATCTTTGCTTAGATCGTCCCATGTCATAGCTCCGAATTGTCTTTTCACTTCTTTTTTCTGTTGGCTGTGCAGTGGAAGACTCACAGCGTTTACAAGGAACACTCTGCATGGTGTAGCATAAGCGATGTTAACATCCACAGCAATGAATAGTTTGTGCCCTTATGGCACATCTTCCTGTACTCAAATAATGCTTTTACCTTTTCACCATGATCCTTTCCATTCCCGATGCCATGTCATGAGAACCTCACCACAAACAAACCTCAACACCTCAACGCATCTCCCTCAACGGCTCAAGCGCATCATGCACCCTCCCCCAAAGGCCCCCATGCCACGACCTCACCCGCTCCCAATCCCCCGCAGGCATACACTCCGCCATCATCGCCAACCAAGCCCCGACAATAAAATCCGCATACACCGGCTCCTCGCCATCCAACCACGGTCCAACCTCCTCCCGCCCTTTCCTCTGCGCCTGCGCCGCCGCCGTCCCCGTCGCAGACCACACCGTGTCGGTCGTGCCCCCCGTGTGCGCGTACGCTTTCGCAAACTCGCCCAGTGCGTTCTCGAAGCCTGCGAATAGCGCTGAGCGGGCTTCGGAGCTGAGGGCCATGTCGTCGAGATTAGTGAGGCCGAAGCGCGCGGCGAAGATCCCGTTGATTTTCTCTTTGCTGGCTTCGGGGAAGGGCATGACGTCGCTGAGCGCTACATATTTGGTGAACAGGTCGTCGACGCGGTTGTTCAGCGCGGCGGTCAGGCCTATCGTGCCGGGGCGGAAGAGCGGTGGGGTGTCTGGGTAGGTTTTGTCGAGGTGCAGGGCGATTTCGAAGGTGTCGCCGATGTAGGTGGCGGTGGATTGGTCGTGGATGAGTGGCAAGGTGTGGTAGGGGGAGCCGTTGGGGAGGGTGCGGTTGGCGGGGACGCCGAGTTGTGAGCGCACGGAGTGGATGTCTGGCATGTCGATGGGTTTGGTTTTGTAGGGGAGGTTTTTGTGGTTGAGGGCGTAGCGGGTTTTCCAGGGGTTTGGGGCGAAGGTCCGGACGGGGGCGTTGGAGGCGATGTCGTAGAAGATGATTTCTTTGGAATTGGTGGTGGCCATGGTTGTTGTGAGTTGATGAGGAACGTGGATTGTTGGAGATTGGAGGAGACGGTGCGGTTGTAGCAATGGGATATAGTTGCTGGATATGAGTTGATATGGGTTGATATGAGCTGAGGTTCATCGCCAAGAGTCTAGTTGTTTACGTTTACGTTTCACGCCGGCTGAATGCATGAGTAACAGTGGACCAGCTGAAATAGGTGAAGTGGGGCACATTGGGAGTAGTATAGTGACACCGCCTTTCAATAAGGTTGGCTCGTACATATCGCGTGGCATGATCTGGTGTCATACTTTCACGAGTAGCGTTTGCATCGAAAACGCAATCTTGAAGCGGTCATGCGAGATTAAAGTGTAACATGTTGTCTATCTCAGAGCCTCTCGGGCGCCAGAAAATAAGTATGTGGTCTCCATTCTTTTTCGACAAACCCGTCCGTCCAGAATACACAAGAAGAATGAGCCATAAATCAAAGAAAAACGCCTTCGCTCATTTTTACACATCGGTGGATTGGAAATTCAAAATGCCTTGCAAGCCTGCGCCGGACCATGCCATGTGAGAGGGGTATGTCGCCACAATCAGTACTTTTTGCGGAAGCTGTTGGCCTTGGGTTGGCTGCCGTATGCGCGACGTCCCTCGTTGCCCTTCTTCATGCTGGCACCGAGAGCAATGTCGACGCGTGGAGGAGTGGGGAAACCGAAAGATTTGGCAACCTTGACAAGGTCGAGGCTGTTGATGTTGAAGACGCTGCGCAAGCTGTGGGATGCGTAGGCCTGGAGGTATGACCGGTATCCATCCTTAGCGGACTGCGAGGAAAATATGTTAGCCAACTGTGGTGTGGAAAATATTAGTGAGAATTGATGTCTTGACTCACCTTGTTCAAGTAATAGTTCTTGCCAATGAGCATCTCAAGTTGGCTCTGGATGTCCAGAATCTTCTTGGGAGGAAGCTCGAACTCGACGAGAGGGACCTTCGCCTCCTTGAGGTGGCTCAAGAAACCCACCTCGTTGGGCTGCAAGAACATCAAACTCTTGCCCTTGCCGTTGGCACCACGTGCAGTACGACCGACGCGGTGAATGTAGTCTCTGGGGTCATCAGGAGGGTCGAATTGGACGATCCAGTCAACAGCAGGAATATCGAGACCACGAGCAGCAACGTCTGTGCAGATCAAGGTTCCAGTCTTTGCGTTGCAGAATTCGAAGAATGTGTTGGTGCGCTTTTGCTGCTTTTGCTTGCCGTGGAGGTCAAGCACAGGCAGGTCGATGTAGTTGAGAAGTTCAGAGTAGTACTTCACACAGTTGCAACTGCTAAAGAAGACAATGATCTTCTTCTTAGGGTGCTTCTTGAGGAAGGTGAACAGCAGCTTGAAACGCATATCACTCTCACAAACAACGTAGCCCTGCTCCAGACCGGCGACAGTGCTGTGCTCCTGCTTGTGGTCGACGTTGATGTACAGAGGTCCGGCTCTCAGCGATATCCTGGCGAGATCCTCGACCTTGGTTGTCTGTGTGGCGGAGAACAGCATGGTCTGACGTTCCTCCTTGGGCAGAATCTTGATGATCTGCTTCATTTCGTCCTCGAAACCGACTTCCAGAATACGATCCGCCTCATCGATAACAAGAGCCTTGATGTTCTTGAAGACAAAGCCCTGGGTGTTTTGCAGATGATCGAGGAGTCGTCCAGGAGTAGCGATCAAAAGGTTGACACCCTTGGCCAGCTTCTCGGCCTCAGCTCTCCTGTTGGCACCGCCGATGACGATACCGTAGGTCTGTGAGTGGTGCTCCATGAGCTCTCGTGCGACACCGAAGATTTGGAGCGCAAGTTCTCTTGTGGGGGAAACAACAATAACACCGGTTCCGTTTCTGGGCTTGAATCGGAGCGAGTGGAGCATCTCGACTGCAGGAATCAAGAAAGACAGAGTCTTACCAGATCCAGTCTTCGCAGCGCCAAGCACATCCCTACCAGCAAGCGCAGGTGGAATTGCACGCGCTTGGATCTCGGTCATTGTATCATATGGCATGTCGTTGATCGCCTTCATTGTTCGCTCAGACAGGTTCAGCTCGGTGAACTTCTGCGGGTTGGCATCTGTGTTGGGCAATGAAACGCCGAGGGCTGAAGGTAGGTCGGACGCTTCTCCAAGATCACCGTTTGCCTTGGGCTCCTCGTCGTCGTTCTCTTCGTCGTCCTCTGCTTCCTCGTCTCCAGAAGCAAACTCTTCAAAGTCGTCTTCTGCCTCGACATCGGCGGCATCGGTTTCGGCGGCGACATCCTTGAGTTCCTCGTTGACCTGCTCCTCCTCATCAACCTCTTCCTTGCGATCCTTTTGCGCATCCTTTGCGACAGCTTCGCTCTTTTGCTTCTTCTCCTTCTTGTGCTCCTTCTTCGACTTCTTCGACGCAGGTTCGCTAGCAGCAGAGTCGCCGTTCACAGCAGGCGCGGCGGCGACAGCATCGCCGTTGGTCTGAGGGACAACATCGTCTTCAAGCTTTCTCTTCTTCTTGTCGTCCTTCTTCTTCACATCCTCCTTCCTCTTCTTCTGTGTTTGCGCGACCATATTTTCTTGTTCAGGCGACGGCAGGCCACCGGACATAAGCGCTGGGTAGACGGGACGCTTCTTGTTCTTCAGGCGCTTGTTGAGGTAGTTGAGTTTTGCTGGAGAAGAGTCGCGGATGAAGTCGTCCTCACTTGCATACAACTTCATTTCATCTCGCAGTGAGCAGCAATGCGACAGGGCATCTTCAAAGCTGCGAGCCCGCTGCACCTGCCCCAGCTTTACTTTTTTCCTGCGCCAGGCAAATCTCCAAGCGGCCCGAGCGTCTATCGCGATAGCCAGAATTCTCTTACCCGCGACTCGACTTCTGGCAAGCAGTCTACGATGAAGTGAAGCGAAGACGAGACAAGTGCGGTGTACGCTGTGTTAGACGTGCGTGCGGGACAGGCATAGACGAACGATCTCATGCATTGGCTCGAAAGATATGCTAGGTCTGTATGATCCCCATCTCCACCCGCGAGACTCGAGTAAGGACCCAGGAGGTTGCCACCAAACTATTCACCCGTCCATACATTCGTGCTCAGAAGGCAGATAGTCAGCTCTCACAGGGTGGCTTTACGGAATTACTGTCTAATCCTGTGCGTCTCACGAAGGTGCTCAGTTAACTTGTCAGGCCTCGGAAGTCCATTCTGGCCAACGCGACGACACCCTATAACTGGACAGTCATACAACGGACGAAATGGCGAGTGCCTCTGCACATGGCGATTGAAGTCGTCTTTACGAGCAAAAGTCCACAGCTGTCCATCTTCTCTGAGGCAGCCAGGATGAAGGCAAATCCACGGTTTTCTGTGATCGGATTAGTAATGCTACTGGCTGCTTGACCCGAACGTGTTAGACCTACTCTTTTGGCGCTGCTGTAGAGCTTTGAGGACTTGGGACACTGCCGCTCGTGCTAGTCGACTGCGACGAGTGTCCTCGCGCCATCTCTTGTGATGCGTACACTGGGCTATCGACACTGAATCTGCCGCTGTACTGATTACTTTGGCCACGGGTGACAGGGTACGATTGACTATTGATGCCGTGCTGGGCTATCGGTCTGCCGTAGGCATCTACTCTGGTCTGGGATGTGGTGCCGTAAGGCGCAAGAGGTATTTGTCCCATCGGTAGACTATTGTATGGAGCATCACTACTACGTTGAGGACCATAGCCTGTCGGGTAGCCGTGAGGATACTGAGGATATTGTGAAGCCATGGTAAATGGTTGCCGAGTGTTGCGTAAGGTCTGGTGATCACAGCAGACAAGCAGAGACTACATTTATATACGTCCATACTGCAAGCTATCATCGCACTTGTAGTGCTGCCTCGCCCAAAGTACTTTCATAACGGGAGCCTGACTCACCGAACCCTCCGTTCGATTGGCCACTTATCCTTGTCCCAGGTCAACAACTACCAGGCGTACACTCGCGCCAGCCACATCTAGGCGGAGCAAACCGGCTTCTGATCGCAAGCTTTCACTCTACCTGCCAGTAAAATACATGAGGCTCTTGACCCTTAGCAGCAAAATAAGGCAAACGCGGCCCAACAGGCGGCCTCCCAGTATTGTGAAAGAGGGCTGTGAGGGTGGGTTCGTCAGCCACATGGGCGGCCTCGAGAATATTCGTTCCAGCAATCATATCAGGCATCAGCGAGGCCTCTCCGCGTTGACACCTAAGTTGTGCGGTGGATATGGTGTTTTGGGTACATTGTTTACCATCCTATGCCACACCTCCTAGCTGTAACGTCACACAAATAGCGTTGTGCACATATCTTACGTATTCAGGCATTCCCATCGTCAAGACTGATTGCGACGATTTTCCACCTCTGCATGCTATGCGAGCAACTCGTTTCATGTTGACTTGAGACTGATCTTCGAAAATGCCTCATCCAACACGTGAAAACCGCAGCGGATGGCGAGCGCACCACCATACGTGACCACATAAGTGACGATTCTCACCAACAACCTGACGTGAAGTACCCAGATGTCGCAGCTGCAACGTATGATTTATCGTTTTATGAAATCCACTTCGCCAAGTAATTTCCATAAACAAGACGCGAGGCAACCGAGCCTCGTCTGCGCCTCGAGGTTCAGCTGAGCAGGCGCTGCTGCTGCGCCGAGCGTACGCGAAATGTGGCTGACCATCAAGGCAGGCAAAGTTCAAACAATTGCATGGGCAGGCTTAGTAGGTCTTGGAAAACACACGTCAGAATTAAGGCAAATGAGAGTTTCAACAATGAATGTGAGCCGTGTCAATATGATCATGAGCGCCCTCTGCAGTCGCAAAGGACCCTCTCGAAAGCATGTTTGATTGAATATATGCCTAGAACCGGCGCCGACAGAAAACGAATGTTGCCCGGGGCGCTAGTCTAGTAATCTTACAACGAACGCATCAAATTCCAAGGCGCCTGGCCCCTGTTTTTGACTCGTCGCCTCGTGTTATTTTTTTTACAAGTCGTCCTCGAGGAACTTGTAGGCGAACTTGAAGTCGGCCTTTCTGCGGTTCATCCTGGGAAACGGTGTTAGTGGCTGCTAGAATGGGGTGAGCGGGTCAAGGTTGACATGGACTTACCAAGTGCTTTCGTAATCAAAGAAACGATATGTGCCTTGCTCGAACTCCTCTGTGATGGTCTTGGGCTCCTCGTGTCTCTGGAACCATGTCTGGTACTGCTTGTGGAAGCGCCAGCTCTGGCTCTTGAGAGCCTTGGCCGCCAGGTATTGTTGGTAGGTTCCTTGCTTGTAGTAGAAGGCGTAGAACAAGCTGTCAGTGTCAATCCTGCTGTAAAGTCTGGGATCGTCGAAGATGCCTAGAGGCTCCTGAGGGTAGTGCGATGGAGTGTAAGCGTAAGGCGATTGTGGCTTGTAGTGATTGGGCTTCTCGGCGTCCAGCGGTATAGGGCAGTTCACACGCGATGCGTGGAGCATGTTGAGATCGACCGAATCGGACATCGCGCGCTTCTTCGTCTCCTCGAAGGATTCCAGAAGATCTGATAGTGATGAGGGAAGGTGGTAGATTGATTCCTCGTCTTCCTCTTCTGGAACGGGCTGAGCGGGTTGCCCGTTTGTCTTTGCCATTCCTGCAACACCAGAATCTGGCGTAGCCGCTGCTTTCGCAGCCTTCGACGCCTTCGCTTTCGTTGGTTGTGCCTTGGGCGCTGCTGGTGATGGCTTGATTGGTGCAGGTTCCACTGGCTTTGGCTCCTCGACTGGCGGCGCAGGTGATGGCTGCTTTGCTGGAGGCTCTTGCGCTTTTGCAGGTTGTGAAATTGGTTGTGAAGGCGAAGGAGTGGTGGCGGCAGGCTGTGATACTGGCACCGACGGAGAGCTCGTCTCGCTTGTCCTGCTCAAACCAGGTGGTGGAGGTAGAGGCGCGATACCGACACCGCTCTTATCGCTCGCGGCAGCAGCGGCAGCAGCAGATGCGTATTTGAGAGGTTGTCCTGTAGGAATGGTAGGTAATGGCGCAGGCTTCATACTGGGCTCCGATTTGCCATTCGTATTGCCGGGTAAGCTTGAATGTAATGTCGAGAGCGCAGGTAATGGTGACTTCATCTGCACACTTGGTCTCCGAGCAGGCGCAGGAGTATCTGAGATCGACGTCGACTTGCCCTTCCCGCTGATACTACTGCTCCTTTGTTGATCAATGTCCGCTGGCTCGTCTGTTGTGCTCTGCGCATCTTGACTCGACATCTTGTCGTTGTCGCCGCCGACGCCGTAGAAGTCCTCCTCCTCGTTAAGGTTGAAGTCGTCGTACAAGCTGTCGTCCTCCATGAAATCGACCTCCTGGTTCTGCTCAACGTAGTACCGGATCCCGTCCTCGATATCCTTCACCTGGTCGACTTCCGCAGATCCGTTCTCCACCGTCCGTAGGAGGATTTCGAGCTTGCTCACGTGCCATTTATGTCGCTCAAGGATGCGCTCAAGCTCCGCCAGACGGTCGTGTTTCGCGGTGTCCTTCTTGCTCTTCTTCATTGTCGCTTGCACCGTGTCCTGCTCAGCTTCTGCGCTCTCAATTTGTCGGCTCAGCTCGTCGACCATGTCTCCCAGGAAATTGCACATCTCGACTTTCTCCTTCTCTCGTGGATCTAGTTTCGCGGCTGCCGACAAGCCCTCTTTCGAGAAAGCTTTGGTTTTCATTTCCTTCTCGACCGCTTTAAATGTTTCCATTTGCTGTCGCATCCGGTCAGTAGCCATGCTAACACCGCCTCGAACGTCGCAGATACTCATACCGTCTCGATCAGCTTCCGTTGGTCCATCAGTGGTTTCTTGTCCTTGATCTCGTTGGAGCTTATCCATGCTTTCACCTTGTCTCGTGATCGCTGGAGCTTCTTGATCTCCTTCTTCAATGAATCTTCGAGCTTCTCCTTCTGCGAGGAATTTGTTGACAGCACGAGCTTCTCGTGAATGCCCTGAAACGCTACGACGCCTTCCGCTATGCGCTTCGTCTCCTGCTACGTTGTCAGCGCGCGCGTCACGCAGATACATCACATTGGCAGCCGCACCTTGTCGATCTCCTGCTGAAGCTTGCGTGCGGCCATGGTGACAGGTGGCCGGCGGCGTGGTGTGTTCGGTGTTCAGCCTTATCTGGTGCAAATGCGCTGTGCGGGCCGCAGTCGGCGGGCTTGAGGATGTGCGATGTGTGTTGGTAGGAGGTCCAGATGGATGGAAGCGAGTTTTCGTGCGACAGGAGGGACGGCGGGCGGTAAAGGTGGTTGCGGAGAGAGGTGTTTGGTGTAGCTCCGGTGGACGGGACCGTGTGAGGTAGTGTGCAGCGGGAGTGTCTAACGCGCTTCCGCGCCGGCGGAGTAGGTTTGGAGCAGCCAAGACGAGCATCGCATCCAACACCTGTTTCCCTCTCGTATGCAACTAGTTGGTGTCACGATTCACGAACTGATACAAAATACTACATTGTTTGACAAATACATATCTTACACCAAAACAGCCTGCTGGCTGCAAAATACACATCCAAGCACGAGCCAACCAGTCGCCACCCACGGACTGTAGACCCCAGCCAAAGGTCTTGTCTAGCAATCCAACATGAAGAGTGAGACATCGGCACGCCTTGCTACCACGGAATATCTCTAACACTGAATAGCCGTTATCCAGCGAGTAAAATCCGCCTCGGTCACAGTAGACGGCGAGCTCGTCTCGACCATCGGCAAAGGCCTGCTAGTCTTCGCCGCCCTCAGCAAAGAAGACACAGTCAAAGAAGCGCAATCCATGGCCAGCAAAGTCCTCAAAGCAAAGCTATGGGATGGCGAAGACGGCAAAAAGTGGAATTGCAATGTCCAGGACATCGAAGGCGAAGTGCTCTGTGGTGCGTTTTCCTCCTGGCCACGTTCTAGTGTCCCATTCTCGCGTCATGTCCGGCCATCATGGTGCCATCCATTGATGAATAATCTTCCTCCCGTCTCGTAACATACTAATATCTCATCTTCCGTTTCTCAGTCTCGCAATTCACCCTCCTCGCGTCGACGAAGAAGGGGAACAAGCCCAGCTTTCACAGAGCGGCCGAGCCTACCCTAGGCAGGGAGCTATACAGCAGCTTCATTGGCCAGGTCCGCTCCCTTTACCGCGAGGACCGTGTCAAGGACGGCGTGTTCGGAGCGATGATGGATGTGGGACTGGTCAATGATGGACCAGTAGGTGTTGA
>Ga0265797_10009539_pt1 | contig 12603 bp, 9 predicted proteins | sample P2T30metagenome_FD_192433 | JGI IMG/M metagenome (GOLD analysis project Ga0265797, IMG submission 192433) | Plant litter microbial communities from East Loma Ridge, Irvine, California - P2 T30 | ecosystem: Environmental > Terrestrial > Plant litter > Unclassified | place: USA: California... | reverse complement strand
ATGTTTGCATGAGCTAGTACGAGCCGCATAACAACGCATGTGAGTCCTCTCTCTGCGGCCAAATGTAGCGCTGTCTTGCCGTAGTCATCAAAAAAATCGACCGACTGGCGTTTTCCCTTCAAATTTTCTATCAGTTGGAGAAGCCGGGGCTCGTTAAAGTCGTTATCTTTTTGCTTCAATAGAAGAAAAATCTCTTCTTGAACTTCTGGATCAGGACACATGTACGGCCGGAAAATTTTGAGAAAGAACATTCTGAAGATGTAGATCTGCTAATGTCGAATGTCTGGGCGCAGTAAGTTATCTTTCGCACCAGACCTACTAGGCCATTACACCTATTTATATTGTCAATTGCGCCAATTGCGCTATCGTAAGACCTCCAGATATATCATTCCTAATGCTCTCACGTCGAGTAGATATTATTGTAGGCCGTTCAAGCGCTAGAGGCCTAACTTACGCGATATTAGTAAGACCGAACATCTTAGTCACAAAGATTTATGTCATCATTACACCACTGTCTTTCAAGAAAAAGACGGGGAATCACGTCACAACGAAGCGCATCTATGCTGAATGAATCTCAAAGCCGCCAGACGAGATCACGTACTGTTCACAGAAAGGTCTTTCTCGTTAAATTTGGGAGACGAGGTCCGACTTCTACTGACGGCAACAATCGCAGATGTCTACAAGACTTTCCGGGAGGAAAGGGATTGGAATGCGGTGGTTACGCTTTATATCCATCCCTAAATGGCGTCAGTCGCTCTCTGTCCCAATCGAGCAGTCGCATTCTGTCTACTTTTACCCAGCGGACTCCAGTAAATCCGTCTTGTGAATCACAGCAGGATCTTTGTTCCAACTGATCATATTCGAGGACACCCCAACCCTGACCCTAACAATAAGTGGAATGACCCTAAATCTTCCCCGGGTTACGGGGATCGCTCTCATCAAGACTCGTCTCTCACCCTCACCCTGCATATCTATTGCCGTCGAGTGCGTTTCTTGTTAAACTGCAGTCGATTGCCTTCGTAGCAAGCCACTTCCAAGCTTCATATTGGCGTAGGTTTTCGATCTACGCGAGCATTTTATTCCGCCAGCTGTTCCCCATCTTCTGATGACATCATCCCCGCGGTTTCGCCCTATAACGTACTTAGTAAGCGAGCGGGTCAGGAAAGCGAGCGGGTCACGGCCAATAAGAGCGCTAGGAACACTGCTTTATGAGGTTTAATTGGCCGTGACCCGCTCGCTTTCCTGACCCGCTCGCTTGCTAAGTACGTTAGATCCAAATCAGCCCACTTTACACCCCTGCGACATCATCACATACGACGTAAAATGACAGAGGAAACAAGCCATTGCTAAGGCTCGAGACTAGAGAGTATCAACAAGTGTGCTTCAGATCATTCGCAGTTACTCGCAACATGTAATAGCTACTTTTGCCACAAAGTGCAGAGAATCTATCATCGCGGCAACATCTTTGGGACCGCCAAGATCGCCTCTCGCCGCGAACAATGACGCTCCAAAACATGTGAGACACTTATAGCGGTAGAGAAATGTTAGGAAAAGCATGTGTAGTGTAGAGCGAGGTGTAGGAAGTTATAGCTGATATCGAGCGGATGGCTTTGAGTACGCCAATGTTTTCGCGGCGCCTGAATGCAGGTTAGCCATCAGGTTTCCACAAGATCGAACATCTTAGATCACGGAACAAGTGTTGTCGTCGATATTGTAGTTGAAAGCAGAAAAACTCAAGGCATTTATTTCTGTCCAGGAGATTTAAGATTTGGTGAGTGATATAATAAAATATTACCGCAGCTTTTCAGTCACAACCATTTATACTGCCAATGACTACTGGCCCAACTGGAGATTCTATCCGCTCATACCTCTGATTATCAAAATGAGATGATTTAGCTTCAACGGACTGACGTTCGCAGGTCGGTAGAGATGACACTTCGTGCCGCCATGACCGGGTCCCACCCATCAGGGCTCTTTCAAACCCTTCTCATCCATGTACTTGTCGCTCTTGCCGTTATTATTTTTCCCGACTCCAGCAGAGATTCCATGATGGCTGTCGTTACTTGGGAGACTTTCTGAAGATTTATCATCATTCGGGTCTCTCGGGCGCTGCACAACCGTCGATCCGTAACTTCTCAAGGAAACTGCAGCGAGTAGCGGAGGCATTTCACTGTCCTATCATGTTTCTGTTAGCTCTAGGTCAAGATCTCTTACGTTCGAACTTACTGCCGTGGTGAAGGTTCGTTCGATCAATATTATGCGGTCGTTTGCATAGGCTTGAAGTAGAGGAAGACGAAGAGAGTACTGTGGTGTATCAGGACTTATGCCTCGCTTCATCTGCGGCTGCCTTTACCGATCACATATATACTGCGTTCCGCATATAGCTTCGGCCGAAAGCTCGGGAACACCGATGTTCTAAGCCGTAAAGAGAGTCGCGCGATTGGGTTCTCTGAACTACCGCAAGCAGTTGCAATCTACTTTAGATCCGAAGCGAGTATTGTGGGGGCGTTTCTCCCGTCCAAGTCATGAGACTTCCGTTTGGGCCGCCGAAAATCTGTGCTATGCCATAGGCTGGTACATGTATACTTCCATAGTACATACTACAACAGTACAAAAACGGAGAACAGCCGATCAGACGTTGGAAAGCAGCTAGGATAACTTTACCTACGCCGCAGCTCAGCTACATTATCACTCAGCATGAATAGGGGTAGGCGGAACGCCTTGATAGTAGCATCTTTGAAAGAAACTACTGAGGATTGCACTCGAGATATGATCATTAACATGCAGCAGAAGGAGGTATGCATGTCCAGAGCCTACTTACTTGACAACTCGGCTGACATATCACAGACAGAAACAATGCCCAATGTCGATGCGATCCAGAGCCAGACGGAAGTCCAGTGGTCTATGCGAGCGCTTTTACTCGACTTCCTATTGGAAGCCCATCAAGCCTTTTCGCTTTTGCCCGAGACTCTACACCTCACCGTCAACCTCCTCGACCGCTACTGCTCCCTTCGCATCGTACACAAGCACAGCCTCCAACTGGTGGGGTGTGTCGCCTTGCTCATAGCTGCTAAATACGGCGATTTCAAGGAGCGAGTGCCTACTATCCGAGAGTTGAACACGATGTGCTGCTCGATGTACACCAACGAGATGTTTACGTGCACGGAGCGTCACTTCATTTCAACCCTGAATTGGATAATCGGTCACCCGACCATTGCTTGCTTCCAGAGAATCCTCTTGAACCAGAAAGTCTTTTCGATCGAGAAAACTTTCACGGACGGAAAAGTCGACACTCAACAGCTGAAATGCTTGTCCTGGTACTTAGAAGCCCTGTCCTGGTACCTAGCAGAGATCTCTCTATATCACATGGAGTTCATACCAATACGACCCTCGATTATGGCAACAGCAACTCTCGAGCTTGCGCGGAATCTGCTTGGCCTTCCTCAGCCTCGTTGGCCGGAATGGGCCACCCGGCCCGACCAGCAGGTAGTCCTCAGTCTTATCTCTCACCTCGGACAGCCATCTGCAATAGTCACCGCGAAGTACAGCAAACCAAGCCTATTCTCAATTACGCGCGTTGTTGATGTGTTTTTGCTGAAGCAGCAAGTCAGGAGTCAACCACTAGTGCGACAAAATCCAACATCGAAGGATCTGATTTACCGAATTGCAAGGTCTGGCCGCATGCGAGTTACCCCATCTCAAAGCGCATCTCAAAGTCCGCCAAACACACAATGTAGGTGTCGAGGCCTCACGAATCGGGTTCTTTTCGATGGACAGAGAATGAATAGTATTGCCAGCTACACCAGCAGCGCGCTCTCGAATCAAGTGCATAAGATGCATGCCTTGCATATGGACTTAACACTGATTTGCAACTTCTGCATGCAAAGATACTTAGGCCACGGATTGCGAAACTCCTCAGAGACTCACCTCCTCCGACATGAACGATACCTAGGCCATGTGGTTGCGAGACAGAGCGAGTGAGAAAAGTCATCGCGATGACGTCGATGTTTGGCCTACTCCATCAAATACTTGCGTGTAAAATAGAATGGTCTCTGGCAACTTCGGTAGAGCGCCTGAGCAGACTATAGTCACCTCGTGGCATAGCAGCCAATCTCTGCGGATTGACTTTAGTAAGTCATGATGCCCTAGGCTGAGCTTTACCTCGTCGTACCGGAGAAGACGTTATAACACGATCATAAAACTTAGTACGGTAACACACCGTTGAACTGCGACCCTAGAGGCGCGGACTGAATTTGTATCCCGGGACCACAGAGAGAACCCTGCGTGGCGCGATAGATCATATCTCATGTGGTCAGAGTACAATTAAGCCGGAGATCGCCTTGTCAAATCCAGAGGCGCATCTACAATGGACCACAACTCCCAACACCTGTCCCAGCGCCCTTGACGGGTTCGTAGATGCTGCGAAAGCGTGCCGAAGCCCAGATGAGCAAATTTGGGACGATACCCCAGGCGGTGTAACGAGGGTCCCAAACGACACAAAGCTCGACTCACGAATCCTGGTACCTTTCCGCCGCAGTGTTCCGGGAAACCCTTCTCGCGAGGTGAGGTCCAATACAAGACCAAACATAAAACCCCCTTGTGTTCGCCGCAACTCTTCCAGTAGCTATCTCGCTCGAGAAAGTCTCTCGTGTCAGCGTGACTTCATGTTTGAACTCACCCATGAGGATCGGGACAGTAAGGCGTTTTCCAGCGTCTTCCTTGACCATATTTGACAAAAGAGTCCTGTGCGGCTCTTGTACTACATGGATGAGTTCCAGAACAGTGCGCATTACTTTCGGCTTGTGTTGCTTGTCGACTTCTTCCGATAACGTCATAGGCCGTTCACCCGTGCACATCTCTGCCATGAGACAGCCTACAGACCAGACGTCCGCCAAGTACGAGCAGTGTCTTTGATTTATGACTTCGGGCGCAAGCCAAAACGTTTCATAGCCGGCCTCTACGTAAGATGTCAGGTTATCAGGAAAAGTAGTCTCGAGCTCGCTTACACGGTGGCTGAGACCAAATCCAGCAATTTTCACCACGCCCATGGTATCGAGACATATCGTGTCACAGTTAATGGCGTTGTGGACCATTCTCTCCCTGGAGTGAAGGTAGTCTAATCCATCTAGCACTTGATAAATGACTTTATCAACTAGCCGTGTGGACATATTAGGGCCGTGTTCGAGAATTAGGTGCGCAATGGTATTTACTAAAGCATGCTCAAAGTATATCCTACCACCTAATGGTGTCTCACAACTGCCAAAGCATTGAAGTATGAGATTGTGCTGGATGTTCTTGAGGTGCTTTGACGAGTTCCGCAAGAACATCATCGATGTAGAGGAGTTTGAGTTGGTCGACTCTAATGAAACCTTGAGCACCATTCTCTCTCGTCTGACTGAACATCGTCCGCTAGCAATTATGGTTTTGAGAGACGGTCTGTCTAGCGCTACGAGGTTTCCAGCATTCATCATGTGTCTAGCAAACAAGTCTTGGATATCCATACTGCATCCAGGGAACAAGATACCTTCAGGGTTGGACAAATCATTCCAAAGCTCCTGCGAAAGCTTCCGGAGACACGCTTCTTCTCGCACAGCAAAGGCAGCACCCATCATGTGTTTAGCAAACAAGTTCCGGATGTCCATACTGCATCCAGGGAAGAATTTGCTTTCAGGATATGACAAACAATCCCAAAGCTCCTGCGAAGCCTTCTGAAGAGTTGCTTCTTCTAGCGCTGTGAGAGTTCCCGCATTCACCATGTACTTAGCGAACAAGTCTCGGATGTCTTTAATACATCCAGGGAAAGCTCCAGGGTTTGACAGACAGTCCCAAAGCTCTTGCGAAGCTTGCTTTATTAAATAGTCGAGAGGACGCCCCATGCCCTTCAATCTTGAAGTCACGAATCTTTTGATCACGAGACATTGTCGAACGCTGAGGCCAGAAGTTTCTCGGTGAGCTTCAATGGGCTCGTCTGAAAACTGAGTGCCTTTCTTCGTCTGCTCCATGGAAGCACAGATTTGTAGGGAGCAAAGCTATACGAAAGTGTACTTCGCCTACGCTGCCAGAAACCAAGACAGGGCTTCGTCCACGTTTTAGCGAGGTATGTTTACGTCAGTAGTCTTGTAGAGATGGATCGGTTATGCTTCCAATTCGCTTTGACAATTCCGAAGCGATGAAGATAAATTGCTGACGGATAATCTAGAGACGCACTGCAGTGTATCTTTGGCGCGCTTAGCGATCTGAAATTCAATCAGTGCGCGAGAATGACGTATCGATCATGAAGCACTGAGACACAATAACAAGGTCGAAGCCGTGAGAGTTACGTTTGATCCAAATACAGAGATTGCCGTCACTTGAGTCACTGTACTGGTGCTTCATTACAGTACCCCAGCATTTAAACGACCAAATTGCGTTCACGATTCGCTACATACGTGGTGAGGTCCACCCCAGCCCAAATGCTTCAAACGAAAGTTTACAACCGCCGCGCGACGTTCTCGGCCGAGTGAACGTACTCCGGCGAGTCGACCCTCCGGAATGGGGGGTCTGAGCAGACTTCGCAAACTAGATAAGTATAATATTTTCGGAAGACAATGATGTTCAATTACTTTGGGTGGGTCCGACTAACACAATTTAATCTTTACCTTGCCAACATTTTCGCCCTTTTATTCGCCACAGATCAAGCACGATGTGTCCTGGAAAGAGATCAGGATCCTACTCACCAATATATGGATCAGATCTCCAAAAGGGGACTTACGATTTAGTACCTTCCCACGTCTCTCGGCTGCCAGACATAGAGAAACAACTACATCGCACAACAATCGCCAAGTCATCAACTCAGCGAGTCAGCACACAACACGTTTACGTGGAAGAAAGCTCACGCCCTGAATGTTTCGGCTCCGTCTGGACAGAGACTTGTTTCGTAATCTCGATATCTCTGTCTCAGGTTTTTGATGAGTACCTTACCAGCGGATTTTTTGCCTTGATGCCCGTCCTCATGGAAGAATTCCGACTGTCGGACACATCCATCGCTTGGCCTGCAGCTATCACACCTCTATTCATTTCCGCATTTCTTCTATCTTTTGGCCGTCTTGTTGACATACATGGAGCGTTCACGATCTACGCTGGAGGTTTGATTTGGACCTCTTTATGGACTATGCTGGCAGGGCTCACGAACAATTATACCATATTCATGGTTTGTCGTGCCATGCAAGGTCTAGGGACTGCCGCACACCTGCCTGCGGGTCTGGCTATGTTGGGGAAAGTGTATCGTCCAGGCCCTCGCAAGAACATGGTGTTTTCTATTTATGGAGCGATGGCACCACTGGGATCCTTTGCCGGAATACTCGTCGCCAGTCTCGTGTCACAATATGCGCACTGGTCGGTCTACTTTTGGATCGGTGCGATCATTGCGTTTTTGGCTCTTGTTGGGACTGCCGCAACCCGACCTCTGGCTGGTCCAGCTTGTACTGGTCACACTTTACGTATGGATTGGGTCGGGGGTACCGGCCTCGCCACAAGTTTGATATTGCTTGTTTTCTCCATAACGGAGGCCGCTGACGTGAAGCAGTGGTGGCGGTCTCCTCGTGTCGTCGCAACTGGAATTTTGGCGATGGTCGGCTTCGCCGTTACTGGGGTGATCGAAGGGCGAGTCGTAGATCAACCCCTGATACCGCCATCTTTGTTCCAGATTGATCACATCCGGCCCCTTCTGTTGGGCTTGCTGCCGAGCTATGGAGCCGTGAGTGTGTATACATGTTACGCTACCCTCCAGTAAGTGAAGTCGGTGCGCAAGAAGCAGCTCGAACAGAAGTTCAGCTGTCTTGTGATCAAATCCGCTGATTTTGTGTAGCATCCGAGACGTGATGGGAATAGGACCGATGCAGATGCTCGCTTGGTTCACTCCAATGGTTGGTGGAGGCTGCCTTCTTGCATTGGTTGGCGGACGTCTGATGCACGTCGTGTCGGGCACTATCATATTGATCCTGACATCGATAGCGGTGGTTATCTCGTCGGCACTGTTCATTTACGCGCCTCGTGACCCGTCATACTGGGTTTGGATCTTTCCAGCTATGATATTTGCGACGATCGCAATCGATCTTGTGTACAGCGTCATCAACGTCTTCCTCTCTTCTAACTTACCCGAACACCAACAAGGGCTGGCCGGCAGTCTAGCTCATGCTCTGGTTCAGTTCAGCGGAGCCCTCTTTCTTGCTCTCGCGAAGTTCGTCATGACCAGTACGTCTAGTGAGGAAGATTTAGAGGACTACACCAACGCATTTTGGCTGCAATTTTTCTCTGGCATCGCAGCTTTGATGATTTTTTCGATCTTCGTGCGTGTCGACAAAGCGAAAGACGAAGGCAGTCTTGCTCAGGTGAACAGTTCGGAGGACTCAATACATATAGCCCATAGCTGAGAACGTCTTATCGAGTCATGTCAGATTCCAAACACAGCGGAGTACAATGTATAACTGAGATGGAGTTGAGAAATGCATGCAAGAAACGATACTATAAAATCCCCAAACGGTGTTTCAGCATTGCAAGCGTGTCTTCAACTTAGAGGCTGTTGACGAGATCCATATTTTTTTCGAACCTTTCGAAGGAGGGCAGTATGACGATACTACAACCTGAGCACTGCTTTGCAGTATGCAAGTCGTTTGATTAAAGTCGACTGAGATGCTTTACCAGGTTCTACGACCACAAACCACCGTGCTAGAAGTCACATGCAGCCGAAGCCATTGCGAATCAAATCAATGAGTTGGCATGGTAACCTGCATCCTGGCATAGCGAAAACATTGGCGTTCCGAAAGCCGTCTGTGCGTCATCAGCCATAACTTCCCGTGCCTCGCTCCTATCTATACATGGTTTTGCTAACACTCTCTCTAGTGCTATAGATCTACCTTACACGATTTGTTACCTGCTAGCCTAGAGTTAAAGGGGATCTTGGCGGGCCGAAAGACCATAGTTGGATAAGTAAATTCTACGTTTTCTAGCAAAAGCAGTTACAACAGCTTACACTTAGCTATGTTTGATCCGAAACATACTCTGTAGTGTTCTTCAACGTCGAGCCTATGTAGCGACCTATGTTTTGCACCAACGCATACTATATAAGATAAGGTTACAGGGGTGCAGAAGTAGGCTGATCAGTATCTGGAGGTCAATACTGCGGCCATGACATCATCAGACCCTGGAAAACAGTCGTCGGCATAAACAGCAGACTTGATTGAAGGGCCCTTTGGTAAGTAGCGTACGCGCGCTGCGGGCCGTCGCCAACCCGGCTTCGTAATCGCAGCACGCCAGGGCATCCTACCACTGATTCTGAGCTGACAATAGATCCAGGCGCTGCAGTGCAGAATGGTCATTTGCATGTCAGGACCTATCGCGATCCCCCCGTCTGAGTTGTCTTTGCTGTCCCTCGCGCTCCAACCAGTGTTCATTTTCTACCACCCTCAGCCCCACCGGGGGCAGTCAGCCGCTGTATTATTTTGCTACACCGCAGGTAATTGATAACATTGTCTCTTCGGCTGCCTTTAAGACGCGTGTAGCAACACCAAAGTCTCGTATGGCATGGATCATCCCTCCTTGGTACAGACAATGCAGCTAGGCGCCAATGAATTAGGTACGATTGTCCTTTCAACTCACCACTGATCGTGCCGTGCCGCATCTGCGAGAACAATCCCAGCAGCAAACATTAAACCGGCTCCTCGTTTTTTCGTCCGTTTCTTTGGTCCACTTTATGGAAGTAGTTCTATAGAAAGCGCCACTAGCTGCTATGGCAGCCATGATGAGTCCAAGAATTTCTGAGTTAATCACTGGCTTGAGTACAGCTGAAAAGGTCCTTCAGATTCGCGCGCACATATGCTGGGGACGAAGTGATCACCGGAAAGAATCCTCTGGTTCCTTGAAAGACAAATGTTCTGATCGCTTGCACCAATCTCTGTACCTCTGCTGGTTCATTGTCGAGCCAACCTGGTCTCCGAGCGTGCTCTCCTACAGAAGTCATTTAACAGATCTTCATATCTTCCAGCTAGGGGCAACGTACCTGCTGAAAACTCACTTTCCAACCTCCGATTCTTCAGCGTGAGCAGACAAATCGCTAGTTCGCATGGGTGGAAATTTTCGAAACATCTCGTTGCGATGCGTGAAGCGATGTGCAGTTCTTCGTGGAATGTCGATTGAGGTTGCGCCCAAGCCAAACGTAGCTCGCAAACGCGATTGGTCCATTTTTGATTTCCATCAAATTCGTCAAACTCGGGACAAAGCTCGTGTAGTCCCGATTGTATGATTTTCTCCAGTGTGAAAACAGCTGACCGATGCTGGTGCACTAGGAGCCCTTGGGATAGATATTCTCCGTTATCGTAACCAAGCTTCCTGAGTCGAATCTCATTCTGAACCTTCGAGCTCTCGGTCCGATCATCACGACACTGTTCCAGTAGCCACATGTCTCGTGCGAATTGACCACGAGGAAACTTTGTGGTATCCACCACACAAATCTGCACATCAGCTGAGGACCGATGACCTTTGTTGTGCCTCCAGATTGCGTACTGGAGCACGAAGAGTAACGAGCTGCTCCAGGACATCAGGTTATCGGCACAATCGGTCTCGCCAAAGCACTTCTTTTTCAAATGAGTACACAGCCTCTCGGTTCTTTTTTCTAATTCCAATGACAAGAGATCTGTGCGGCAGGTGTCTTTGGCATATGTGCTTGCGGAAGAAGCCACTATGTTCTCGTCGCTTTTGCCGGAGCTTGCGGCATCGAAGGCGCGGAATAGATATCTTGGAACATCTGGCAGGTCTTCGGACTTATCATCGTCAGAATACGGCCAGAATAGTGTCGGCCCGCCCTGACAACCATGCAACATTCGCACCCAGAACCTGATCCAAGCGCGATTGGTTCTCTTCTCGTTCTCGATCCGCTCTCCTGACCTCCGCTGTCTACGCGCACTCTCTGCTTCGGCATAATCATCATCCACCTCGACCCGATTTTCATGTTCGTAATAAGCCTCACTCTCGAAGTCCGGATCATAAGGCGAGGCGAGGTTGGCTTCATATAGAGGAGCGAAGTAGTTATCGACATGTAGGTCGCCACGGAGAGCCTGATTGTGGCATGCTTCCAGGATTCTGACCATCGAGTTTTGATCCCATCCAGCGTCGTCATAGGTATCTTTGACGATTGCTTTCAGCTCGTGTTCGAAATGTAATAGCAGCTTGCGCACATCTCCCTCACCATCACCGAATGACATAAGTCGAGACATAATATTTTCGACTGTGGCGTTCTCCAGGCTATCGGCGAGTTTGGCGATTTCCGCAGACCTCTTCAAGACCAAGCCTATTGCCGCTATGCGACTACTGAGAAGGGTATCGCTATCTTGACACAAGATCTGAGCCTTGTTCACCTCTATTCCCAGCTTCGGGGTGATGGACGCCAACTTTGCAACGTCGTCATAGACAATACTCTCTCGCTCATCCGTTTCGTTCCTTGCGATGGCACGTGTCGGTTGAGTGAGGGTGACATGGCTCATGAGTCGAGCGAGGTCTTCCTGCTGGTCCGGCATCGTTCTTGCTTGATGCAGCCGATGGAGTTTGATCACTTGTGATGTGCGAAGGTGTTTTAGATCGGGGCAGAACAATTGCTTGTCTGTCGTAATATTTCGTGGCAAGGAGTTGAGAATGCTTATAACGGTAAACACATCTCACTCTTCGGGCGAAGTGAATATGATAATGTCAAGGAGAGAAACGTGTGGTGCTTAACTCCATGAGATATGGGACTGGTATTCAGCTGAGACATGTATTACAACGATGCGCCGCTGTTCATGCATATTGCATGCACTAGCCAAAATGCGTGGCGTGATTGAGGCCGCAACACGTGCTGTTGCGATTGAGCTTTTCCCCGCACCCGCTTGTTGGGTGTGCCAGGATGCGCTTTACAACCTGGGCTCCAGGTTCATGAACCGAAATCCTATCTCCAGCGTTACGCTGACGCTCCGCCATGGTGCGTGTCGTCTGAGACTGAGGATGCCAGGTCGTCCCGAAGCGCCATGATCTACTTCCAGCTCGCGGATCGGCCGTGCGGTGCCTAGCATGCCGCAACCGATGAGACGGATGGTCAGCGGCCCGTAAAGCGGGTATGCCGCTTATCAGCTGGCCTTACAAGCAGTCTGCTGTTTATGCCGCCAACGATTTCCCAACTTAAAGTGATATCATTGCCACAGCGTCGCCTTGCAGATTCAAGTCAGCCCACTTTGCACCCCTGCAACCTCATCCTAAATAGCATGCATCGCTGTAAAACATAAGTCGTTGTGCAGGCTAGACGTTAGAGCATACTATAGAGTCTTTTTCAAATTGAACGTAGCTACTTGAAGCCCGTCGGGATCATTTCTGCCGAAAAGCACAGAGGATTTGGCATTGCACCACCACCTTTCGGCCCGCCAAGATCGCCTTTCACTGCGGGCGATGAGGCTGCAGAGCATATGCAGGGGAGCTGGAGCACTGAAGAGAGTATTGAGAGAATTTTGTATGGTGCGGAACGAGATGTGGGGAGCTATAGTCCATGTTATGCAGATGGCTTTCGGAACGCCAATGTTTTCGCAACACCCGGAAGCAGGTTAC
>Ga0265797_10009538_pt1 | contig 12604 bp, 8 predicted proteins | sample P2T30metagenome_FD_192433 | JGI IMG/M metagenome (GOLD analysis project Ga0265797, IMG submission 192433) | Plant litter microbial communities from East Loma Ridge, Irvine, California - P2 T30 | ecosystem: Environmental > Terrestrial > Plant litter > Unclassified | place: USA: California... | reverse complement strand
ACCGTCCCAGAGGGCCTTTTTTGTGGTCCAGTTTGTTCTCTTGAATGTGACTCGCGGCTACTCGACCATGTCCGCTATGTCGCCGTTAAATCACCGTTCTTGCATGATCATCGTCAGATCCAACACCACTCGTGCGCTACGTGCGAGTGTACGATTCACAGCTGCGAATTCCATTTAGGAACACTTCGAAATAAATTTGTCAATATGGAAGCCTTTCGCGGATAGCTCTACACAGTATAGGATAGACGTTCGAAACCATGATGCGAATATGTGACCAGACCACGACCGTAAAATCTCTTACGCCCCGAATATAATGGCTTGAACTGATCCTTTCTGCGCACAGAGCGCTTTCTATATCGTGATAATCTAGCTTAATTACGATCCCCGAACCCACTGTGAGTACCCATGGTGTTGCTCTCTCTGTCTTGTTTGTCTCATGTTGAATGTCTTACCATACATGCAAACAACATGTGGCAGCGCTTGTTTATCCGTATATAATGTCAGGCTTTGACCCTCTTCTCACACATTGTCAGAAACTGGCTGGTACAACTCATATCGTTCCGGCTCAACACTGTCATAAGCAGCAACTACGAGTCCTACAAACGCCAGCAGTCTTCGTAAATCGACTAAACATTCTTTGAAAATACTGAAGTACGGCAGTAAGATGGCGGATCAAGTCACTGCCGACACTGCGTCCATGTCGTACTTAAAGTCCGTACGGCTCACGCCAGAGATCTTTGCTGCAACCTGCCAGGCGATAATGGAGCATCCACTTGATCCCATGCTTGGTATGTGCTTACTTCACATGATGAGGGATCTGAAAACGTCGAGCGATTTACCTCGCGAATACGTGGGCGATCTGTATAGGCCGGGGTGGGACTCTATGCAAACCCTGCGGTGCATTTTCAGCCCCTATTACGGCAAACATATCTCCCGGAGTTGCGTGTCTCCTTTGATAGACTTCGCGACCCCACCGCCGCTTCTTGAGCTACCCACGGTCTATCTTACCACCCCGGGAGATTTAGATGAGATGGGACCTGCTTTCGTTATCTCGGTGTTCGCTGCGAGCGGTAGCCTTGGTAGAGATATGTTGATCACGGGTAGGAGAGTCGTCTTGGACATTCTGGATCGTCTCATGTTCACCCGCATGAGCACAAGGGCGTACTTAGAGCACTGGCTTGAGAAAGCTAAGTACAAGGAACAAACCGTCTTCACTATACCGCAGTCTGCGATAGAAGGTCCTGGTATCTTTCAGATTATACTCTCCAGCACGGGCGTCTCTACGATGGCTCTGAGGGAAGAAATAGTCGCGTACTGTCATGCGGCAGAAGCGTATTTGCATGCGGCAGATGTGGCCCAAGAATCTTCTCGATCAACTGCAATTGCCTTTGTCACGGCACTCTTGACTGTCGATATATCGGCTATGTCACAGGAAGAGAAGCTTGGACACTGCGGATTTTGCTGGAGCGATTGGGATGAAGCCTCGCCACCTAGTGTTAATCACGCTATCAAGAAGACCCCTTGCGGTCATCTATTTGGTCATCACTGCCTTGTGGAGTGTCTCAAAGTTGACAAATTGTGTCCGCTATGCCGTCAAGATATGGTCGCTCTTAGCAAGCGACCACCCAGCACGTAGGACGTCTAGCACGATGTAGTGTTAAGCGGCCGTATTATTTTGATATCACACGTCACCTTCCGTAAACATGATAAGATTTTACTATGTCTGATATTTTCGTTAGCCAAATTGCTTTCGATCTCATTTATAATGATACACAGTGAATGTTTTTTGCAGCTAATTACGTCTCCCACGTGATGAGTGGCCCAGTCCGCTTCTACGTGCATCATCCAATCGTTCGAGCGCAAGCATTCAGGCTTTGACCATGTGTAGACTAGGTTCGTAGGCAACTTGGGCCATTGTGTCACATATCCAGAACTTCGACCGACACACTGTTTTCAAGACGAAGCATTGTAACGTTCACAATGCAAACAAGGAACTCTTGATCACAATGTAAGCTTGAAGCTCGACCACCGGAACTACTTAAGAACTCCACTCCGCTCTCAATGGCAGTGAAACCCCCAGCAGCTACTGTGGCAAAAGACAATCTCTCGTCATGACTAGCCAACAACCAACCTCGAATGTCACGTCGTCGACGTACTACAACCCCGCCCCATTCACACCAATGGTCTTCGTGTCCGCTTGCACAGAACTGGCGGCAGCAGGGCCCATTCTCTTATTGCGTGTCACCCTCGCTCAAATGGTCCATCAACTGGACTCTCAGGGAATCAAGCCGCGCGACTTCGTAGGCCACATGTGGTCCCCAAAATGGGCAAAGTGCAGATGGCTGTGGAGTATCATCGGCCCCGACTTCGACTACTCCATTGTTTTTGGCTGCTCAACGATCAATGAGATTAGTAAGGAACTTGACACCTCAGGCCCTTTATTGGTTATTGCGGCGTGCAGTGTTCATCTGGCCCCATTCGACAAGAACAGCCCCGCAATGAAGATAGTGTCCCAGGTGCTGCAGAAATTGGGCATTTCCCGTCTAAACGCCGCGGAGTATCTTCAGGACTGGCTGACCGACAACAGATACATAGTGAATCGCCCTGACTTGTCAAACTGGAGCGTCATCCCACAGCACATTATCGATACTCCGGAAATCTTCCAGGTCATTCTTTCAAGTACGGACATCGCGACACCAGCGATTGTAACAGCGATTCGCGAAAGCTATGAAGTGTCGCGGACTTTGTCTCGAAGCACTGCAAATGGACTCGTCACATCGTTTGCTAACCTTGAGCTGTCGGAAATTCCCAAAGACGAAACACGCTGCCCGCACTGCTGGCGAGACTGGGACGAAGCCTCACCAGCGGAAGTCAATCACGCTGTCAAATTGACCCCCTGTGGTCACCTATTTGGCCACGATCGTTTGGTTGAAAGCCTCATAGGTAGTAACAGTGCCCGCTGCCCGATGTGTCGTCAAAACATGGTTGCGGTTGCTCTCGCCACCCAAGCTGGTTGAGCTCTTTATGCCCAACACGTGTTAGTGGAAGTCAATGTGGTCGCTACGACCACGGATTCGCTTGTGCACCGTCGGCTTTACTTTTGGAATTGCGTGGTATGATATATCATACATACGCTGCCTTAGTCCCAAATGATTGTCTAGAATTGTTAGTATCTCCAAGTCCATTTGGTACTTGTAATGTATTATTATATCCTTTTTTCTCATCGGTGCGAATCTGTACATACCTCATATCTCACAATAAGATGATGCCTCACAAATATTTGTCTTCCGAAAATCTTCCCCGTTGGCTACCCTTGGGTCATACTCCCATTTCTCTCCACTGGCCCCTATAGTCGCACGGCCTATGCTCCATAATACCAAAACGTTTAAACATCCCCCACGCCTGCATGATGTGCATGCTGACACGAGAACAAGCTCCAGCGAAGGACGCCTTGAACAAGATAAGCCACTCCATCAAAACCTTATCCTCGCTGATCGATTGCGATTGGTTAAGGATTACGCACGTGGTGTGAGATGTGGTATGTCGTGTAACGAGGCGTATATATGTGGTGGGCACGGCAACAAAAGCCTTGGAGGAGCATGCTGATCGGCACATGTTGCTGAGGTTGTAGCATCAGTTTGAAGAGAAACTGTAATTTAATGCTGTGCAGTGCGTGTAGAGAACACAACCATCCGGTGGCGGCAACATCTTGGAAGACTGCGCCGCATTGCCGCATCGCCTGTTCCTGTTCGAGTCGTGGATCCTCACTTGTTTCTTTCGCTCATCGTTGGGGGAAATCTGACAACCGAACATGAAAACAAGCTATGCCATACGAACCTCTGCTCACCGATCGAATGACCCGGAGATATCTCATTCCGACAAATGAGGCTGAATGCAAGCGTCCGAATGCAATGAAGCTCATTCACCGCTCCACACTCTCGAGACCCCATGACCATCATGGTCACAAATCGACTCGGGGTAAAAGTATACTGCCAGTCGGGTTACTGTTCGATGCCCCACTTGACGTGCATGGACGTGGGATGTTGCAGCACACAATGACACAACAGTCTCTCGTGGCTGTCAACTCGTCAAGACGATGTGCACAAGAAACGAGAAGCACGCAAGATCGCCATTTCTCGTCGCATGTAAGCCCGAATGAGGGGTAAAATCGTGCCCCGCATTCACAGCTCCGCCGAACCCACGTCGAATGACCTGCCTCTTGGCCCCTGGATCCCGCCTCAAGAGTGAGCTGGGGCGAGTCAACAGTTTTGCTGATCGCACGTTGCGATGCTGATGGCTCACGTTGCGACAAGCAATACCCGAATTAGCATGTTCGCTTGCTCGGATCATGCGATGTCATGCATCTGATTCTCGCTTGAAGATCACCAACTTGCAGGAATGGACTGTGGCCCCAATCTTTCCAGTCCTTGCTCGCTTGCTGCTTGTGCCAGGGCTCAGCTCAAAGAAGCCGTGGTTGTGTTCGCGAGCCCACGTGAAACCCGGTCACCAATGCTCATGCGCCAGGATGAGTAATGCAGCCATCGTCATATGCGAACCAAACGTACTGTTTGCTGGGCAAGTAATTTTCGAATCGCAAGATCGCAACACTTGTTCCTCTTGCCAGTTTTGCTCGACTCAAGAATTTTGGTACCAAAACTACGACGTACAGCAATCTGCCTCTCTAGCCCTTGTAGCCCTTGGCGCCATCGGCCAAGAAACAAGCTGAGTGGAAGGACACTTGGTTCGTTGAGCTCGGCATCATGTCGGCCGTTGACAAGACGGCCAGCGTCCGGGACTCTTAGCCAATGTGGGAGAAGCGCGATAGGAGCGGCACATGTCGAGGCGTACGTAAGGTTGATAGTGAGGAGCCAACGGCACCCACGGACGATCAACGGATCGTAATCGTTAGCCACGTAAAGATCCGCAGTGAGCTTCGTGATTAGCGCAAGCTGCGAAAAGCGTGTTAGCAAAGCTGTTAAATTGGAAGCGATGAGAGTAGGCATGCAGTATCTGCGAGCGAATACTTGCTATGTCAGGAATGTAGACTTCTGGACATGGACAAGCCCGTATTATATTCAAGTGCCTCCCAGAGTGTTGTTCATTCAACGCTAATCGTAAGGTGAGTAGATGATAATGCGTGAAACGATAATTGCTAAAAATGCAGGTAGGTGAGCCATCCAAACGCCATTTCGTTCAATGCTTCAAAAGTCGACAGTGCCGCCTTTTTATTCCGCCGTAGCTCATGGTACAACGCTAGCTCATACGATGGAAATTAGGTGCTTCGTTTCGTACATGGTGTAAACATTCGTATCATCGTGGGTCTCCTGATTAGAAAGGTTTCATAGCCTTTCCGGCCTTGGTCTCGTGTCTTGGCGGGATGTGGTGATGTAGAAACTTCTTGGTGACCGCGAATTTTGCGCTCTGATTCGCTTGAGCAGCATCGAAGACAACCTGTGGTTCTTCGTAAGTCTCGGGACAACAGCAGTTGATATTCCGAATACAAGCAGACCGCATGACTTCGCGGATAGTGATGCGTTTGCTCGGGATGGGATGAAGCATCTTGAGGATTAGACGCTTGATCGAAGGCGGCTCGACCAAACTGAAGAGTTTACCGCACTTGGGATGACCATCCGGACCATCGGTGATCCGACCATCGGGATGCTCTAAGAGCCATTCATCCCAGCCTTTTTTGTACCGCGCATAGTAGTCGAATTCGGTCTTCGCACATTTCCATGGGCAGCCAGAGAAAGTCATAGTCAGATAGACGATGGCACAAGACCAAATATCGAGCGGACGCGGATCGTAAGCATCATTTTTCTCAAGCACTTCGGGAGCGATGTACGGGAGACTACCGCAGATTCCAGGAGCTGATAACCTTATTTCGCCCATGTTCTTCCCGCACTCGCCTCCCGAAGCACGCATGCCTGGGTGCTCTCCACTGAAGACTTCTGCAACGCCGAAATCGGATATCTTGAGGTAGCCTTCTTTGCTGAGGAGCAGGTTCTCGAGCTTGATGTCTCGATGGGCAATACCGTGGCAGTGTAGGTAGTCAACGCCACGGAGCAGTTGCTTGAAGAAGCATAGTCGATCGTCGCGGCTATAGTAGCCCTCTACACCACCCGCAAAGAGTTTGCGCTCGACCAAAGAGTAGATCTCGCCATACGAGCAGAACTCCATGACGTGATCCCACCGGCCTCTGTTGGTGCATAACCGTACCGTCTCGACAATGTTCGGATGATGCAGACTTTTCGCAATGCTGTACTCTGACTTGATCTTCATGACGTAGTCCTCCTCTGTCTCGTCGCTGTCACGTTCCCTATACTCTTTTACAGCCACAAGTTCTTCGTCTTTAGCATTTACAGTCCTTCGAGCCATGATTCTGACCTCCGATGTAGCACCCTTGCCAAGGAGTTTCCCTCTCTTTCCGGGCATCAGACTCGAGCTTTTGAACTCCTTGTCCAGGTCACACCAATCGATAATGAACTCGTCCGGTAAGTTGAGACTTAAGCGTCGTGCCTTCATTCCCACGCCCTCGTTGGCTGGCTTTGAGAATGTGGTCAGCATCCCCGCTGTCGGCGTCTCCTCGTCCTGGACCATGCGAGGGACCTGCTCCTGACTTGCTGAGCGTCTCCTCGTCCAGCCCGGCTTCTTCATCGGATTTGCAACATTGTTAGTCCCCCAAATTATGCCTGGGCGCGGTCTGTTCAGACTTGACAGGCCAGTGGAAGAAGCAGGCTTGTGTCCCATGTAGGGTCTTCGATCTGCGATGTCTAAAGTGCTACTAGGCGATGCTGACATTGGCGGCGAATTCGCTCTTGAGGACCTGTCGGACCGTCTAGTCAATGAGAAGGAGCTCAGTCTTCGACTCTGCTTGGGTATGTCCACCGATGGGGTCGCCACCGAAGCCGGCCCGTCTATGCCCGTCTTCACAAGATTGGTGGTCTTGGTCGCAGCATCTACTCTAGGTGAGCGATCCTGACCATGTGATGTCACACTTCCCGGCTGGCTGTCCTTGTTTCTATTTAGCTTACTGCGCATGAACAAACCAACGCGCTTTCCCAATCCGGTTTTCTCGGGCGACTGATTGGCCTGTGGGGGCGTATTCGTTCGACTTCGAGTACTGAGAGGTATCGGCGCAGATCGTTCTGCATCTTGCGGCAGAGGCTTGGTCGACATGTTGGGGTCGGCTGTATGTGACGTCGCGGGTACGTCTTCAATATGCTCGTCGGTACGGAGAGGGTGCGCAAAGGGCATGTTCTCACTCGAATGGCTCGTCGGTGTCGTAGGTTCTGCAGGCTCACTCGCAGTGCCGATACTTTCGTCCTCCTCTTCGATAGAGAAGTGATGCTCGACTATGCGAGAGTCGCGGTGTTGCAATCGATCAGAAAGCGTAAATTCGTGAAAAGGTATAGCCACGTTTGGCGCGTTTGACGCCGCCTCAGGCATTGCGACAGTCTATCCCGCGGGATCATAAATCCCTGCGGTTCGGTCGATTGAGTGGTCAATATCCAGGGTCCCATGAAAGGGTTCCAAGAATACTGTGACAAGTGCTAAGCACGCTGAAGGGAACTGGGCTGACCGTACGACGTCTCTGTTGACTTGCCAGATTGTCTACGCGGAGAGGGAAGAGAGCGCGTCGCGTGAGAGTGCCCCGATTGCGGACGAGCCATTCACACGATATAATATCCAGATAACAAGTGTGCGATTGAATTGTGGACCAAGGTCTGTGAATGCGCCGAACACAGGTTGCAGACTCGAGAGGGTTGGAAACGGAGTGGGTATAAGTGCGGATTGGCGGACAGGGAAGTGACGTCTATCAGCGGTGCTCGCTTGGGGTTCGAGTCGTGGAAACCGAAACAAAGGGCCAACACGACTTTTAGCACTTTTGATATCGGCGTCCCCGCTTGACGTGCGAAGTGCGCGAAAGTAGATTGCAAGAGGTGGGATAGTCAGGGGACGGCACGAGGATATGTAGCAAGTCACGCTATATCGCAAGTGTGATTGCAGCACCACCGACCGGAGGATCAAAGGCGTTACTTGCGCCAGCCCTGGCCGTCCCATCACCCTGCGCTCACGCTTATGCAACCCCCACAGCCTGAGCGCACCTGCAGATCCGATGCAAGTGTGTTTGTGTCACTTCGTACGGGGCGCCGCGACCACAAGCGACGACATGGAGGGCTTCAGATTGCAGTCGTCCACCACACTGGAGATCATGCCTGGAAGTTCTTTCGGGTTACCTGATTGCGGTCATCCGTCCCAAAGCATCGCAGGAATGTGTCCGCACTCAAAAATTGCAACACCGGCCTGCAACATACGTGAAAACGTAATATGCTGCGGGAGACGCTACTGGTTCCTTTTCAACAACACGAACCATCTCTCGTCCGCCTTGTGACGGATGACGCTGCTTCATAGAGTGGGTGTTGCTGACCGTATCTCGTCAGTTAAATCCCGCAGTTGCCTTCGATCGTTTGCAGCCTGCTGCAGTCAGGAAACACGGCTTGCTTCACGCAAACCGCGCCGAGATACACGCCTAATACAATCAGCCCTTCTACAGAGTTCTCGCCTTGAAATCAGCCCCCGATTGCTGACTGAAGAAGTCGACCGTGTTGGTATACGCCGACCCCGGCTTATGGCGTTCTGATCCAAAGCTTGGCCAGACGTTTGCCGCTGCTTGCGACATGATCGTGGGGGTCCACGTCTTCCGGTGGATGAAATCGCTCTCTCCCCGCCAATGATACTTGGAATCCTTGTCAAATGAGTCCCGAGTCTGTCGTCACTGGCGCACCTTCACCTCGACGTCTGGTACAGGTAACGAGGCTGTAATATCTACATGTGTCCCAACATCGCCGAGCCTGCTCTAGCCTCATATACTTACTGTACTCTGCGGGGTTCGTGTTACAGTACACCTGCAGGACGCTGCGTCTTCGAACGCACTCGGGATGTAGCGCAATTGACCCATGAGTTCATGGCATTCGACGCTGAAAATACCTCGTACAGCGGACTCCTGAAAGATCCTTTCGCAGCACCGAAAGAACCCATGGCCATATCGAGTCGCTTCGCAATCCAGCACTGCTCGCTCGCGTGCGGATACGAAAATTCCAATCTGTCAATTGGTGGCCTGAGGCACGGCGGTGAGTCTCACTTCCGAATCAGACTTGCTCAAGCGACCGCTTGCCTCTCCCGTCCTGTCCCCGCAGTCACATATCGTGCATCTGCAGTAGCCAAATGCTTCTTCTGGCCCGTTACCGCTGCACACGTCGCGCATGCTCTAGCTGGTTGGCCAGAGGCTCGTGCTGCATGTGTGGGGTTTGCCGACCTTTGGAGGGTGTCACAATCAATCCCATCCGCCAAAGCGATACCTCAGTCATCCCGTACGCTAGTCGAAGATCCGAGAGACATGAGTTTCGGTTGACCAATTCAAGTCCTGGTCAGCAGCGCATGAAATGTTGCTGGAGAGGAAGAATCTCGATCTACTCTGTTTTGATTTCACGATGGAAGCAGATACTTACTTATTTGACAAGGTCCGGATGTAACTTTTCTCTAGATGAAGATGCACGCATCGACATTGACACAGCATTGCCAAGGCACACTTGTCATCTGCCGTTGACTGCTACGTTACCTAACATCACACAGTCTCGCAACGCATCAATTGTGCAGCCTTGGCAATGTCACTGGTACTGCGGAAGTCTAGGCATTCATCTATCACAATCCTCCGCGCTTGGCATCAAGCAGTGGGATGGCAATCAGAGGAACTGACAGGATGTACCACATGACCATGCTGGAGAGACTATGCCATATCTTAGGAAGACTGTTGCGCCGTTACGACTCTATACGTAACGCCAGGAAAGAGCTCTGGAAAAGCTGTCTCACCCTGGTTACATCCTGAATGTCTTCTCTTGACCATACCACATATATACACCCCTTTGCTCACATGCTCCACCCACCAATCGGAGTAGATGGCGAACATCGAAAGCAAACGATAACTAACCATATAACAATGGCCAGCCCAAGATCCCTTCGCCGTCTGGCTGCATTTTATTAACGAATCCACACCGTATACCACACACCATGTCCAGTCTGTATACAGCAACGGCACGACGTTCCGTTCTCCCAATCGATCGTCACGGGCGCGCGGGAGTGCCGTGCCAAGAGAGCAGATCAGCTTGGCGATGAAGCATGTGTGACATATGTCCCCATCTGTACGAGATCGGCCATCTCCGCTGGACATAAGGTTGCAAGTGAAAGCTTGGCTTTGGGATTGAGGTTGGGCAGGTATGTAGTGTGAGACAATACCTGTACTGATCAAGTAGGGGTTGTAATTGTGCTATATGAGACGTTGATGGGTGACCTTGGGAAGAGCGGTAGTGACGTTGGAAAATGCAATTTGGGATTCAACGCCCGTTTGATGATGTTCCGCCCGAGATAAGCTTGTGAAGGCTTACAATGATACTGATGTACGAAAAAGAGTATCAAGATTGTGACTGGCAATACTCATTGTAGATGGAGCATTTCAAACACGTCTCGCATCCATCAGATTCAATCTAAACTCCGCAGTCAATATTACAGCCAGTAGCTACATCTTGTCCTCCACAAACCCTCACAGCTCATTCCCTTCCCCCAACCAACCCATCTACCACATCTCCCAGACCCCACCCGGCAGCACAGTCCTCATAATCCTCCAATGACTCACCGCCCCCTCCTCATGAAACTTCTCCAACTCCCCGACATCCTTCTTACCCATCACACCCGCGCCCTCCACATACTCATACTTGACCTCCATCTTGTCCTTCGGCCACAAAAAGTTATGCCTAGCGATGCTTCCCAGGTAGTCCTTCTCCTCTGGCTCCCTGAACGTGATGGGGCGCTTTGTCTTGACGCAGAAGATCACCATGTTGATGAAGTCGGAGTCGCCCGGTTTCTGGGACTCGGGTGGTGGCTGGTCGCGGAAGAGACGGCATGAAGGAAAGATGGAGAGGATGGTGTTGAGAACGAGTTTGGTGGATCCGAGGGTCAAGTCGCCGGCGTAGTTGATCGCCACTGAACCATCAGGCTTGAGTAAGTCATACAAGCCCGTCATGAACTCAGTCGTGAAAAGGTACACCGGCTCTGCGCCGCCGGTAAACACGTCGTGCATGATATAATCAAAGTTTTCTGGCGCCGAGACAGATTTATGAGCCACGTATGAGACAGCGTCGTCGATAACAGCCGTGTGGCGTGGGGATAGGCCAAAGTACTTCGTTGCGTAGTGGTGTACAACGGGATCGAGCTCGACGATCGTGGTGTTAATACCGTGCGCGATCATGGCGTTTGGCGCAGTACCAATTCCGAGTCCAATGTTGAGCGCTGACTTCTTACTATCTGGCACGACTTCTGTTTCTGGCGCGGGATCCACGAGGCGCACGGCTTCGAGCAGAACAAAGACGGCGAATATTGATTCGCGCTGGCGCTGACCTTTGGCGTAGGCTTGCGGTGTGACGAGCCATTCGCCGCCAAGGAGGGAGTGGTCGCAGCGTAGCAGGCGGAACGCGTTGTCCGAGGTGCTTTCCATGACGGAGACGTAGCCTGTGATGGACTCCTGGCGGGCGAGTAAGGTGTAGTTTTGATTTGCGTACAATGTAGAGTTGGCGAGTTGGAAGCCATGGTCTGATGGGTGGTGTGGGTTTGCCCAGAGAGTGTGTAGGATGGCTGGGAACGCGAGGAAGATGACGCGAGATGGGCTGACGAAAGCTGAAGCAGAGGCGAGCAGCATTTGCAGACCGATTCGCGTGAAGTAGATGGATGTTCCGATATAGTCTGGGAGAATTGCGTTGGCTATTTTCGCGAGAGATGAGACGGTGAAGTAGGCCGCTATTGGCGTGGCAATGTCGTTCGCGGCTGGCGGAGCACCGAATTGCGAGAAGTCGACGGTCTCGATCAGATCTGCCGCAGCGTACATGGAGAGGAAGAGCAAGGGGAAGTAGGTGAGCGATTCGATGATCAATGGTCCGTACTCGATGGTGAGCTTCTCGCTGTATGAGAATAGGAAGAATTGGATGACAGGCACCCAGTATGCCACAACAGCAATGTACTGGGCCAAATCCGCCGAAACATATCTCTTCAAGCCTTTCCTGCCAATCAAAGCTGCAGCCGCTGTGATTGTCATGGTCCTTTGGTGGTGCAACGAAGCTGGAATGGAGCCAAAGACAGGCGTCAAGTTGAGTTGCGAGACTGGTGATGCGAACCCTGCGATGAGCAGAATCGCTGCTGCTCGTCCGACATTGACTATTGTGTTCGACGATGAAGATTGTTGTGTCTGCTCCGTCGCCTCTTTCGCAGCATCGATCGCCGTCTTTGGCTTTCTTGGTGTCTTTTGTCGTGAAGACATGATACAGAAAAGTATCTCTTTCTTACACGTTTAGATCGATGTCTCTGAACCTCGGAAATCACAACGCTGTAGTATATGGCGAATGTCGAAAGAAATGGTAAATGCAAAGTGACAGATCTCCCCAGATGTCGAAGACTGTCTCTTGTGCCGCGGACCGCACAGCCGATTTAATCAATTCGGCCTGCGAAGTGAAAAAAAGACGCAGGAGATGTTCAAGATTTAAGAGATGGTAAAAAAGTG
>Ga0265797_10009537_pt1 | contig 12606 bp, 11 predicted proteins | sample P2T30metagenome_FD_192433 | JGI IMG/M metagenome (GOLD analysis project Ga0265797, IMG submission 192433) | Plant litter microbial communities from East Loma Ridge, Irvine, California - P2 T30 | ecosystem: Environmental > Terrestrial > Plant litter > Unclassified | place: USA: California... | reverse complement strand
CCTACAACTTCTCATGATCGAGACGGTACAAGAGCTCTTCACAAATGAGGCTGTCTACGAGAAGATACCTTCTGGTGAACTCCTCCGCCTCATGGCCGTACTGAAGAAGTCGTACCACTTCGCTAAGCGCTTCAATGCGAATCGCGATCTGCGATCACGTTTGTTTAGGGAAGGTTTCATGAAGCAACCGCCAAACCTGCTCAAGCAGGAGAGCGGATCGGCGTCGGTGTACGTTAGCATTCTGTTTAGAATGTATCACGACACATCCAACGACCGCGCCGCCTCACGCGCTGATACTGAAGCCGCCTTGATCCCGCTCTGCGAGGACATCATTGCCTCTTATGTCGATCTTGACGAGGAAACACAACAACGCAACATCGTCACTTGGCGCCCTGTTGTCGTCACCGTGCTGGACGGATACACTGGGTTGCCCGACACTGATTTTGAAAAGAACATCGACCTCTTTGCGCCGCTCGTCGTTGGGCTTCTAGGTACGGAAATGGCAACCGATGTACAAAGAAGCGTGCAAGCGCTTGTCGGACGCATCTTTGAGAGGAAGCTGGGTATGGAGAAACAGCCCCTCATGCCGGCAATTAGCCGGAGCCCACGGGGCAGCTTTGTGGGCAGCCCTAGCCAGAGGAGAGCCAGCAAAAGTGGACGGTAGAGTGACTCTTCACTCTGTGCTCTTGTAGTTTCTTCCTAAGGTTCGATAACTCGACACCTGCTGATTCATATTCTGTTCTTTTGGGCCTGACTCTGCAAGTCATGGTTACTTGTTGGCTGAGCACCTCTCTGTTCTCTTTCTGGCTCTAAAGCATTGCCGCCGAGGTTAAGCTTTCTTCAAAGGGCGTTGGTAGGCGCGAATTTTGGTTGTGTTGTACAGTAGCACGATATCAAAAACCGCATCATCTTCTCGAATTTCTTCCGCAGTTTTACATTAGAGCAAGAGAATCAAAGCAAACAGCATATTTTACAACTTGTCTTTCTGACCCACAACTCTGGTGATCATCTAATCATTTATCTGCGTGATCACCACGATCGGCAGAGCCGCTTCATGCAGGTACGACCGGGGAAAGCTTAAACCCGAAAATGCTCAACGTCATGGAACCTAATTGCCGTTGCTGTTAGCATGTACCACCCGGCATCCACGTAAGGAGCGTGTAAGGTATGACGTTCGTTAATGGCTGACATCACGATGCAGAAGCGGGAGGAAGCTGTAAATGCTTGTTTATATATGAAGCTTGTCCCATGTCCACTGTTGAAGAAAGCCACCGCATTACAGTACTAAGAGAGCATCACGTGGAAGATGCGATCCTCAATCCTCTCAGTCGTTGCCTTGACAGCAAGTGCAGCTGCGCAAGTCACTTTTCAAAACAGCAGCGATTCAATTCTGCGAGTCGATACAGGGTCATACGGCCCGGAGATAGAAGAGTACCACTACTACTACTCGCAATGGCCCATAGGTCTCGCCATTTCATCCGGCGGCCGTTTCTTTGCGACATACACACGCGGTAGCTACGCCTATACACTCGGCGAAGTCGTCAACAAAACTGCCGAAGTACCATATCCATCCGCGGGCCTCAATCTTCCTGTTTCACAGCTGAACACGAGCTGGAATGGCATCCCTTTTGGTAGTGGGAACAGCACAGGGCTGATCAGCGTACAAGCCCTGTACATCACTCCAGAAAATGACAGAAGACCTGAGACACTCTGGGTAGTAGACACAGGTAAGAAATGTTCCTGTGCTAACTACATGTGAGATACACACTGAATCCGTAAACGTAACTTTTAGGACGACCCACCATTATGGACTCAACTGGCGCACCATCGATGCCATACGCGCAACCCGGCGGACCCAAGATTCTCGGTATCAATTTATCAAACGACAGCGTTTACGCGACTTACACTTTTCCACCTAGCGTCCACTTCCCGGACTCCTACATGAACGACATCCGCTTTGACTTGCGCCCAAACACCACGGCGTCCGGATCAGGCGTCGCTTACATTGTCGACAGCAGCGACGAAGGACGACCTGGGTTCATCATCCTAGACCTAGGTACTGGTAAAAGTTGGAGAAGACTCACACAACACCCATCTACACTGCGCGTAGATCGCGACGTACCTTCTTACCAAGGCAACCCGTTTTACCAACGTACAATCGGTCAGCCCATCCAAACGCTACGAGAGGGACTTGACGGAATTCAGATCAGTGCCGATGGCTCGACGATCTACTACAGCCCCTTGACATCAAACTATCTGTACTCTGTCCCCGCCGCAAACCTCCTCACACCCTCTTCGGATCCCCTTGCACAAATCATGGCCGCGAACAACGTTACGAATCTTGGTCAGCGGGGCGGAAACGCAAATGGCTTCGAAGGCGATAACAACGGTTTGGTCTATCAGTGCATGCCTGAGCACAACGCAATTTATGTTTATAACCCGGAAACACTGCGTACAGAGCCTTTTGTGAGAGATCCACGTATCATCTGGCCGGATGGAGCGTCGATCGGTGAAGACGGCTACCTTTACATGAACATCAACCAGTTGCCGTATCAGCCAAATTGGAATGAGGGTGTTGATGGGAGAACTTTTCCAGGAGCGGTATTGAGGGTTAAGTTACCGAATGGGGGAAAGAAGATCATGACCTTAGGTTGAAGGTTGGGTTGAAGGTTCAGTGTGCAGGGCTGAGAGGCATGGGATCAAGTGAGATAAATCACACAATATTACATCACTAGTCATAAGAAACATTATACAAAAACCCGATGTGATGATGATGTTTCTATTCGTTCATCTTTCCGAACTCATGCGTCGTCAACTACATGTCTGCACAGCGAAGACACTGTATCTACGAATACCATATACAGTTGGACTGGTTCATCCATGAGATAGAGAAAGAAACTTTTGCCCAAACCCAGTAGGTATCATAGCGATGACCGTAGAAATATAATAGTCCTTCAACGCCGCCAAATGCAAAAATATCCCATCGACATACTTCAAATCATCTCCATAGAGTGAAGTAGATGTTGTGAATGCACAGGAACTGAGTAGAGAAATCATGTCTACTCGTCCTGCTTGATCTCAAGCTTGCTCTTCTTGGGGCTGCCCTGGGGCTCGCCGTCATCGGCCTTGCGCTTGTTGGAGGTGTCCTTGACGATGGGAACACCGTGAGCGTCGCGCTCAATCTCCTTCTTGTCCTCCTTGTGGCTGGCGCGGTCGTCCTTGCCATCCTTGAAGCGGTCGCGACGCTTGTTCCAGTCGTCGGCGTCGACGGAGCCGTTTGAAGCGCTGCGATCGCGGCGCCTACGGGGAGAGCGGGATCGGTTGCGGTCACGGCGGTTGTCGCGACGGTCATTACCACCACGTCCACCGCGTCCACCGCGACCCTGTCCACGACCTCCACGACCTCCTCCACGGCCGCTGCGGCTGAAGTCGCCGTTGGCCTCGCGTTGTGCCTTGCGCTGCTGGTACTTCTCTTCCTCGGTCAGCTCCCAGTCGGGCTTGATGCCCTTCTCCTGGCATTTCATGACGATGTACTCCTTCTTGCCCATGGTAACAAGGTCGTTACCGTTGAACTTGGGTGTGGGGTCAAGCTCGAGGAACTGCTTCTGGGAGTCCTCAGAGTCGAACTCGACAAAGACACTGCCCTTCCAGGCACCATCATTCTCGCGGCGCTTGCGGACCATGACTGCGCCGTAAGGACGGAAAAATTTCTCGAGCGCAATCTGGCCGGCTTGGTCTTCGCTACCGAAGCCCTTAACGTAGGCGCTGCGCTCCATGTTGTTGGATGAGTTGTTCTTCAAGCGGTAAAAGAGCTCCTCTGTGGTAGGTGGGTTCTTCTCGTCACTTTCCTTGGTGGGGACGGAAAGCGGCTCCTTGCGCTTGACGGCTTCGCTGCCAGCCTTGCTGTACTCGCCATCATCAACGACGTCGAGATCGTTGCTCTCGCGGAGTGCCTTTACAACAGCGGAGTAAGGCTTGAAGTGGCGCATGCGCTTGAAGGTGCAGATGTGGTGGATAGAAACAGGAGTGTTCTTGGGACCTTCGAGCACCTTGAACATGTGCTCGTCGGTTGCCAAGTTCTGTGCAGAGAAGTAAAACTCGACCTTGGAAGTGTTAGTAAGGCGTACCATGGAGTGGAAATCGGGAGTCATACTTGGGCGCGGATCTCGTTGGGGTCGTCGGACTCGGGAAGATCGTCAAATTCTTGGTTGTTCTGCCTGCGCAAAGATTAACACTAAAAGACGCAGACTCATACAACTGGGCGCACCTCTTGTTGCGGTTGTCGCGGAAGTTGCCTCGACCACCGCGACCGCCTCGACCTCCACGGCCACCGTCGCGACGGTCGTTGCGACGGCCGTTCTTGTCCTCGGATTTGCCATTGACTTCCCACTTCTCCTCACCGTTTTCGGTCTTGTTGGCCTTCTCCTCAGGCTTAGAGTCAGAGGTTTCAGTCTTGGACTCAGACTGGACGTTGGCTGTGCTCTCAGTCTTGGAAACTTCAGCGGGATTTGCGGCTGGCGCAGCAGTAGTCTGTTGGTCTGCCATGATTAATATGTGTGCAGCTTGAGTCGCGTATGTGATTAGAAGCTGCGAAGGGCGGTTTTAAGTTTGCGACAAAGAGGTTGGAGGTTGTTGGAGAGAAAAAGGCGCCAGGTGAGAGATAGCTATGGTTCTTAGTGGGGAATTTTCGATGCAGTTGGGCACGGACCACTATCCAGATTTACGCTCGCCGCGTGGGCCGCTATTGTAACAATATCACCTATTCTTGATCCGCCTTCACCATGCCGAGGAAGAAGCCGAGGTTCCATTCGCTGAAGAAGCTGGTATGATTGCTATCGTCGAAGCCGGATAGAGTGGCGAGCTGACAGGCTGCAGAACGTCCGCCAGAACTGGTCACGATGGTCATTATACGCTCTATCACAACTTAAGGCTCCAAACGTCGTCAGTCGAACGTATTTCCAGCAGAAATGGACGGCCAAGGCATCTACAAGAGCATACCATGGCGAACACATACGAGAGAAGAAGTGGAAGCACATGTTCAAGCGGAACCTGCCAGCGGTAGTGGCCATGGACCATAGATATCTCGCCCGGCACGATGGTTCAGAACAGGCGGCTGGACGAGGAATGGGTGCAGATTCGCCGGACAAGGCGAGGACACCACCAATGACACCATACATGCAAATGGCATACTACCCATTGGAGAGGAGATTGGACACAGCCATCTTCCGGGCGCTGTTCGCAAGCAGTGTCCGACAGGCCAGGCAATTCGTTGTCCACGGCTTAGTCAAGGTCAATGGCAAGAAGGTGCGTCAGTTTCCGTACGTTGAATGTCCTCGCAGCTAACTCGCATGCAGATGGTCTACCCCGGTTACGCACTCAACCCAGGCGACATGTTCCAAGTCGAGCCCTCCTCCGTCATGTTCGCAACTGGTGCCCCAAAAGAACGCTCATCGACTGCACGTCGTATCGCTAAAGAAAAGGCCGCCGCCCGTGCCGAAGCCCGCGAGCAAAGTGGTGGACAGACGCCTAAGCAACAGAAAGATGACGACATCGTCATCTCCTCGTCCACACGCGAAGAACCCACACCCACCGAGCTGAAAAAGCAGCTACAGGACTTGATGGAGCAAGTTGATGGTGTCCTCGCCGAAGACGTCAAAGCCAAAGACAAGCAAAAGTTCCGAGCTTTCCGCCAGAGCGTTAAGAAAGCAATAAGTCTATGGCGCACCGCAAACCCAGAGACCATCTCCACACTCGACACACAATTCGAATTCCTCAAACACCAAATCGCCGAGCGCTCCGCTGCCCTTACATCGTCCTCTTCTAAAGACGCGTCTGTCGCCGAACCCCTCATCTCAGAAGAAGACCAAGCGCGTCTCCGCTCCGCCTTCGAGAAACTCAGACTAGAAACTGAACACACATCGGCGTGGAACAGGCGGGATGCTCAAGCGCCTTACGCGACGCCATGGCGGCCTAGGGACTACATGAGCGCGTTTGCCTTTATCCCGCGATATCTCGAGGTCAACCAAAACATCTGCGCTGCTGTGTACCTGAGACACCCGGTCGCCAGACCGGGTTTGGCTGAGGTACCGACGCCGTTCCACATTGAGACAGGTCAGTTGGCGTTCAACTGGTACCTGCGGAACCGGTAAAGCGGGCGATTGTGGGGAACGTACTTGTACATTATGTAGATAGGCCGCTCAGAGCGGAGCTGAATTACAATTGTATAACAAACGCCATTTTTTATATTGCGATATCAAGCATGGAGATTGTGTTTGTTCCAATGGATTGATATTACTGAGTTTGCTAGTGATGCAAATCTTACGCATGTAGCAGCTACTTTGACCGTGAAAAACGCTCCCTGATTGTATATATCCCCCCTGAGCCTATAGGCCTAGTATTATACATGAGGACGTGAAGATATTAGTGGGTGATGTCCTCTGACCACCCGTTGATCGCGACAAAAGCTTTGCGTCAACATCGCTTCAAACGAAGCTGGTAATGTTACCAAAAACTACGCTTACTGTAGGCCAATCCTTACGCCGAATCGACAAAGCGCTTAAGTTGCGTGGAAAAATGCCAAAGCAGGGAAATTGTCTCCAAGTCAAGGAACATTTGACAGGAGAAACACCAAGAGCTGCTTGCTGCATCTACTCGCGACGCGGGCATGAGTGTGCAGCAAGTGCAATCTCCTGCGTAGACCGAGGAAATATGTCTGCCGACAGGATCAAAACTTCCATTTGGTAGATACCGGGTATGAATTTCCAAAGACGGGTTGGTGTGCATTTGCGTTTATGAGGATTTACGTCCTCAATCAGCGTCCGACTCTTCGTCAAGGGTCAATATGCTCACTGGGTACCTGAGCGTTTCCGCGCTCGGCCTGGGGCTTACATCGACGACACTGCTGTCGGGTGTCCAATGCGAGCTTCGTTCGGAGGTGGTAGACGCAGTCGCGTAGTGCCTGAAGCCGTTGGCTACGACGTCTGACGCCTCGAGATCCGAATCATAACTCGGCGGCTCTGTGGGCGTGCCTGAGCGATAGCTTGGTAGGCTCTCTGTTCGGGAAAGCGGCCTAGAGGGAATCTCGGGTAATGAGGTAGGTGGGTAGGTCGATGCTGTGGAGAGGGGCGAGTATGGTGCCCGCGACTGTTGGCGTTGACAATCGCAGGGTGTGCGATTGATGGCCCGTCCTTCTTCAGCATCTCTTACGAGATCATTCACCACGACATGCGCGGCCCTCAACTGCCTGATTTCTTCCTGCATCGCGTCCTCCAGCACACTCTCCTGTTCTGAGATCAGCGCGCGTTTCTCCTCGTAGTCCGCGATACGCTGGTTGTCTCGTCGAGCCCAGTTGCCGCGCCACCAGCTGCGCCATGCGTGTTGTCGAGCTGCCCGGCGATAAGCGCGAGCGTTGAGGCGTTCTTCTCGAGCGGCGGCGCGCTCAGTCCTTGTTCTCAGGCTGCTACACTTGTGCCGGATTACGGCGACGAGGCAGCCACAGCACAGAACACCCAGAGTGATCTCGAGGGCGAGAAGGTAGGGAGATGTCTTGGATGGCCGGGGTGGAAGTTCATTCTATGCAACATCAGTATCAACCACTTGCTATTCGTCTCCAACAGGGCAGAGCAAAGGGATCACATACCGCTTTCGCCTCGTATACGTGGGGCGTTGGCGATCCAACCTTCAGGTGGTCTCCAGACATCTGTGCTACCTGTGCAGCATGACCATGTGCTTGCGCAAACGTTTCCCCAGAACTACCCATGTCTTTCGATTGGTGGCCGGGCTTGAAGTGAAAAGACACAATTTTCCAAGCGCCGTGAGCTTTGTGGGCAATAGTCTTGACGATGCACGAGATGCCGTCACATTCACTCAACTCGTGCGACAATTCTTGCGCTTCTTGCCGAAAGTGCGAATGAATCTGCTTCTTCTTTTCGGCGATGAGAGACTGAATTGCCTCAAGTTCTATCTCAAGGGCTTTCAACTCGCGGATTCTGTCTTCAAGTGACTGGGCCTTGTCCTCTCCTTTGGAAGTTTGGTTGGTGGTGGACAGGGCGAGACGCAGAGATTGAGGGGGTTCACGCCAGGATTCAGCTACGTCCTTGTTGCTCGCTGAGGGGTTGGGAATAGCCTCAAGTCTGAGTAGGGAAGGGGGTGATGTTTGCTGCTTGAAGGAGATTGTAAAACCGGAAGGTCTGTCGATGGCCTTGCCGTCGATGGCCTTGATGTTGACCGTCACTACCTGGGCAGCTTCCGTTTCCTCAGTGGCGTGAAGACAAGCCGTCTCCCATTCGAGATCCAAATCGCGCTGCAGAAACCATTCATTCTGTGTGAGATCGGTGAGGCCTTGGTAGGATCCGGAGCCAGATGCGAAGTCACCGTTCCACTCTTGGTGAAGATAAACTCCGTTTAGAGTAATGTTGGAAGAACCACAAGCTTGATCCTGGGCATGACTTGCGAAGCTCAAGATCTAAAAAAGTGAGCAGGTGGGATGGTATTTAGGTGCCTGAAGGTGGCCTTACCAAAGACTCGTCATCCTGGCCCGTGTGATCGTGGCCAAGACATCCAGTGCAGGGGACACTGAAGGTAGCTTGCGCGTAGTTTTGTTGAAGGTCTAGCAAAGTTCAGTAGCTGCCTAGGGATGGCAAATGTGGAATGGTATAAGAAGAATGCGGACCTAGCTGCAAGAGGTTTCCGTCCGGGCGAGTAACTTGACGTTCGTGTTGAGGTATGACGGCGGAGAATGCAGGTGCCGCCCACGCGCACGCTGCCAGCACTTTGGACTTGAAGGAACGCATATCGAAAAGAACGAGGAACACGATTTCAACAAAGCAAAATTTCGAACAGCGCACGAGAACGCCGGCCCGCAAAGAGAGCGAAGTTTGGCGGGTTATGGGACAGATGTTCCCAAAGGTTCGAGGATCAGGCACCAGTCGAAGGGCGTTTTGGAGGACGAGGGCGCGGAGCTGCTAGTGGCTGCCGTCAGCGTGAGCGTGGCTTAGACGTCCGCTCACGATTCAGCTGGCAGCGCTATGCATGATGGAGCGTGATGAAACACGGGGATACGGCAAGTTAGAGTGAGCATGCAAAAATGCGTATCGTGTAGTGTATGTGATTGTGGTTGTGATGAATGCCATGATTGCCAGAACCCTGTGCGGCCATCTGGTGATGGCCGTGTTCATGTGAGCGTGGTATCATATTTGAGGTACCTGGCCTGGCTGGAAGACGATGGACTGCTCAGTGGTTTACCAGCTCTACCAGTTCTATGCAACATGCGCGCATCTGGATGTATCGAGATGCTGCCGAAGTGGATAGTAATTCGTAGGGCTGCTCCGCCAAGAGTTTATGGTCCAAGCTTTCGCGGCCTGCGATGCAACGAGGGAGATCATGTTCACTAAGCCAACTACGTATTCCGCCCTTGTTCCCACTCACTACTAGGAACATCTTCAGCAGCGTCGCGACATCTCCCTTGCGCCAGACTACTTGGGTTACGTGCCGGGCACAATCGCGAAAACTCATAGCGCGACAATATGGTACGTCACCCAGCTCACCAACAACTGCCACTTCTTAGTTGACTCCCGACTTAGCTTCCACTGGGCCTTTTGACGGCCGCGACGGGCCATCCCATGCTCGTGGAGCTGAAGAGCGGCGAAACTCTGAACGGGCTGCTTGTCAACTGCGACACATGGATGAACCTGACGTTAAAAGAGGTTGTGCAGACGAGTGCCGACGGCGACAAGTTCATGAGATTACCAGAGATCTATGTTCGCGGTAGCACAGTCAGTTTCCAATCTCCTTCTCTGGTATGCTTTGCTGACGGTTTCCAGATAAAGTACCTCCGAGTGCCGGACGAGATCGTCGACGTTGTAAAGGAACAGCAAGCCAAGGACCAAGCGAATCGCGGCGGCCGAGGAGGTGGCATGCATGGACGTGGAGACCACCGAGGCGACCGTGGTGGGGGCAGAGGCATGAGGGGCCGAGGACGCGGTCGCGGAAGAGGAGGAGGTGGTGGTGGTGGTGGCGGCGGAGGTGCTTGAAGCTGGACTTATACCCCACTGCAGCGGCAGCCTGCGCACGCGATACTTGTACAGATAGCGACGGGTTGATTTTCGACCGTCGACTACGGAGCAAGAATACAGAGGAGCGAAAAGGCACCACTATGGACCGTCGAGTTGAGCAGACTGCTTTTGATGCTGCATTGGAACAGAACCTGTCCCGACTGTCAACTCCAGCGAGAGCAGCATCGTCTTCCTTGTCAAGCCGTACGTCCTTACTGAGTACTCGTTGCTCCTCTGCTAGGTAAGCATAGCAGAAAGTCCGCTATCCTGGACACAACCTGAAGCTAGCAACCTGACACAAATAGGCGTAAGCATATTAGCCAATAGGAAACCCTACAAAACGCCAGGTACATAGTCTTTGGTTCTATCTCCATGCATCTTGGCCGCAGTGATATAGTTACCCGAACAATATGGTGGTCCGGCGGAGTCGTACGTTAATGCGGGGCACTCCTTACGTCCCGAGCTTGTGGTACGGCATAGTTGTCTGCTCAGGCGACTCTCCATCTGCGCTATGCTATAAGATTTGCGCCGCAGCCGATTTACGCTCAACGCTTCAAGGTTCATCAAATTGCTTTTGCTGCTTCTCTGGCAGTTTAATCCAGCCTCTACAACACACTACTTGTTTGTCTACATCCGATTCCTCTACCTGTTTCGGGTCCAGGCATCACTCTTGCAAGTGTACTAACAATCATTTTTCAAATCCACTACCTAAGTCACCACAATGACGAGCTTTACCATCTCAGACAGCCAACTTGATGAGTTGAAAGGTCAAGTGGCTGTCATTACAGGTAGAACACCATGTTCAGACCTTCCTTACAGCCTGCTGATGTACAACAGGGGCATCTTCGGGAATTGGGCTTGCAACACTTCGAAGAATTATCAAGCACGGAGGCAAAGTTTTTGCATGCGACGTCAATCCGCTACCTGAGCCCGAGTCGTCATCCGTCCCTTTCTTGAAGGCTGATGTCTCGTCTTGGAAAGAGCAACTCGATGTTTTCAAAGCGACAGAAAAGGAATACGGGAAGATTGACCAAGTTTTTGCAAATGCAGGAATTGGAAAGTCAACGACCTTGCTGGACGATAGCGTCGACGAAAACGGCGACCTGCTTGCACCGATGCTAGACACAATCAACATCAACTTGATCGGCGTGATATACACAGTGAAGTTAGCCATACATTACATTCAGAAGAACCCGAATGGTGGAAGTATCGTCATAACAGCTTCAGGATCAAGCTTCCAACGATTCCCGGTTGAGGATTATAGTACGTCTTACCAAGTAACATCAAGTCTAGGGACTAACACACATTAAGCCTCAGCCAAGCACGCTGTTCTCGGGCTTGTACGTGCTCTGCAACCCCAACTCCACCCCAAACTCCCGATTCGTATCAACGCCGTCGCCCCGTCTTGGACCGACACAGCTATTGTGCCTCGCACTATTGTTGCTGCTCTAGGTGAATCCATTGTGCAGTCGGCAGATGTTGTCGCTCGTTCTGTAGCGCTGTTGATGGCTGATAAGAGGCGTCACGGAGAGCTGGTATACAGCGCAGCAGGCAAATTCCTGGAAATGGAAAATGGGACGGCGGGGTTCCATGCTCTTACGCAGCAGATGTTGGAGTTCGAAGAGGATGAAATGGAGAAGTTGTTGGCTGCTGAAAGGAGAGTAGAAAATGTCATCGACAATATGTCAGAGAAGGAGAGACAGCATCATACGAACAGAGCTCCAGTGACTATGGAGTAGAAGGGTTACGATGATATCTTCGGAATGATAGCTATCTATGTGTGAATTCTTAAAAAAAGAAAAATACTCATCTTCCTACTTACCGTGTCATCACATGCGCGTGGGCTGATACCTACTCCATCATCCTCACAATGAACTTGACTCAAGACCCAAACAAACTATCGCGACGATCCGGTCTGCTATGCGTCCATTCCATGCAGAGAGCCACTTTGTTAGCATGCTGGGAAGCTTTCGAGTGTGTGTTTGTAGGCTGATGAGTTACGGCATCTACGTTACTATCACTTCGAAGAACAAGGACAACATCAGCAGAGCGCAACGTTGTAGCGCACCGCAGGGGCCTCAAGCATGGAATGTTACATCCCGCTTCATTCTCGCTGCGTAAGAATGGCAAGATGTACACTTGGCTCCCTTTAACATAGACGGTGAGATGAGCTGACACTCAAGAATAGACCAGGGACTGATGGAAAAGGAATAGGCTTGCTTGTCCAGAGCGCTTGGGATCTCCAGTTCATCATCTGTTTCCTATACCAGCTCTTGACGACATGTCAAGCTTTCGTGAGGTATCCCTGCATCGTTGGAAGGCGAGACATGCTTTGCCTTGGGTTAACAGAGTATGACATTTTGATATGAGGGGCACCGCTATCTGAAACAAATATTGTAGAAACATCTGACTTGGTGTGGCTGGGTAGCGTTATCGTACCTACCTTCGATGCGCTGGCAGCGGCGCCAACTTTGATGCCGAAGCGTATTGACTGTAGAAGCACAGGATCTATAGCACACGGTATCTAATTCGGAGTCGCCGGTTGATTATTTAA
>Ga0265797_10009536_pt1 | contig 12607 bp, 16 predicted proteins | sample P2T30metagenome_FD_192433 | JGI IMG/M metagenome (GOLD analysis project Ga0265797, IMG submission 192433) | Plant litter microbial communities from East Loma Ridge, Irvine, California - P2 T30 | ecosystem: Environmental > Terrestrial > Plant litter > Unclassified | place: USA: California... | reverse complement strand
TTTCACAAACTGCGGATCCTTCTTTCCCCCCCACACCAAATCACCCGCTCTCAGCGTCGACAATGCACCCAGCCATCTAGACTCTCTCTCTCTCTCTCTCTCTCTTTATTTCTTTACAAACATGGATTTCCAGACACCCCTGTCCAGTGTAATATGTTGTCTTGTCTTGGCTTGTCTATAAGCCATGCACAACTAATTTTCAGAGAGAGAGAGAAAGAGAGAGGGAAAGAAAAGATTTTTTTGGAGAAAAAAAAAGTAACTCCCGTTTCTAACTCTCCAAATCTAGAGCGACAAGAGAATAGAAGAGTAGTAGTAATATACAACATATATCAGTCTATGTATTTACTTTGGTCCCTCTTCTCCTCACTGCATCTTGCTACAAAGCCCCCCACCCAATCTTGAAGAAAGATGGAAAAACTCTTCGCAAAATCTAACCATCTTTTTTTTTGGACGGCAACAAAGAATACCAGACGGCAATCCCCCAGAGGAACAAAACAAACAAACAAAGTAAAAACATCCTACACACACACAGACACACACGTTCTATTCATTTTTGTTTATTTTCTTCTGTTTCGCATGGTTTGGAAAATACTAGGTTGGGCGCATGGCCCCAGCTACAACGGTTTGCGGGCACACGGAAGAAAGTCAGAGTTGCGTACGTGCGTGCTGCAGCCAGAAAAAAAAGGGGAGGGAGGGGGGCACAGAGGAAGAGAGAGGATCAAGGGATAGACGGCATGCAAGATTGTTGAATGCGAATACGATGAAGTGGAAAATACTCATGGTACGATGTTCATGTTGACGGTGGGTGTTGGGTTGTTGCAGATAAAGTGATGTGCTGCAAGGGAGCTATCTGTTTTTTGCGATTCGCGTGTATGTGTTTTGAGAAGAAAGTTTGTCCGCTGTGCTGCCGACGATCGTCTAAATCCCCTTTCCCTTCTCTTTTGTGCCGAAATTGATGGGTTGAGAAAACTTCGGCTCTTATCACAATGGGGTTGGGTTGGCTGACTGCCCCATGATCCTACCTAACTGGGACGATTCAACACCCGGTTTGGTAGTTCAACTCGTAATTCAACCTAACCACTGAAGAAAGGAAGCAAAGCGAATAGCAAAGGTATATTAAAACAAACTACATGTGTCCTCTTTCCCGGGTGTGATGCGGCGCTGGGTATCAAAGGGGGGGTGGTTTATGAAAAGTTGTGAAGAGCGTGCAAGCTCACTCTGAACGAAGGGAAAGAAGCGCAAAGAATAAACGTAACAATCCACCACGTGGAGATCCTGACAGAAAGTCATCCATTTGAATCCCATGCTCTTTCCCATGAGCCCCAACCCCAGACCAGCCATTTCGCATACCCGTATCATCCATCATCCGTATCGCTCCCTTTGTTCATGTATTCGTATCCTTAGCGTGATCAGTTGTAGTTCAAAAACGTCGTGTTCTCTGTAGGCACTCTTCCAGTGATTGTGGCTTCGCTGACACTCGACCTAGGATATTCACCCGGAACATGGAGGTCACTGACACTAATGTCAGTGTCCATTCTCTTAGGCATACCTGGATGTGCCATAGAGTCCGCAGTGTCAACCAAATCCACAGGAACAGGGCCGCCGTTGACAGTCTGACCAAAGGCAGGGGCGGCGCCTACCTCAGATTTTCCTAAAAAAGACGACGTGGTTGCAGGTGTTCCTTGACTGTTGCTCTGCGAGTGAGTTTGGCTGTCCAAGACAGGTGCAACGATTGGGTCAGGTTTCGGCTGCACAGCGGGCGCAGAAGGCTGAGCTACATGGCCTGCGTCGTCAATCTGGTCAGGGCGGATGTGATCGGGGTGTCTCTCAGGGAATTCTTGTACAGGAGTAGCGTCTGCAAATTCCATTGCCCTGGACTGTTCGCTGGGATGTTGCTCTGAGTGTTCGTCTAGGCTCTGCTGCTGTGCCTGCAGATGCTGCTGCGCCAACTGCTTCCTCCGATATGCTTCGGCTGCTAGAGCTCCAGTTGCCGCTCCTCCTGCAGCGGGCGCCATCCAGTCGCCATAGTTGTTACTGTCGTGGCGTTGGATGGGTTGGTCGTTGCCAACTGGCTGGTCGAAGTTCTCGGTGCGAGTTTGCTGCGTTGGATAGGGCTGGGGTTCGGATACGTAAGATGAACCATTAGCAGTCATGGGGTCGTAGGACTGCTGGGTATATTGATATGAGTTTACAAAAGCGGGTTGGGGCTGTTGCGGGGTGGGTTGGGCATATTGAACTGGCTGGACAGGTTCAACATGCTGATAAGCTGGGGTCTGAGTGGGATACGTGGGGTGGGCTTCCTGCGGTAGACCTCCGGCCATGGTGTTTAGATCATTACCGACCTCCGAACTTCCACTAGATGGCGAAAGAGGGGCTTGTAAGTTACGGTTGACCATCAAATCGGATGGGAATCGCCCACCTGGAGAAGGCCGTGAAGGTCGCACCGGAGACTGGTCGTGCACGGTCTGGGTTTTCATCGACTGATTGGCAGAGAACGGAATGGCGTCTGCCTCGTCTTCTTCTAGTCCACCATCTGAACTGGCTGAGTGGTGGCTGCCGACACTGGTACTCCTGACGCTGGCATGGCGGCGTACAAAGGCGTTTCGCTCCTCTCCGCTCTTCTCAGTCAAGGCCTTGATGTCCTCGAACCAAGCAGCCATGGTCTCGTATGTCTCTGCCCGGAATACCCAGGTATGGCCACGGTGCATGGATCCAGCCTGGCGGCCTTTGATGACGAACTTGTGGGAGGAACTTCCGGGCTGAGAGCGAGAGCCAAGCTTCTGATCGGGCAGATACAAGGACATGACTGGAGGCTGAGTGTAGATGCGATCGGCCGACTTGAACTCATGGAGATGGGTAGGCGACAGAACATACCTGGGCTGTTAGACCAGACACACGAAATAGAACAGCATACTTACCAGCCTGGTGTGTACGACTTGAGATACTTGCTCTTCCTCTCAAGCATGCCGGCCCTAACTTCCGTGGTAGCCGGATGGTATTTGCCAGGATACTGAATGTTCTCCAGCCTGCGTAGGGGTATGTCTGGGTTGACAAAGTGTGGGTCGCTTCTTACAAATCTGCTCCACTCGAGATCGCGCGGCATAGCGATTGGGCCATTGCGAAGTCTCTCGACCGTGTTGTACTGCTCATCGGCATCGCGCTTCAGAATGCTGGCAAGGGCATTGTAGGCCTTTTGGACTTCACCGACGACGATCGACTCCAGTTCGCGACCAGAGTTCTCGAGGTTGAGGTAGGCCTAGGGATGTTAGCCGTGTGAAGTTTGCACGTTTGCACTGACTGACCCTGTGAAGATAGTTCTCCTCGTCAATCTGCCTCTCCACCTGTCGCTCGACGCCCAGACGAACTACGTATGGATCCCCTTTGCCAGCAATGGCAGTCGGGTCCGAGTCAACAAGGGCTAGCGCTTCCTCGAGTGCCGTCACACACTTTCTCGTCACCTCCTTCTCCTTCTCGACGTTATTCTTAAAATCGCCAGAGAGTGACTTGATCTCCTTGATCTTTTGAGCAAGATCGGCTCGCAATCCGCTGAGCTGGTTGATCACATCTGCCTCTACGTCGCGTGCCTTGTTCGCTTCGAGAATGGCCTGCTTGTGGAAGTCGCGAAGGATGCGGTTGGCGTCATTCAAGCCCCCCTCGAGTAGGAGTGCTGCGGGCGCATTGGTGTTGTTGATGACGTTTGACACCTTGAGGAGGGATTTGGCGCGGTGCTCGTACGAGGAAGCGACCTCTCGGAAGTAGGCGATGAGGTCTTTGAGGAACTTTCTCCAGCCTAGGGACGTTGTTAGTCGAGTGTTTTGTTTGGTCATGTGGGCTGACGTACTCTGGAAACGGTCTGCTAATAGTTCGGTAGGGGTGCCCTTTGTGGGTACGGGCGTGTAAAAGACACTGTCCTCGCGATCATAGCCGCGCTCTTGGTCTTCGATGGCCACGCCGCGTATGCTACCAGCGTGAATGGACTTCCGGCTCCCACTGCGCTTCAGGCTCCCGCTCCTCTTGACAGAGCTCTTCTTCTTGAGCGTGCCACTGCGCGAAGGCGCTATTCCTTGATTGAGCGTAGAGGAAGAGGAGCGCTGGGGCATGTCACTGTCGATGATGGACGAGCCTCGTGTGCGCGCGTCAAAGTCCTCCTCGAACCTGCCTAGGCGCGAGCGTTCCTGTGGCGCGCTTGCTGAAGCGTCGGCGAAATCATGCACGCCATAGTTTGTGGGCGCAGAAGTGCCATATCCGCGACTGAGGTGAGTAGGGTCGTCTACTTGCGGTACAGGAGCGTAGGCCGAAGGGGTAATTGGGCGCTGTGTCGCCATGTCGAGCAATTGCTACCTTGGGCTGCCGGTTCGTTGCTTTTGGAGTGCGACAGTAGGGTGGACGGACCCTTGGCGACTTTTATTCTACCAGGACGTTCGTACCAACAGCCCAGAGCTTCACCCGTTGCTGCAAACACCTTTTGGAACCCTGATGAAGTGTGGCTGTGGCTGTGGTATGCGATGACGTGTGGAGACCTCGGAGGGGTCACGGCGCAGCAGACTAACGCCGGATGGAGATGGTGCCGTAGATCAGTATGTACGCTCAATTTCGTTCCAATTCCCCCCGTCCGCAGCAAATGAATCGATGTTCTCAGTCGGTCTGGTAGCAGGACGAGTAAAAGAAGACCCAACCCAACCCAACTTGTGCGCTCGAATACCGGCCTTTGACGCTGACTATGCCCAGGTGAAGAAGCTTACCATGGACATGTATAGATGATGTCATCGGTACCCGAACGTTACCGTCATCGTGCAGCCCACGATGCTTTGCGCGTTCTAGTCTGTGGCACTGCTTCCAATATTCGGCCTATCACCATTTCTCCTTGATGCTCTCGTATCGCGCCGTTGGGCTGCCGTCGCATGTGGTGTCGTGGCAACAGTTACATGGAGGGTTGCGGAACAGCGCGGAGACACAGTCTGCCGGTGTGGCTTCCCGGTTTCTTCACCTCATGGACCAACCATATCTCACTGGTGCTGCTAGTCGTGCTTCAAGCGCATTGTGAGTCGCTACATGCATCTGCGCCGGCCAACACGTGGAGACTTGATGTGGAGAAAATAGGCCGAACGTGCCGACCCAAGAATTTGAGTTGCATTCGCCCGGCATCTCAGTAGATCAGTGCATCAAGGGGAATGCCGAGGTCCTGCTTCCTGCCTCGTCGACTGTAAGCTTCTCGGGGACAGCACAGCCGGCATGCACCCCTGAAAGACGCTTTGCTCCAAGTCAAGACTACTCAACGCTAACAAATACAGGGTGCCGGTAAATGCCTTGCTACGTTTGACGGCCAATCAAGTTACACCAGGCTCTGAGCTTCGGCGCCCTTCACCTAGCTGTTTGGAATCCGGGCCTAGATGACACTAGAACATGACAACTGTGGTAGACGCTATTTTGGTACTCTTGACATCGCTGCGTCGCATTTGAACAGCGGCCATGCTGAACAAAGGCCCACAAAACACTGTTCACAAACGTAGTTTTCCACGGAGATGCAGTCACGATAGTTGCCCTACGCGCACTGCCTTCGTCTTGCGGTTTTGTACTCGTTGGGGGAAGTATCTTTCCGCATCGGGCCGATCACTGTTGACCACAATCATGATAACGACTGAGTCGAGTCAAGGCCGATGGAACTACTTAACGTGTGGAACTACCCTAATGCCTTGAGTAAAGTACCATACCAAGAAATCTATCGAGCTAAATAAACTACCTCGGTCTTGTTAAAGGACACGGCCCGACACTGTCACTTTACATATCCAGTAAAGGAAGTTGAGGAGAAGAAGAAGGATTGTCTGCAGGTTGCGACACACACGAACCCTAACAATGTGCCTGAAATTAGATGATTTCCACTTTATTCCCGAACTCTAGCCTCAAACAAAGAAAATCCCAACTGCGGCAACTGGCCAACAAACAGAACTGACTCGACCATACTTGCACCGTGTGGTACAGAAATGCAAACAAATTACTCCAAATTACTAAAAGCACACAGTGGCAGTCATGCTTCTGGCCCATGTTACTTTTCGGTTTTGTGAGAATATCAGAAGTGGACAGAGAGGACGGTTGAGAGAATAAGGCCTCAGAGACTACATTTCCAATAGTCTCGTAGCATACAGACCTTTTCCTCAAAACCTCAATATGCAAAGTCATAGCCAGAAGGTAGTCACTTCATTTCCTCACGCCTGGGGCTATGCTGCAGATGGCCGCGGTACACTAGGCGGATTTTACTAGTCAATCACGGGCGCCGAGTTACACAGCAAGGCTCGACATCTATTGATGACGCTCGCTTTCAATCATCGGTCATTAGGTCCATGCCCACGGGCCTCTACCGTGGAAATATATTAAGCGACAGCACACAGGAACAGTGCCAAGCATCCGTCATGTGCTCCATCGTTACACGAGGCTGTCATCTCGAAACAATATAAATCGACGCCTACGACAGAGCCGATACCACTCTGCAGCTCGAGAGTGGTTCAGTGTTTCTCTCTTTATTGGATGTTTACCGACCACAGCGATGCCAACCGCAGTGTAAGGCAAGCCTGGGCTGCACGCCAATGCTTGGGGACTCATTCGCACTGGCTTCATATGACCTTGATAGATTGCAATCCATCAGAGGGCGTAGATGATGGAGTCAAAGCTGTCTATGCATGGGCGCCAGGCGCATTAGGTTGGGTGTGTCTAGAAAGAAAAGATGATGTATTTAAGGGAGGCAAGACATCACGTAGGAAAGAACCACATCCACTCCCACAGCACAACAAACTCCCACAAAGACCCACGCAAAACATCCATTCGCTCGCTCAAAATGAAGTTCCTCTCCATCGCCACTGCTCTGCTGCCCGCTCTAGGCTCAGCCCATACCATTGCCCAGCGCGTTCGAGTCAATGGCCAGGACTTTGGTCAAGGCGTCGGTATCCGCGTTGCGCCATCCAACAACCCCATCACCAACGTAAACGATGCCAGCCTTGCTTGCAATGCGAACCCCTCCTCCTCCAGCCGGGTGATTGACGTAAAGGCTGGAGACAAGATCGGTGTCAACTGGGGCCACGTCGTTGGCGGAGCACAGTACGTTTGCCCATTTCGACGTCTGCCCACCACCACCCCAAAATCCACTAACCTCGAAAAATAGATACGCAAACGACCCAGACCACCCAATCGCCAAGTCCCACAAGGGTCCCGCCATCTTCTACATGGCAAAGGTCTCAAACGCAGCCACTGCCTCGCCCTCTGGCCTGGCCTGGTTCAAGGTCTCCGAGGACGGCCTCGATGGCTCTGGCAACTGGGGCGTTGACCGCATGATCAACAACGGCGGATGGACGGAAATGACGATGCCGACTTGCGTCGCTCCTGGACAGTATCTCCTCCGCGCTGAGATGATTGCTCTGCACAGTGCTAGCTCGACCGGTGGTGCGCAGTTCTACATGGTAAGCTTTTCTATGGATACTGAGACGATCGAGGAACAATGTGTGCTAACGGGTTTTTTTTCTAGGGATGCGCTCAAATCAAGGTTTCTGGCTCTGGTTCCAAGATGGGCAACACAGTTGGCTTCCCAGGTGCTTACGGTGCGAATGACGCTGGTATCAAGCTTAGCATCTACAATGCTCAGGGTCAGCCCAAGGGCAATGGTCCTTACACCATTCCTGGTCCTGCAAAGCTGCAGTGCTAGATAGGATGTTAGAAGGGAGTTAGAGGGGGTTTTTTTTAGAAGGGTTTTATGGACATAGATTGAGTGGGAAATAAGAGATGGGTTTTTGAGATAGCTGGTACGCACAGCTTACTTCGAATTTAAAACATGCGCACTACAAATCTCTGGGAGCCATTGTATATCCCTTCTCCCCTCCACCCATCACGATACATCAACGACAATCTTCCCCCTAACTCTTCCCTCCTCCATATACCTCTTGACGCTTTCCCAAGCTTCCTTGTGCCTCTCCTCGTCCAAAATTCCCTTTACAACATCCTGCACCACAACCTTGACCTCGCCCTCCCCGGCCAACTGCCTCACCTGCTCCAACAACTCGCTCTTCTGGTACAGTATAACGTTTGCATACCGCGGCCCCCAAATCCACCCCCGAACATGTCTCAGCACCTGCGATGGATAGGTAAAATACGTCAGCGGCCCACCCATTGCCGTCCTCGACGTCTTATCCCCCACAATGGTAATGTAGGCGCCCCAAGTATGCAGCAGCTCCGTCCAATGCGCAAACATGTCCGTCCCACCCACACAATCAATGAACAAATCGTACTTTTTCCCGTCCGGCCGCTTCGACAGCAGCGACTGCGTTACATCCTGTGTACCGTAGTCGATGACTTCATCCGCACCCAGTTCGCGTACAAAATCTGCGTTGCGATCCGAGCAGATGCCTATGACGTGGCATCCGTACACTTTCTTTGCGAGCTGCACGCACCACATTCCCACGCCGCCGCTTGCGCCAGACACGATGACGCGCCGCTGCTCTGGGTTCGGGGAGCGCGAGGCCGGGGGCAGCCAATCGAGTATTGCAAAAGCTGTTAGGACGACGAGGGGAATAGCTGCGGCCTCGTGGTGGGTTAGGGTGGATGGTTTCTTTGCCATGGGTTCGGTGCTTGGGTTTATGATGAGATAGTGGGTGAATGTTCCTTCGGCCATCTGATTTTTTTTTTGCTCACCATGTTTAGCTTTGTTACTTCTCGTGGATTACAGAGCTTGGTCTATTGGAGGCTGTTTTTTTTAACGTACCGGTCGGTTGCATAATCCAAAAACTTCATCTCCAACGTCCCATTTCCCAGTCTCTTTTACGCCAGAGCCGATAGCGGCTACCTCGCCAGAGTAATCTCGCCCTATGCCTTTCTCTTTGCTTCCAGCCAGCCAGCCAATTACCGGGTTGCCCCAGAGTTGGATATCAACCGGGTTGATGGCTGCAGCTTTGATCTTAACAAGGACTTCATTTGGTTTGGGTGTTGGAACGGGGGCATGGGTTAGATGCGGTTGGCTGCATGGTTTGGTGTAAGTGAGAGAAGTGTTTGACTCGGAGACATTTGTAGGTGCCATAATACTCTAGTTTAATATACTGCTTTTGCGATTGGAAGGGTAGAGAAATTTCGAGGTAGGAAGGAGAAACGGTTATATGCTGGCGCTTGATCACTACTACCTTCTACTCTCGGGTTACGGCTTGAGGCTAATGTGAAATACGAGAATATTATCAATGACGTCAGATTCTCACTGCACACCTCACAGCCAGAAGAATACCGTGTCTATAGATGCAATTGCTCGGGAATTGTTCAGTCGCCATTTTAAATTACACACAGCCAACATGGCTCTCCTGTGTGAGACGAAATCAAATTAAGACTGGGACACCACGTAGCCTACACGAGTCATGTAACATGGGTACCTGAACTCTGTTATCAGTTGTTTAGTCTATATCATAAGTCTTGGGATCTCTTTAAATAAGTCATATACGCTATTCTTTTTATGCCAAAGAACTCTTCTCCGGTGTAGAGTCAGGTATTTGAATCTAAAGTTTCACTGTACTCCTCGCCCGGATCATACCTCCATACCGGATAAACAAAAACGGTATCGGGACCAAAGCTGCAGCGATAAGGCCTAGCATGGTATTCCCCCATCCATACCCCAACTGCGCATACATGGCCTCGCTACTCAATGGAATGAACGCGGCCGCAAGACTACGCATCACCGTACACGCCGCCATGGCACTCGCCGCATAAACCGTAAATACGTCCACAAGATACGTCGTCGCGGGCATGAACGTCATCAAGAGACCAAACCCAAAGATACCCGTTGCGATGATGGGTACCATGTAGTGCACCTTGTATTGTACACTCCAGGCGTAGATGAAAAGACTGATGGGGATGAACACACCTCCAATACACATCATGTACAGTCGATGTTCGGGGCAGAAGTCGCCGCGTGCCATGTGCTTGTGTACGACCTTGTTACCGTAGTGCATGTACGTGACTTGGCCAATAAAGGAGCCAATTCCAAGGCCAAGGAATGAGAGGCCAACTATTCCGCCCGTCCAGCCGTATTGATTGGCGAAGATGCTTGTAAATGTCGTGAACATGATGTAGAGAAAGGCATATGTAATGGCAACGTAAAGCGAAATTGCGAAGCAGATTGTTGAGCGGAACAACATCTTAGTCGGTCGGACAATCGAGTATCTGAATAGCTCGCGTGGGGTCCGGCCAGAATCGAGTTTGGAGCGTAGTTTGGTGTTGCCGGTCATGACTTTGAGGCGGTTCACTTTACGCTGGAGAATGATGATGGCAGATGTTTCCCTCATGTGCACGAGCGACACGATGAAGAACGCAGCTCCCTAAAAAGTCAGCCGTGTTTGAGAATGGGCGGCAGGGAAACATACCACAATGGCGATGAACCAGAAATTCCATCTGCACAAATAGACCCGTCAGTTCTTGGACAATCTCAAAATTTGATCTGAAAGAGTCTTGACTTACCTCCAGCCCTTGGCGACAGTAAGAAACCCCCCAATGATGGGACCGATGCAAGGTCCAACGGCTACCCACGTCGTCAGCTAGCATTCATGCCACCCAGTCCTGCCCCACTCACTCGGTCCCATCATCCAAATAGCCATTGCAGTACCACGTTGCTCCCTAGGTATAAGGTCCGCAATAGTCCCCCCTCCGAGCACCATTGGCGCCCCACCAAAACACCCCATCAAGAATCTAAAAACAACAAACTGGGCCATGTTAGTAGCCAGCGCCGCTGCAATGGTAAACATGATGAAGAAAAAGCTGCAGCTGTGGTACAACGACAACCTCCCGTACATCTCGGACAGCGGCGCAATTACCAAGGGCCCAAACGAAAACCCAAGCACGTAGACTGACACCATGAATCCCTTGAGCAGACCGCTTGTTGAGTGGAACTGTTGCATGATTTCTGGAACCCCAGACACAAATTGTGAACTCGCGAGTGGGACCAGGAAGGTGATGGCAGATACGAGAGCTACCATACCCCATTTCTTCGATGATTTCCAGTTCATTGGGTCCTCGAGGTCGTTGGGACCGTCAAAGTCGACGATATCAGGATCATGTTGTAATTTGTCTTCTCGCCCTTGTTCGCCTGCGCACGATACTGAGCCGGGTTGGCCTTTCTCAGCGTCTTTGTTATTCTGCCTCTCATGTATTTGCTGCGAGTTCTCGGAAGTATGACTAGGCACTTGACGTATCGAGCCAAGGTTACTAGGGATATCTGCATCGTGACCTTCGGCTGCTGCGAAATTTATAATCTCGCTTCTGGTAGGGTATTGATATGGTCTTGGTGGAGACGGTTGTGACATGGCGAAGCGCTGTGGTGGCTGGAGCTGCCCCAAGGGTATGTTGCGTTGTTTTGCTCGACGTTTGGATGTCCGCAGGGCAGGACTTGCTTGAGTTGATGTAGAAATGGAAGTGGTTAGGTTAGAAGACCACCAAGCTAACCATGTTGAGTCACGGGTACGGGACCGGTGATAAGAACCTCGGCTGCCTTACCTACCAAAACCACGCATCCGGACGAAGGACAAGTAAATAGGGATGGATCACAGGTGGTGTAATTGATAGGAGGAAGGAACAAGAGTACATGTAGCCAGAGGTGGGAAGTGTGATCGGATACGGTTACCTGCTTCCCGTTCATGGGATATCACGTGTTCCGCTTGCGAAGGTCATAGTGTTTGATTCCGCCCTTCCTACAGCGGGAACATTGTGTGTGGATAGCTTGGGATTCCAAAGAAATGTTGCGCACGTTGAGGGGTGCCAAGCCGGGGTGTTCGAGTTGTACTTGTGAAATATCGGCCCCAAGCACCCCAGCCACATTGAAGACTAAGCCTGTTCATTGCTTAGAAGTGTACGTACTACGTTAGTAAACGGAAAGGCTGGAAGCTGTTACGGTGTGAAAACTCTTGCGATCACCGGAAACCGTGCATATACCCCACATCGGTTATGCTGCATTGATGAGAATCTGTGAACCCCATTCGGAGTTGTGGAAGCCCCCTCTCTTCCCCACCATCTTCATGTGCTTAGCAATCTGCAACAAACACACTACGCTCGGTTCACGCACCATCGCTCCGCTACGCTAATCAGCTACCCTGCATCTCGAACATGATGGTCCTGAGGGATCCCTGCACTATCTAGAACTTCGCTCTTAACAGAGGCCGAGAAGGCTTGGAAGGAGGGTGGTAATAAACGCTTGCGGAGAATGCCACATTTCTCGTCTATGATGGGAAACGATAGAGATTTGCAACAAGTGCAACACAGCAGATGATCTCTAGAGGTTGCTGTTGGGTACTCCATGTGATAGTCATGTTTTCATTGTGACTTTTAGGTTGCTGCTCTCTTGCCAGGTTCTGATGTATGTGGCTGGTGCGCAAGTGTAAACCCGCCTACAACGGTCCGTCATGACTGCAGCATCGTATTGCTGACAGTGGCTATTCGCACACTCGTGTATCATTGTGCATAAACGTTACTTTACCCCCTCACTATGGCTTTTATAGTCGGTTGTAGGATGAACTTGGTTGGAAAGATTATACGAAAACGCATGTACAGTTGATCTGAATCTGACTTTCCCCTTAAAACCCCAGTAGCAACATCCCAC
>Ga0265797_10009533_pt1 | contig 12609 bp, 8 predicted proteins | sample P2T30metagenome_FD_192433 | JGI IMG/M metagenome (GOLD analysis project Ga0265797, IMG submission 192433) | Plant litter microbial communities from East Loma Ridge, Irvine, California - P2 T30 | ecosystem: Environmental > Terrestrial > Plant litter > Unclassified | place: USA: California... | reverse complement strand
CGGTGGCGCTGGCGATCGTGCGGGCCGGGCCCGACAGGTGCATGTTGTCGGCGAGCAGGGCGATGCGGTTGGTGCGCTTCAGCCGGAGGAACCTCGCGGCGCTGTTCGGTCGGTACTCGAGCTCGGCGAGGGCCGACTCGACCTTGGCGCGGGTCTCGGGCCGGATCCCCTCGAAGCCGCGGAGGAACCGGCTGACCGTCTGATGCGACACCCCCGCACGGGACGCCACGTCGTAGATCGTGGCGTCGGGCATGCCCCGAGGTTAGCCTGCGCCGAGACCCCAGGATGTCGCTGAGACCCCCGTGCGCGCGAAGGGGTCTCAGCCACTCCCCGGGGTCTCGCGGCCTACGCCACCAGCAGGCGCGACGACGCTCGAGCAGGCCGACCTCGGTCCGGCCCGGCGAGGGACGACCCGCGCCGCGCCTCCTCGTGATGTGCTGGCCTCATGCTCTCCGATCAGACCCTCCCGTGGATCATCGCCGCCGCACTGCTCGTCGTCGTCATCGCCGTCGTCGTGGTGCTGCTGGTGCTGCGACGCCGCCTCACGCAGGCCCGCAGGGCCGCCGACGAGCAGGCCCGCCAGGCCCGTGCCGAGCAGGACGCCCGCGACGCCCACCACGACACCCGCATGGCGCGCACGACCGCCGAGCACACCCGCGAGAAGGAGGCCCTCGCCACCGAGCTCGGCACCGAGAACAAGCGGCTGGCCGACCAGAAGCAGGCCGCCCTCGACGAGGCCGAGCAGACCCGGGCCATGCTGTCGACGGGCCTCAAGTACGAGGCGACGTCGCGCGAGCTGATCGCCGCGGCCTGCCGTGCGGCCGGCGCGGACGTCGTGCTGCTGACCAACGTGGTGTTCGTGCCCGCCGCGAGCAGCGCCTCCGGCAGGTTCGTCGCGCAGGTCGACCACGTGCTGGTCGGCGAGACCGGGGCGATGGTGGTCGAGAACAAGGGCTGGCGCGGCATCGTGTTCGACGGTCGGCGTCCGAGCAGCGTGTTCCCGGCGTTCGGGGGGCTCTTCGACGAGAGCACGATGTCGCCGCCGTTCGCCCTTCAGGTGGTCGACGACTCGCCCACCGTGCTGACCGTGCGGTCGCACCTCGGCACGAAGTCGCCGGCGTCGCAGGTGCGGCGCCAGGCGAACAGGCTGTCCGACCGGGTGCACGAGTCGATCGACGCGAGGCTGTGGTTCGACACCTGCGTGCTGTACTCGCACCCGAAGGCGACGGTCTTCGCCGTCGATCAGGACCGCAGCGAAGGAGGCGCGGCCACGCAGATCGTGTCGACCCCGACCCAGCTCGAGGCCGTCGTGCGCGAGCTGATCTCGCGTCCGACCAAGAAGCTGTCGCAGGCGCGCGTCGAGGACGTCACGGCGCTGCTCGCCTCGTACGGGGCCGACGTGCTCCGCTTCGGCGCGTTCGCCGAGGAGGCGCGGGCCGCGTCGGCCGCGCCGGTCGCGTCGACCGCGTCGGCCCCGGCACCGACCCCCGAGCAGGCCCCGGCCATGACCTCGGACCCGGTCTCGGACACGGCTTCGGACACGGCACCGGCCGCCGACACGGACACGGCCTCCGCTGAGGCCTCCGACCGGACCCAGGCGTAGGCCCGGCGTCTAGCCCGGCTGGTCCGCCTAGCCGAGCTGGTCCAGCTGGCCTAGCTAGCCGAATTCGGCCAGCACCGCGGCGGCGACCCGGGCGACGAGCGCGTCGTCGTAGGCGGCCTCGGGGTCGTTCTTCGTCGTCAGGACGGTGAGCACGATGGGGTCGCGACCCGGGGGCGTGACGACGGCGACGTCGTTGCGGATGCCTCCCGCGCCTCCTGATTTGTCGACGACCGTCCAGCCCTCGGGCGCGCCGGCCCGGACGAGGGTGTCGCCGGTGGCGTTGCCGCTCGCCCAGTCGAGCAGGAGCGCGCGGTCGACGGGCGCCAGATTCTCTTCGCTGGCGAGGGCGGCGAGGTCGGCCGTGAAGGCGCCCGGGGTGGTCGTGTCGTCGGTGCTGCCGGGTTCGATCGTGTTGAGGTCGGGTTCGCGGTTCACGACCTCGGTGGTGCTGTCGCCGAGCTGCTCGAGGGCCTCGTCGAGCCCTGCGGGGCCGCCGATCCGGTCGAGCACGAGGTTGAGCGCGGTGTTGTCGCTCTGGCGCACGGCGGCCTCGGCCAGCGACGACAGGCTCATGCCCTCGTCGACATACTGGCTGGTCACGGGTGAGTAGCCGGCGGCCGAGACGTCGGCGGTCGTCCAGGTGACGACCTCGTCGCGCTGATCGGCGGGCACCTGCTGGAGGAACGCCGCGGCCGCGAACACCTTGATGGTCGACGCGTAGCCGAACCGCTCGTCCGCCCGGTAGTCGAGGGTGGTGCCCGATCCGGTGTCGAGGGCGCTGACGCCGACGCGGGCGTCGAACTCGGTCTCGAGGGCGCCGAGCGCGGCCGAGGCGTCGGCGGTCGGCGCCGGCGTGGCCGTGGGTGCGGGCGTCGCGGGCGTCGCGGATGCCGGAGCCGAGGAGGCGCGGGTCGCCTCCCCCGCATCACCCTGCGTCGCCCCGGTGGTGCAGCCGGTCACCCCGGCGACGACGATCGCAGCGGAGGCGAGCACGGCGGCGGTCGGGGTCGCTGTTCGGCGTCTCATACCTGCCATCGTGCTACACCGGCGCGGATCGGAGCGTGGCGCAGATCGTGCGATGCGCGCACCGTCCAGCGGCCCCCTGCCGCAGCACCCCCCGCCCGGGCACCCCCGCCCCCCACGTCCATGAGTCACAACACGCCGCGAGCCCCACACCCGCGCGGCGTGTCATGACTCCTCGACCCTCGGGCACCTCGGGCCCCCCGCCCCCCGCCTCCACGAGTCACAACACGCCGCGAGACCCCCACCCGCGCGGCGTGTCGTGACTCCTCGACCCGGGCCGCTCAGCCCCGAGCCGCTCAGCCCCGGGCGCCTCAGCCTCGGGCGGCACCACCGCGCGCGCCGCGCGCGGCACCCGGCGCACCGACGCTCTCGCGCAGCACCACCACCGCCTGGTCGGTCGTGAGCCGCGGCGTCTCGCCGCCCGCCATGAGCTGCTGCAGCTGGCCGAAGGCGCGCGACCCGAGGCCGGCGAAGTCCTGGCGAGCGGTCGTGATCGACGGCGAGAACAGCTCGGAGATGGGGTGGTCGTCGAACCCGGCGACGCTGACGTCGTCGGGCACCCGCAGCCCTTCGTCGGCGAGGCCGCGGATGACGCCCATCGCGATCTCGTCGTTGCCGCAGAAGACGGCCGTCACCGTCGGGTCGGCGGCCAGCTCGCGCCCGACCGCGCGACCGGAGAGCGGCTCCCACGACGAGTCGGTGATCTCGGGCACCGGCACTCCGGCGTCGATCAGCGCGTTGCGCCACCCGGTGGTGCGGCCGTCCTCCTTGCCCGAGGGCGGCACCCGCACGTGGTGCACGGTCGAGTGCCCGAGCTCGAGCAGGTGCGCGGTCAGCGCGTACGAGCCGGTCATCTCGTCGATGACGGCCTGCGGCACACCGGTCGCGATCTCGCCCGAGATGGCCACCGTCGCGAGCGACGCGGGCACGGCCGCGAGTGCGGCGACGCCCTCGGGGTCGAACTTCAGCACGACGACACCGGCGACGGGCTGCTGCAGCGCGAGGTCGACGGCGGCGTGCACCGACTCGGCCTCGGTCGAGTCGATGACGGTGATGCTGACCAGGTAGCCCGAGGCCCGGGCGCTGACCTCGACGCCGCGGATCGTCTCGGCGTAACCGTAATGAGAGGTGTCGCCGGCCAGGACGGCGATGACCCGCGATCTGCCGTTGACCAGCGCCCGGGCCGACGCGTTGGGCCGGTAGCCGAGCGCGACGATCGCCTGCTCCACCCGTCGCGTCTTGTCGGCGCTGACCTTAGCCGCGCCGGTGAGCACCCGTGACACGGTCGGAGCCGAGACGCCGGCGAGCCGCGCGACGTCGTCGATGTTGGCGGGGCGCTGGTCCGCTGCGGGGCTCGGCATGATCGTCTCACCATAGGGCGATCCGACCAGACCCGTCATTTGACGGCGCCGCTGGTGATGCCCGAGATGATCTTGCGCTGCATCACCATGAACGTGACCAGCAGCGGCAGGCTCATCACGATGATGTAGGCGAAGATCAGGTGCCAGTTCTGCAGGTACAACCCGCTGCTCGCCACCTGGTAGAGGTTCAGCGGCAGGGTGTCGAGGCGCCCGCCGATGACGAACAGCGCGTAGAACACGTCGTTCCAGACGTAGAGGCAGATCAGGATCGTCGCCGTCGCGAGAGTCGGTCCGAGCAGCGGCAGGATGATCCGCACGAACACCCGCACCGGCCCGGCGCCGTCGACTCGCGCGGCCTCCTCCAGCTCGACCGGGATGGTGCGCACGAAGCCGGTGACGAAGAACACCACCGTCGACAGGTACATGCCCATGTAGACGCCGATCATGCCGAGCGCGGTGCCGGCGAGGCCGATCTGGCGCAGCAGCAGCACGATGGTGACGACGGCGGGCGGCAGCACGATGCCGCTGATCGCCAACGCGTAGACGATCGCCATCGCCCGGCTCGAGCGTCGGGCGAGCACCCACGAGGCCATCGAGCCGAGCAGCAGCACCCCGAGCACCGACGGCACCATGACGAGCAGGCTGCCGAAGAACGCCGGCACCATGCGGCCGTCGCCGAACACGGTGGCGATGTTCTCGAACAGCTGCCAGTCCGTGGGCAGGGCGAGGTTGGGGCTGAACGCCTCCGCCTGGTCCTTCCCGGCCGTGACGACGACCATCCAGAACGGCACGCCGAGGAGGGCCACGACGAGCGCGAGCGCGACCAGGGGCTGCACCACGCGGCGACGGGGCCGTCGACGACGCGACGCGGGCGGCCTCGAGGAGGTGCGGCGCACCTCCTCGGAGTCCGTGACGGTCGGAGCCGGGGTCGCGATGCTGGAGACGCTCATCAGAGGACGTCCTCTCTCTTGCGGAGGAACCGGATCAGGGGGAACGCCAGCACGGCCACCATGACGAACAGCATCAGGCTCATGGTCGTGGCCTGGGCGAAGAGCCCCTGCCCGAAGGTGCGGAAGATGAAGATGTTGAGCAGCTCGGTCGTGCCGCCGGGGCCGCCCTCGGTGGTCGCCTGCACGACGTCGAAGCCGTTCATGGATCCGAGGAGGGACGTGGCGACGTTGAAGGTCACGGCCGGCGCCAGCAGCGGGAACCGGATCGTGCGGAAGGTCTGCCACCAGCTCGCCCCGTCGAGGCGCGACGCCTCGAGGACGTCCTGGTCGATCGTCTTGAGACCGGCGAGGTAGATGAGCATCGAGAGACCCATCCACTTCCAGGCGTGGATGAGCGCGACGACGACGATCGTCCACGAGGTGCTGCCGAGCCACGCGGTGGTGACCTCGGTGCCCGTGACGGCGCTCAGCACGGCGTTGAGGGCCCCGTCGGGTTTGAGCAGCGCCTGGAAGATGTAGCCGACGGCGAGCGCCGACATCACGACGGGCACGAAGAAGGCGACCCGGGCGAAGCGGTTGACGCGGGTGTCGGCCTCGAGCACGAGAGCGAGGATCAGCCCGAAGACGTTCTGGAAGACCGCGACGAGCACGGCGTAGACGAGCGTCACGCGCAGCCCGGAGACGAGGGCGCCGTTGGCGAAGAGCGAGGTGAAGTTGTCGACGCCGACGAACGAGATCTGCGACGAGAAGCTGGACCAGTTCGTGAAGGCGTAGACGAAGTTGAAGACGGTCGGCACGAAGAAGAAGACGACGAGCACGGCGAGCGCCGGGACGATGAACCATGCGGGGTGGTCCTGTCGCCGGCCGCCGGGGCGGCGGGGCGCGGTTCCGCTGCGCAGCGCCGGGACGGCCGTGCGGCGAGCGGTGATCGGGGCGGTCATGGGGGCTCCAGTCGCGAAGGGGGGGTGGGGGCCCGGCGGGGCGGCTGGTGAGGCCGCCCCGCCCGGTCGGGTGGGTCAGAAGTCGGTCGAGCCCTGGGCCTTGGCCAGCTCGGCGAACTGCTGCTGCGTGGCCTCGGCGACCTGCTCCGGCGTCTTCGTGCCCTGGATCATGTCGGCCAGGTTGATGTACAGGTCGGGGTTGGCGACCGCGAGGGCCTGCATCGAGCCGACCGCGTCCGGGACGGACTCCGCCGACGCGAGCAGCGCCTCCGGAACCGTCTCGGGGGTGTCGACGCCCTGCATGAGCGAGACCGTCTCCTGGTCGTCGACGAAGCCCTGGTAGCCCTCGCCCATCCAGTACGAGAGGAACTGACGCGAGGCGGCCTCCTGGGCGTCGTCGCCCGTGTCGAAGGCGACGACGGCGTTGGCCTGGTCGGGGATGAACGTGCCGACGTTGCCCGAGGGCGAGATCGGGAAGAACCCGATCTTCTCGTTCAGCTCGGCGGTGTCGGCCTTGGCCTGCAGCTGGCCGAAGAACGAGTTGACCTGCATGACCATCGCGGCGTCGCCGGCGAGCAGGGCGTCGCCCTGGTCCTCGAAGGTGGCCGTGGCGATGTCGTCGTTGAACAGGCCCTCGTCGATGAGGCCCTGGTACTCGTCGATCGCGCCCTGGATGGTCGGGTCGGTGAAGGTCTCCTCGTTGGTGTTCACGCGATCCCAGAGGCCGTCGGCGGCGGCGTCGGCCAGCTGCACCTGCACCCACCACTGCGTGGCCCAGCGGTCGCCGCCCATCTCGTGGAAGGGGGTGACGCCGTCGGCCTTCAGGTCGCGTGCGGTGGCGAGCAGCTCGTCGAGGTCGCCGGGGGTCTCGGTGACGCCGGCCTCGGCGAGCACCTGCTTGTTGTAGTAGACGCCCTCGACCGCGGGCACCGTCACGAGGGCGGCGTACCGGGTGTCGTCGAGGAGGCCGGTGATGTCGGCGTAGTTGGCGTCGTAGTCGCCGAGCCAGGGGGCGCCGTCGAGCGGCTGCAGGTTGGTGCGCGCGTTGAGGGCGGTGAGACTCGACTCGGTCGGCTGCCAGAACGCGATGTCGGGCTTGTCGCCGGTGGCGACGCGGGTCTGCACGCCCTGCTCGTAGGGGTCGGGGATGGTCTCGACCTCGACGGTGGCGCCGGTGAGCGCCTCGAAGCCCTCGATGACGCTGTCGGCCGTCTCGGCGGTGCTCTGGGCGGCCCAGACCGTCAGGGTCGTGCCGGTCAGGTCGGCGTCCTGCTCGGGCCAGCTGACGGGGCCTCCGGCGGACGACCCGCCGCCGGCTCCGGGGTCGCTGCAGCCCGCCAGCGAGAGGGTGAGGGTCGCGACGGCGGCCGCGGCCACCGCGCTCTTCTTCCAGGTGATCTTCATCGGTCGGTCCTTAGGAGAATGGTGCTGTGTGTGGGGGAGGGTCTCACGCCGAGGGGCGCGGCGTGAGGGCGAACGTGCGGGCGCCGACGGTCTCGGCGGTCGAACGGACGGTCAGGATGCCCGTGGCGGTGTTCCAGGTGGTCTGCCACGGGGTGAGACTGCGGGGGAACACGACGTCGACGTCGACGTCGGTGCCGCGCAGGGCGGGGAACGCGAGCTCGTGCTCGCCGGCGGTCTCGTCGCGGTCCCAGACCGAGACGAGCACGCGGCGGTCGGCGGTCAGCGCGAGGGCGACCCATCGGTCGTCCCAGGTCGGGAGGCCCTTCGGCCAGGTCGGCACGGCCACGACGAGGTCGGGGCGCACCTCTCGGGCCGCCGCGACGGCCTCTCGGACGAGGTCGAGCCGGGCGTCGTCCATCCGGTTCAGGTAGCCCGACAGGAAGAACCGGCCGAGCAGGCTGGTCACGAGGCAGAAGGCCGACTGCTCGGCCGTCATCGACGGCTGCGGGTAGGCCCAGCTCGCGGCCTGCTCGGGCAGGATCGACAGCGGTGCCGCGGAGGCGATAGGCGGGTAGAGCAGGTAGTCCTGCTGGTCCGAGGTCGACTGGGCCTGCACTCGCGAGAGCATCGCCTGGTCGGCGCGCATGGCCCCCGACGAGCACGCCTCGAGCACGAGGGCGGGGTGCCGGTCGAGCACGCCGTCGAGCCAGTCGAGCACGGCGCGCGAGTGGCCGAGCAGCCCGGCGCCGGCGCTCGGCGCGTCGACGTCGGTGCCCGCCCCGGGGTCGGTGTTGTAGTCGAGCTTGAAGTAGCCGACGCCGAAGTCCCGGACGAGTCGGTCGACGACCTCGTCGAGGTGGGCCCGGGCGGCCGGGTGCCGCAGGTCGAGGTGGAGGCGCTCCTGCTCCTGCACGCGGTGGCCGCGGCGCTGGAGGAACGCCTCGGGCGGCAGCGTCGACGCGACGGGGCTGAGCACGCCGACCGACTCGGGCTCGAGCCAGAGCCCGGGCACCATGCCGTGCGAGCGGATGCGGTCGGTGACCTCGGCGAGGCCGCCCGAGAAGCGCACGGTCGAGGGCTGCCAGGCGCCGACGCTCGGCCACCAGTCGCCGCCGTCGTCGTACCAGCCGGCGTCGATGCAGAACACCTCGGCCCCGGCGGCCGCGGCGGCGTCGACGAGCGGCAGCAGCTTGTCGGTGGTCGGGTCGCCGTCGAGGGTGTTCATGTAGTCGTTGAAGACGATGGCGGGTCGCGCGTCGTCGGGGTGCGCACGGCGGGTGGCCCGTCGGTGACGGGTCAACTCGGCGGTCGCGGCCTCGAGGTCGATTCCGAGGGCGACCGTGGCGGGCACCGTCGTGAACGACTCCCCCGGCGCGAGCGGCTGCACCCACTGGTGGTCGACGTCGGTCGGGCCCGAGAGGGCGACGAACGCGTCGTCGACGTGCTCGCCGACCTCCCAGCGCCACGGGCCGTTGTTCTCGATCTGCCAGAGCCAGGCGACCCCGCGCTCGACCGAGGCGACCCCGCCCAGCGGCAACGCGCCTCCGGTCGACCAGGTGCCCTGCGAGATCTGCTTGACGGCGGATCGCGGGCTGTGCCCGGTCAGCTGCTGGGCCAGCACGGGGAGGTCGTCGCGCAGTCGGGTCTCGGACCAGCGCCCCTCGCCGAGCCAGTCGTTGCGGCCGCGCAGCAGCGTCCAGTCGTCGACTCCCCCGGGCCGCCCGGCGGTGCCGCCGAGCCCCTGCACCCACGAGGTGACCGACTGCAGGTCGAGGGCGCGGTCGCCGGTGTTCTCGACCGTCGTCGTGACCGAGAAGGAGGCGCGGGCCGACGATCGCAGGTGCAGAACGACCCGCAGACCCTCGTCCGACGCCGAGACGAGGTCGAGTCCATCGTCGTCGATGCGTCGGACCTCGGTCAGTCGCAGGGTCGACCCGAGCTCGGTGTGCACGAGACGCGACCCGACCAGGGTGCGGCCGCGACCGGCGGCGAGGATCTCGGTGATCGGGACGACCGCCTCCACCCGGGTGTCGACCGTGTCGGTCGTGGCTCGCACCAGGTGCAACGGCTCGTCGCCGTGGGCGAACTCGAGCGTGAGGCCGGGGGTCGCCCAGCGCACGATCGCTTCGGGGGCCGTCGGCACCTCGTCGTCGCGCGACGTCAGGAGGCGGTCGAGAGTCATGGGGTGTCCTTTCGTTCCCGAGTCATCGGGAGGGGCCGGCCGACGACGGGCGGGTCGTCGGCCGGCACGGGCGGTCGTGCTGCGGGGTCGTGCTGCGGGGTGGGGCTGGCGCGCGGTGCGGCGGGGCTGGTCAGCGAGCCGTCGTGGTCGGCGTCCCGACGCTCTGCTTGGCGAGCGTCACGGTGTCGATGTCGGGCGCCCACGCGGTGGTGTTGCCGAGGGTGATGGCACCGCTCGCGGTGGTGAGACGGAGGGGCTGCGCGTAGTCCCAGAAGCTGGTCCAGGCGTAGTTGTGGCGGACCGTGACCCGTTCGCGGGTGCCGCCCGCCTCGGTCACGTCGACGAAACGGCTGATCACCTGCGGGTTGTAGTTGATCGAGGCGCTCTTGTCGGCGTTGGCGGCCGAGAGCGTCAGCACGTAGTCGCCGGCTCCGAGCCCCGCCGGTCGGGCGAGGGTGGCGGTGTTGCCGGCGCCGTTGCCGAGGCTGCCGAGCACGGAGACCGCGCCCTGCGCGTCGGCCGAGCCGTTCGAGCCGGTCGTCGCCGGCAGTGTGCGGACGATCGTGCCGCCGGCCCGGGTCAGCGACTCGGCCTGCACCTTCACGGCGTTGCCCTGCGCCGTGTCGGCCGTGCGCTGGGCTGCGCCGCGGGTGCTGGTCACATCGGTGACGACGGCGCCGGTCGACGACGTGACGCCGATCTCGTTGACGCCCTGGGTCAGCCAGACGCGCACCGTCGTCGTCCACGCCCCGGCTGCCGAGACGCTGCCGGCCGGGATCGCCTTGTCGCCCACGGTCAGGCCGACGGCCGACGCCCTGGTCGTCGTGTACCGGACGGCGACGTCGTGATATCCGCTCTCGGTGGCCGCGACGAAGAACGAGGCGCCGGCCGCGCCCGACAGTCGCGCGCCTCCGTTCCCGGCGGCCGGCGTCTGTCCGTAGACGAGCTGAGCTCCGGAGGTGAGTCGCGCCTCGGTGGCGGGGTAGGTGGTGGGCTCGCCGTCGGTCGCGTCGCGCAGTTCGAACCGGTCGAGGGTGATGTCGCTGCCAGGCAGTCTCGTCTGGCCGTCGCGGCTCGCCCGGAGCGACAGCGAGTGGGTGCCGGCCTTCAGAGGCACGAGCACGTCGGTGCTGCCACGGTAGGTGTGCGAGAGATCGGCCGAGTACTTGACGAGCTGGTCGAAACCTCCGTCGACGAACAGGGCGTGCTGACCGGGGGCCTGGTTGGCGCCGGCGAGCACCGAGAGCCGGTACGTGCCGTCGCGCGGCACCGTGACGTTCCATGTGGCGCTCGAGCCGACCTGGTTGAAGCTGCCGACGTCGCGTCCGCCCGAGGCCATGAACGACCACTCGCGGGCAGGGTCCTGGGTGTAGGCCGTGGCGTTCGCGAGCGTGGCGTTCTCGGCCTCGACGCTGCTGACGAGACGGGTGTCGACGGCGGGTCGCTGGGCGAGCGGCTTGGTGATCTGCACCTCGTAGGCGGCGTACCGGTCGTTGTTCGGGATCGTCACCGTGGCGGCGCCGGATGCCAAGGAGGCGCGGGTCGACACGATCACGGGAGGCTGGCCCGAGAGACCCTCGGCCCCGTTCAGCCGGGCCGCGCGGACGACCACGTCGACGCTCGAGCCGAACGTGGCCGAGTCGAGGCCGGTCAGGTCGAGCTGCACGTCGGAGGAGCCTCCGCCGACGAGCACGGTGGCCTCGCCGTCGGCGTCGTCGCGGGCGGCGATGGCCTGCACGGTGTCGGCGGCGTCCGCCTGCGGCGGGGTCACCTTGACCGTCTCACTGCCGGCCAGGTCGCCGTACCACTTGAACATCCACCAGCCGCCGTTGGCGCCGTTGCTTCGGGCCGAGTTGTCCGAGAGGTTGCCGGCGTAGTTCCAGTAGGCGGTCTGGGCGTCGACCTTCTGCTCTTCGAACATGGAGAACCACTGGATCAGCTGGCCGGGCACGCCCATGTCGCGGAGCATCCCGTACTCGGTGATGTTGACCGGGATGTCGGCGATGCCGAGGTCGGCGAGGATCCTCTTGTACTCGGCGTTGTGGCCGCGGAAGGTCGCGAGGTTCTGCGTGCCGAGCTCGTGCCAGATGAACACGTCGGGCAGCTGGCGCTTCTGCTTCGCGTAGGCGAGGAAGTCGCGGCTGCGGTCGGCGTGCCAGCCGGCGTCGCCGGGGCCTCCGACCTTCGCCGCGCCGAGGCCGTGGGCGGTGTAGATCTTCTGGATCTCGACGTAGGCCGCCGACCAGTCGGCGAGGAACTGCGTCTTCTGCGTGCTCCAGTTCGGGTACCAGTTGCCGGCGTCGGGCTCGTTGAACGGGATGAACACGTACTTCTCGGGGTGGGCCGAGTTCGACGCGATCGACTCGACGACCTGGCGGAGGATCGGCAGATAGTCCCACTCGCCGTCGCCGTTCGCGTCGGCGGGGCGCTGCCCGCCGTTGTAGGCCCAGTCGGGGTACATGTCCTGTGCGTAGACGTAGAGGTCCTGGCCGCCGGCCGCGAAGAAGTCGGACTCGACGTCGAGGGCGTCGCCGTTCGGGTGCTGGGCGCCCTGCGGGGGTTTCTGCGAGGTGTTCGTGACGCGTGCGCCCTCGAGCACGGCGGGCGAGGGCGAGCCGTCGTCGCCGAGGCCGTAGAGGGTTCCGGTGGCGCCGCCGCGGAAGTCGCCGGTCGTGGTGCCGAAGTCGACGGCGACGCGGCTGGTGGCGGCCTCCGCCGAGGTGGGGGCGACGAGCAGCTGAGAGCCCGAGAGGGCGATGGCCACGGCACCGACGGCGGCGGTGCAGCCGAGCAGAGCACGGCGGGCGGGAGTCAGGGAGAAGAGCGACAACGGAGGTACTCCTTCGTACTTCGTCGATACCGCGATCACGTCGGTGTGAAATCGCTATCACGAAGCATGCACGGGCCGTCCGACGTTTGCAAGCGTTTTCACGAAAACCCTTTCACGTCGATTCCCTCCGTCGCCGCGCCTCCCCCGTGTCCCCGCCTCCCCTCCGTCGCCGCGCCTCCCCCGTGTCCCCGCCTCCCCCGTGTCCCCGCCTCCCCCGTCGCCTCGGGCTAGCCGGCGGCCGCCCCGGGCCCGCCGCGCAGCCAGCCCGCCCGCACCCGCGCGCACCCCGCCACGCGTTCGACACCCCGCCACCGA
>Ga0265797_10009531_pt1 | contig 12612 bp, 6 predicted proteins | sample P2T30metagenome_FD_192433 | JGI IMG/M metagenome (GOLD analysis project Ga0265797, IMG submission 192433) | Plant litter microbial communities from East Loma Ridge, Irvine, California - P2 T30 | ecosystem: Environmental > Terrestrial > Plant litter > Unclassified | place: USA: California... | reverse complement strand
CTTTATGGCCGATAATTACAAGAAGCAGCTCCTTGACAGAAATAGCGCTTATCTCGCATGGAATCTGGATTCAGGTCAGGTTCCTCCGGAGAAGCAGCGCGAAGCGAAGGACCTATTCCTAAGAGCTTGGCAGAACGCGAGGAAGACGGAGAAGGCATTGGAGCTTCTGATGGTATTTTTCCAGAATTTGTAAATAAATCAACTCATGAGGTTAAATGGTAGCTGTGTGGGATGGAAATACAATACTTTATGTGGTGTCAATGTGTTGGCAGATGTGCTGGCATTGTGACGAGCTCGACCAACAAAAGACTAAAAAGCACGACTTCAGCTCGTGCACTGATCGTTTAACTTCTTAGAGAACCATAAGGTAGCCCAGCTATTACATTAAAGCTTTGCGAGACGCTGAAGACCCAGATATGATCGTAGATGACCCTTCAGACTTTAGAGATTTGGTTGAAATCATCTTGCGACTCAACACGGCGAGCACGTCCTTTCTCAAAAATCTAGGCTCATTTGGCGACAATCAGAGGCTATCAAGTGCCAATTCAAATCTCAAATATACCAACTACATTTCAGATACAGCTTTGGATTTGGAAAAGCAGTATCGCGAACATGACACGCATTATGGTTGGGTGCTGGCCTCAGACCGTCTGCATGTAAACAAAGTGCTACGCTCGTTCGTTGGAAAGGACATGGATGGGAAAGAATGGTTCAAAGAGGTGTCCGTGAGACAGATCGCTATACGCCGTTTGCTGGTAGAGATAATTGAAAGGGCTGAGTTTGTTTGTACAGCATGAGCTGTAAAGTCTGTATTTGGCGAACAAATTGATTTGTATGATTAAGAATGTTCTACAATACGCCCTGACCTACATATCTGAGCCCTTGCTTCGGTCGCTACTATTCAAACTATCGAATCAAAGAACGCAACCAGGATAAGCAGGTAGGTAGTTTGAAAATAGCACTGTGCGAGGGTTTGAATGTATCAGGCCCGAGTAGTGTTGAACAGAGTAATGACTTTCGAAATTCGTAAATCAACGTCGATTGCGTAGGTACCGAGATTCAAGTGATTTTGGTCGCTGAAGAACCAGGCGCTGACTAGCAATATTCAATTTTAGCAAAACGTGGGAGGCCTATATGTGGTGCGGAACTATGGCATTGACCCGTGAGATTGAACCGAAGTAAAGTGCTTGAGGTTTTTATCGTTGATCGACTGATTGGAAGTGTTTCGAGTAATAAAGAGTTGTAGGTTCGAAGGCAGTAATCGTAACGCGGTGGTATGGGATAAAACGATTGCCAAGCATTGGCGGAGTGAATCCAAGAAGGTATAAGATGGGCTTGACAAAGATGTTAACCAGATGTAAGGCTTTTCTGCGTTTTAGATAATCACGTTCCGTATTAGAAAGAGTGAGACGCCCCTTCTTCCATTGGCGTATATGCTTCAAGAGTACGGCAAACAACATGTATTGGGTACCTTTCCTAAAAAGGGAAGAACTCTCGACGGTATTCTTGCCTAAGTTACGGACACACAACACGACGTAGTATCGCAGAACTCGCGAGCCGTGGTTTGAACGCAAGTAGGAGATCCTCAGTCGCGGTTTTGATACGAGTAATTTTGAATAACGAAAAAACTATTCTTGCAGTGTTGTTCAGAAATAATTTCTTTTACAATATCCTACTCCGAGACCATAGCGAATAGCATGGCATCCACTGCATTCTAATCAGTACCGGTATATCTGTAATCTTAGGTAGCTGGCGTTGAAGAGTTGTCCATGCCTCTATGGTTGCGACTAGTTCGTCATTTGATATGAATCTAAGCCAAGACCTGTTCGCAGTCAAAGCGTATCTTCATCTTTTAGATTTGTTGTCATTCCCAAGACGCAGCATGAGCTTTTGTTTGATATGGCTGATTCTAATGGGCATGGTGTGGGTGTGGACGCTGATTGACCTTGGAGGAGCAAATAAAGTCTTTGCATTGAAAAGATAAATTGTAATAATCCCGCAGATGGCGACTCCATGCGCTTTTGCGTTAGACAAGAAATAGCAGATCGGTGGCTCAAGTTCTGGAAAAGGAGTACTGTATTCATTCCCGTCGCCAACGCTAAACTCCGCGTTCTTATGAAACTACTCTAGCGCTTCGTCTTGATTAGGACTGGGCGATTCATCGTGTACTATTTTTTGGATGTGGACGCGTTCATCAACGGTGTTATTTCTCCATGGTGTGTGGTCCCAAGCCATTTGCGTGTGCGAGTGCGTGATGCCAATCCCAGCCATAAACGATTTGAACCCCAATTGAGGCGATATCTTGATGCCCGGAGAGGAGACTCCTCGGGGGATTGAACTTGCCGAACCATGAAATCGAGCAGTATGTGATGATTGTACGGTTTGAAGAGCAGAAAACGTTGCACAGCTTAAGTGTGTTGTTTGGTGTCAGTGAAAGGTTTAGGTTTGAAGACAGTAATGAGTAGTGATTATGTTGTCTTCTTGTGTCACAAAATATCTGACGGTACTTGAATTGATCCATACACTACCTTGGTGTCGCGATCCGCATGCGTTCCATAGTAGATCGAAGGGCATTGAAGACAACTACGTACAATTACATCATAATATAACAATCAAATACTGAGATGTTATGATAAAATGATTTCGAACTAATCGATCCCCTGCTATGCAAGTGGTATTAATTATTTCACCCAGCATAGAGCTGAACTTAGACATTGGTAGAGGTAATTTGGTTGTTGGGAAATAGAGACCAGGTTGAGGAAACGAATTTTGATCTTAGAACTTCCAGATATAAAATGTAATCAAGGAGAAACGTGCGTAAGCTAACAATTTTCAAAGGCGCTTGGTGTAATCGTCAATCATTGTTTTGGGAGCAGTGGTACAGAGTACTCCACTCACTGATTTGGTTGGCCGTACCATGGGACCGTAATCGGGAGATAAACCCAAGCTCCTGCTACGACTTAATTACCCATGATTTGTCTGGCCGCCGCATATATTTGCCAGTATATGACCCCTGTGACACTTTGATGGCATAACACAACTGTAAGCTGGATGAACACTAACTGTTGAAGTGTTGCAAGCGCTAACCACCCGTCTCTTCGCCACTTCTTAGAGTGGATACATTTTGTGGAACTTGCCTTCTCTTTGTTGAAAGAAGCGTTGATTGCGGGCGGGGTTTTATAGGAACAATAGTGTGTTCTTATCGGGAAAAGCTCATATGGTATCATTCTAATAATGCATACAGTTCAAAGTGGGGTCGCTGACGATAGCCCGGGTATGTTTATCGCGCATCGCTTCGAGTATGAAACTAGGGCAAGGTGAGCTACGATATGGGGAGAGCAAATGAGCGAACTGTGTAGTTTCTACTGTGCTTGGAGGATGGATGTCGAATTGGATAGTCACCTCTGCATGTCAGCAGCATCGGGCTACAGTAAAAGTTTTGCCCGGCTGCAGCGACTTGTTAAATATCGTAAGAAATCATCATACTTAGCCTTTTCTTTAAAACTGCCTTGGCCAGAGCGGTTGTGCCGATATCGAAGATCCAAGATACTTACCCAACGCGTGGGAAAGAGTACATACAAATTTTGGAAGCTGCCAGCAACGGATTCCATCTTGAACGCCACCACAGTCCAAATCTTCAACATTCACAGGAAATCAACTTCGCCAACACTCGCGTTAATTTAACCTTCGATAAAGTATCTGGCTTGGATATGACAAGGTGAGACAACAACAACAAAACAGCCCCCAGATCCCTCGGTGCCAACTATCTGCCAAAATGTGGCAGTGTAAGTCGATCAACTAGGCACTCTTGGAGGCGAAGACTTACTAAACCTTGGCTTGCTCGTCGGTCGCCCAACTGTCGTATTCGGCCTCCTCACCGCACTCAACCCCCCGTGCTAAATCAATGCGACATCGTAAGCTCGACGTCACGAGTACTCTGAGCCACGCCTGCCCAAGACACGAAAGTGACATGTTGTAAACATGGTCATCGTGATCTTCGTGCTCTGCGCCTTCCTCAATATCACGGAGTGCGGTGGCACTTCGGTCTTGTATGGCTCGCTCACGTACATGCCTTCCGAGCAGCCCGTCGGACCTTTCCATCTCCCCTCCAGTGAAGATGCAAAAGAAATCAGGGTTCGTTGTCGAAAAACCCGATAGGATAGCGGTGAGACGGAAATCTGTTCAAACCTTTATGCGCACGTTTGAGAAGTTACTTCTTGCATATAATAAAGTACATGCTGCAGATCCTCCTCTTCGCAATCTATCTTTTTCGCCATTCCCTTTGACGATCTCTGGGCTGCAAAAGCACTTGTGGAAAGGCCTCGTCATCTCTTCTTGTATCGTCATCAACCACTCCAGTGGAATGTCGATCTGCCAATGCTTCACAGACTCGTTCTAGACCGCTATGCTCCTTGGTTTTGCAACGGTAGCGCGAAGCGAAATCGGTCTTGTTATCGTGCAGATCGGGTTAGATAATATGCCTTAACTGTCCGAGAATACTGCTTTGTTGGCGAATGTGCTGGAAACTAGTCTCAGTCTTGTGCCTGCGGGCTTCATGATGAAGTACCAAGTTCAAAGCATTGTTGGTGGCCTGTCCCGGCTCAACAAGGCCGAAGATTCGTATAGCAACTGGGATGGTGAGATTTTCCGTACGCATACCACGGTTGGGAAGTGAAGTGCGTAGCAGGGGAGAGTTATTGTAACGCATACGTGGATGCTGTCGGAAGCTGTTGCTTTGCAGACTGTTTGTGATTTTCAACACCTATATGATGAAATTTAGCACAGTAGGAATAGTGGCTGCTTTGCCCACGATGATTCCTTTACACGTTGACTAGCAAAGCACTATTGGGAAGGCTAAAAGTAATCACTCAAAGAAAGAGTCGCTTAAGCGCGAGGGGATAGGATACGAGTTGTGTTATTAAGACATAGGACAAGTGGATAATAGCGAGATCGAATTGAGAGGGGTATGCGCAGCTATACGTGTTATATGGATGAAGAGATATGAGAGAAAATTGAGAAGGGAGAAAGGTATTCAAACGCCCATATCAGCAGATGTCCAACACCGGGAAACACATTCACATAGACAGGGTACACGGCTGACCTAGTTGGACCAGAACCAGCCACTACTCTTCTGGTTTGTCTTGCTCTCATTCTCTGCTTGTGTTTTCTGCGCATCATATAAGGCCCTCCAGGGGTCACGTCGTTGTGACTCTTCTTGTCCACGTTGAGTGTGAATAGTCTCTGTGCTCTCTTCGCGTCCATCGGCGAATCGCTTTTTGAGCACGACCTTTGTCGTAATTGAGCCATCGGGAGAGACACTACGCTCAGTCGTTGTAAGTGTCGAGAGAATCGAGGGCTTTACGTCATGTGGTTTCGGAATTGTAGAGGTAGGAGCTGGGTCTGACGCAGATGACGCAGAGATAGCGTCGAGCCGCTCATAGTGATCCATTTCCGTCTCTAGATTTTGTTCTTCTTCGTGCCCAGTCGCATGCCCTTTATATGCATCGGCAAAGTGGAAGTGCTCCCGCTTTGGCGTTGGGGGATCATCGTGCTGATCTTCGTGGTCGTGGCTATACTCGTAGCTCGGCTCGTCGTTTGTCGTTAGGCCACGACAGCTGGGCTTCCCTCCGCGGTCCCTGAAATCCTCCAGCTGTTGCTGTGTGATTGGGATCCTCACTTGAGTCCGCCTCGTATCTTTTTCCATGTAATCTTTGAATTGCTGATGTGAAATGGGAATCTTTCTTGTTGGCTGGGATATCGGCGCATCACTACTCATGCAGGACGGACTCTCGGCCTGCTCGGCCTGTATCAGATCCTCATAGGCAGCAAGCCATGGTATACCAGCTTGCTTCATCAGATCATCTCGGTCAAGTAGCCTTGGCGAGTACCTGAGCATCTCGAGGGTCGATGAGTTTGTTGGCGTTGGCCAATGCCAGGACTCTAACCAAGAATCCCTGCTGGACTCATCCTCATGGTTATCCCAGGGCTTGTTCTCGAACTCGCCGTCCAGCTGCTCCATCTCTGCAAGCCACCGCATCAGCGCTGCCGCCTCCATCCAGTCATTGGCCATGTCTTGTTCTGGAGCTTTAGGGGAGCTTCTGCTGTCGTGGTCAAAGGGTCTAGGAAATCCCCAGTCCCACGACCATCCCCACTCCTGGCCCTTTTCATTCGCCACCCTTTCCACTAAAGTTGCATCGTCCTGGCGTCCAAGTTGGCGTTGTTTGCCGTATGCAGTGTCGCCAACTATGTATCTGCGGATATCGTCGGCTTCGCGATCAAGCTTGGTGAGCTCTTCGCTGCTCCGTAACACAGCGTGTACATCGCCCCTTCTCAACATCTCCCTTCCCTCTTCCCGTAGCTCTGCGATGTTAGCTTCGAGATCCCGAAGCTTTTCGCATTGCCGCTGATCCGCCTTTCCAAACAGGCACTGCTCACGCGCCTGATGAGCATTGTTGTAGTTGGCGATGGTGGCTGGAAGGGTGAACACGGTGTTGAGAAGCGATGACACCTGGGAGTCGGCGAAGCGGCGGAAGGCGATGAATGGGTTATCTTCGGGTCGCTGGCGGTCGCGTCGAGGGTCTTCGTTGTTATTCGCCATGTTTGTATGTGGTTATCGATGCTTGTGGTGGGTGATGCTGATGCTGATGCTGATGGCGACTTCGCGGGGAAGATGGGGGGAAGATGGGGTAAAGCGCAATGATGTAGGGGCGACTGATCCGGAGATAACGACGCGCTGCTCCGACCCCATCACTGTCGCAGTTGGCCAACCGTCACTTATTCATTCTCCATCTCGAAACGCAGCATCTCAGCAAGGCACATGGTTTCAGGGTCTGTTTCTGACATCTCGGCACACCGAAACCGCACCTCACATAATCCATCGCCAAGACCCCCTGTTCGAGGATAGATTTCTAGGACCGGAAGCTATTACTGTACGCACAAGCTGACCAGGCATTAATTACGAACGTTGAAGTATGTACTGGAAGGCATTCACTAACATAAAGTCGCTTTGTTGTTGGATTTTCTGACGGCATGGATCGAGACGTGGCCATGATTGCTAGCTTCCGGGAAGCCGCGACAGTGATGTTATCATTGCAGCAACAATCAATACTGAAAGCGAAGTAACACATGATTTGCAATATTCAATATGTGCATCGACCACTGACGCTCTGCGTCTATGGCACATCACAGGGTACGTGTTGGTCCGGTATTCGATGTCACTCGCCAACTGTGTTACCGGGCCTCCCTGTGTACCCTCTTCGCCACATACCTCATGCGGAAAACCATGGCGTCTCGGCACAAGCTAATTTCTACACACCGTCACTCTCCAGCTAGTATCGCAGAATGCATAGACACTGCACCGCCTTCATATCCAAGACTTGGCCGTCTAGGTGATCTGTAGCATTTTTCCTCCACCAATTCCGCTCCGCCTCGATACCATCACAACCAAGAACACACCTCCTGGACTTGGTGAGACATACACGTACTGCGCAAGTACGAATCATCCAGCGGCTAAGTCATTAGCCTAGAACTAACTGACGTGATCGGCCGCCATTTCTGTCCATTCAGCTTACCGCCGGTGAAGTTCCACTGAGGGCCAAGAAGGCCAAGTCCATGGTACCTAGAGACCTACAACGATAAGAAACCTGGATCGACCCGAACCAAGCCCGCATGACCTCTATGGCTCTATCCGCTCACATAGTACTACTCCCAACACGTCGCCTCACTCCCACTAGCATCTCTAAGTTGTCCAGCCACTGGCACTGCGTCATCCGCGAGAGGCTTTGAGAGGCGCAATTAGGTTTGTAGCTCTTGTGCTTGTGGGGTCTTGGTAACTTTTACCGCATGCGTTTCAGGGTGATCCCAAATCCATCCCTACTGTTTTGGTACGGTGGGTATGTTTCGGGCACCGATGGTACTGAGTGACTGGGCACGTCAGAGGCCCGCAGGGTCACATCGCAGCGTCGCGAGTCGCATAAGAAGGTTGGCAGCCCGCGCTGTTTTGAAAGACACTCAAAAATCACAATAACACATCATCTCTACTCGATAGTACCCACTATCCATCACACCATCTCACATCCTTCCACCTTGGAATTTAACTGCAACAACCATACTACTATATTACAGCCAACTATCGCACGTCATCTTACTCTCACCCCATATATCAACTTAGCCCTACTCATCTCGGCCGAGCGTTATACAGGCTAAATCAGAGCTTCATAAGACGACATCTCCACACGATCGCTCATCTCAACCTCCTATCCACACCCACAAGATGCTTCTTTCCACAATTCTCGCAACACTCCTTGCTACCGTCGCCGTCGCCTATCCCGACCCGACTCCTCAAGGCTTTGCGGGCCCATGCTCCACAGATCTCTGCGGTGTCACTGGAGAGAGATGCGGCGCAGGCCAGCTTTGCGTAGGCTGGCCAAGTGTTGACCCTTCGAAGAGAAAGGGTTGCGCTTGCACATATGGCTAAATGTCTGTTCTCGTCGGGTTTAATAGGTATGATTTGCAACTGATTACAAAACGAGGGAGCCCAAGCGCTAATGCCCAACAAGCAGTCACATCATTTCGCACAAGGAAAATCATCGAGGAGGAGTGTACGACTTATGAAGCTTACGGGGGGCGTAGAAAGAGCTTCTTAGCATATTACGGTGGCTAGTGAATTATTGGGTTAGCATTTTCTGTAACGTTCCATCGGAAAGGAGTTATGATTCCCATCGCCTCTGAAGAAGGACGACCGTGTATCTACGGCTTAACCGAGTTTAGTCCAGTCTAGTCTAGTCTTTTGTTACGAAAATGTATTATGAACATGTCTTTTTTTTGGTCTGTTTTTTTTTCTTTTTCACAAAACTCAAAATGTACAACTTCATGTCCCCATCACCCGCTTAACGGCTTTGCTCGCAAAACAATACAGTTTCTTCACGGAAAACTCCTTTTCTTCGTTTTTCCCTTCGATTCCGCTACCCGTCGCAATTCTTTTTTTTATTGCCAAGATGTTGATCAAAAGTCGATCTCTAGATTACCGAGTCATGTATCCTCAGGCCGCCCCGCCTTCCGCCCCCGGTTCTTCCTGCACTGGATTACTCGGTGTGCGACAGGCGCTGTGGTAGTGATGTTCGCGTGTTGGTGGTATGGGGAACAGATTGGTGCGTCGGGCAGTTGTGTATCTGGATGCTGGTGACATGTCGTAGTGAAGTGATTTGTAGGATTTTGTGGTGTGCTGGGCTGAGTTTGTTTAGGTGGGCTCTCTTTGACTTGTTTTTTTTTTGAGTGGAATAGGGAGAGTCGAGGTCGTGAGAAACGTATGGTCTTTGAGGGGGTATTTTTGGAGGGGAAATTTATTTGGATGTAGTGTTTTTCATTTGAACATGTCTGTGAGCAGAGTGTACAGATAGCGGTATAGATGGCGATAACGGTCAACTTCCTCCATGTCGAATACGAGATGCGGTAATATGACAGATTTTTAGACCTCGGGCTTGGGTTGGATGTAGTGTGTGTTCTAAGAAGATATACGGTCGTGATGAAAATTTCTCAGGCAGTTGATTTAGGAAACGATGAATATTCCTCTACATGTTGGAAACAAGCAATTATAGTACAAGATGTTTTCTTCAAGCTACGGGTTAGCTTTTGCATTTTTGATTCTGTATGATTTCATGTGGCTATATATGATATCACAGATTCCAAAAAGTCCAAACAGGTACAAAGCTCTTACTCGATAAGTCTGTCGCGCCCTGATCTCATCGATTTCCCCATGTGTTCATACCCACTCAAATCTCATCGTCGCCGCAAGGCCCTCTATCTTCTTTAAAAGCTACTCGGTAAACACAAAAAGGTCGTAAAAATAACTGCTGACATATGATCGCACGTGATTGTTTCAATTCTGATAATGGTTTTTGAGTCATTGCTTTCACTATTTTCATGTGCAGTGTGCGCTTGTCTGCTTTATTGGTCTTTGTTATCTCCAAGACACGGAAAATACAAACCACACTATATCGTAGCACTCCTCATAGATAGGACTATGGCTGGATTAAGTAGTTAATCCGATGTCAAAAGCGATTGCCGGTTAGAGCATCGTTGACAAGAGAACTGACTAGATTTTTCATCACTACGCCATGCTCTGCGAAGATTGCTGCAGGGTGAGCTTAGCCATATTGCTTCATACAAAACCAAAGCCCTGCTTCGACGAAATGTCAGCATAATAGACCAGTTACGATCTGTACCTTTAACTCGGATATCTGCAGACTCATTGCTTCTTATATTGCTGTTATGACAATACCGCAATGTGAGAATGAGTTGTTGAGCATCGACACAACTTTTGAATACACAAACTCGTGGTTATGTTTTCTTCCACACTTCAGCCGAGCACACGACGATGATTTTATATGGTTGAGAGGTCAGCTATTGAGTTTACCTTCAGTCCTGTAATCATCTCCAAACCGGTTTAATGACTACAATACTATTCTCTACTCTTCTGAGTAACGTGAGATGAACACAGCGGAACTCCGCCCAAGGAGATATCCCCTCAACTTCTTACGATAGGCATATAACAGGCTGGAATAATTACAGGGTCATGATATGTTGTCAGACATGCTCAAAGTAAGAAAATAAAGTAGCTATCATGTAAGAGACGCGATTGGTTACAGTAAGCATGCTGGGCTATAGCATGCCAAGATTTCGATCCGCATTCATCCGCGGTTAGGGTAGGTTAAATACTCAAAGTCAAAAATTGAGGTGTACTCGACAAAAGACCGTGTTCAAGGTAAGTCGCTGTAGCCGCCGAGGAGGGCAGTGACCTGAGGACATTGTTGCGCCAATACCAAACGCTCCTGCCCCAGTTTCCAGCCACGTACGTAAGCAGACATATGTGCCAAGGCAGTGCGACCTCCTTCACCACACACACACACACATACATGCTTCGATGCACATGTCTCCGGCGAACTAATCCCTATTGACTTCGCGACCGGAAGCAATCCCGCCACAACGTTTGTCGTAACCGAGAATCCACCAAGCCCCGACGCAGCTTTCCCCGGAAAAATCAGCACGATATATTACCAGTTTCCCCAGATGACTTAAATGCCGTACCCCATACGGCTCCACACAAGCACAGCGGCTGAAATACCCCCTTTCGAGGCGTATCCACCGACTACTGCACATTGGAGAGCGATCTCGACCCAATCTAGCTTTCATATATTGTACAACAACACATGGTAACACACGCAACAGAAAGCGGAACCCCACCCGGCGTACACATCTGACAGCGGCTGAAGTACTCTTTCAGCTCTGGCAGCGTGATCTCGCCTACATGGACCGCAATCTACGGCATAATCCAGCGTCGCATTTCCAAATGAAAAAGCAACATGCACACAATGCATGGCTGTCCGGCGAGCGCACCCTACGTCAATCAAGCCTTGTACAAGCCCGAGGCAGAGATCAAGTAAGATGGAAACATGCGACTCCACCACCACCACCAACAACGCAGAGCAAATGCAGTGCTCTGTGCAGTCATCCTGATCATTTTGTTGTCCCGACCAATGGCGCCATTAACGTACGGGCTGCGCACGGTGTCGCACAAGATGCGGAATGTATGAAACTCGACTATTCCGCAAGTACCGGCTGTTTCCACCCGGCACCCACCGCCCTTAATCTACATCAAACCAACGGCACTAGGAGACAGAGTGCCTGAAGCGCGCCTCCCTGGTTTCCTGCGCATCGTGGCAAATGGGCGAGAGACAACCAGGATGGGATGTCCGATGTGGACTTTGCATTCAATGCCGCATGTCACTTTTATCTTCCGATTTAACCGATGCTGGCTGCTGTCCAACGTAGCGCAAACGTAGCGCACCGCTCAAAACGAGCGCATCCCATGCGCATACTGCGCAAGTACATGTAACGGGGCCCGGAAATGATGGTGGACGGGTTGGACGGAGGTTGTGGGCAACAAAGCCGCACGCGCTTTGCCAAGAAGGCTCTTCACCATCGCCAAGGCACACAAGAGCCGGCGGCGGAAAAGCTTCATTTAGATTATACTGTCACCCTTCCGCTCGTCATCACGCATTCGCTCCAACGAGTCATTTTGAGGTGTTGCAGCCGTAAGCGGTGAGTTCGGTTCGCCTGTACTGTAGAGTGTGTCGGACAGGGTCGCCAGCTGCCCGCTTGTTTTGTCTGTTTCTGGATTACGTGATCTGCAGATTCCCTTTCTGCTTCAAACTCGCTATCCAGTTGGCGCTACTGCCATGGGAAACCAGGCCGAGAGATAGCGATGGAAAAGAATGGAGCTGCTTGGATGCCTTTTTTGGGGGGGCTTTCTTGAGCTTACTGTGGCCGATCATGGTTCGGGTGACGGATGTTTTACATATGGGGTGAGGCGGCAGGCGGGACCCGAGCAACCGAGCTCGAGCTCGCCCCTCGCTCCCATGTTTCTACCGGTATGTTAGATGAGCGAACAAATGAGTCTTGTTTCGAAGTTGGTTGGGCCGATGATCTACGCCTCGTTGGCTGGCTCTTTGTCGGAGGATTATTTCTCCACAAACACGCTTGTCCATGCAGGGTGGGCCAGATTGTACAGGTGGGTTCGTTTGACTTGCCAGGGCTGCCTTGTGTGGAGACGTC
>Ga0265797_10009530_pt1 | contig 12613 bp, 6 predicted proteins | sample P2T30metagenome_FD_192433 | JGI IMG/M metagenome (GOLD analysis project Ga0265797, IMG submission 192433) | Plant litter microbial communities from East Loma Ridge, Irvine, California - P2 T30 | ecosystem: Environmental > Terrestrial > Plant litter > Unclassified | place: USA: California... | reverse complement strand
CAGGTAGGTCGGGTTCGAGCCATCCATCTTGATGCCTTTTTTCGACACGATGAACATCGGCACCTTGGTGCCGTCGCGGCTCGTGTAGAACTGCTGGCGGGTTTCATAGTCGGCCGGATTGAAGGCGACTTTCGGCTGGCGGAACACGGTGCTCTGACCGGTCTGCAGGTTCAGGCGGTAGATCGTGGTCGGATTGGTGAAACCGGTGAACGAATAGAAGGTTTCGGTATCGCCGCGCTTGCCCGACAGGCCGCCGACGGTGCCGATGCCCGGCAGCGCGATCTCGCGCACCGGCTTTCCTTCCAGCGACACCACGCGCACCACGCTGCGGGCATCCTTCAGGTATTCGAGCACCAGCTGGTTGTTGACGATGTCGGCGCCGGCCAGGGTGTCGGCGCTTTCGGCAACGATCTCTTTCCAGTTGCTCTCGGCTGGTTTGCTGACGTCGATCGCGACGATGCGTTTCTTGGGCGCCTTGCGGTCGGTGCTGAAGTAGAACACGGTGCCGACGTTGTCGATGAACTCATAGCCGGCGTCGAAGTTGTCGACCAGGTCGACCACCTTGGCGTCTGGTTTGCTCAGGTCCTTGTACGAGATGCGGTATTTCGGCGCCGTTCCCTTGGTGGTGGTGATGATCAGGTAACGGCCGTCGTCGGTGGTCTGGCCGCCGAAGCCCCATTCCTTCTGGTCGGCGCGGTCATAGACCAGGGTATCGGCACTTTGCGGGGTGCCGATGCGGTGGTAGTACAGCTTCTGGAAGTAATTGACGTCGGCCAGCTTGGTCGCCTCTTTCGGCTCGTCGTAGCGGCTGTAGAAGAAGCCCTTGCCATCCTTGGTCCAGGCCGTGCTCGAGAACTTGACCCACTTGATGTGGTCGGGCAGATCCTTGCCGGTCTCGATGTCGCGCAGCTTGATCTCGTTCCAGTCCGAACCCGAGGCGGCGATGCTGTAGGCCAGCAGTTTGCCGTCCGGGCTGACTTCGGCGCCGGCCAGGGCAACCGTGCCGTCGGCGGCCAGGGTATTCGGGTCGAGCAGCATGCGCGGCTGTTCGTCCAGGTTCTTGAGGGTGTAGAGCACGGCCTGGTTCTGCAGGCCGTCGTTGCGGGTGTAGAAGTAGCGCCCGCCTTCCTTGCCCGGCACGCTGTAGCGCTCGTAGTTCCAGAGCTGGGTCAGGCGCTGGCGGATCGCTTCGCGCTGCGGGATCTGCGCCAGGTAGGCCTGGGTCACCTTGTTCTGGGCATCGACCCAGGTCTTGGTCTCGGCGCTGTTCGCGTCCTCGAGCCAGCGGTAGGGGTCGGCCACGACGGTACCGTGGTAGTTGTCGGTCTGGTCGACCTTCTTGGACACCGGGTAGGTCAGCGAAGGGCCGGCTGGCGTGCAGCTCTGCGCCATCGCCGGTGCGGCGAAAGCGGTGGCCAGGACGGCGGCGAGCGTGGCGAGTCTCATGTGCATATTGTTCTCGGGCTGTTTAATGATGGATATGGGCTTGTGGCCGCAGGGCATCATAGCGCGAAATGACATGCTTGAGTATGGCTGGCGGACCGCTCGCGCCACCAGTATCCGTGCGGTATTGACGCCCCATGTGACATGCATGGCGGCCGCTGATGCGCTGGTTCTGGCGCTGATTCAGGCGCTGGTTCAGGCGCCGGTTCGGCCGAGCAGCCTGCGCGGAATGGTCCTGGCAGCCAGCCAGCGCTCGACCAGGGTCCGCGCTCGGCTGCGCTCGGCGCGGCTGAGCGAGGCCGTATAGTCGTTGGCGGCCGTGCGGGCGGCCAGCGCGACATCGGCCGGCGCGGCTTTCCCGAGCCCCTTGCCCTGGCGCGCCAGCCAGGCCCACATGCAGGCCCGCACGGGGTTACGGGCAACGCCGCGCCCGGCCGCGTACAGCCCGCCCAGCTTATGCTGGGCCGGCGCATGATCTTGGCGCGCCGCACGGCGATACAAGTGGGCGGCCAGCAGGTCGTCGCGCGGCACGCCCTCGCCGCTGGCATACATGGCGCCGAGGTTGTTCTGGGCGCTGGCGTCGCCCTGCTGGGCTGCGCGCCGGTACCAGGCGGCGGCCTGGGCCAGGTCACGCGGCACGCCCTGGCCCCTGGCATACAGCAGGCCGAGCGCACACTGGGCATTGGCGGCACCGCCCTCGGCCGCCTGCAGATAGAAGGCCAGCGCACGCAACGGGTCGCGCTGCACCCCGCAGCCGCCGGCCAGCATGCGCGCTACGCGGTACTGGGCCTGCACATGGCCCTGGGCCGCAGCTTGCATATAACATCGCAGCGCGCGCGGATTGTCGCGCGCCAGGGCGCCGCCCGACAGCAAGCCGCCCAGCACGTACAGGGCCTCGCGCTCGCCGCCGGCCGCCGCGCGCTCGAGCCATTGCACGGCCAGTGCCGGATCGGGCCCGGCGCCGCGGCCTTCGGCATAGGCCTGGCCCAACTGGCGCTGGGCACCCGGATCGCCGGCCCCGGCCGCATGGCGGAACCAGTACAGCGCCTGCCCGGGACTGGCGGCCACGCCCTGCCCGCGCGCATACATCTGCGCCAGCTGCACCTGGGCCGCCACGTGGTCCTGCATGGCGGCCTTGCGGAACCAGGCCATCGCCAGCGGGTGGCTGACCGCGACGCCCAGCCCGTGCAGATAGCCTTGGGCCAGCTGGGCCTGGGCGCGCGCCAGGCCCTGCTCGGCCGCGCGGTAGAACCAGCCGGTGGCGGCGCTGTGCGACCTGGTCACCCCACGTCCCTTGCGGTACAACAGGCCGAGGTTGTGCTGGGCCGAGCGGTCGCCCTGCGCTGCGGCGCGGTGGAACCAGTGGGCGGCGCGGGTCTCGTCGCGGCCGACGCCGCGGCCGTTGTAGTACATGGCCCCGAGGTGGTTCTGGGCGAAGGCCAGGCCGCTGCCGGCGGCGCGCTCCAGCCAGACCGCGGCGCGCGCGTCGTCGCGCCCGACGCCGTCGCCGCGCAGGTAGAGCTGGGCGAGGTTGAACTGGGCATAGGGATCGCCTTTGACGGCGGCGCGCTGGTACCACGCGTAGGTGTCGGTGCCCTGGCGGGCGGCGTCCTGGCTCATCGAAATCCCCTCGGCTTGCACTGGCAGTCCCATTGCTAAAATTTTAAGTAGAGCGAGGGATCCGGGATTTGCGACCGCACAATCGGACGGGCGGCGGCGCGCCCGCGGCGCCGCCGAGGACGGCTCAGGCAGCCAGGGCGCTCGATACGGCAGCGGCAGCGGCCGCACTGCGGCGTTCGCGCACAGTGGCGGCGTACTTGTCGAGGAAGGCCGGGATCTTGGCGGCGGCGACCTTGTTGATCGAGACCAGCAGCGCCGGCTCGATCTGCTCGATGCCGCAGGTACGGCCGAGGTGGCGGGCAGCGTGCAGCAGCACATCGGCGGCGACCTGGGCATCGGCCTCGGCCCGGTGGGCGGTGCCGCGGAATTCGATGCCGAGTTGGCCGCATAACAGCCCCAGCTTGTAACTGCTCAAACCCGGGTACAGGCGCCGCGCCAGCTTCAGCGAACACACCAGGCCGGCATGCGAGGTGCTGCGGCCCAGACGCGCGCCTTCAGCCTTGAGGAATTTCTCGTCGAAGCTGGCATTGTGGGCCGACAGCACGTCGCCGCCGATGAAGTCGAGCAACTCGGGCACCACCTGGTAGGCCGGAGGCGCGCTGTCGACCATCTGCTGGGTGATGCCGGTCAATTGGGTGATGAAGGACGGCACCCGCACGCCACAATTGACCAGCGAGACGTAACGCTCGGTCACTTCGCCGCCGACGATGCGCAGCGCCGCCACTTCGGTGATGCGGTCGCCCATGTCGGGCGACAGGCCGGTGGTCTCGAAGTCGAGCATCACCAGCGGTCGATCATAAACACTCATCGCTATTCCTGTTTTGGTTGATGGCGGCTAGCCGAACTTGCGGCGCGCGTCCAGCGCCAGGCCGGTGCCGATACTGCCGAACAGGTCGCCCTCCACGCGGCGCGCGTCCGGCACCATGGCGCCGATCCGCTCGCGCAGCAGGCCGACGCCGCTCGAACCACCCGTGAAGAATACCGTATCCACGTCTTCCGGCTTCACCCCGGCATCGGCGAACAGTCTGCTTACTGTGGTTGCCACCTGGTCGACCAGGCCGGCGATCGCCGCCTCGAACTGCGCGCGGGCGATGTCGAGCGACTCGGGCGGCGACAGGCGATCGAGCTGCAGGCGCACCAGGTCGGCATCGGACAACGCAATCTTGGCGCCCTCGACCTGGATCGCCAGCCAGTGGCCGGCACGTTCGTCGATCAGGTTCTGCAGGCGCGCAATCTTCGCCGGTTCGGCCGCGTCGCGCGCCAGGTCAGCCAGTTGGGTCACGCTCTTGCGGGTATACGCCTGGTTGATCGTGTGCCAGGTGGCCAGGTTGAAGTAGTAGCTCGACGGGATCGCCGCGCCCGAGCGCAGGCTGCTGCCGTAGCCGAGCAGCGGCATCACGCTGGCCAGGCTCAGGTATTTATCGAAATCGGTGCCGCCGATGTGCACCCCGCCATTGGCCAGGATATCGTCGCGCCGGTCGAGGCGCGCGGCGCGCTGGGGGCCCAGGCGCACCAGCGAAAAGTCAGACGTGCCGCCGCCGATGTCGGCCACCAGCACCAGCTCTTCGCGGTCGATCCGCGCCTCGTAATCGAAAGCGGCGGCGATCGGCTCGTACTGGAAACCGATCTCGCGAAAGCCCACCGCGCGCGCCACCTCGTGCAGCGTGGTTTCGGCCAGCTTGTCGGCCTCGGGATCGTCGTCGATGAAGAATACCGGACGGCCGAATACCGCGCTCTCGAACGGGACCCCGGCCTGGCTCTCCGCGCGCCGCTTGACCTCGCCGATGAACTGGGACAGCAGCGCGCGAAACGGTAGCGCGCGGCCGGCAACCTCGGTTTGGCCGTCGATCAGGCTGGTGCCGAGCAGGCTTTTCAGCGAGCGCATGAGGCGGCCCTCATAGCCTTCGAGGTATTCGGCCAGCGCCGCACGGCCATAGCTGACCCGCTCGTCGTCGGCATTGAAGAACACCACCGACGGCAAGGTCGGCTTGCCGTCCTCGAGGATCAGCAGCGCCGTCGGGGCGGAATGCGTCGTGCCGGGACGGAGCCAGCCGACGGTGGAGTTGGACGTGCCGAAGTCAACGCCGCAAGCGTGCACCATGGGAACCTTTATCGTGAGGGGCGTCGTGAAGGGGCGACATGTTACCAGATTCCGTGCCGAATGTATCCCTCGAGGCCGGCCGGGCGCCCCTGTAAGCGGCCTCTTACATTCACACGGGGGCGCTACCGATATTGCTCAGACGATAGTTTTTGCATAATGTTTATAGCCGCCCACGTGGATGCGCGGCCAGACCACATAACAATAATGCACAAGGATTGGACGAGATGAGCAAGCCCCAACAAGCCGGCGCCGTCGTGGTACATGGCGGCGCCGGTGCGTCCCGCGACAACGAAGACGGTTGCGTGCTCGCGGCGCGGCGCGCGCTGGCGCAGCTGGAAGTCAATGGCGACGCGCTCGATGCCGCGATCACCGCTGTCACTACCCTCGAAGACGATGGCCGCTTCAACGCCGGCAGCGGATCGGTGCTAGGCCTTGACGGCGCCACCATCGAGATGGATGCATCGATCATGGATACTCGCGGCCGCCTGGGCGCGATCGCCTGCGTGCAAGCCGTGAAGAACCCGGTGCAACTGGCGCGCGCCGTGGCCGACACGCCGCACTGGCTGCTGGCCGGCGAAGGCGCGACCCGTTTCGCGCGCGCCATTGGCATGCCTGGCAGCCTGCCGGTGTCGGAGCGCCAGCGCGCCGAGCATCGCAAGATCATGGCGCAGCTGGCCGGCTCGGTGCCGGCCATGCCGGGCGTGAACAACGAATTGTTCGAACGATTCTGGAACTACAACACCCCGCTGCATCTGCCTGAAGGCGTGGCCTGCGACACGGTCGGCGCCGTGGTGCGCGGCGCCGACGGCCACTTCGCGGTGGCCTGCTCGACCGGCGGCTCGGCGCCGTCGCTGCTCGGGCGTGTGGGCGACACGCCGATCATCGGCGGCGGTTTCTATGCCGGGCCGGAAGGCGCGGTGGCGGCCAGCGGCATCGGCGAGCAGATCGTGCGTCATCTGCTGGCGCGCACCGTGTACGGCTGGATCGCCGACGGCATGGCGCTCGATGCGGCGCTGCAGCGCGGGGTCGCGCTGTTCCCGCCAGAGATCGAGGTCGGGCTGATCGCGGTCAGCCGCCTGGACGCCGGCGCTTTCTCCAACAGCGATATGCCCTATTCGAAGATGGTGCAACGATGAACCAGCGATCCCCGCACAAGAACGGCCACCTGGTCATCATCGGCGGCGGCGAAGACCGCAAGCATGATATGGAAATCCTGTCGCGCTTCGTCGAACTGGCCGGCGGCGCCGAGGCGCGCATTGTGGTTATCACTGCGGCCAGCCAGATCGCCGACGAGATGTGGAAGATCTATGACGGCGTGTTCGGCACGCTGGGCGTGAAAGAGCGCGCCCACCTCGAGATCACCAGCCGCGAAGACGCCAACAGCGAGCAGTTCGTGCGCATGGTCGCGGCGGCCGACGGCATCTTCATGACCGGCGGCGACCAGAAACGCCTGCTGGCACTGATCGGCGGCACCGCCATGGACGCCGAGATGCACAGCGCGCTCAAGGTGCGCGGCGCCACGATCGGCGGCACCAGCGCCGGTGCCTCGGCGATGTCGGGCCATATGCTGGCCCAGGGCCGGGTCGACCTGCTGCCCGAGAAGGGCTCGGTGAGCCTGGGGGCCGGTCTCGGCTTCCTGCACCGGGTGGTGGTGGATCAGCACTTTTCGGAGCGTCAGCGCCTGTCGCGCCTGTTGTCGGTGGTGGCCCAGAACCCCTACTTGCAGGGCATCGGCATCGATGAGGACACGGCCCTGATCATCGAGCGCGGGGTCGGCATCGAGGTGCTCGGCGAAGGCGCGGTGACGGTGGTCGACGGGCGCTCGATGAGCACCAACGTGGCCGAGATCAAGGACCGCACCACACCCGAACTGATCGATGTGCGCCTGCACCTGCTGCCGGCCGGGAGCAAGTATTCCTTGCCCATTGGGGAAGAACAGACTGGCAAGCGGGTGCCGCCCCAGTTGCTGGACTTCCTTGAAAATGTCACCAAACGGACCCCACTGTCATGAGAATCAAAGAAAAACGCCTGCTGCGCGGGCCCAATCTGTACGCCGTCAATCCCTGCCTGATGGCGCTGGTCGACAATCGCGGCGCCAAGGGCCGCGGCTTCGCGGCGCACCTGCTGGCACTGCTGCCGGCGCTGCCGGCGCAAGCCGCCGTGCGCCTGGCCGATGATGCGCTGCTGGTCGATGCGCTGGAACCGGTCGTCATGGAATTGCAGCGCCTGGCCGGGGCGCCGGGTGAACACAGCGCCACCTTGCCCGTGCTGGGGCAGCCGGAACGGCGCCGCGTGGTGTGCGGCTACGCGATCGAGCAGGTCGCCGACGACGCGCTGCGCACGGCGATTGCGCTGCTCGACGCGCTGGCGCAGGACCATGCCTTCGATCTTGATGCCGCCGTTGCCGAATTGCGCGAGACGGCCCACGAGCATGCGATCGGCACCAGCACCGGTGCGGTCGTTAACGCCGCCTTGCGGCGCGGGATCCCGGCGCTGCGCCTCACTGAATCGGCCAACCTGTTCCAGTTGGGCTGGGGTAGCCGTCAAAAGCGGCTGCAGGCGACGATTACGGGCGCCACCAATTCGATCGCGGTCGGCATTGCCAGTGACAAGCAGCTGACCAAGGCCTTGCTCGACCAGGCCGGCGTGCCGGTGCCTGAGGGCGACGTCGTCACCACGGTGGAAGCGGCGCAGCGCATCGCGCGCCGGCTTGGCCGGCCGGTGGCGATCAAGCCGCTGGACGCGAACCAGGGCAAGGGCGTGACTGTCGACTGCACAGGCCCGGACGCGGTCGCGCGCGCCTTCGAGTTCGCGCGCAAGCATGGGCGGCGCGTGATCGTCGAAGCGTACTTGCGCGGGCGGGATTATCGGGTGCTGGTCACCGGTGGCAAGATCGCGGCTGCGTCGTGGCGCCGTCCGCCGAATGTGACCGGGGACGGCAAGTCGACCATTCGCGAACTGGTCGAGATCGAGAACCGCAATCCGGCGCGTGGCGATGGGCACACGAATATCCTGACCAGGATCCCGCTCGATGCGCTGGCTGACGAGGCACTGGCCAAGCAAGGTTATACGCGCGATTCGATTCTCGATGACGGCGTGAGCGCCGACTTGCGCGGCAACGCCAACCTGTCTACCGGTGGTACGGCCGAAGACGTGACCGACCTGCTGCCGGACGAAACGCGCGATATCTGCATCCGCGCCGCGCGCACCATCGGCCTGGACGTGGCCGGGATCGACATCATCTGCGAAGATATCGCCCTGCCCCTGCGCGCGCAGCGCGGCGGCATCATCGAAGTCAACGCGGCGCCTGGCATCCGCATGCACCAGTACCCGAGCCGCGGCACGCCGCGCGATGCGGGCGACGCCATCGTCGAGGCCCTGTTCGGCGGCTGCAACGGGCGCATCCCGGTGGTGGCCGTGACCGGCACCAACGGCAAGACCACCACCAGCCTGCTGATCGAGCACACGGTGCGCATGGCGGGCCTGCGCACGGGCGTGACCACGACCAGCGGCGTCTACCTGAACGGCCAGTTGGCCTACGAAGGCGACTGCACCGGCTACCACTCGGCGCGCAGTGTGCTGGGCGCCCCCGACGTCGATTTCGCGGTGCTGGAAACGGCGCGCGGCGGCATCCTCAAGCGCGGCCTGGCGTACGACCGCTGCGACGTATCAGTCGTGCTGAACGTCTCGGCCGACCACTTGGGACTGGACGGCATCGATACCGTCGAGGAGCTGGCAAAAGTGAAGGCGGTCGTCGCCAAGCGCGCCTCGCGCGCGGTGGTCCTGAACGCCGAAGACACGTATTGCGTGCAGATGGCGGCCGAGCTGTCCGACGGCGTCGAGATCATCTATTTCGCGCTCGACGCCGAAGACCCGGTACTGCTGCGCCACGTCGAGCACGGCGGCCGCGGCATCTACCTGCAAGACGCGACGATCGTGCTCGCGAGTGGCCTGCGCCACGAGGCCCTGCTCGACGTGCGCGAGATGCCCGCTTCGCTGGGCGGCCGCGCGCGCTACAACATCGCCAACGCGATGGCCGCCGCCGCCGCCCTGACCGCCTGTGGCTTCGCCAACCAGGAAATCGCCGACGGCCTGCGCGACTTCGTCTCCGACAGCAAGCACAATCCGCTGCGCTCGAACCTGTTCGACGTCGACGGCGTGACGGTGGTGGTCGACTACGCCCACAACTGCGCCGCCTATGCCGCCCTGGCCGAGATGGCGCGCGCGATGACCCCGGGCCGCCTGGTCGGCGTCGTCGCCGCCCCTGGCGACCGCCGCGACGCCGACCTGGTCGACATCGGCCGCACCTGCGCCGCCGGCTTCGACGAGCTGGTCATCTACGAATCCGAAAACCGCGGCCGCCCCGCTGGCGAGACGGCAACGCTGCTGGCGCGCGGCGCCAAGCTTGGCAAGATCGACAGCGAACAACTGCAAGTCGAGCTCGACGTCCACCGCGCCATCCGCCTCGGCCTCTCGATGTGCCGACCGGGCGACGTCCTGGTCTTTGGCTGCGGCTCCTCGATCTCCGAGCTCACCGAAGCCCTCCGCCCCACCCGCCCCGACCTCGCCCGCCGCATCGAAGCCACCACCACCTAACCCCCGGCCCTCCCGAGCCGCCCCAACAATTAGGGTCAGAGTCGAATTGTTTGACAACTTTTCCTGATGAGTCGTTAATGCGACTCTGACCCTAGTTATCCTGTACGCAATTGCTCAGTAATTCGACTCTGACCCTAGCCGTTTAGCTCACCTTCTTGGGAAATTGCGCAATAAATCGACACTGACCCTAGCGCGCGAAAAGCGCGAAAATAGTTTCGAGTCAGTGATAGCTGGGAATCGGCGAAGGTACTGCTAAGACAATTCTGAAGAAGCTTCAGTTTCTGCCCAAGGAAAAGCTCAAGAGAAACAAATTTAAATAGGGTCAGAGTCAAATTGTTTGATAACTTTTATGGATGAGGCGTTAAATCGACTCTGACCCTAGTTGTCCGCTGAGAAATTGGCCAATAATTCTACTCTGACCCTAATTATTTAAAAGCCTTTTTTGGGCAATTGCTCAATAATTCTACTCTGACCCTAATTGGGGTTTAGGTGGTTTGGGAGGCGATGAGGTCGGCGCTTTCGGGGTCGGTGGTGCGCAGGGCGTCGACGAAGACCTGGAGCGAGGAGCCGCAGGCGAAGACCAGGACGTCGCCGGGGGCGCACAGGCTCAGGCCGAGGCGGATCGCTTTGTCGACTTCGATTTCGCGGTGCAGCGTGTCGGATTTGCCGATGGCGTCTTCGGCGCCAGCTAATATCAGGTCGACGGCTTCGCCCACGGCACGGCCGCGGCTTTGGGATTCGTAGACCACCAATTCGTCGAAACGGGCGCCGCAGACGCGGCCTACTTCGCGCAGGTCGCTGTCGCGGCGGTCGCCAGGGGCAGTGACGATGCCCACCAGTTGGCCGGGGAGCATGCCGCGGGCCATGTCGGCCATTGCGGCGTAGGCTGCGGGATTGTGGGCGTAGTCGACGATGACTGTCACGCCGCGCACGTCGAACATATTCGTGCGCAGGGGGTTGGTGCGGCCGTTGGAGACGAACGTCGACAGGCCGGCGGCGATTTGCAGGTGGCTGAAGTCGGCGGCCATCAGGGCGGTGGCGGCGGCCAGGGCGTTGGCGATGTTGAAGCGGGCCAGGCCGCCGAAGGCGACCGGCATGCTCTCGATCTTGATCACGGCCTGCTGCATCTGGCCGTCGGCCACAACCACCGCGCCGTCTTGCAGGTAGGCGCCGCGACCGCCGTCTTCCAGGTGCTTGAGCATGATCGGGTTTTCGGCGTCCATCGAGAAGAACAGCACCTCGGCGCCGGGCTTGACACGGCGCGCCATTTGCACGCACAGCGCGTCTTCGGCGTTGAGCACGACCGCTTTCGAGGCGGATTGGGCGACAACTGCTTTTACTTGCGCCAGGTCTTCGACCGTGTCGACGCCGTCCAGGCCCAGATGGTCGGCGGCGATGTTCAGGACCACCGCGACGTCGCAGCGGTCGTAGGCCAGGCCGCGTTTCAGGATGCCGCCGCGCGCGGTTTCCAGCACCGCGATTTCCACTTCGGGCGCGTGCAAGACCGTGCGCGCCGACCAGTAGCCGGTACAGTCGCCCTTGACGATCTGCTTGCCGTCGATGAAGACGCCCTCGGTGGTCGTGACGCCGGTCACCCGGCCGGCCATGCGCGCCGCGTGCGCGACCAGCAAGGTGGTGGTGGTCTTGCCGTTGGTGCCGGTCAGGGCGATGACGGGAATGCGGCCATCGGAGGCGCCCATCAGGCCGTCGACGATCGCTTCGCCGGCGTCGCGCGCCTCGCCCGCGCTCGGGTACTGGTGCATGCGGATGCCGGGGGCGGCGTTGACTTCGATGACGGCGCCGCGCTGCGCGGCCAGCGGCTGGCCGATGTCCTCGCACACGATGTCGATGCCGGCTACGTCCAGTCCGATCTTGGCGGCGGCGCGCACGCATAGCAGGCGGGTCGAATCTGGCAGCAGGTCGGTCACGTCTTCGGCGGTGCCACCGGTGGACAGGTTGGCATTGCCGCGCAATTCGGCCAGCACGCCGCTTGGGGGCACGCTGTCGAACTCAAAACCCTGGCGCGACAGCATGTCGGCCGCGTGTTCGTCGAGCGCGAGGCGGGTCAGGATGGTCGCGTGGCCGGCGCCGCGCGCCGGATTTGCGTTCTCGATCTCGACCAGTTCGCGGATCGTCTTGATACCATCGCCCACCACGTGGGCCGGACGGCGGCGCGAGGCCGCGGCTACGCGTCCGCCGGCCACCAGCACCCGGTAGTCGCAGCCTTTGACATGGCGCTCGACGATGATGCGGCGGCCGTACTGGCGCGCGAACTCAAAGGCGCGCGCGACGTCGTCCGGCGTGTTGCAGTCGACCGTCACGCCCTTGCCCTGGTTGCCATCCAGCGGCTTCAAGGTCACCGGACCACTCAGGCGGCGCGCCACGCGCTGGGCCGATTCGACGGTGGTCACCACATCTCCTTCGGGCACCGGCACGCCGGCTTCTTTCAGCAGCGCCTTGGTCAACTGCTTGTCGCTGGCGATCTTGACCGCGATGAAGCTGGTGTCGCCGGTGGTGGTCGCCTGCAGGCGCTTTTGCTTGACGCCCCAGCCGAGCAGGAACAGATTGGCTTCGTCGGTGATGCGCTGTACCGGGACGCCGCGCTCTTGCGCCGCCGCGATCACCGAGGCGGTGCTGGTGCCGATCGCATAGCGGGCGGCGATGCCGCGCAGTTCTTCCAGGCGCGGCGCAAGTTCAAAGCCTTCGCCGCGTGCCAATGCGCCGACCAGGTCGAGCGCCAGGTCGAAGGCCGGCTCGGCCAGCTTTTCGCAGGTGTAGGCGCATACGACGCGGACCTGGCCCGGGTGGCCATTTACCGGCCGCGTGCGACCAAATGCCGCAGGTGCGCCGGCC
>Ga0265797_10009528_pt1 | contig 12613 bp, 6 predicted proteins | sample P2T30metagenome_FD_192433 | JGI IMG/M metagenome (GOLD analysis project Ga0265797, IMG submission 192433) | Plant litter microbial communities from East Loma Ridge, Irvine, California - P2 T30 | ecosystem: Environmental > Terrestrial > Plant litter > Unclassified | place: USA: California... | reverse complement strand
CCGCGGGCGCGGTCGGCGAGGAACGCTTCGGGCCCGGTGATGAGCACGACGGGCGCCGGACGGATCCCCGACCAGGGCACCTGGTCGATCTTCGCTGCGGCGCGCGCGGGCTTCTTGGCGGCCATGTGGTCCTTCCGGTGGTGCCGGCCCGGACGGTGCCGGGTCGAGTGGTGCACCGTCGATCCTACGGGCGGCCGCCGACGACGAGCGCTCCGTCCACACCCGCACCTCGTCGCTGCCGGACCGGGCGAGCACCACGGTGCCGAGCTCGTCGGTGCGGAGCGGCGGTGTGCCCGCGGCCTCGAGCATGCCGAGGGCCGATGCCGTCGGGTGTCCGTAGGTGTTGTCCGCGCCGACCCCGATGAGCCCGACCCGCGCGGCGAGCCCTCGGTAGAGCTGCGGGTCCTGGTCGGCCGAGCCGTGGTGCGCCACCTTCACGACATCGATCGGCCCCACCGGCAGCTCCCCGGCGTTCCGGAGCCGACGCTGCGACGACTCCCCCAGGTCGCCGAGGAACACCCCGGTCAGGCACGCCGGACAGGAGTCTCCGTCGGCCGGCCCCGTGACCAGCACGATGCTCGCGTCGTTGCCGGCGGCACGGTTGCCGACCAGCGGCCACACCACACGCCAGGCGAGCGGCCCGAGGGTTCCGGAGACCCGGTCTTGAGCCGTCCGGACGTCGACACCGGCACGCCGGAGGTCGTCGACCACCCGCTCGTCCGACGCACGGCCCACGGGTCCGACCAGGGCGGTCTCGACGGTGCCGGCCACAGCGTCCACCGCACCGACGTGGTCGCGGTCGAAGTGCGTCAGGACGAGCAGGTCGATCCGGGAGACCCCGAGCAGGTCCAGGCACGCCCGGAGCCGTTCCTCGTCGTCGCCGGTGTCCACGAGCGCGACGGCGTCGTCACCGCGGAGCAGCACGGCGTCCCCCTGCCCGACGTCGCACGCGGCGACCGACCAGTCGCCCGGCACCGAGCCCCGGACGACGAGCACCGGGACGGTGACCGCTGCGACACCGACCACGACCACGACCCCCGCGGCGAGCAGCAGCCGGGAGCCGATCCACCCCCGGACCAGCACGGCGACCGCGATGCAGCCGCACACGAGCACGGCGGCGGCCACACCGAGCACCCCGGCCGGCCAGGGTGCCGAGGCGTACGGCAGGGCGGCCGCCCCGTGTGCAATGCCCCCGACGGCGGCGGCCGGGACCCAGGCGACGGCCGCGAGCCCCTGCGCACCCACCGGCCACACCGGAGCGAGGCCACACGCGGCGAGTCCGACCACCGTGACGACCGGCGCGAACGGCTCCGCCAGCAGGTTCGCCGGCACCGCGTAGGTCGGGAGCGCCGCCGACAGCGGGATCGTCACCGGCCAGCACGCCACCTGCGCCGCGACGGGGATCGCGAGTGCCGCGGCGACCGGCGGCCACACACGACGCGCCAGGAGCTCGGTGAGCTGCGGTCCGAGCACCACGATCCCGCTCGTGGCGAGCACGGACAGGGCGAACGCGAACGACCGGGCGAACCAGGGATCGACGACGAGCATGCCGACCGCTGCGAGGGCGATGAGCGGGACGCCCCGCACCGGTCGGCCGGCCAGGTGCACGACGAGCACCACGATCGCCATCACCGTCGCCCGGACGATCGAGGGGTCGGGCCGCACGAGCACGACGAACACCAGGAGCACGCCGACGGCCACCGCCGCTCGGGGGCCTCTCGGCAGCCCGCAGGCACGGCCGAGGACCACGACGAGCCCGACCACCACCGCGCAGTTCGCCCCGGACACCGCCGTCAGGTGCGTCAGCGCCGAGGTCTCCATCGCCGCCTCGGTCGTCGGGTCGAGGCCGGAGCGGTCCCCGATCGCGAGTCCGCGCAGCAGTGCCGCTCCGGGCTGCGGCAGGTCGGCAGTGGCCCGCACGAAGGCCTGTCGCGCGGTGTCGGTGGCGCCGAGCAGTCCGTCGGGCGGCACCGACGACGGCGTCCCGCGCAGGAACGCCACGAACGCGGTCGCCGATCCGGGTTCGTCCGGCTGCACGGCGGCGGTCACGGTGACCCGGGCACCGGCTGCCAGCACGGCTCCCGGTGCAACGCCGTGCTGGTCGGGGACGAGTCGGACCGGCACGCGGAGCCCGTCGAGCTCGTCGGCGCGCACGAGCGTCGCGGTGACGGAGCGGTCACCCGGCACGAGGTCGCGGGTCAGCACCGCCTCGACGTCGACGCGCGCTGCCCCCGGACCGGCGACGAGCGCACGCAGCGGTTCCGGAGCCCGCCGGGACTCCCCCACGGTGACCGACACCGCGAGCAGCGTCGTCAGGGCCCCCGCGACGAGCAGGAGCCCGGCGACGACCGGCACGACCCCGGTGCCCCGTCGCCACCGGAGCACGATCCCGCTGACGCCGGTGAGGAGCGCCGCGGCCCCACCGACCACGGCTGCCACGTCGGGCACGCCGACGAGCAGGGCGGTCGCGATCCAGGCGGCGGCGACGGGCACCGCGACCCGAATGTCGATCGCACTCGGCGCGAGCTGCACCGTCGCCCCTCAGACCCGCACGCGATCACGGAGCTCGGCGAACCGCACGTCGCCGATGCCGCTGACGTCGAGCAGGTCCTCGACCGCGGTGAACCGGCCGTGCTCGTCACGCCAGGCGATGATGCGCCCGGCCAGCCCCGGTCCGATGCCGGGCAGGGTCTCGAGCACGGCCTGGTCGGCGGTGTTCAGGTCGACGACGGCGGACTCCTCGCCCCCGGTGCCCGCCGCGCCACCGCCGCTCCCGGCCCCGGCCCCGGCCCCGGCAGTCGGCCCGGCGGCAGCCCCGTCCGCCACCGGCCCGAGCGCCTCCGGCACCTCCTGTTGCCCGACCCGCGGCACGTACAACCGCTCGCCGTCCGTCAGCACCCGCGCCAGGTTCAGCCGGTCGAGGTCGGCGTCATCGGTGGCCCCACCAGCACGTTCGAGCGCGTCACCGACCCGGCTCGATGCCGGCAACTCGACCACGCCGCTCCGCCGCACCGCCCCGAGCACGTGCACCACGACGCGCCCGGCAGCAGGAGCGGACGGAGCAGCACCGGCAGACGCACCAGCCGACGGCGACGGGCCGCCCGACGCCGCACCGGCCGTCGGCGCCCCACGCACGACGACCCCGCCCGTTCCTCCGGCACCCTCGCCACCACCCGACACCAGCGCCCCGACGAGCACCACGAGGACGGCGACCACCACCACGACCGCCGCCAGCACCACGGCGGCCCGCGGTGACAACGCGAGACGGGACCACCAGGGTCCGGGCGACGACGGGGACGACATGCCCCGAACGCTACGGAGCCCGGCCGATCGGCCGGGCTCCGGAGGTCACACCCGTGGACGGGTGCCGCACACGCCCCTGCTGTGAGGGACGACGCCAGCGACGGTCGCTACCCCTTGATGGCGATGTTCACGAGCTTCGGCGCCCGGACGATCACCTTCACGATCTCCCGGTCACCGATGTACCGCTGCACGTTCGCCGACGACCGTGCGAGCTGCTCGAGGTCGTCCGCCTCGATCGACTTCGACACCTCGAACGAGTCACGCACCTTGCCGTTGACCTGTACGACGGCGGTCAGGGTCTCCTGCACGAGCAGCGTCGGGTCGGCCTTCCGCCAGCCGTACGTGGCGACGGTGGCCTCGTAGCCCAGCCGCTCCCACATCTCCTCGCCGGTGTACGGCGCGAAGACGCTCAGCCCGAGCGCGATGGTCTCGACGGCCTCGCGCACGGCGGGGTCACCGGCACCGGGGCCGCTGTCGATCGCCTTGCGGGTGACGTTGACCAGGTCCATCAGTCGCGCGATCACGACGTTGAACTTGAACGACTCCATCATCCCGGGGGCGTCCGCGAGGAACCGGTGCGTGACCTGGCGGAGAGCCCGGTCGCCGTCGGCCCACACGACGTCGCGTGCGGACGTGACGTCGAGCGCCAGGCGGTACGCCCGCGCCAGGAACCGTGCGGAGGCGGACGGGGAGACGTCCTCCCAGTTGATGTCGTCCTCCGGCGGGCCCGCGAAGCCCATCACCAGGCGGATGGCGTCGACGCCGTTCGCGTCGAGCTCGTCACCGAGCGAGACGCCGCCCTTCGACTTCGACATCTTCGAGCCACCGGACAGCACCATGCCCTGGTTGAGCAGTGCCGAGAACGGCTCGGTGAAGTCGAGGTACCCGAGGTCGAACAGGACCTTCGTGACGAAGCGGGCGTAGAGCAGGTGCAGGATCGCGTGCTCGATGCCGCCGATGTACTGGTCGACCGGAGCCCAGCGGCGCGCGGCTGCCGGGTCGAACGCCTGGGTGTCGTCGTTCGCCGACAGGAACCGCAGGAAGTACCACGACGAGTCGACGAAGGTGTCCATCGTGTCGGTGTCGCGGAGCGCGGGCGTGCCGTCGACGGGGTTCGGGACGTTCACCCAGTCGGTCGCGCCACCGAGCGGGGACGTGCCCTTGGGCTTGAGGTCGAGCCCCTCGGTGTCGGGCAGCACGATCGGCAGCTGGTCCTCGGGCACCGGGTGCTCGGTGCCGTCGGCGCCGTGGATGATCGGGATCGGGGTGCCCCAGAAGCGCTGGCGCGAGATGAGCCAGTCGCGCAGGCGGTAGGTCTTGGCGGCACGGCCGGTGCCGCGCTCCTCGAGCAGCGCGATGGCAGCGGTGATGGCGTGCTGCTTCGACATGCCGTCGAGCGGCCCGGAGTTGATCATCCGGCCCTGACCGGTCAGCGCTTCGCCGGTGGCGACCGGGTCGAGGGTCGGCACGTCGAAGTCGTCGAGCGTCGCGCCCTCGGGGATGACCGGGATCGCTCCGGTGACGGCGGCGTTCGTGTCGACGACCACCTTGACGGGCAGGTCGAACGCCCGCGCGAAGTCGAGGTCGCGCTGGTCGTGCGCGGGCACGGCCATCACGGCGCCGTGGCCGTAGTCGGCGAGCACGTAGTCGGCGGCCCAGATGGGCAGGCGCTCCCCGGTGAGGGGGTGGATCGCCGACCGGCCGAGCGGCACGCCGGTCTTCGGGCGGTCGGCGTTCTGCCGGTCGATCTCGGACGTCTTCTGCGTTGCCGTCAGGTAGGCGTCGAAGTCGTCACGGACCGAGGCCGGCACCGACGGGTCGGCGACCAGCTCAGCCGCCAGGTCGGAGTCCGGCGCGACGACCAGGAACGTCGCCCCGTGGATCGTGTCCGGGCGGGTGGTGAAGACCGTGACGGGCTCGTCGCGGCCCTCGATCACGAAGTCGACGTCGGCACCGACCGAGCGGCCGATCCAGTTGCGCTGCTGCGCGATGACCTTCGCCGGCCACCGCCCCTCGAGCTGGTTCAGGTCGTCGAGCAGCCGGTCGGCGTACTCGGTGATCTTGAAGTACCACTGCGTGAGCTTCTTCTTCACGACGACGGCGCCGGAGCGGTCCGAGGTGCCGTCGGGCAGGACCTGCTCGTTCGCGAGCACGGTCTGGTCCACCGGGTCCCAGTTGACCCAGCTGTCCTTGCGGTACGCCAGGCCCTTCTCGTACATCTTCAGGAACAGCCACTGGTTCCACTTGTAGTACTCGGGGTCCGAGGTGTGGATCTCGGTGGTCCAGTCGAACGACGGCGCGTAGCGCTTGAAGGACGCCTTCTGCTGCTCGATGTTCGCGTAGGTCCAGTCCTTCGGGTCCACCCCGCGCTTGATCGCCGCGTTCTCGGCGGGCAGCCCGAAGGAGTCCCAACCGATCGGGTGCAGCACGTTGAAGCCCTGCTGACGCCAGTAGCGCGCGACGAAGTCCCCGAGCGCCCAGTTCTCGGCGTGCCCCATGTGCAGGTCGCCGGACGGGTACGGGAACATCTCGAGGATGTACTTGCGCGGACGGGTGTCGTCGAGGTCGGTGGTGAAGAGCCCGAGCTCTTCCCAGCGGGGCTGCCACTTCTCCTGGATACGACGGAAGTCGTAGGCGTTCGGGTCCTCGGCGTGCTGCTCGGTGGTCACGGTCGTCAACGATACAAGCCGGGAGGCCCGTCCCGCGTCCGCCTGTCGGCTCACCCGGCGAGCAGGCGCCCGTCCCGCATCCGCAGGGTGCGGTCGACCAGGTCCGGCGCCACCGGGACGTGCGACACGATGACGACCGTCCGACCCGCTGCGCGGGCCGTGGTGACGAGGTCACGCAGCACGCTGTCACCGAGGTCCGGGTCGACGTCGGCGGTCGGTTCGTCGAGCACCAGCACCGGGAACGCGTGCAGCAGTGCGCGGGCGAGCGCGAGCCGGTGCGCCTGGCCCCCGGACACGAGCACGCCGCGTTCCCCGACCGAGGCGTCCAGCCCGCCCCGTCGGACGACCCAGTCCCCCAGGCCGACCCGGTCGAGCACGGCGAGCAGTTCCTCGTCGGTCGCGGTCTCGCGGGCGAAGAGCAGGTTCTGCCGCACCGACTGGTCGAACACGAACGGGTCCTGTTCGATCAGGCCGACCCGGGCCCGCACCGCGTCGGGGTGCATCGCCTTCGCCTCGACGCCGTCGAGCGTGTAGGAGCCCTCGTGCTCCACGAACCGGACGAGCGCGTCGACCAGGGTCGACTTGCCGGCACCGCTCGGCCCCTGGAGCACGACGACCTCGCCGGGGGCGAGCGCGAACGAGACCCTGTCGACCGCCGGCTCGGCCGCTCCCGGCCAGCGGACGGTCAGGTCCTGCACGGCGAGCGTGACCGACCCCTCGACCACGAGCGACGCCGGGTCGGCGTCCTCGTCGGGCTCGGGGACGATGCCGACGGGCACCTCGGCGGGCACGACCTGCTCGACCCGTTCGGCCGCAGCACGCACCCGGCGGAGCGTCAGGACGGCGAGCGGGACGGTCCCGACGACCTCGAAGAGCGCCAGCGGCACGAAGACCGTCAATGCCCAGAGCGGACCGTCGAGCGCACCGGACGCCACGGCGGGGGCCCCGACGGCGAGTATCCCGATCACCGCAGCGCCACCGACCAGGCCGACGAGTGCACCGACGAGCGACTCGACCGTGCCACGGCGCCGGACGGCCCGGGTGACCCCCGCGTCGAGCCGGGCGATGTGCGCGAGCCGCTCGTCGAGGGTGCCGTAGGCGGCGAAGACGTCGAGCGTCCGGACGGTGTCGAGCACCAGGTCCGCGACGCGACCCCGGTCGGCGGCCGTCTCGCGGTCCGAGCGCTCGGCGATCGCCCGGGTGACGATCGTGCCGACCAGGGCCGCGACCGCCAGCGCGAGGACGAGCACGAGCGCCGCCGGCACCGACACGAGCGCCACGGCGACGACCGACAGCACCGCGACGACCCCGGCGGAGACGAGCGGCCCGACGACGCGGATCGGCAGGTCCTGCAGCCGGTCGGTGTCGGTCACCAGGCGCGTCATGAGGTCGCCGCGTCCGGTCCGGCCGAGTCCGGCGGGAGCGATCGACGCCAGCCGCCGGTACATCTCCGTCCGCACCACGGCCAGTTGCCGGAAGGACGCGTCGTGCCCGGCGAGCCGGTCGACGTACCGCAGCACCGCACGCCCCAGCGCGAACGCACGTACGCCGACCATCACGAGCGTCAGGTACAGGATCGGCGGGTGCTCGGCGGCACGGGTGATCAGGTAGCCGCTCGCGGCGAGGAGCGCGACGGCGCAGACCGCGCTGAGTGACCCGGCGGCGACCGCCTTCGCCCAACCCGACCCGTGCGGCATCGCGAGCCGCAGGACGGAGCCGCCACGGGCCTCCCGGCTCATGCGCGCACCCCCCTGCGGACCGTCACGGACCCGCCGGCGCGGACGTCCACGCGGACGTCGGCCGCGGCGACGGCCGCTGGTCGGTGGCTGGCGACCACGACGACGGCGCCGTCGGCCGCCAGGCCACGGGCGGCCGCGATGACCCGCGCCTCGGCCTCGGCGTCCAGCGCGGACGTCGGCTCGTCGAGCAGCACGAGGGGCGTGGCGGCGCGACGCGCGCGGTACAGCGCGCGGGCGACGGCGACACGCTGGGCCTGGCCGCCGGACAGTCCGCTGCCACCGGCGCCGACCGGGAGGCCCGGGTCGAGTCCCAGCCCCGCGTCGCCCAGGGCGGTGCGCACGTCGGCGTCGTCGGGGGTCGCGCTGAGCGCGACGTTCTCGGCGATCGTCCCGCGGACGAGACGCGGCCGCTGGTCGGCCCAGGTGGTGCGCTCGGCGACGGAGGCACCGGCCGGGCCGGGCACGGTGACGGTGCCGTCGTGCGGCAGGACGCCGCGGAGTGCGGCGATGATGCTCGACTTGCCGGAACCGCTCGGGCCGGCCAGCACGACGACGGTGCCGGGCTCGGCGTGCAGGTCGAACGGCCCGATCACGACATCGGGCCGGCGGACGATGAGCCCGCGGACGTCGAGCCCTCGGACGTCCACGGCGGTGGCGGGTGCTGCGGGGTCCGTGTCGGTCCCGCTGCCGCCGCTGCTGCCGGTCGCGGACGGTGATGCGGTCTCGTCGTCGGCCAGCACGTCGAGCACCGCGGCCGAGGCCTCGACGCCGTCCTGGGCGGCGTGGAAGTCGGCGCCGACCTGGCGGATGGGGGCGAAGGCCTCCGGTGCCAGCACGAGCACGAACATCGCTGCGCCGAGGCCGAGCGAGCCGTCCACCAGGCGGATGCCGATCGAGACGGCGACCAGTGCGACGGACAGGCTCGCGGCGAGCTCGAGCGCGAAGCCGCTCACGAACGACAGCCGGAGGACGCCGATCGTGCCGCGACGGTACTCGTCGGTGACTGCCCCGATGCGACCGACCTGGCGGCGCGCACGGCCGAAGACCTTGAGCGTGGCGAGCCCCTCGACCGCCTCGGTGAAGGCACCACCGAGCTTGGCGAGGGCGTCCGACTGCTTCCGCTGCAGCGACTGCGTGGACAGGCCGATCAGGATCATGAAGACCGGGATCACCGGCAGGGCGAACAGGATGATCAGCCCGCTGGTCAGGTCGCCCAGGCCGATCGCGACCAGGAGCATCGGCGTCGCGATCGCGGTGAGCGCGAGCTGCGGCAGGTACCGGCCGAAGTAGGCGTCGAGTGCGTCGAGCCCGGGGCCGAGCGTGGTGGCGAAGCCGGCGCTCGACCGGCCGTCGAGCCACGACGGACCGCGCTCGGCGGCGCGGGCGAGCACCGTCGTGCGCATCTCGCTCTTCACCTTCGCCGCTGCGCGTGCCGCCAGGTCGTCGGTCGCCCACGCGGCCACCGCACGCAGGACGAACGCCCCGCCGAGCAGCGCGAGCGCCTGCCCGAACGCCGCCGGCACCCTGCCGTCGCCGACGGCGTCGACGCCGAGGGTGACTGCCGCAGCGATCCCCCACGCGATCGCGATGGTCGCGAGCGTGCGGAGGACACCCGTGCCGGCGGCGGCGACGATGAAGCCGCGCGCCGTCCGGGACAACCGCAGGAGTCGGGGGTCGAGGGGCTTCATCGTCGTCCGCCTAGTGCGCGGCCGCGGTGACGTGGGCGCGGGAGACGCGCTTGCGGAACACCCAGTAGGTCCAGGCCTGGTACGCGAAGACCAGGGGCACGAAGATCAGCGCGACCCAGCTCATCACGGTCAGCGTGTACGACCCGGACGAGGCGTTGTACACGTTCAGGCTGTTCGCGACGTCGTTCGAGGCCGGCATCACGTCGGGGAAGATCGCCGTGAACATCGCGAGCACGATCGCAGCGATGGTGACCGCCATCAGCGTGAAGGCGCGCCCCTCCTTGCCCCAGGCGTTGCAGAGCACGGCGAGCACCAGGGCCAGGGCGGCGACCACGGAGAGCACCAGCGAGGCCGGGGTGGCCCGGACGAAGGCCATCGACACCAGGAACGCGGCGCCGACGACGATCGTGACGATGCCGGCCCGGGTCGCCAGGCGCTTGGCGCGGACGCGGATGTCGCCCTCGGTCTTCAGCGCGACGAAGACGACCCCGTGGGTGAAGAACACCAGCAGCGTCGCGGCACCGGTCAGCAGCGCGAACGGGTTGAGCAGGTCGAAGATCGTGCCGGTGTAGTTGTGCCCGGCGTCCATCGGGATGCCACGGACGACGTTGCCGAACGCGACGCCCCACAGGAACGACGGCACGGCACTGCCGACGATGATCATCAGGTCGAAGCGGCGCTTCCACTCGAGGTGCTTGTTCTGGTGCCGGTACTCGAACGACACCCCTCGCAGGATGAGTGCAGCGAGGATGAGCAGCAGCGCCAGGTAGAAGCCGGAGAACATCGTGGCGTACCACTCCGGGAACGCCGCGAACAGGCACGCCCCGGCGACGATGACCCAGGTCTCGTTGAGGTCCCAGACCGGGCCGATGGTGTTGATCAGGACCCGACGGTCGGTGTCGTCCTTGCCGAGGAACGGCAGGGACATGCCGACACCGAAGTCGAATCCGTCGAGGACGAAGTAGCCGACGAAGAAGACGCCGACGATCGCGAACCAGAGAACGGGGAGATCCATCAGGCAGCGTCCATTTCTAGTAGACCGTCACTTCGTGCTTGACCTCGCCGGTCTCCTCGTCGACCTCGTCCGGGTCGGCGGGCCCCTCTTGCGCGACCTTCTTGATGAGCTTGAACTCGACGACGGCCAGCGAGCCGTAGATCAGGGTGAAGACCAGCAGCGAGATGAGGACCTCGAGTCCGGTCACGTTCGGCGACACACCGTCCTTCGTCTGGAGCAGCCCGAACACGAGCCACGGCTGGCGGCCCATCTCGGTGAAGACCCAGCCGACGATCATCGCGGCCATCGGCAGCGGCACCGTCCAGGTGGCGATGCGCCACACCCAGCGCTGCGTCGGGAACCGGCCCTTGCGGGTCAGCCACAGCCCGACCAGCGAGACCATGACCGCGCCGACACCGAGGGCGATCATCCAGCGGAACGACCAGTAGGTGACCCAGATGATCGGCTTGTAGTCGCCGGGGCCGTACACCTGCGTGTACTGCGCCTGCAGGTCGTTGATGCCCTCGACCGTGCCGTTGAACGTGTGCGTCGACAGGAACGACAGCAGGTACGGCACCCGGATCGAGAACAGCTCGTGCACGCCGTCGGGCGTGCCGAGCGTGAAGATCGAGAACGAGGCGTCCTTGCCGGTCGCGGTGTTGTACAGCGCCTCCGCCGCCGCCATCTTCATCGGCTGCGTGTCGACCATCGTCAGGCCGAGCTGGTCGCCGGTCAGGACGGTCAGCGCGCCTGCCGCGAGCATGGTCCACATGCCGAACTTGAGCGCCGGCAGCATCGTCTCGAGGTTCTGGTTGCGGGCCAGGTGGTAGGCCGCGACCGAGATGATGACCGCCGCGGCGACCATGAAGCAGGCGAAGAGCGTGTGCGGGAACGCGGCCAGGGCGACCTTGTTGCCGAGCACCGCCCAGATGTCGGTGAGCTCCGCACGGCCCTTGGCCTCGTTCATCGCGAAGCCGACCGGGTGCTGCATGAACGCGTTCGCGGCGATGATGAAGTACGCCGACATGATCGTGCCGGCGCTCACGCACCAGATGCTCGCCAGGTGCAGGCCCTTGGGCAGGCGGTCCCAGCCGAAGATCCAGATGCCGATGAAGGCCGCTTCGAAGAAGAACGCCAGGATGCCCTCGAGCGCGAGCGGTGCGCCGAAGACGTCACCGACGAAGCGCGAGTAGTTCGACCAGTTCATGCCGAACTGGAACTCCTGCACGATGCCCGTCACGACACCCATCGCGAAGTTGATCAGGAAGATCCGCCCGAAGAACCGCGTCAGCTGCAGGTAGTGCGCGCGGCCGGTCCGGTACCAGGCGGTCTGGAACACGGCCACCACGGCTGCCATGCCGATCGTCAGCGGGACGAAAAGGAAGTGGTAGATGGTCGTCAGACCGAACTGCCACCGCGACAGGAGGAGCGGATCGAGGAGGTCGTTCATGCGGCGATTCCGAGACGGGTGGCCGCGCGCTGTTCGTGCACGTCAGTTGCTTCCTGTGGAACGGATACATCAGGTGTCACAGCCCTTGGGACACCCCAACGCTATCGCGCTGCATCACACTTCGACAAGTTGTAGAACGACTCCGTGCACAAACGTGCACGGCCCCTGCACGGCACAACCGTGCGGCACGGATGTTCGCGCTGCCTGCTCCACGAACGACGACAGGCGCCGGGTGGACACCCGACGCCTGTCGCTTTGTTCGGAGGGCTGTGGTTACAGCAGACCCTCGGCCTTGAGCCAGTCCTCGGCGATGGTGGACGCCTTCTCCTTGTCGGCCGTGCTCTTGGTGTTGAGCTCGATCAGGGCCTCGGTCGTGAGCTTCTCGTTGACCGAGTCGATCGCGTCCGCAGCCTTCTCGTTGACCTTCTTCGAGACGACCGGCACGACGTTCTGCGGCAGGATCAGGTTCTCCGGGTCCTTCAGCGTGACGAAGCCGTTCGCCTTGATGCTCGGGTCGGCCGTGTAGATGTCGGCCAGCTGGACGGTGTCGTCCTTGAGCGCCTTGACGGTCAGGGCCCCGCCGCCGTCCTCGATCGCCTTGAAGTCGACGTCGACGCCGTAGACCGACTTGAGCCCCTTCGGGCCGTACGGCCGCGTCTGGTTCTCGGAGTTGGCACCCACGGTGAGCTTCTCGTCGACGTTCTTCAGGTCGGCCAGGCTCGTGACGTCGTTGTCCTCGGAGAACTTCTTCGTGACGGTGTAGCTGTCCT
>Ga0265797_10009527_pt1 | contig 12615 bp, 15 predicted proteins | sample P2T30metagenome_FD_192433 | JGI IMG/M metagenome (GOLD analysis project Ga0265797, IMG submission 192433) | Plant litter microbial communities from East Loma Ridge, Irvine, California - P2 T30 | ecosystem: Environmental > Terrestrial > Plant litter > Unclassified | place: USA: California... | reverse complement strand
GGTAAGAATATAGCTAGCTGCGACAGTGCTACCTCTGTTTGCCTGCGACTTATGATGGCGTACGATTGATAGTTGGTGGTGTCCATATTGACTAGTGGCAAGGTCCGGAATTCGTTGAACACGTTCTCCAACACGCCGAACGTGAGCACACGGCGAGCGGCGCTACAAGTTTCTGGGTTATGATACACATCATAGAAGATCTCTTTGAGATTGGCCATTCTCAAGAACGGAAACACCACTGCGAAGGCCATAGTTGGATATTCTGGTCATGTCAGATCGGCTTGAATCGTACAAAGTCTGTAGACATACCACTAGCTTTCTCCAAAGCATAGCACGCAATTTCCCAAGGCGGTCGTTCCAGCTTCGACGGGTCAATGTCGACAAGTGACTGGTTGATCAAGAGGTTGGAAGTTGCAGGGTTTTGGCCGTGCTGAGAGACCATTTCCGAAAGAGCAGTAAGTGCCAACTTTACTTCTTCATTCTGTCCAATAGAGGGTGTACTCCCGATCGCTCGTGCCAGCATCTCGCGAGCATAGTCTGACTGGCTATTGATAGAACTCTCGCCCTCGAATGGTGCGGGTGTGGGGGCTTCGACGAGGACACTTCCAGGACTCCTTGAAGGGCCAACTCGGCTCGACCGCGATTGGCTGCTGGATTCATGCGAGTCTTTCTGGAGGTCCAGACTGCCGAGTTTCGTTGCGAGACTGGCAAGAACATTCTCAATACCAGCTAAGCGGTCTTCAATTCTATCAATCTTCTTCTCGCTAAATCGAGTCAGCTCGAACAAGATTACTCAACGCCAGATCAGCACGATTCGATGGATTGGCCGCGGGGCAAAGAACGGTCGACGGGTAAGGCTGACGCCACAAGCAGCGAGGTCCACTTTGGAAGCGGTTCAGACGTACTATTCTTCAGATATGTGAACCCTTTGTCGCTGCGCTTTCTGTTGAGGGGGAGCTGTTTTGCAAGCTGCACGAATCAGCGGCAACTTCAGGTTCAAGCCAAGCAGAGCATACTCAATTTGCTTGCCTTGCAGTTAGAACATGGCACGCCTCTGTCGCAACGTATCTTGCGTGTTCGGCAGGCATCGCACTAGATGTGGGTCGTCAACCTGGGCGCTGCTCTGGGTGGCTGGCTCATGCGACTTACCGCACGCTTGGACATGGGTCCATCGAGCGACGCATCCATATCGTCGTCTTCCATTTTGCCGGTTACGCAGTTCGAGCCGCGGTATTCTACGCGTGGTGTGCAAGAGTGGCGGATATTGTGGACTTTATCGGAGCGCGGGCATCTCGGAACCCGGAGCTGTGGAAACTATCAACGATGTCATCACTAATAGCAGAAATCTCGCACCGACAGGCAGCAGTCCAATATCTCACCAACTAAACCTTCCAGAGTGTCGAAGATACAGGGTTTTGAAGTCTAGATGCAGCATTCGGCCTCACCAGGCATCACTACGAAGAACGCGCGATCTCGTGACTGTGCCAAGGCCCGGGACTTGCCGATTGGCTCGCATTGCTCGTATTCCGCGCCATTTGGGAAATCTTCAGCCGCTTGCGACGCGCCCTCTGAGTGCCCTTTTCACCGCGGATCCGGACTTTGCAAAGTCCGGCAAACATGAGCTATGTGCGCAACTTCAACGAGATGGCTTCAGATATCAATGTGGCGCATTGCAGTCCAATCGTCCACGGACTGCAACACTCACCCCAAACATGTCGACGAGTAAAGAAATGGTCGACACGCCCGAGCAGCGCGCCAGCGATGACGTCAAGACAAGCAAGGCGCCGACAGTCAAAAGCGATGTCACGTCTGAAGAGCCAAAGGGAGGCATGGGTGGCTATGTCGTAAGTGTATTGAACAAATTAGAGGGAACACGATGCTCACGACATACCAGCGCATCTTCAAGTATGCAGATCGTACAAGCTGGATCCTCAACACCATCGCATTCCTTGCAGCCATCGCCGCTGGAACACTACTTCCGTTAATGTAAGAGACATGCACACACCACGATCTTTTGTCCCCTCCATCGATGTTCGAAACGTGGTGGCCTGTATGATTGCGCATTGCTATTGTTTCGTTCATGTGGAATGATAAACATCAATGGAAAGTTGTCCGGGCCTCGCACTACGTGTCAAGGACGGTCAAAGATTCTCGCAAGACCTATCGTCGATCAATCAATAATCACACACTAACGGAATCTTCCATCACACAGGGATCTGGTCTTTGGCAAGTTCATCTCGACGTTCACTGGGTTCGCGACTGGCTCGATCACGCCAGCGCAATATCGCGCTGAAGTGAACAAATACACTTTGTACTTCATCTACCTCTTTATTGCGAAGTTTGGTCTCGTCTACATTCACTCGGTAGGTGACGAACAAGTTACATCCCTGATAGCATGCTCACGTTCGCAGGCATTTGTTTCCATCGCAGCCATCCGCACCACCAAGGCCTTACGATTGGACTTCATTAAGAGCATTCTCCGGCAGAATATTGCATACTTCGACTCAGATGAAGCCGCTTCGGTCACGACACAGGCTACGACGAATGGAAACAACGTCAACAACGGCATATCCGAGAAGCTTACGTTGACCGTCCAGGGTTTATCGACCTTCGTCTCAGCATTCATCATTGCCTTCATCGTCCAATGGAAGCTTACCCTGATCACAATAAGCATCGTCCCAACGATCATGATAGTTGTCGGTGTCTCCATCGGCATTGATACCAAGAACGAGAACCAATTGCTACCGATATACTCCAAAGCCGGACAACTTGCGGAAGAGATTTTCTCGACTGTACGGACGGTTCATGCATTCTGGCTTCATCCATTGCTGTCCAGCAAGTATGACAAGCTTCTTGGCGATGCCCAGGAGGTTGGTATGAAGAAGTCCCCGAATTATGCCGTCATGTTCTCAGTCGAGTTCTTCTGTATCTACGCGGGCTATGGCCTGGCCTTTTGGCAAGGCATACGGATGTGGGCCAGGGGTGAAGTCCAAGAGAGTGGTATGTAAAGCACCGACCTGGGTCGAATTAACCCTCAGATCTACCCGATTGATACTATTATGTACTAATCCACTGACAGGCGACGTGTTTACCGTCATTCTCGCTGTCATTGTCGCAGCAACCGCTATGACGACGATAGCACCTCAGATTATCTCTCTGACGAAGGCCTCTTCTTCTGCCGACGAGTTGTTCAAGACCATCGATCGGAAGTCCGAGATTGATCCCTTGAGTGATGATGGCAAGGTGCCTAGCGTGTGCGAAGGTGTTGTCGAGATTCGAGACGTCAGCTTTGCCTATCCCGCTCGGCCCGACATCACAGTCTTGAAGAGCTTGACACTATCTGCGCCTGCTGGAAAGACCACAGCCCTCGTAGGAGCATCAGGCAGCGGCAAATCGACAATCATCGGCTTGATAGAGCGTTGGTATGATCAGGCCAGCGGTGCCATATACCTCGATGGTACTGATATACGAGAGCTCAACCTCACTTGGCTACGTACGAATATCCGATTGGTACAGCAAGAACCAGTGCTGTTCTCCGGTACTGTCTACGAAAACGTCGCATTCGGCTTGTTCGGCACCGACAAGGCCAACTTGCCCGAGAGCGAGCAGCGAGCGCTCGTAGAGAAGGCCTGCAAGAACGCTTATGCCGAAGAGTTCATTGAGCGGCTGCCAAAGGTGGGCCATGTTGCTCCTCAGATACTCGTCATATGGATTTTTAACGTTGAATAGGGTTATGACACACAGTTGGGTGAGCGTGCTATGAACCTCTCGGGTGGTCAGAAGCAACGACTAGCCATTGCGCGCAGTATCGTCTCGGAGCCAACTGTTCTTCTCTTGGATGAAGCCACCAGCGCTTTGGACCCAAAGGCAGAGAAGATCGTCCAACAAGCACTTGAGCGTGTCTCTCAAGGTCGCACAACCATCGTCATCGCCCACAAGCTTTCCACCATTCGGAACGCCGACAACATCGCAGTCATGGCTGCTGGAATTGTCGTTGAACAAGGTTCACACGACGAGCTTTTAGCTGCTGGCGGTGCCTACGCTCGTCTCGTCAGAGCCCAGGACCTCGGCCAAGCAGAGGGTGAAGACCAGGAAGACCAGGATTTTGCCGCAGAGAAGATTGATCTGGTACGGACGCAGACCCAAGCATCCGCTATCGGCCAAGAAGCGAAAGTTTCCGACAAAGAGGGCATCAATTACAACCTGGTGAAGTGTGCGTGGATAGTTCTCAGGGAACAGGGCTCTCTTTGGAAGTGTTTTCTCATCCTGGGAGTTGCAACACTAGCTGGAGGTAAGTTGTCGACCCATTTCTTGTTCGACTGTTACTGACCTACTACAGGAGCGACATACCCGGCTCAAGCTATCCTATTCTCTCGCGTCGTCGAAGCCTTTCAACTGTCCTCCAGGAGGGCGGTAGAACAGGGCGACTTTTACTCCTTGATGTTCTTTGTTGTCGCAATCGGCAATCTTGTTGTCTATGGCGCTGTTGGCTGGGCCAGCAACGTTGTCGCACAGGTTGTCGCCAGGGTATACAGACGCGAGATCTTTGACCTCATCCTCAAGCAAGACATGGCATTCTTCGACGATCAAGACAATGCGAGCGGCGCGCTCGCCTCCAAACTCGGAGCCTATCCTGACGCACTGCGCGATCTTATGGGCTTCAACCTGATGCTCATTTTCATCAACATCGTCAACATCGTTTCTTCCTCGATTCTTGCCATCGTGGTTGGCTGGAAGCTCGGTCTTGTAGTTGTCTTTGGAGGTCAGTATCAGTTCTCAGTTCTTTCCAGTAATCGAAACTGACTTGGCGCAGCTATGCCTCCAATCGTGTTTTCTGGGTACCTCAGGATTCGACTTGAATTCAAGCTAGAAGATCTCACGGGCAAACGTTTCGCCAGCAGCGCTGCTCTCGCATCCGAAGCAGTCTCCGCCATTCGCACAGTCTCCAGTCTCGCGCTCGAAAGACACATCCTCGCCCGGTACGAAGATCGACTACGAGGTGTCGCAAGAGACGGTATCAAAGCTTTGGTGTGGACCATGTTCTGGTACGCACTGACGCAGTCCATCTCATTCTTGGCAATGGCCCTGGGCTTCTGGTACGGCGGCCGGCTGATCAGCACGGGAGAATACACGACTACCCAATTCTTCACGGTCTTCATCGGTGTCATTTTCTCTGGAGAAGCAGCTGCAGCCTTCTTCTCTTACACTACAAGTCTCACAAAGTCGGCCACTGCGGCTAACTACGTTTTTCGGTTGCGGGCAATGAAGCCTGCAGTGCAGGAAGACGCATCAAAGCCGCCATTTGACGACGAGAAGGACAAGAGTCCAGCGCATATCGAAGTGCAGGACCTTGCTTTCGCGTACAAGTCTCGGCCCCACGCCAAGGTCCTGGAAGGCATCGATATTGATGTGCGGCCCGGTCGGTTCATTGCTCTCGTCGGCGCTTCAGGCTGCGGGAAGTCAACAATGGTTTCGCTCTTGGAGAGGTTCTATGATCCCGTTACGGGGCGTATCAGCTGTGATGGCGCTCCGTTGATGGACCTCTGTCCACGCAAGTACCGTCGAGGTGTGTCTTTGGTCCAGCAAGAGCCAGTCTTGTATCAAGGCTCGGTCCGGGACAACATCGCCATGGGTGTTGAAGTCGACGTGACTGACGCTCAGGTCGAAGCCGCAGCCAAGCAGTCGAACATATCCGACTTCGTTGCATCTCTGCCAAACGGCTTCGCGACGATGTGCGGTAGTAGAGGCACGCAACTATCGGGTGGGCAGCGCCAGCGTATCGCCATCGCCAGAGCACTCATACGCGAGCCACGCCTACTGCTTCTTGACGAAGCTACTTCCGCATTAGATACTGAATCCGAGAGGGTAGTTCAGGCGGCGCTCGAGGAAGCGCAGAGTGGACGTACAACTGTCGCGGTGGCGCATCGTCTCAGTACTATCAAAGATGCGGACATGATCATGGTGTTCGCGAGGGGAAAGATTGTGGAAAGTGGCACACATCAAGAACTGCTTGACAAGAAGGGTGTGTACTATGAGATGTGCTTGGGCCAAAGTATGGATCGGGCGGTTCCGACATGACGTTCGAAGCACGGCTCATCATTTCCTCTTCATCTGCACTATGATCGTAAATAGAACCTTTGATAGACCTTGCGATACGTAATATACCCATCTTCAATATTCGACTTGAGGCTGCTGATGTCAATCTGGAAAACGTGCATCGTACGGTCGCCCGAGCATGAAATCTGGTTTGCCGACAGTTCGCGCCATCAAGCTATGACGTACTCCGTGAGTGACTTCAGATCCCACCTGGTGCCACAAGGCAAGTGAGCACGCGACAGTAGATGATGCGCGAAATGGCCTGAGGAGACGAACGCGTTGATGCAGAAGTTCAGCGGAGAAGCGGTGGCCCGCGGCCGGATCATGCTAATGCCTCGCTTATCAACCAGGGTCTTGCCACTCTCGGGGGCATCGTTCCTTCTTCCTCACCTCCCGAGGCCAGCCGTTGTACGTGCCTCACCATCCCCGAGGATTGCGATACCGACCGCTGAAGTACCTGACGCGAGTTTTCTTTGCTGTTCTTCTTTGGCGTGTTTAGTCTTATCCCACCGTTGGGTGAACGTCCGATGTACGCGTCTTTAGACAGCTCTGACGCGCGCTGGGCCCACGAAGCGCGTCATGGCTTTACTCTCGAGAACCACCGCCTTAACCCGCAAATTGCACGAAAAGACCGGTGTGTGGCTCTAACGACCCATATGCCGCCGCCGCGTGTGTGGAGGTGCTGAAGCACAACGCGATCCATCATCGTCAGGTCAAACCGCCAAGACGTCTCACGTATTCCCCGGGACCAATCGCAACCCGCGCAACCAAAGCTTCCTGGCCAGAGCATGTCTTAGCATCGCTCGTGTCAACAGTTTCATACTCTTTTCCTGACGATCGCACACTGTATACTGTGGCAGTAGGTGAGCCTTAGTTTCAAGGACAACAACGTTGGCCCAATAACAGAACAGCCGTTTCAATGGCATACTCCGCACCGCGCTGGGGATCAAGGTAGCTCCGAGCTGACCCACTGATTCGCGCTTTGGAGACGTTATGCGACTGAAGGTAATGACCCTGACGGCAAGCCCCCAAGCCGTCATCCCACATTGATAGCATTGGCGTCTCCATCTCCATTGCTTCACTTTCCTTTCCACTTCTTGACTGATGCGGATCATCGTTCCTTAGGAAGTCAAGTACTATTTTCATTTCTCCGTCGACCGGATACATTCATTTTCGGTTCTTAGTCCTGGGGACATTGTTTACTTTACTATAGTTTGTTGATATTACTTGCGCGAGCGCAATTCAGCGTACATTTACTTAATACCTTTCATCATATCTACCATGGCTCGCTATCAGCTTCGACGACCATCGCCGGTCAAGATCTTCCCAAGACGCGTTCGTCGCGACGATCCTATCGCGAGTACGATGCCTGTCGCTGCGGGCGAGGAGGAGGAAGGTCCAGAGAGTCCAGACTCACCATTCAGCAGCCCATCCACAGTCGGCGGTGACATATCGGAGAGCGAGGACTCGGAATCCGAAGACGAGGAGGAGCCACCTTCGCCAGTACAGAGCGGTGCTACAGCGACATCCACGGGAAGGCCCGTCCAAACCCTCGGACCCGATCCAACTGCCGCTCCGTCAATGCCAACATCATCAGGAGAGAGTGATGCTGCGACCACGTCTGTACCTTCATTCACCTTCGGCGGCCCTTCTGGTGGTAACAACGCAGCACAACCTCAGATCACTGGCGAAACCACCTTGTCTACCGCCGTTCGCCCTACCATAACGTCAACAATCGTCAAGGAAGTCATGCCAACAGGGAACCCGGAGCGATCTTCGATGCCTCCGATATCTCTTACTTCGCCGCCCCAAAACACAGCTGAGCCAGAACTTGACGGAAACGCCGGTCCCCAGAGGCTGCCACAACGAGAACAAGAGCCTATCATGACTAAAGAGGCCATGACTGCAGCAATTGTCCTTGGTGTACTTGGTCAGTCATCGTCATTGTCGCTGCTATAGATCGTTGCTAATTGTTGAATAGGTGCATTAGCGCTGTTAGTTGCCGGCTTCGTCTTCATCAAGCGCCGGAAGCGGAGGCACAGTTACATTGACAAGGGTCCGCCGTTTGAGACGTTCAATCCATACGCGAACGATCACGTCCCACCCCCGGAGACTGCACATGTAGGCGACGCGTCTTCGATCTTCGCGCGCCTCAATGGCGGAAATGCCGGCGGAGCAACCGCTCATCTTACCCGCTCTACCGATCGCAGCAACACTCTCTTTGGCCCAGGTCCATACTCCCGCCCAGAGACCGTGTCCACAGAACGCTCTACCCGTGTACCACCAACGCCGAATCCTTTCGCAGATCCACCTCTCAACAAAGCGTACGATGTATTGAACAACAGGCCCAGAAGCACAACGCTCACGGATCGGGGAAGCTGGCAGCAGAATCCCTTCAAGAATCCCGAGAGCGAGCGATTCGATCCCTTCGGAGAACTGAAGGAGAAGGCTAGGAGGGAGAGGTTGCGGTATGTGGAAGACGCGAGACGAGAAGCCGAGTTGAGGAAGCAGATGGAGCAGAAAGAAGCTATGGGACTTAGACCGGATGGTATACCGTGGAGCGGTGAGGCTGGGTATAGGTGATCGCTGGGACGAGTGGATTTGCACTTGATCGACTTTGAGTTTTAACTTTAGCGAAAGCGAATCGTTTCCGCGACAACAATGGCACCTGTCAGATACCTCCCGTGTATACCTGGACGCCTTTGTACCATAGTCTGTCTTCGATCTAATAGCTTCCGATCGGTAATAATATCAAACAACATATCTTACTTCCAAGTCGCCTATGCGAAGGGTGACGGACAGATCCAATAGGAAGAGACCCATGTATGTTTGTCATTAAAACTAACCTTGAGCAAAGGAGACATCGCGTAAGGGCTACAGGGACGAAATCATTCAAGCTAAAACAGCAGATAAACATGATCTACGCACCTCATACCTCATGCAAGAAAACACAACTCATAAGATGTGCAGAATACACTAGGATGAAGTGAGTAAAACTAGTAGGGCTCGTGGTCATCTAGGCTCCATGGTGTTCGGTGTCCTTCTAGGCTGATGTGTATGAGTCTCAAGCCATCAATCCATCGCCACTACCATCCACCTACTTCCCACCCACCGCGTCAGCCGGACCATCAAACTTCGGATCCCTCGCATTCAGCTCATCATCATACTCAATCTCGACCTCCCGCTCAATGCCATCTTCATCGACCATCAACGCGCAATTCCTCTTGATCAAATTCCACTCCTTCTCATCATACGTCGTAGGCTCCGACGCGATAATCGTATGCTTGCCCATCGCACCAGCCTCACCAATCTCCGCTCGCGCATCCGCACTCCCGCCATCCTTACTATCCGGGTCACCAGGGAACTTTGTATTGAGCGTGCGACCCGCAAACTCAGACCAATAGAGACTGGGCGGCTGCTGCGAGACGTGGTTGCGGAAGCGGATGGCGAGCATTTTCGTTCCGTCTGTGGTGCAGAAGTTGAGGGAATTGGGGGTGTTGGCTTCACCCAGTGTGCGTTTTTGCAAAGTGAGGATTTGAACGACGGTCTTCTGCATGGCTTCGAGCATCTTCTTGAGGGGGTAGGGTTTCTCCCAGGCTTCTTTGGTGCTGCTGTTGGTTAGGTTGGTCATGTAGAGGGCGGCGGCGTGTTCGGAGTCTGTGCTGCCGAGGACGTTGCAGTAGGCGTCGAAGGAGAGAAGCGAGGTCATCTCGCGGCGGATGGACGAGAAGTTTGAGATGACGCCGTTGTGCATGAAGACGTGGCGGCCGAAGACGAAGGGGTGGCTGTTTACTTGTGTCACCACGGAGCCGCTGGTGGCGCGGATGTGGGCGAAGACGCATTGCGATTCTGTGTTGTGGCACAGGGATTTGAAGTTGAAGTCGTTGATGGGTGGGGATTGGGACTTGTAGAGTGCGGGCCGGGGGCCTGTGACGTGCTTAACGTAGGATGAGGTCGCTGTGGTGTACCCTAGGCGTATGTGAGCAGTTGCCAACTGACTGGTTGCATCATACATTTCGCATTCGTAAGTCTCGAAGTTCCTGGAGATCGCCCATACGACGGTGCAGCCCAGTCAAGGGAAAGACTGGACAGGTGCTCTGAGGTCTACATTGCCCTACGAGGCGATGTTTGTATACTACACAAGGCAATGTAGCCTTTTTAGGCTATCTTTTTACCAATGGAAATTTGTGCTTTACGGACATATATGTCCGGTTCTCCCCTTGAATGGAGAGGGTGTGACCGGTGTGAACATCGTTACCGTGCCGCCATACAACAGGGAGCGTGTATGATGATATAAGAAAGGAATGTAGTACGTACAAGCAATGCCAAGCCCGTCCATGTTCAGCAATGAGTTGCGCATACGCATCAGCTCATCTGGGGAGTCATCCAGATCCTTTTCCTCGTCATGTGGCAGTAGTTTCGGGAGATAGTGCTCAGAGCATTGTTTGCTGATGCTGTTGTCTGGCGTGATGAGGACGTCTGAGAGAAGGCATGGCTCCGTTGGGGAAATATATGCGAACCACCGACACATGATATTTAGTGCTCTCTGGCGCGTTCAATGTTGGTGTTTGTGAATATCAGGAATTCGCAAGGTCGATGTAGGCTTTATAGGTACGCAAGACTAGTGTGAACGTCTACCCAAAGGGTCCGTTCTGAGATTGCTGCAAGATGGGTCGCACAACAGTCTTTGAGGCGCAATATAGGTGACGTGGAGCTTCGTTGTAGGCGCGATTTGTAACAAGAACGCTCGGAGGCTTGTGAGGGCACGTATCACAGCTGTGCGACGCGGGTTGGAGAGAGATCTTGGAGTAAGGAGATGCTCGGTGATAACAAGTACTAGTTGAGGCTGCAGGAATGAGGAGAGAAGCGCGCGTGATGCCAGATGCGTGCAGAGATTAGGCTCAAGATGCTGTTCAGGCTGCAAGAGGGACCTCGTGGCTGAGCTCGTGAGGCTGAGGTTCGTTGAGCGCAGGCGCAGCCAACGTATCATGGAGGGGCAGGAGGCAGGCGGCAGGAGCGGGGCAGACCACTGCTAAGCCCCAGCTCAAGCTGCAAACAACTGTATCACGAAGCAGCTCTTGGATCATCAATCTGCCCATTTTCGCTCTGAGCACCCGAGAAAGAAGTCCAAAGATGAGCGAGATTGGGTATTGGTAATACGATCGCGTTGCTTGCGAAAAACATCCACACTGCGACAAAACGAGCCTGTGATGTTAGTATGCTAGACTCAGGGAAATGATCGCTCTCGCGAGAACTTCAACAGGATCGCGTAGGCGGTAGTCTTGTGTATTGCCTAATGCTTCGCGTACTGATAGGCATTCACAATGCCTGGTTGAAGAGCCCTCTAGCTATAGCAGATAACTCACCAGAGGTCAAAAGCTCACTGCCGCGGGAATCTCAAGGCCGTAGCCGGAATGAAGAAAGTTCCTGCACTTGATGTGAGAAATGGGTGACCAGGCATGGCCGCTTACTTCGATAGACAATGTCCAAGGATGTTCGATTGATGACTGGGATCATGTAAGAGCCGCACATCCTTCGGTTCCTGCGTTCCATCTCAGGGTCCGTCCAGAAGCATCGCGGAACGGCGGGAGTGAGAGTGGGTCTGGGTCGAAGATGGAGACCCTTTGTCTCCACCAGCCGCAAGCTGATAAGAAATGACTACGACGAAGGGGTTTTGTTCCGAAGCGTGACTCGCTCCAAATGGTGTAGGCGCAGAGAAGTGAAGAGCACGACGGTCGAGAAATGTGCGTTGTAATGCCGCGGAAAAGCTGTGATCGTCAGGATGGTGTTGTGGCACACCACTTAAAAGCGGCGATGGTGATCTAGATGTGTGCATCGTAAGGCTTAGCGAAGAAGGAAAATGTACATGCAGCGGCACACAGCCTCGACGTATCGGCCACAGCGAGCCTGCGATCTGGAAGTGCATCGTCGATGGAGAAATTTCGATAACAGTAAGCAGATCGGGTCGATAAGTTGTATGCTCTATAGGCCAAGACACGCCGCTGGACATCTCCAGCGCAAGGTGGTACTGCCAAGGTGATAGATGTAGTCTTCCAGGGTCGTCGGCTGTTCGCGCATCAATAGAGAGACATACGAAGTAGTTTGTCCTGCTGAGTCCATGCCTGTGAAGATGTGTTGTGCGCTGTCGCTTCCTTCTTAGAGGTTTGGCAGGAGAGAGGCAGGAGCGACGAACCGACGACGAGCCGGCGCCGGAGTCGGAGAGAAGATTACCAAGTTGCTGTCGTGACTTCCATTCTTCTCTTCACCTCTTGCACATTGAAACCACCACAATATCATTATTTCGCATCTTAAACGACTTGGGCTCCAATACAGACACGACGCGATTGCCGCTCAGCCGACAATGGGGCAATGCCGAGAAGCCATTGCTTTTAGGCAGACAGCGACCGCGCGCTGATGCGAGAGGCTGAGCGCTATCACCTTCGAGGCTTGAGCAGTGAGAGTGTTCCACAGAATATCTCCTGGGATTCGCTACTGCTGCGGATCTTCGAAGCTGTGCAT
>Ga0265797_10009526_pt1 | contig 12617 bp, 12 predicted proteins | sample P2T30metagenome_FD_192433 | JGI IMG/M metagenome (GOLD analysis project Ga0265797, IMG submission 192433) | Plant litter microbial communities from East Loma Ridge, Irvine, California - P2 T30 | ecosystem: Environmental > Terrestrial > Plant litter > Unclassified | place: USA: California... | reverse complement strand
TTGGGAAGCGCGCCTTCACTGCGTGTGAGAAGGCATACTGGGCCCGAACGCGAGGTACCAAGCTACCTAAGGGCTGCTAGGTGTGTCTCTTGGTGGTTGTTGAGGCTATCGGAGGCGAAGATGGTTGATGAGTGCATGTTTGAAAGGCATTCTGGTTCACATACAGTGTCTTCTATTCCTTTCAGATAGAGAAGCAGAGGATTGCGAAGTATACAAACTGCAATTTCATGATACGAAAACTGATCAAATTTGAACGTGAATTCCTACACGGCCCCGCAGGAAGATCTCGCTCAGTAACGGGCACAAAGACTTCCAGATACTCACATCATGTCATAGCAACTCATCAGTAATGTTACAAGCAATTGCACGAGTTTTCTCCGAGTCCATCCTTGTTGCACACACAACGTCATTACCATTCGAAACACTTTGAAACAGTTTACAATGGCCCTGCACTCGAACTACAATTATGTTTCCCCACAATTCCTTTATGCACAACGACCATGATACTAGAACTATGGGCCTGTGCTTACACAAGTGCTCCAAACACAATGCGACCTCCCCTTCCCTTCGATGTATATAAGACCTCCCCTTCCCCATCAACTAATCGCCATCAACACCCACATCTCTCGCAGTCCGCCTCACTCTTCAACAACAACAAGCGCGACAGTCCAGCAATCGCTACACTCTGCACTTCAACAACACCACACACCATCAGCGCTATGTCTGCCACCACACCCACCAACCAGGCCCCAGCGGCCACCACCCCAACGTCTCCCACGGACGACGGCTTCACCCTTGTCAAGGCCGCGCCTAAGAAGCCGGCCGCCAAGGTCGCCAACACCGGCGCTCCCGTCAAAGACACCTCCGACGACGTTCGCGAATGGTCCTCTACCCATCGTCGCGCACTCTTCGTCGGCGCCAAGCTCCCAATCTATATCGGCGACAGCATCCTCGAGAAGTTCGTCACCAAGGTCGTCAACGGCAAGGAGGAAACCTCACTCGTTGCCCTAACCATCACAGAGACCATGCTCAAGACCACTACGACGTACGCCGACCAGTTCATCAAGGGTAACAAGGTCGTTCTACCCGCTGGAACAAACAAGGTCGGCGTCATCCACCTGGTCGACTACTTCCACTATGTCGCCGGCACTAAGGCCACGACTGCTTCTCGCATGTCCACCGACCTGGAAATGGGCCCCGCTCTCGCCGTCCTTTCAGCAGTTAATACTCTCGGCTCCGAGCTCTACGTTGACAACGTCTTTAAGGCGTGCGAAGCCATTTATTGCGCCGGCATCCCCAGCTATGCTGACTGCCGCGCCGTCGCAGTCTTCGACGACGAGTTCCCGCGCTTCTTCAAGATCGTCGTCGACTGTCTTGCCACACTCGTCCGCGATGGCACCGTCCCGTTCCCTGAGGCCTTCAATGAGTCTTCCTGCGCACCACGCCGGGCCTCAAGGCTGCCATCGACGCTGTCAACGTCAAGCACGCCCAGAACCTCAAGTTCAAGGCGAACGCACCCAAGCGCGCTGCTTCTCAGGCTAAGCGCGCTGAGACCCAGGCCGAGCGTACTGCTCGCAACAAGGCTAGGCAGGCTCGCTCAGCTAAGCAGGAGGCTACTCGCCGTGGCTTGGAGACTTCTGTTCGCGCCAAGTCTGCTGGTCCTGTCGACAAGCGCACCAAGTTCACCCCAGAAGAGCGCGCTCACTGGGTCAGCTCTCGCGGCGCTCAGCCTCCCAAGGGCTGCTAAGCGTTTCAACCGCATGCGCCTTTCGGTCGTGGTCGGCCAGTCCACAGGCCTTCAGTCTGTGAACATCTCAAACCGTGACATGGTCATGAAAATAATCACTTGATATATATCTGGTGAGATTGATTATACTGGCGAATAGGAGGCATAACTTGATTTTGCGCGGGATGGGCGTTTCGCTCTAGTTTTCGCTCCGCTTATAGACTTTGGGTTTGCGCAAGACGGGAGATTTGCTTTGATTTTTGCTCGGGTTGTAGGACTTTGATTCTGCGATAGACGTAAAAAACGTACTTTGCTTGTAAAACATATATACTTTTGATGATATAATGATGTGATTGATAATCTTGATCGTGTTGACTGGTGAAGCGAGTAGTTTATAGCGGAAGATGAACAATGCAACCAAGAAAGCAAACATAGTTTGAGCATCACCTTTATTGTGTCTTGCCATGCTTGATAGCAAGCGTGCACGCGTGTTTGATGATCAAAGGGAATGCTCTACGTCAAGCTGCTCTGTTCATGTAGCAATTCTCAGCGTCGTCGGGTGCATGAGACTTGGAAGACGTTCGTAGGAGATGACATGAAAGACTGAGTTGGAGAAGGAGTTCGATGTGGGTCCGGACGCTTAACCGTTGTTGACACGGCGAATCCAGCCTCCGCTCCAAGAACAGTTTAGCGCAGAGTTCACTCCTTCCTTCGCGCTGGGTGCAACCTCCCGTTCACACATCACAGAACACACCGCTATCAGACAGCACCATAGCTTCGATTTTGACAGACGTAGAACGGGCGGTCAGTCGCCGTGTCTGGCCGGGTAAGTACAGTTAGCTCAGCCGAAAAGTTTGATTCGACTTTTGTCTTCTCGCGGCTGGACTTCAAGCAAGCCATGAAAACCATTCCGCGCCTGGGCTCAAAGTCTACGAGATTGGTTCGTTCCTGTTGCTCCAAGTATCAGTTGTTTGTTGATTTGATGTGGTGAAATGGCTTCAATGCGCAAAGGTCCGGGGCTGGGGATGGGACTGTGCATGTATCTCTTTGACTCCTCTCCCGACGTTTTTTTTGTGGTGCTAAATCTATATCCACCACGTCAGTGGCATTCGAGTGTTATTGCTCTACTCTTCCCAGCAAGGTACAACATAACTCAGGGTCGAGAAGCAAGAAGACGTTCCTCATGCTTTGGCATGTCACCTCCAATTCAAGAGAGGTCGCACACCTCAAGTCCACATCTCTTCCATGGTGCTACCCCGCGAGTGGTAGCCTCCGTGCCACGTTCCCGCTCAAGCTTCTCCACCTTCTCCACCTCGGCTTTCAAGCTCCAAGCTAGGGACGGCCGCTTACCAAAACAGTATAAATTCGCTGCGAGTGAGGCTCTGGGACGATGTAGCGCTTGACTCGATCCGGTGACTGGAAGGTCGGTGTGCCAGCTCCGTTCTCAATGCGACTAGTGAGTATCAGGCCAGCATTCTCACTGCACCACTGAAGTATATAGAGCACTTGCTCTAACTACCATGGTGACGATCCTATCTCAGTTCGCAAGACTATTTAATCATACTCCTCGAAACGAACATGGGCGTCGCCAATGAATCGCAGATCAGCCATGCTGAGCATCACAAAGACGAGAAACATGCTACTTTTACGGACGCACCAGAAGACGATTCCCATGGCGTTCTCAAGACCATTCTCAAGGAGCGGCCGGTGAAGACTTGGAGTCGTGGTTCCTTGCATCTCTACGCTGTGTGCTTACTGGTGTACTTATGCTCCACGATGAACGGTCCGTCAAAATCACTTACTGCGAGATCCCTTGCAACCCAGGCTGATTCAAGACAGGTTACGACGGTTCCCTCATGGGCTCAATCAACGCGGTTCCAAGCTACACTGCATACTACAACCTGCCTAAGGAAGGCAACAGCGGTACCGGCATCGTCTTTGCCATATTCCAGGTCGGTCAGATGACTGGTGCGCTGTTCAGCTGGGTGTCCGATTGGCATGGACGCCGGTGGCCTATCTTCATCGGTTGCGCCGGGACATGTGTTGGCGCTGTCATTACATCTGTTGCTCCTACGATACCTGCGTTTATCGGCGGACGCTTCCTCCTTTCGTTTTTTTCGACCATTGCGACGGCTGCGGCTCCCATGTACTTGATTGAGATTGCGCCGCCTCATCAACGCGGTACGATTGCCGGACTTTACAACACTCTATACTATCTGGTAAGGCATTTTCCAAACATCATGACGCCGTACTGACGATAGACATCAGGGCTCGATCCTGGCAGCGTCCGTGGTCTACGGGGCTCAACAACGTTGGGGTCCGGATGGCAACATCTTGGCCTGGAGGCTCTCGCTATGGCTCCAGATAATTTGCCCCGGCATTGTATCTGTATTCATATGGCTGTGCCCCGAGTCACCACGATACCTCATGGCTAAGGATCAACCAGAAAAGGCACGCGAGATTCTTACTACGCTTCATGCCGACGGCGACTCATCACACCCGCTGGTCGAGCTCGAGATGTCCGAGATGCATCGAGCGATTCTAGAGACTGGTCTGATGTCCTGGAGAACATATTTTGACGTGCGCGACCTATTTCAGACAAGGGCCAGACGCTATCGTATGATGCTGAACATCACGTTCTCCTGGTTTGGTCAATTTTCCGGCAACAAGTAAGTTATCATTTCTCACTAGGTACTCAAGATTCGCAGCTAATGAGATGCCCACAGCGTTGTATCTTACTGTAAGCCTCTCCACTCTTGACCCGCACCGTATCTCTACTAACTCTAACCAGATCTACCGACGCTTGTGGCTTACGTAGGAGTCACCGATCCCAACACGCAGCTACTCCTCAACATCATCTACGCCATCGGTGGCTGGATACCCGCTATTATAGGTGCCCGACTCCACGACGTCGTCGGTCGCCGCAAGATGCTCATGGGCGTTACCATTGGCATGGCCGTTTGCTTGTCAATTGCAGCCGGCACAGCAGCGGGTTTCGTCGAGACTGGCAGCAAGTCCGCTTCGGTAGCCTCGATCACTTTCATCTACATCTTCGGCTCCGTGTTCGCTCTGGCCTTCACGTCAATGCAGCCGATCTACCCTGGCGAAGTCTTGTCGAACGACATGCGCGCAAAGGGCATGGGTGTATTTCAGTTGACGTCAGGATGTGCAGGATTTGTCAATACCTTTGCCGCACCTGTGGCTCTACGAAATGTGAGTATTCATCGTTATATTCGAAGGGTAGACGCAGCGCTGACATTCTGGTGCAGATTGGGTACTGGTTCTACGTCTTCTTCGTGTTTTGGGACTTGTTCGAATTCGTGTTCATATACTTCTTCTACGTCGAAACGAAAGGCAGGTCGCTTGAGGAGCTCGATGTCATCTTCGAGGCGCCCAATCCGCGGAAAGCTAGTACTAAGGCGGTCCAGCCAGTGGATGCTGAGGATATTCTCAAAGGGCAGTGAGAATCGCTGTTTTGAGCTCTTGCGCGAAATGCGCGAAGAAGGCATGATGTATGTGAATATGTTGTACTGGTAGTCGTCCTTATAAGGGATATGTTTGGGACAAACACATGTACGAAGATAGCCTGAGGTTGTTCAAGAGCTTTCAAGTATTGGTCCTTCTGAATCTACAGTATGATATCACTTTCCCCCCAGCTAGAATTTGGAACCGAAACCGAGCATCAAACAGCTCATCCGCTTGTGGATATCGATGCCGATGCTTAGTCGATGAACTGCTAACAAGCGCTGTTATCTTCCAAGCGCCTTTCATCCGCTACAGTCTCTAGACGCTAATCGACCACTCGTTTTCATATTGGCAGGGCGCCCCCTTCACTTTGACTCGATGCTTCGCGGAAAGTGCGGTTTGTTTTGTCAGAGGTTCTCATCGTCAATATCCCACATCTCACCCCAATCAACAGCCAGCACAACGGAAATGTCACTCTCAATGAGCTCAGTTAACCTAGCAGCTACCGCAACCGAGAAGGCGGCCTCAGTAAGCTGAAGAATTTTGTCCGCCTGCGATAATTTACTTTTACCGTTGGCGCAGTATGACCGCGAAATCAGTGTTTTACATTCGATGATTCTATGGCATGTATATCTAGCAATACAACAGGGAAGCGTGGAAAGCATAGTATGTCATCAAGACACAACATCAGCAAAGACGTCTCCATCGCCCATCGACTCCCTACTTCGCTACGAAATACCGATCAAGACCTCCGTCAACTTCTTACGCCGTAACAGCTATGCCAAATGCCCGCTCTCGATATTCCTAAGGATCCAATTCAACTCACGCCCTTTCTGTCAATCATCATCTACCGCGCCGCCAAAAAAAGCGCAAAGTCCTTGCGTAGCGCGATGCGACTTTAGCTGTAGATACGGTTGCAGTGCTCACCGCATCAACATCATCGTCGTATGTCCTTCCCACAACCCCAGCAACACTGCAACGCCTCACATTGCCGTAGTAAGAACTCCCGCTACGGTTCTATCCTAGTAGGACGTCTGGCGTGTAGTGAGACAACACAGGCGTTGATGCAAATTTGATGTCGGATCTTCAAATCCCTTGGATCGTCGTTGTAATTGAGGCTAGTTTATATGCTCCGGAAGCTTTGGCTAATATTTGATGATAGTTGTAGTAAAAGACATGAAGGCGCCGGATAGGTAGCGAGTATTTGCCGCATTCTTTACTTAACTCGAGACTAGTATGAGTGTATGTCAGGCTAGGGTTCTTCGGGCAAGATGTAGATACTGCGTAGTGAACCTATGCATTACTACGGCACTTACATACATGCCGATTGATGCTTGGAAAAGGCCAATTAGTGTATATGGCACCGGATCGATGACGGACGGATATCCATGTGCGACGACGGCACGGCGAACGGTCTAAACATCAGCGATTGCGGATGGACTGAGAGTAAGCGTCAAGACTGGTGGTAGAAGGCCTCAAGTAGACGTGATCAATATCAAGAGGAAGAACGGGAAGAACGAAGGAAGAGGAGCAGGCGGGGTAAGTTACGGCATGATCAAGACAAAGAACCAAGCCTGCAACACAAGACACACAAGCAAGCACACAAACCATGTTGACCTTTAGATGTTGTTTGATTTGCCAGAGTGACGAGCACCCAGCTCCCAGCTACTCAGCTAGGAGGTATAAGTCAGATAGAGATCCATCATGGTGATGAAGAGAGGTCCAGCAGCCAAGTGAAGAACAGACATCCATCCCAGCGCCGATCCGTATAACTCATCCCTCAGACCCATGATCGCACAATCTAAGCGCAGTGCGCATACTCCGCCTCGTTCGCGCCCTCAGGAACCTCCAAGACGCCCTGGGCACCGCACTCCTCGATCAGAAGGGCCTTGACAGTGGGGTCGGAACGAGGACTGGCCAGATCGTCAGTAAAGAAGACCATATGCGTGAGACAGGGCGGTACTTACGCTCCAGCGGCGATGAACTCGGACGCGAGGGCACCGGCGTTGGCGACGGCGCGCTTATTGGTCATCTCGCCGCCGTCGCGGGGCTGGGTGTCGCCGGCGAGGACGGAGGTGGCCTGGAAGACAAGGCAGAGGGCCATGGTGATGGAGAACTGCATGGTGATGGTTGTTGCTGGGGGTGTTATTGGGGCTTGGTGGGCTTATTGTTGGTGGTGGGCTTTGTGGTGGAGTGTGTGGAGTGTGTGATGGGAGAGGATGGAGGGCGGAGGGTAGGGTATATACAGGTAGGAAATCGGCACGTGCTAAGAATTGCCGCGCCTTCACTCTGTTTGCACGTGCTCTTGTGGGGTATGGGCGCGGCAAACGACGGCGCGGCAAACGAGATGGTCGGTGAGAGCGCGGGAGTACCTGAGTGAGTAAGTGCCGAGTGGGTAGGTAGGTTCGTAAGTGAGTAAGTGAGCAAGTAAGTGAGCGACAGGCCTGTGTAAGTTATACTTCGAGTCTGTATGAGAGAAAACAGTAACATATCCAATTGTCAACTGCGGTGTCGTGCATACTTTGATCCACGATCTCCTCATGGTACCTCACCAGCAGTGCAATCCTCGAGAACACCATGGTTACATGGTTCAGGGAATAACGCAGCGAGAAGGTAGGACGTAGTTCTTAATCTCAATCTGCATGTCCACCAAACGCTCACACCAAATCCATCCACTTATGACCGGGTCCCTCAATGAAAGCTCACCCTCCCAAGCGCATCCATACTCGGCCACTCATTCCCCAAACACGTGAAGTACTCCCTCCTCCTATCCGTGTCCATACCGCCAGGACCATGCACCTCCTCCATCTCGACGCGCTTCTTGCCCTTGGGCTTCTTTTCCACAATGCGCAGCTTCTCGAAGTACACGTAGGCGCCATAGAAGATGGAGCTGGTGTTTCCGGCGTAGGGCCCTTTCTTGGAGCGGAAGGCGCCGAGTTGGCTGGACTGGGGCTTGGTGGTTGAGACATGGTACTATGCGGCGATGCAGCGCAGGAGGGCGACCTGGGTGACGATGGCTTCTTGAGGTGCGCATTGATCTTGCGGCGGATCTCGTCGCATGTATCTGCACTTTGTCAATTTTCTTCCCTTCGCAGACCCCAACACTATTACTCACCGTAGACTGGAACGACGTCCTCAGCCTCGCCCTCTAGCACGATGCCCTCCACACTCGGCACCGCATCCTTCACTTTCCCGTCCTCATCCACCTTGGCCTTCTTCTGCGGCTTCGTCTTGATACCGCGCATCTCGCGCTTCTTGAAGAACGCCCAGGCCGACATGTACACGTCCGAGCCGGAGCCCTTATACGGCCCGTTCTGGCCCATGAAGCGGCTGTACGAGTTGGAGGTGACGTTGATGGCTTTCTGGAACTCGCCGACTTTCATGTCGCCGTTGTCGATGAGGAAGCGGATCTTGCGGCTGGGAAAGGGTTAGGTGTGCTGATAGGTAGTGTTGAAACATTGGATGAGAGGAAGACGTTGGAAAAAGAGCGCGTTGCCAGATATAAAGGAAGAAGCAGAGGTAAAGAATAGTGAGAACGTTGCAATACTACCGCTTCAGACAGACTCGCAGCACACCAACAAAAACTGCAAAACAAACTGGCCCCAAAAAAAGACTCACCGCACAATATCACCACTCTCCGTAACCGGCACATTCTCCAAATCATACTCAAGCTCATCATTCGGCATCCAAAAACTGATCAGAAGAGCGTTTCGTCATTTTTTCACGTCTGGGTGGATTTCAATTGTTTGTTTGTAGGATGTACGTCAATAACTTTGTGCGCGTGTGAAGACAAGTGCGGTACCGACGTTTAAGAAAGCGACTCGTCGTAGCGATGACGAAATGCGACACGTCTCATGTTTTGCGCTAGGGGGAAGGATTGACGCGAGATCAGGTGCTGATTAGTCAGCAGTGAATCGGGCTCGAAACTCTGTCTTGTTGCTGATTTCATGTGCGCTGTATGAAGGAATCATTTCGGAAATTGTCGCAAGTAGGAGCGGAGCGTTTTAAGAAGCAACTGCAGTACACTTCGACATCAATGCTGAATGAGAGTACGCTTCCCAATCAGATGCGGCGCTGCAACGGCAAAGACGCTATTCATGGTCGCTGCACAATTGACTTCGGACACCCGTCTCCTCTTAGCTGTGATGGGATTTCGACATCGATCTGGAATTTCCAGTGGAAAAATCTACTGTCGCAGCCGCTTTTACGCCAAAACCGCCTCTATTTTCGTGTCAGTACGCTGTCGTCCCACGATTTTCCGTTCAGCCAAGGTGCTTATTGGGTCTGTCGTAGTATTGCGTATCCTTCCTGAGAATGTGTCAACAGACGAGAGGGTTACAAAGTCGTCTTGCCCTCCTGAAACAAACATCATGCCCATCAAACAACGACGCGGCCAAACTCACTGCCATAGCGAGGAACCCACTACAAAGCCTTCTGCGATTGAGTCCGAACGGCCTCCAAATATCCTAGGAGAGGGCGGTGGGACTAAAATTGTCGTTTTGTTAGAATGTCCTTCTGCCCACCACATTCCTTCGTCAGCCCTATCAAGATAGCCGTCGAGGACGTCTCTTAGCGCACTAAGACAGTACTCCTTGTGTCGAGTCGAGATTTCAAAATCGGAGCCGTAGTCGGGCTGAACGCGAAAAGAAATTGTAGAGTATAAACACAGTATTATTGTGTCGTTGGCGGTACATAACCTGTAGGTGCATATTTCCATGCGCTTGGACGCTGTGATAAAAGTGCGCGCCAGATAGCAAACAAGCATGAAGGACCGCCGAACAAGTTGAGGAAGAGACCAGTGATCAATAATTGCTGACATGTTTTACAAGACTCACAGTGCGACTTTGTGTCAAGAAGAGGGTCTGGAGGGAGGCTGCTTGTGTACTGGCAAGGTTCACATGTAGCTTCGTGCCGGCTGGACGAGAGACGGTATTCGTAGCCGGTGATGTATGTACAAGCCGTGACCTCTCGGGGACAGGAGTGATCCTCCATTCCCAATGCAACCTAAACGCCAATGCTTGAATCATATGCACAATAACCCATGCGACCCTCACAGCGTCGCCGCAGCCTCCACCATGCCCGCCAACTTGAACGTCTTCGGGCTCGAAACGACGATTTCAACAGGAAACTTCCACTCCATCCACTTCGCCCATCCTACAATACCATTAGTATCATGTTCTTCCAACCATTCAACATGACGTACCCCAATATGCACACTTCCTGCCAAAGTACTTCCCGATATACGGTACCAGCACCATAGTCAACAGCAGCTCCATCTGCTGCAATGACTCCCTCCATTCCCGCTCTGCATCTGATATGTATTCGTCATCGTCGACGGCCGAGGAAGTTGCGGAGGAGGAGGGAAGTGAGTCGATCTCGTCTGCGTCGGAGGAGCTCATGGCTGGGTCGATGTAGCTCTCGCTGTTGCTCATGGCTATGGCGTGTACCGATGACTGTGCGTTTTATTGGAGTAGGCGGGATACCGTTGCTGGTGCTACCGTGGGCGCATAGGTGACTAACGTTGGTATGGTATGATTCAACCAGATGCTGCTCGGTTGTTCGGTACGCTGGTCGACGACGATGAGGCCGCAACGGGTGCAGCCAATCAGCACGTGTGGCGGTGCGCGGCGGCTACCCCACGTAAGCGGCTGAAATCTTGGCGCTGCTGTGACTGTCATTGTGCGACTCAGACCACTTGCCTCTCAAAAAGATCTCAAGTCCAGTCCTCAACACCTCAACCACGACAAACCTCAATCAACCTCAAATTCATCCAGCCACAATCATCAACAAACCACAACTTACCCACAAACCGCAATCATGGCCGACACCGAAATGCCTGACCGCAAACCCCGCAAATCTGTCGCGTTCTCAGACGGCGCGACCATCGTAGACAGCGACGGCCAAGTCACAGAGTCGAAAGAGATGAACGGCGGTAAGTCAACCGCCGAGAGCCACTCCGGTGAGCCCTCGCCGCCGATGGGTCAGGACGCCTTCACAACGCGAGAAGCACACGCTGACATGTTGCCCACAGACGCCACAGAGAAGCCGATCGACGAGGTCACCGACATGTTCGCTGATCTCGCCAAGAAGGTACGCATACCCTCACACTCCCTCAGGCCACATCTAACTCCACCACAGAAGAAGAAGAAGTCCACCAAGAAGAAGGAGGACGGCGAGGACGACGCCGGAGAAGACGACTTCGCCGCCCTCAAGAAGAAGAAGAAGTCCTCCAAGAAGAAGGTCGAAGACGACTTCGAAGCCAAGCTCGCCGCCGCCGACGCCAACGCCCCCGAAGACGCCGAGCCCACTGCCCCCGCCGAGCCCGAAGTCCAAGAAGGCGACATGCTCAAGGGCACCGGCATCTGGGCCCACGACGCCAGCACGCCCATCTCGTACACCCTGCTGCTAAATCGCTTCTTCACGCTGCTGCACAGCCAGCACCCCGACCTCGCAAACACCGGCACACGCTCCTACAAGATCCCGCCGCCGCAGTGTCTGCGCGAGGGCAACAAGAAGACCATCTTCGCCAACATCGCTGAGATCTGCAAGCGCATGAAGCGAACGGAGGAGCACGTCACGCAGTTCCTGTTCGCTGAGCTGGGAACGTCTGGAAGTGTCGCTGGTGAGCGTCGCCTTGTCATTAAGGGTCGCTTCCAGCAGAAGCAGATCGAGAACGTTCTCCGTCGGTACATTGTCGAGTACGTCACGTGCAAGACGTGTAGGTCACCGGACACCGATCTTTCCAAGGGCGAGAATCGTCTCAATTTCGTCACGTGCAACAGCTGCGGATCCAGGCGTTCAGTACAGGCTATCAAGACTGGTTTCTCGGCTCAGATCGGAAAGCGGAGGAGGCAGGTGGGTTAAGGTTGCAGGAGGTAGTTTTGGTGAAGAGCGTAGCGGGTGGTGGTTGGTGGTTCCATGTAACATTATGCACCAATGAAGAGGATGTTTATGTGCTTCTTCTTACGATTCCATGACGATGATTGAGGTGAAGAGATGGAATTGCTTGCGAGTGAGATGAGAGATGACGTTGCGCGAAAAACGCTTCAATACACATTTTTACTGGAAATTGACGAGGGCTGAGAAGTCGAGATGTTAACTATAGCTCTCTGTCTGCACAGTCAGTCTCACACAAGGTGCGTGTGACTTCCGCTCGCTACTCTTACGCATCTCACTCTCGATGTCTAGGTTTACTCACTACCTGATTCAATATGTATGTACACAAGCTGAGTCATGCTCGATGGCAACACGCAGTCAAGGCGCAAAACAGAACACAGCTCTGTACCATCCTAAATTGCAGTCACTCAGAACAGCGGCACCGCTAATTTTAAAGTGTGTTCTTGCTGTGATGTTCTGGCAAGCGCGGCATGTCGAGTTGGGGTTCTGTTGGGCTTGGCGCGTGAAGGAGTGGAAAGGGCGGGATAGC
>Ga0265797_10009525_pt1 | contig 12618 bp, 16 predicted proteins | sample P2T30metagenome_FD_192433 | JGI IMG/M metagenome (GOLD analysis project Ga0265797, IMG submission 192433) | Plant litter microbial communities from East Loma Ridge, Irvine, California - P2 T30 | ecosystem: Environmental > Terrestrial > Plant litter > Unclassified | place: USA: California... | reverse complement strand
CTATGGTGCACGATGTCGTTGATGGAGCATTTCATGTTACCCCAACCCTAAGGGTTAATCAGACCGGCTCCCACTGCTGATGTTAGTTTCATGCATGTGTTCTTCGTTGTTGAATGCGAACAAAAGCTACGCCTCTGAAAGTTCTCGCCTTATGAAGTATAGGAGAACCTGTTGTAAGTTCTTACGAGAGATTTTATGCAACGCATAGCGTTCCTGTCCACGTTGATCAGGTCGCCCGCTCTGAACTTCAACTTGAAATTGGCGCATGGAAAGCAAGCTGTTCTAGACTCAATATAAAAGGCCACAAAGCGAATCTCGCTAACGTAGTGTAGGATGCAGTCCTGGAGTTGTAGCCGAATGGAGCATTGCTCCTTCTGCACACACAGCCCGATATCTCGTCGATCATTACCAGTGAAAGCGGTGATGCCAGAACTCTCACTGCAATGGGTTGCATATCGCATGGAGGAGCTGTCAACCCCATGTGTCGAGGTAACTATCGAACCTTGTCTTCGTCCAGTATAGGGTTGAAGAATACACTTCTCCCTATTTCCCCTTACCCCAGAGCATAAACATGGCTCGGTACCAGAGGTTGTCAAGACATGAAACGTATGCTACAAGCCTACGAGGAGGCATATCAGCCTCGGCATCGTGAGCTCATCACGTGAGCCCGATTGATCCACCGGCCCGACGATCTGCGCCGATCAACGCTCACACCCACAAGCAACTGTTTGGAATCCTTGCGATCTGCGTGCAAAGTCGCACGCGTAGTCCGAGTGCCGGCTGAGGAGGATTTGCCCGTGGATACATAAAACACGTGGAAACGTCCGAGGTTCGATTCCACCGGTAGCACGGTACAAAGGAGTGCTGATCAGTATGTGTATACACACGGCGAAATACGCACAACAAACTTACGCACACCTGCGAACACCCTGAATGGTTTATGACGTGCCCTAAACCGAGATCACACGAGGATGGGACGACGACCGAGTTTCGTCCTGAAGCGGAAAATGTCCGATGCCCTATTGTGTCCTACTGACAGATGTCTTTTAGTCTATGGGGATGCCCAGGACTCGTTTGCTGCCTCAACGATAAGACGAGACTCACTTTCCAAGAGGGTCACTTGCACTATAGTCTTGCACTTGCTCGTGCACTTTTACTACGTGCCGTGCCAATGCTAGAAGGTTGTTATACGAACGACGCGAGCAGCGCGTGGCGTCCTCAGTGCGATCTAAAGGACACCAGGACCCGGTTCCGCTTCCGCGCTCTCTGTTTCGAGCGAAACATCCGAGTCAGGCTCACAATTCTTGACATACTAGGGCATACTCCGGAGCATTGCGGATCAAGCGGCCCTGCATTGCCCTTTCTCGACTGAAACCTGACAGCTCACAAATGCCGTTCAGTGTAGGCCTATATCACCTTCGAAGTACCTCTTGTCACCTGGATATTCCTCGGTATGCAGAACCTTCTATAGGGCTGCAGCTGAAGCTTCAGCATCATGCATGCACTAGTGACGACTCCAAGGGTGAAATACAACTTCCTTCCAATCGAATGCCAATTTTCTCTGCAGAAGTCGAATTCACCCACACTCGCCACAGAGACGAACAGAGCGGCTCCGATGTCTGTCTATGCCGAGGCTTCTCGCGTTCTGTGATACTGTACTCGGCTAATATTGACTTGCAATCACTAGTCTCAACGGTATAGACCACAGGAGCATCAAGCATCGTCATAGTGTCAACTGCTCTCGTGTAAAACGTGCAGTCGACGCGAGACGAGGTGTGATGGGAGGTCGCGAGTCGTTGCATTCAGGTCTGTGTGTCGTCTCCACACCTAAAGATCTACGAGTGATGGGAAATCATCGTTGCGTGATCAGCACTGTTAACTCACGCACGATCCATTCACACATCACATGGCAGTGTTCAGCTGAACACTACAGGAACTAGCTCACTGATTCAAGGGAATGCCCTACTTACGCTGCTGCATTGCGAGTGACTCCAGACATCTGCACAGTCTCTCCTATCCCAACTAATGGTCGCTTGGCGCACTGTACGAGTGATTACTGGCGGGGAATCGCGGCTCATAGCTCGAGACACACTCACTTCTCAACTAATAGGGCAGCCTATTGCAACGAAGGAGCGCTGGTGGCGTCCTACAAGCGAAGTCATTTACAGAAAACTCCAGAGTCCCGCGGTGACATTCTTCAGGGTCCGCTCGGCTGGGTGGCTGTCGAAACCACTCCACTTACCGGCGTAACGAGAGTTTGACCGTTTAAACTTACCCGCCTGGTTGAGACATGCAAAGCATGTGTGAAGTCTCAGGCGTGCTTCACTTCGAAAACCCTCGAGAAAATTGCGATCTCTTGCCGAATACCTTCCCTATGGTATGTAACCGTGGCGCAATCGAACCATGCGGCGAAAAGGAGACTGCGAGGTAGGTGTGGAAACAGTGAACAACCATGTAGCGTATCACATGCCACTACTGGCAGCCTTACCATGTACCGGGCCCATGGCACTCGACTCATGGCCGTACACGCCAACTATCTGGCTCGGGTGCGTGTCAATGCTCATATTCCCCGGAGGTACAAGGATGTCCCTTGGGCTCGTCTGCGGTCGTGCAGACTCGTGTCCCTGATATTTACATATACTCCTACGTGCCGCCCTGCCCTACATCCTTCTGCTAGACGGGCGCCACGAGGCGTAGGAATCCTTCTTCACGACAGCACACTCCAACATGTCGGCGAAACTCATCGGCGTGAAGGCCATTGGCAACGTCATCATTCCAACACCAGAGATACTATACGCCTGGCGAACCGACGCATACCCTCACGGCGAGAGGCGAACATGGCTACCAGCAGCCTCAATCTCACTGCTGGTTATCAGCACGATTCTGACGGCGTTGCGACTTGCGCTTCGATTGAGGCATCGAGGTGGTGGATTTGGATTGGATGATGTTTGTTGGAACGGATCACCTCCAACGTAGGCTTTGACTGATCGCTTCTAGGCATTCCTGGTACCTTCTTGGATGTTACTCGTAGCCTTCACAGGTGTAGTCTGTTGGTCCTCTGGGAACGGCACCCTGGATCGTCACATGTGGGACGTGAGCCCTCTCGATTATCCGACCGTGGCTTTGGTATGTCATTATTCTGTCGATGGTGAGAAGAGATACTGACTGATTGCAGAGTGCTTGGCTGGGTCAAATCATCTTCCTTAGTGGAACTTGTCTAATCAGGATATCTATCTTGCTCTTCTACCGTCGCATGGTAAAGGGAACATTCAGACGACGCTGGAAGTGGTCTGTGTGGGCCGCCATCGGCATCACCGTTACCTGGACGCTTGCATTCTGCATCATGCTGATAGTGACCTGCAACCCGACTGAAGCGTCCTGGAAGGTCTTCGACCCAACCTACGAGAAGGACTGGAAGTGCGCCGACACACGAACTTCAAGCTTCGTTGCCGGTGTATTGGCCGTAGTAAGCGATTGTTACTCTCTGGTGCTGCCATGGGCAATGATCTGGCCTTTGGAGATGCCGAGGCGTCAGAAGCTGGCCCTCAACTTGGTGTTCAGCTTCGGCGTCGTCGTTGTTGCTGCAGCGGGTATGAGGACCAAGCACGCAGTTGCTCTTGGTACCGACTACGACTCCACATGGTATGTTCGCCGAGAAACGTCGCTCATGCGTCGCCTTACTAACCTTAAACAGGGTCGGATTCTGGGTATACTTCTGGACGATGCTCGAGTGGAACCTAGCAATCATCTGTAACTGCGCTCCTTCTCTGCGCGCCTTCTTCCGCGAGTACCTCAAGGATTCAGTCGACAAGGCCCTCAACAGCTTCTCGGGCCGCAGCAAGTACAAGGAGACTCACAAGAGCTCCTTAGCTTCTCAGCGAGCAATCGAACTGAGGCGTACATACACAGTCGAGTCCGAGAAGCCTTTCAATGTGCATGGCTCGGTGAGGTCAAAAGACGGAGATGCATCTTCAACAAGCTCCCAGCAACTTGCCAGCCTTCCGCAAGCGCACCCGAAGAACTCCACCCGCAACGCCTCGCTTGAAATTGGTGGTCCCGATGCCTTTGTTTCCAATAACTCTTCATGGGCGAAATCGAATATCAACATCACATGCGCCGGCCCTGAAAAGGTCCAGAAACGATATGGACAAGCTTAGGATTTTACTTGGGTTCGCTCACATGCCTTCTTGAGCATTCGACTTCGGACACAGAACGAGGTTGCATTATGGCAATTTCAGCACACTATCTAATTACGCATGTGTCTATGCACAGGAATGACACTTTCAATTTGTTCTCGTACGCTTTGCCATGATAATGCCAAAAGTTGCTCTGGAAGGTCGCATCCAAAAACGCAAAATTGTGACATCACTCTGCCGCTCTCATTCTCAGTACTGCCCTGGATCTTTGCTTGTCGATTGTGCGAATGCTCAATGTCCGGGGAATTGGCCGCACGCGCAGTACTGACCATTGCGATTGATCATCTGCACGCACACCCAGCAGAACTCGGTCCGACATTGGGTGCAATACATGTGACGACATCCTCCATCCTTCTCGATGCTTTTCGAGCAATTCGGACACTGCTTGGTTTGCTTCTGAATGACAGCCAGACTTTTGTCCTCTTCTTCGAGCCGATCTTTGATACGCGCCTGGTACGCTTCGCAGCTTTCGTTCTCGTGCCACGGGCGGTCGCAAGGAACGCAGGCTTTGGTGCCACAATCCTTGCAAGTGCAAATATCTGGTGCGCGCGGACGTAAGACAAGAGCTGGAGTTGCTGGTGTTGTAGTATTCTTCTGTGTTTCGACTGCGGTCCGGACACTTCTTCTGATCCAGCCGGACCAGGTGGAGCCCTTGTTGTCGTTGATCTCTTGGTCGCTTACACTGCTTATGTGTACTTGACCGGACTGACACCCTGGAGCAAGACACCAGCGCCATCCTGGGGTGTTCTCTGCAATGTACCTCCGCTCGAGCTCGACATATCTGCACGAAGCTGTTAGTATTTGGGAAAGTGGAATGTCATCGAGTCTCTGGAAGCATACCGTGCGAACATCTTCTTTGGAATCGCCATCTCCACGTCCATGCTGTTCATTTTCTCGTCGCACTGTGGGCACTGAATATGTGGCGTGAAGACCGTTGTCTCAATCTGCGACTCGATCCATTGCTTCAGGCATCGCTTACATGTGTTGATCAAATGGTCGCAGGTGGAAGTAGGGTTGACATCCGGGAAGGATCCTGTGTTACGATCTTCCAAGCATGTGTGGCATGGATAGGTAATTGCCTTTGTCCGTTGGCGTTTGGCGGCGGGAGCCATGCTTGTGATTGAATGAACTCTCGTGGGTCTTTCGGTGGCGTGGGTGAGTGGAAGTTCGTCAGAGCAGCGCGGTCGGGTTGTAAAGTCAGACCGAGGCGCTGCAGGCGGCCAGTGGCGCGTTAGAGATCGGGCGCATGTGATCGGTCGCGGTGGCATAGCCCACGTGATCATGGTGGGGCAGCCACGCAGGCGGAAGTGAATGCGTGCAGCCAGCCATTCAAATTTCGACGTCTACGGCAGCAACACTGCTTCAGGCAAGATCGAGGAGAGGAAAGCTAGTCAGTCCATGAAGGGTGTTTCCAAGAAAACTTGCTGTCTACTCCCTTAAGCCCACTGACTCAGCCACTTGTGCAGGCAACCGTCGTAGCCTGTTTGCATGCTCGGCAATCTCCGCTCTTGTGCCAAAGTGAATGTTGTGATAGAGTGCATTCAAAAGGTATGCGACTTGAAGGCAGAATAGCCTATCGCGTTGTACATGTCGTTATGTTTTGTTGTTGCAGATCTGTGCTGTCACTGCGCCATGTTTCTCACTATGCACGACAACCTGAGAATGTTGTTAGAGAGCTATTGTCGGCTGTCATTGGGACCGCAGTGAAGAAACTGGACCTGCAAGATTCTGGAAATGAAGACCCTGCGTTATTATCGTTCGTACGGTCTCTGTCAGTCTGTTTCCGTAAGGTATCTATCCGTGATGTCTCCTCCACACCCGCTAGGTCATACAAAACCCCAAAAAACGAAAGATCAAGTTGTCAGTGCGCTTTGTATCTCTCACAGCCTCGCTATACCACTTGATTTCTGATCTGTCGCCGGCTTCGATGACTGGTATTGCGTTCCTCCACGAAAGCAAATGAGTGACGATCGTGGTGGCGACCATCCCGCGCAATGAGCATATCCCCTACCCGCCTTGTGTGACTGTACATAGCCTATGTCAGCCTTCAGGGAGGTACAGAAGGCGCATCATCAGGCGTTTGCGCTCTTGCGGCCTCGTCGTTGACCGGAGTGTATCCTTCCACTCTCAGCATGTTCCTCCATCGGGTGACCAACACCCGACCATATTCCCATGCCAAAATTGGGGCGAGATCTGAATCAAGCATAGTCGGCGGCTGACTCTCCCGCCTCTTGCTTGTGGCCCTTGTGGGAAATTTGTCCTCGGTCGGGCCGAAGAGATTGAGAAAGCCATCCATGACCTTGCGCATGTCTTCGAGCGACGCGAGTTTGGCCTCGTCCCAATCAATGGCAGGGTCGGCAAGTAGGTAGCGTTGAAGTAGCCGTAGCGACCAATCACTGGCCATCTGTCGTTGTTGTGTCCCTCCCCGAACGGGCTGTAAACGGTTCATTGCCAAGCGCAGCAAGTAGAATTGTCTTGTCTGCCGCAGGTTCAAATCATGAGGCTCGCATCGCAGAATTTGCTGTGGGAAAATTGTAAGGCACCAGTGAACCATGCATGTTTCCTCGAGCACCCCAGCGAAGAAGGGATGAGACACATAGTGAGCGTTGAGGTTGTCTGATAGAGCGGAAGACATGTGCATCTTCATAATGTCGAGGGTGTGCAGTCCGCCATCTTGTCCTGCCCAGTGAGTATGACGAGCCCTGTCTCGCCAACCGTTGTGCCAATATGGAATATAGCCTGCGATGTTGATCGACAGAAGATCTGTCGCCCATGCCAGTATCTCGGGATTGTCACCAGGTCTCAGCGTGGTCAGTAGTCCTTTGCGTACTCTGCTTTCGCAAATGTATCTGTACCAGACAAAATACCAGCGGTCTAGTTGCAGGATTTCGAATCCTCTGCATGAGTACCAAAACCGCTTGAGAATTGATTCTTGTTCCTGATTCTGACCTTTGAAGAAAGAAGCTCCGAGAAGGGCGTTACGGATGACCACATTCATGAGGCTGATATAGCGACGCAGAGATGTCTGCGTCGCCCACACCAGTACATTAGGCATCCGCAAGATGGAACCGAATTGATGGTACGTCAATCCCAGCAAATCGGTGTAGACGTCGTATCCTTCTGGAGTAGCAACGACCTCCGGCCACGTATTGACCATCTTACGATGGACAATCTGGATGTGGCTGAACTTTCCGCCTAGCTGGAAGCACCCGATGTCAACGCAGATGGCCTCACCCAGACCCATCACCGTTGCGAAGCTGCGGACTGTAATATAGGACCTCCCATTATGATTAGTGAGCGCAAATTTATCGCTCAGAATGGTGGTAGAGCAAATTTGAGCCAATGTGCGTAGTTCCAGTAACAAGGTCCGTGTAGAAGGGTGGTTCCGGAAGACCTCGAGATGGTCATCGATCTCGATTTTTTTCACAAGGTCCCTGAATTTGGCATTGCGTAGGAGCAGAATGAGCTGAGTGATGCTGGCGCGCACGATCTTGTTTTTGTAGAGCACCTCCAATGCTTCTTTGCAAATCTGTTTGTTCGTGGCAAGAATGGATGTATGCGCAGGCGCCCTGGTGTAGACGTCTGGCTGTAACAGTTGATCGCCACAGAGCATAGTTTGGAAGACCCTCATCGGTGTGATGACTCCGGTCGGGCCAAAAGTATCACTGTAGACCATGTCTCGTAGCTCGCCTGGGAGTCGGCCCAGGGAGCCCAAAGAGGCACTGCGGTGGTGTGACATGGCCAGTGAGTGTGTGCGTGGTCTGATTATATTGGAACTAGCGATTGCGCAAAAGCGATGGCGTTGTGTAGAATACGAACGTGTATGCGATGTGTGTAGATGGGCGAAGAGGCGTGCACTTTTGCTCGATTTTGGCGTTCTTCATATTGCCGGAGCTTCATGGCAGGTACCTTTCACGAGCGCGGTCAGTGCGAATGTTGTAGTAACACAGCAGCGACGAAACTGCCAGATTCGGTGTGCTCTCGCTTGAAGACCATAGCGCTGGCTTCAAGAGCTCTCTGGAGGATATCAAATGGTCGTGTCACGTCTGGACTACTCCGAAAACGAAGGCCTCGAGCGGCGATACTGTAAAGCGCGGTTGAGGATACTATTGAGCTGTATCAGTGGCTTGTGGGATGGTACTACCAAGTTCGCACAAACGATTTACACGTATGCTATGACATGCTGAGAGGGGCGTGGTATTTGCACTCGCTTGGTCTGCAGCGGAGTCTCCTCTGTGTTGTCCCTTACGCCCTCATTATCCTCAGCGCTGCTCTTCCCAGCCTGCAGCTCCACGTCCTCTAACATGGAGTGCATCTCAACAGAGGTCAAAGTCTCCAAGTGCAAGACGGACAGCTCGCTACACTTTATCTTACACCCAGTCCTGATCCCTGGTTTCCGGTCCACTGACTGCTTCTCATCATGTGACCAATGTTGTACATGAACTTTCTTCTCCTTTACTAGGCTCCATGCTCTTTCAGTTCACCAGTCGGTAAACACCCAGTCCGACCAAGACACTGCTCAGACCAAAGATACCAAGTCTTCGAGCTTGCATCGTTACTCGCGAGCCGCTTTTCATGATTTCCATTTCGCGCTCACGAAGCTGTGACATGCCGGAGGCATAACTGTAGATGCCGAGACCAGTGAACGTGGCGCTTCCTGCTCAGAGTGTTACCATTCCAGTCCATTCGTGGAAGATGAAAGAGGCAAGAGCATACCCATAAGGCGGCAAGGCGTGCAGTCGTAGTCCTTTTGTTGCTCGGCAAGTGTGTCTTTGATCTTGGGAGGCTGAGAAAGCGTATGCACGTTGGGCTCGGAAGGCATGTTTGCGGCTTGCTTTGGCTAGGATAATCAATGTCAGTTCGAAGGTATAGCTTGTGACAATAATCGCGAGTTGTCGCGAGTCGCTCGATTAGGAAGTCCTCACGCCAGACTTGCCCCGCAACAGATGAATGAATGTCAAGTCCTTGAGAGATCTATGCTCCAACAACACACCCATCTGACCCACCGCTTGACCTCTCCAAAGTATTTTTGAGTGCCTGAGCAGTCGAGCGAAGACTCCACGTTCTGACACTCGCCCGGCAAGATGGCAACCATCGAAGCACTCTACATCTTCGACGAACACAAGTACGTAAGTAGCCTCGCGATTCGTGACGGCGCGAGGTAGCATTGCGCTGACCACTATCCTAGTAACCTCATACTCAACAATGTCTACACCGGCCGACCGCCTCCTCCCTCCACCTTGCTTCCGCTCTACCTCCAGCACCCCTCACCGCGCCCTAGCCTGACTTACATATCTTCGACCAACCCACCCACGTTGTTATACTCCATAATACAGGACAACCTGCTCTTCTTGTCACCTTCGAGCTCCGATGTAGAACCCCTGCTGGTTCTTGAGTTCCTTCACCGCGTCGCAGATGCTTTAGAAGAATTCCTAGGCTCGCCTCTGCTCGCCAGCAGGATCACAGCTAGCTACGATGTCGTCGCACAAGTTCTGGCGGAGATGGCAGATGGCGGCATCGTGTGCCAGGGCGAAGCGAATGTTTTGAGAGACGTGGTGGAGACTGGACCAGGCGTCTTGGATAACCTCTTCGGAAAAGTCGGTTTGCCTGGTTCGAGCCCGGCATTAGGAGGCACGCCTTCCAGCGCAGGAATGCTACAGAGGTCACAACCCTCAGCTCTGACAAGTCAAGGCTCTGCGATTCCATGGCGAAGAAACAACGTTCGTCACACAAGCAACGAGTTGTACGTGGACATTGTGGAATCGCTGTCAGTCACCTTTGCACCGTCGGGACGCCCACTGGCTGCTTTTGCAAACGGCAGCATCGCATTTACGTCGAAGGTCAGTGGTGTGCCGGACTTGAATTTGAACCTCTCAACTGGTGGCAAAGGTGCAGGAATGGGCAACAGAGGCGACCAGCTACGTTCGATCATGGAGCGAGTTGTGTTCCATCCATGCGTGCGCCTGAACAGATGGAAAGGCGACGGCTCGATCAGTTTCGTACCTCCGGACGGGCGATTTGCGCTCTGCGGGTACGAAGCAGATCTACTTGGTGCGGATGCGCCACTCACAACAGATAGTCGCTCTGCACCAAAGCTCGACCTTCCAGCGAACATTGAGATCACAACTGGCCTTGGTGCGATGGGTAACGAGTTTGAAGTGCGCCTCACGCTACCATCCTCAACCCGTTCCGCAGCAACAGCGAGTCTTCAGTCAAACCTAAGCAACCAAAGCCGTCCAGGCGCCTTCCGCTCAACCTCAGCAAACGAGAATAAAGGTCCTGCGATCGAGGAGCTGGCCGTTCGCGTGCCTATTCCTTCAACGGCTCGCAGCCTCTCCGATATTCGCCCAGCAAAGGGCGAAGCACATTGGTCTCCCGCAGACGGGGTTGTAGAATGGAAAGTGTCCTCCAAGGATGTCACCACCATCTCCGCAGCGGGCGCGGTCCTTCGCTGCACAGTGCTAGGACCTCCATCTGACGAAGACGAAGAAGAAGAGGAGAGCAACGGAATTATGAACGGAATGACGACCTCAGCATATGACTACGATGACACCGCCACCACAAGCTACCAGACGCACTCCGCTGCGCCCAAATCAAGATCCAATGGTGCTGCCGCGATGAGTAGCAGAGGCAAGGTCGACAAGAACCGCGAACTCATGCCCACTGCTGCTATGTTGAGCTTCAGTGTCAAGGGCTGGCTAGCGAGTGGGTTGAAGGTGGAGAGCCTGCTAGTTGACACTAAGAAGAGCAAAGGCTTGGGTCCGGAGGTGAAGCCTTACAAAGGTGTCAAGTATCTGACTGTTAGCAAAGACGGTGTGGAAGTGAGATGTTAGCTGAGTTCATACATACATACGCAGTCAACGATTACAGTCTTGATGTATCAATCGTGCGTACGAATCCAACCCGTATATTCCATGAGGGTTCTCACTGTTGGGTCCGTTGCAGATTCTAATGGACATGGTGCAAACTTCTGCTGAAGAGGATACACTACATGGTAACCCGGTGTCAAAATGTCGTTGCACACAAATGGCACGACAACTTGCTCTGTGCTCTTACCTAGCAAAAAGCATCCACTCGACCGCTTCGGCCACCAGGTGCTAGGTCACAACTGGTATTGCTGTCTGCTCGCGCAAATAGTACCTTATGTTCGAGCCCATGATCGTTTACTACGATAAATCTCACACGATGTAAAAATATTCCCAAGGCTCTCACTCCACCAAGAATTAATGACGGCATCATATGAACAGACCACAGAGCCGAGGCCCTTCTAAACTTGGCATCTTTGTTCCCCAAAAATCTCCGCAAGTCTTAAGTTTTAGCAAACACGCTTGTTGAGCCGCTTGGTGAAGGTTACGTCCGGGGAAGCCTCTTGGCTATTTTACGCGTGGCAATCGATCGTACCTGCAGACATCTTCAGCTCCTCTACATAAGCGAAAAAAGTCTCACTGGACCATGTACCTCCTGGACCTTTGACATGCGTGAGCAAGGCACCTCCTTTCCTCTTGACGCTATCGAAAGGCGTTCGCAGGAGGGTGCACGATGCGCCTCTCTATAATTAACAGTCGGCATCACGCGGCCCTTGGTGGCCCGTATACGAGCAAACGTTCCCCGAAGTGGTAGACTTAACCTTGAACCAGCATCGATGTGCATCCAATGGTAGGCTAGGGCCCATGCGGCTCGGAAGGCAATACGCACGCCTCTTGACGTCGTCTTTTCTCAACAGCGTTTCTCGAGGTACATAGCTACCCATTTTTCGTTTGCATTCCTTACCCACCTTCTTTTCCACCTCTCGACGCCTCTGTTATTTCATTACAGTTCTCAAACCTCGTCTTACGCCTTTTAATACACACAATCTACTAAATATGCGTTTCGGAATAATTGCTGCTCTTGCGGCTTCATTGCCCTTCACAACTGCATACTGGAAGGGCTTCAACATCGGTGCCAACAACGCTGATGGCTCCTGCAAGACTACTGCTCAATGGACCACCGCCTTCAACAAGCTGAAGGGCCTCCCACAACACATCACCTCTGTCCGTCTTTACGCCAGCTCCGACTGCAACACCCTTGCCAACGCTGTTCCCGCCGCCAAGAACACCGGCGTCCAAATCCTCGTTGGTGTCTGGGCCGAGGACTCTGCCCACTTCGAGGCTGAGAAGCAGGCATTGCTCAACGCCATCTCCGCTCATGGCAAAGATTGGATTCTTGCGATTTCGGTCGGAAGCGAGGACCTTTACAGGAAGGACAGCAACCCCAACACTCTTGCCAACCGCATTTATGATGTGAGGGGCATGGTCCGCTCCGTTGGCGTGCAAGCTGAGGTTGGACACGTTGACACCTGGACTGCTTGGGTTGATGGCGCCAACGAGGTTGTCATCAAGGCTTCGGACTTCATCGGCATGGACGGGTAAGCAATTGTGGCAAC
>Ga0265797_10009524_pt1 | contig 12618 bp, 9 predicted proteins | sample P2T30metagenome_FD_192433 | JGI IMG/M metagenome (GOLD analysis project Ga0265797, IMG submission 192433) | Plant litter microbial communities from East Loma Ridge, Irvine, California - P2 T30 | ecosystem: Environmental > Terrestrial > Plant litter > Unclassified | place: USA: California... | reverse complement strand
TCATAACCAGGCGCTTTTGCTAGATTACCCTTCAACCCGTATGACCACCCGTGGTATTTGCAGGACAAGATCTTCACACGCCCTGCAGGTTCGGTAACGACGGGGAATGCTCGATGTCGGCAGACGTTATGGAAGCCATTGATATCGCCATCGCGATCTCGGCACAGGAAGAAGCGGAATCCTGCCTCTTCAAATTGCACGTAATCCCCAACAGTCGGGATCCTGTGCTTGTGTGTAACCAAAATCCATCTCTTCGAAAAGATGGCCCGCCTCTCAAGCTGATAGATAGCGTCGGACGTGTACCACGACGATGGTAAACTGCGTGATGTATTGGTGGGTCGCGTCTCGTTTTTCGCGTCTTTGTAGCCTAGGAGTTTCCAGAGATATTGACTCATGATAGGCATAAGGGGTCGTCATCAACCGTCTTGACCTCACGGTCATGACTGCGCTGAATCCATTGCAACATCCCATATACCCCTCGATACTGCCCAGATGTGTTATCGGGACAACAGACACGTCGTTAAAAAGCCGCTCACGTGGCTCTGCCGTTCCGGTCAGGTGATCGGAGAATCATGGTCTTGGCCCCGGTATCCGGCCTCGGACTAGCCCAGGAAGTGATGAACAAGACAATCAATGGCCTGGCTTGATCATCGCAGCAGCTTGTTTTCCGTATACGCATGGTACCTAGGTAATGCTTAATCTTATCTCTGAAGGTCTGTGCGCGATCGTGCTGCCGGCAGCGGACACCGGCGAGGGTTGCGGGCTTCCTGACACTGCACGATGTGAACCGTTCAACGTACATCTTCTAGATGGCAGAAATCCGGCGAAGCAGCCGACACACCCCATTTACTACTAACAAGCGCGCAAGACAGGCTTGCGAAAATTGCCGGTACGTGCGTACGGAGAGATTACCGTCCCCACAGACTTCCGCAACTGACACGAGTGCAAGTCGCAAGAAGTCAAAGTGCACCGGGGAAAGACCCGACTGTTCGTGTTGTGTACGACTTCGACAGAGATGTGTCTATGCTACTCAATACCGAACTCGCGAGCGGTCCATCGGACCTCACGATGTCCCCCATATGGCTGGCACCAATGATGTAATGCATGCCAATCACATCTCCCTGTGCTATGCTCATCCCTCTCTAGTCCAGGCATCTAGACACGATTCAAGATCTGCTGAGGAAACTTGCCGCCACGATTGAGTATGCTCGCTACTCCGCGTCTCTCGATGAAGACTGATGATCTTAGCCTACAGCGATCAATTGAATCAGCCCAACCTTCCAACGACCATGGCCGAGATGATGACCCTGCGACAGCGCGAAGCTCGCAAGAACCTGCGATTGAACTTCCATTAACGCCTCCCACTGCACGACAATCTCCCTATGCACAGTAAGGGCTTGTACCGATTACTACAATGACTGAACACTGATAATCCGGTAGTATAAAAGACGCGCAACTACCAGACTCAGTCATATCGGAGGGTATTGCGCTATACTTTTCAGATTTTTGCAATCAGCCATGTCCCATCCTGGCTTCCTCTCAGACCCTCGAGTCTAGTGAAGATGACTTGTTACCTCCGATGATTCTATATGCTATGCTCGCTCTGAGTTTACGCTCATCCCGGCATCCGTTTCTCAGCAACAGATCCGAAAGAATGAGATGTATAGCGAGAATGACAAAACTTTCGTGGAATCTTATCGCAAAGGCATACTGTGACTTTGCGATTGATGATGTATACTTCCAGGCGCTTTGTCTCCAAGCCCAGGTGGATTCGGGAGGTGCGTCTCTATACCTATCGAACCGGTTTCGTTGATATGGGCTGATGAAATCTTGTATAGACGGGAGACTAGAGAGAGCGCGAGCACAGGTGGCTTTAGGATTGCGAGTTGCGCAAGCCCGTGATATGTTGAGTGCGGATTCGCTCTGTGGCCTTGAGCTTGCCGATCGAGCTCGCCGGCAGGAAATTATCTGGTCACTTTTCATGTTAGACCGAATGCTTCTTGGAGGAAACACAAGGAACCCTTCGACTCCTACCACAGCCTTCGAACTCCCGGTGATCCAAAGCGGACCTTTCCACCCAGATATTCGAACGCAACCACCTGAGCATGATATCTCATTGCAATGTGTGGATTCAGATGCGCCCCTCCCGCCGCAGAGTGTCACCTGTCTACAAATACAGACGATTAGGATCTGGGAGCGCGTCATTGATTACATTGCACAGCCCCCTTCGGATACCGATGTGCCTCTTTGGAGACATGACTCTCCTAGAGCCGCCATCTTGACAAAACTTCTGGATATTGAGATGAGTAAGTATGTTCCTGAACTCATGTTAGTGAAGCTAAATAGCGTTCCAGGGTGCGAAACTTCAGGACATACTTTGGCATGCATAGGATCGCCCGCTCGAGTGCTAGATGAGCCACACCTGGAAAGTTATTTTGTGGTATGGTTGCGATTTCAACTGACGCTATCTGTCGTGAACTGCACCTTGTGAGTCAAGCATGAGCTTTTGTCGTATCATCACACTGAAGTTTATACAGAAATCACCCTTTCATGATACACATCAAAACAGTACGACTCAAGCAGAAGATTCCTTTGACCTTCTTACAAAAGTCTTATGAGTTCTCTTTGATACATGCCAATTGGGTCGTTAGGCTACTCAATCATATGGATGAAGCCAGATTGATGCTTCACGACCCCTTTCTTGGTCACTTGGTAGCAATTGCAGCATCGATACACCTGGAACATACCAAGAGCCAGTATCCAACTGTAGCTGCGTCTGCGAAACAGAAATTCGAAAAATGCTTGGACTTTGTGAAAAGACTCTCGCAAGAGTGGCCGCGAATGCAAGTCACTGTACGTGCTTAGCTCACCTTTGTCAATCTAGACAAGAGTACTAACACCCGCAAGACTTCCCTTCTCGAGCAGCTGAAGGCACGAATCCCTTACCGTTCAATTTTAAACTATATTGAGGAAGAATACGACGGTGCAGCCCCACCCGAAGGAGCCAACCAAGTACACCTTGAGGAAGAAGACTTGCTATTGCTATGGAGATTGTTCGACTACGCATTGACATCGCCTAAGTCAAACTCAGAGTGTACTTTTGACGAGGAGTCTAATACCGCTATGCACAGCGTACCACCGCTCTTCAACGCTTCGTCGAATGTTGCAAATAATCAATTGTCTATCAATCCGAGTCCGAGTTCATCTACTGGTATGTTAATTCAGACAACCAGCGCAGGACTGGAAGACATTGCATTTCAGGCGTACGGTGACACATCTGTACCCGGCGGAACTGCGTTCAACTACTTTCCTGACGATATCGATTCACTTCATCCGCAATAGCACAGGCGCTGAGACGAAACAATATGCATCTTGTTCTTGTCTGTGTGTTCCATTCTCAAAGTCGAATTGGTGGCTTATCACTTTTCGACAAGTTCAAATCTTCACGCGGGTCTTACTTCGTGCCGACTTCCAAATCTGACACAGAGGACCATTCGTACCGAAGACAGGGTCGGAATCAGGGATTGGCACGTTGCTGACTTCTAGGCACAATGCATCCATGGGCTCATCGCCTTCGCAGTGGTTGTTTCGCCAACGTGGAGCCGCCTATATATAGTCAAGAAGTGCTCGAACTCAATGCCAAATTTGATCCAATTCTTACTTTGGGATATACGCCGATGTACCTGAAGCCTTCCTCAGATTCAATCGATCGATGCGAAACTCCTGCTGGAATCACGATCACATCCCCTGTACGGACATTGACCTCAATGCCGTCCATAGCATCATGTTCTTTCGACCGCCCAAGAGCGAGGCGTGAGCTTCCTCGAATTATAGCTGAGAATTAAACATCAGCCTAGCTAATGAATGCAGCTTCGGTATTCGTACCGTAACACTCGTGAGTATTTGGATGGAAGTGTGGTATTGTTATCTCCCCCCACTCGCCCTGATACTCAGTTAGCGCGAGTACAGATACAGCAGTGAGAGGCCCGGTGGTGTTGGTTACGATAGAACACCACGCGCAGTCATTATCGCCCTATGAGAAGGGTGATATATGTCTACCCCGGCACGCGCTATCCCAGGATTGGTCTAGTAAATTTGGTTCGATCATAGGGACCCGTTGTACCGCAACCATTGATACAAGCCAGTCTTGGTCAGTCACTTACACGTTTTTCCCAGCCATTCCGCTCACAAAGACGCTTTGAAAGTTCAGGGTTCACCGGAACAGGGAGAACATCTCGATATATCAGAGCTGGTAAGATGTTGTTTGGGACATGTGTAGAGCTGGAAAGAGCGTACTGCTCTGGCCAAGTAACAGACATGGTAAGTGTTCTTTCTCGAGTGGTTGCCCGTGATTGAGAATCTATGTAATCGGCCGGCCAGATACATCGGGCGATACTGGGACGAGGCAGTTAGCGCCGGAATTGGTCCCGTACCAGCTCCGTGTCACTTCCGCTTCCGTTCCCGCTTTGATTCACGTCTTTTTTAGCGTGTATGACCTGACGAATATGCTCCTTTCAGATGTAGTTCAATCATAAATCTGTGTCAACATACCTACAGCGTCCGGACTGCATACCGTCCAACAAGTTGTCAGTATTGCCAACAAAATTCGAATACAAAATGCACAAAGATAGTCGGATCATTATAATAGGCGCAGGGGTGTTTGGCTTGTCGACAGCAGTAGAGCTGGTACGCAAAGGTTACAGAAACATTACAATCGTAGATCGTCATGTACCCCCGGTAAGTAGTTTGCAAGAACGGAAAATGCCGATGCTGACCGAAAAAAAGGTACCGGATGGCTCCAGCGTCGACATCTCGCGAGTGATACGTTTCGACTATCGCGATCCGCTTTACGCCAAGCTTGCAAAAGAAGCGTTTGATGTCTGGCGTGATGATCCAAGATTTCGAGGAATATTTCACCATGGTCCAAATGCCTTCATCGCAAGCAAGGCGTACGGGCGTACGCACCTCAAAAAATGCACAGATGCCCTTGACGGTCTGAGTCACCCCTGGGAACCAATGCATGATCAAGGAGCTATCAAATCTAAGTTCCCGATTCTGTACGGTGATACAGTTCACACAAATCTTTCTGGATACTGTAATCGAAGTTCTGGGTGGGCGGATGCTCAGAAGGCAATTACCGTTCTTCGCAATCAATGCATTGAGCGTGGCGTGTCTTTTGTTTGCGGCAAACAAGGCACTGTCACTGCTTTCCAGAAAGACACGACGACCCGCAGAATTGTAGCCGCACAGACTGAAAGCGGCCAAGATATACAAGGGGATTACTTTATCCTGAGTGCTGGCGCTTGGTCGACAAGCCTAGCACCCATGTACAACTCAACGATATCTACAGCACAAGTCTTAGCCTTCATAAACCTGACAGATGCTGAAATGGAAGCCTACAAAGACCTGCCATTGTACATAGACTACGATTCCGGCTGGTTTTGTTTTCCGCCCCACCCCGAAGCCCGGGTTCTGAAAATCGCTGTACATGGCTGGGGCTATACTCGAACGACGGAGAAGAACGGTATCTCCCTCCCTCCAACAACGACTCGAAGCAAGCGGACCAATTTTGCGCCAGTAGACGGCGTCGAAAGGTTGCGTGCGGGGCTTGGAACTATCCTTCCGTCTCTTGCGGAGCGAGAGTTTGATCGTGTTGCCGTATGCTGGTACAACGACACGCCCTCTGGTGACTTCATCATCGACTACCACCCTGACCACACGAATCTGTTCCTTGCAACGGCTGGTAGTGGCCAGTAAGTGCTAACCTCCTCTTGTATAAGTCAATACTTGAATCTGTACTGACTCTGTCCTCCTATAGTGCATTCAAATTCCTGCCAGTGCTGGGAAAGTACGTAGCGCAGGCATTCGAGCGCACCTTGCCCTCAGGCTTGCAACAAAGATGGCGATTCAGGATGGAATACAAAGATCGTGAAGATACATTTCATGGCGACGGAAGTCGTGGAGGACCAGCACGGCGCGAGTTTACGCCGCAGGAGAAGGCACTGCTGTGACTGCAGATAGAGGAGTGGATCAGTTTGGGTAGACTCGCGCTCTTCTCAACTCTGAGAAGATACACGCCAATATTCATTCTTTCTCGGTATTCCAAACTCTTAAGTGAAGTGTATGGTTTTGGATACTGGCGAGAAAGGCCAGAGACTCTGATACCTCATATGTGATGACAGGGACCTTTTATACCATGTCTCTTCGAAGCTCGTTGTCCACACTCCCAGAGATTGAGTTTGAGAGTTTACTAGCAAGATTGTATAGGTCACTCCTACGGAAGCTCTCCTAAGCGAGGGAAGACATTCGTAGTAATGGTCCATGCTCTAGGTAGTGGCTGTGATCACCACCCGCCTTCTCAACAGCAGACTCCCCCTTGCCCCATATCTCATATCGTCTGCCACGATAAGTCCAATTCCAGTCCTCCCAGCGATCCTGCTCAAGTACCTCACGGTAATGGAGGCTACTCCCAGGCCACACAGCTGTTATCCTCCCCTCTTTCCCGCGTTTGTCTGGAAAGTGCGTAAGTACAGGACCTCAAAATCTCTTCACTAAACAGTGAACAAGTAAAAGGCAGACCTACACCAACTTGTGCAATTTCCCGTCCATACAGCTCCTTTCATGAAGTCCTCGACCTGTAGATTGAAGTCTTCCTGTGCGCCCTTGTCCGGCATGAACGTAGCGACGCCAAAACTGTCAACGCGCTTGAGAAGTCGTACAAAGAAATCTGCCATAGCTTCCAGACTACCTGCGCAGCTATTAGCATGAACAATAGCGGCAAAACCATAAACAGAGCTTTCTACGTACCTATCAAACTACCGTTCGCAACCGGGCAATTGGGGCCGAGCATAGACAAGTAGTTCGGAAATTCCGCACACCCGAGCCCCATGTACGAAATCGGATCGTCTTTCCACAAATCCCTAAGATCTACTCCATTGCGACCCAATAGTGGGAACCGTGGGCGGAACGACGTGTCAAATCCCGTGGCGGCGATGATGACATCTGATATCTCGATACCGTCCTGCGTCTCGAGACCTTCTGGCTGACATGTCAGGATGGGGCTGAATATACAAGTGACATTTGGTTTCTGTAGAGCTTGTAGAAATGGCTCTCCCGGACTGATTCTACGACATCCGAGTTCGTAATTCGGAATGAGGTTCTTGCGTAGCGAAGGGTCTGCGATACGTTCTCTCATCCACAGTTCAAGCTCTTCGCGCTTCTGCGTCTGTGTTTTCGAATCCCGGTAAAATACGGGAAAGAGTTTGTTGTAGTAGCTCTCAAGGCTCTTGCAGCGTTGGAGGTAGCCCGCTATGTTGTGGGAGTTGTTGTCGACTCCCTCGAAACTGTCGGGCAGGCTTGTGATCCAGGATGAGGTTCGGATGTATACTGAAAGTTCTTTGACGAGAGGCTGAATCTGCGGTATGACTTGCACGGCGCTCGCACCTGCTCCGATAACACTTACCCTTTTCCCCGCTAGATCGACCGAATGATCCCAGTCCGCGGTATGTATCAGACGACCTCTGTAGCTATCTAGCCCAGGTATATCGGGATACCGATAGTGGTTCAAGATTCCGGCTGCATTGATCAGGACATCGGCTTTCCTGCCCTTGTTGACAATACCATTGCATTCGGTGTTGACTAGCCATTTGCTTTCCTGCTCAGACCAGGCAGATCTTGTCACCGTTGTCTCGAACTCGATGTGATGAGCCAGGTCAAAGTGATCCACAACGTGTGATAGGTAACTTTGGATCTCCCCAGATGATGCGAATCTGCGGACGTCAGCCAGTATTAGTCCAGAGCTGATTGCAGCGATATCGAAAGGGATCAATACGCACAATTTGGACCAATCCTTCGTGGGCGCAAAAGAGTATTGGTATATGTCACTTGGTACATCGCACGCGCAGCCTGGCAAGATCAGTCATCTTCCACTAAAGTTGGCATAGGTCTTGCTCCTGCCTGGATATGTATTTTCCAACCACGTGCCTCCAACGGCGTGATTCTTCTCCACAATCTGGAATGTATAGGCGTGCGATAAATACAACTTGAAATGATGTGCTAGTGGGAAAAAAGGGGTTATTTTCTGAAACGTCTGCTTTAGCAACGACACACACCAAGTAGAATACCAGAGACGCTATTCAAGTTAGCAACAATGTTATGGAGATTCTGATATGACTGACCCAGCACCGATGATAACAATGTGGCGCTTCTCTTCCATGGTCCTCTCAACGATCTTTGTCATTGTAGTGTTGCTCAAGATTTCCAATTTGTTGACAAGGCAGGCAGTATGTCGGCGATTGGAAATGTCTAACACTATTCACCGATTGCTAATCTGGTAAGACAGCCCCTCAGCTTCCATGATTTCAGTCTTCATTACAGGCGGCAGCAGATGTGGACGGACCGTATCGTAAGGGCCGTGTCTATTCCCCAGGGTGATCTCATGGAACCGCAGACGGACCGACATCCGTGATCTCCGATCACGTGCTCCCCTTGAGATGATAACGTTCATGCTATCTTCGCCCAATGTAGCATCTCTGATAGGTAGAAATCAAGCATCTGTTAGAACCAACGCACGTAGCACAAACAGTGTAGCATTCTGTCATTTTCTGGCAGTGTCACGACTCAGATGGAAGGCAGCAGATAAAATAGGACCGTAGTTCGCGCGGGCGTAAACTGAAAGTCAGATTAGTGATACCTAGACGTATGAGAATCAGTCGCGTTCATACACACAAACAACGGTAGCTTGTAAAGTTTCTACTTCACGTGCGTGGCCAATAGAGATTGAACATTAGCGCACGAGACTTAGGTTGAATGTAGAATAAAGACAGCGGGAAGTGAAATCGTAGAAGTTCATACCTAGAGCTCAACAAACTTCAAATAAATAAATTCGAGATTCCTCCTCTAGCAGCTTGACAGCTTAGCCACAAGTCGCTGGGATCGTCACGAACCGCGTATTCGTATCGCCTCTCGTACTCCTTTTACCTTCTCGAACACGTTCGTCCTCTCGATCCTTCTTGCTGAAAGACTTCGTTGAACTTTCACATTTCTTTTAATTCACCGTTATTGGACATGGTGTCGCGCATAGGGCGAACCGGCTTCTGATTGGCCTCTCGCGCGTCGTCCTTCCGGTACGCGCGCAATACTCGTAGATCAACGATGCTGATTAGTCTTATTCTACAAACACGTTCTTTTCCCTCCTCTTTGGCACCACTCCACCCCTTACTCGCCGTCCCCATTCTCTCCTCCCGCACCTTGCGCTGCCTGCGCTGCCTGCGCCTGCGCCATCTTCCACTTCTGGGCATTGGCCAACAACTTTGACAATTTCGCAGCGCTCTCGTCGTCCGCAGGGAAGACGTAATCGACATACTCCTCGAAGCTGTCGTCGTCGAGCTTCCTCCTCTTCTTGACCTTTCTTGGCATCTGTCCCTCAATCTTCTTCTTGTCTTCCTCGGTACCATGTACATCCTCAAACGCCTTCCAGGCGCTGAGCAGTGCCACACGGTCTTCCTTGAGGTCGCGTTCCTTGAGCTTGCCATGCGCTCTGTCGAAGATGTTGCGCGCACGGGCTTTGGCGGCGTCGCTGATTGTGTCGTCGTCGTCTTCTGCTGTGGTCTCATCTGGAACTCCCAACTCGAATTGCGCATAAGACAGCCACACCTTGACATGGTCCGTCTTCTCCAACAACCTCTCGTACAATGCGCGTGTACGCTCGTATTCACCCTCTCCCTCTTCAAAGTCGATGTATGCTTTCCACAGCACTTCCGGCATATCCATGTCAGTTTGTTCGACTGCTATTTCGAAGATGCTGCGTGCGCGGTCGAGATCATCGAGACCGCGCTCTAGGTTGGCAAAGTTGATCCAGGTATGGCAGTTTGAGCCGTTCCATTCAATATACTTTGTGTAGAGCTGGCGGCAGCGATTGAACTCGAAGAGCTTCATTTCTAGCTCAATGTAGCCCTTGAACAGCTTGTCTTTTGGACACATACCCAAACTCTGACCGAGTAGTTTGCGTGCAGCGGTGAGTTCACCTTGTCGAACCAGGAAATGAGCGAATGCTAACCACACTTTGCCGAATGTGAAGCGTTTGTGGGGGAGCAGGCGTATGCACTCTTGGTAAATTTGGCGTGTTCGTTCAATGTCGTGAGATGCAGTTTCTTCCCAGACGGCGTAGAAGAGCCAGAGATATATGTACCGTCTCCAATGGCGCTTTTCTTGCGTTGGGGGAATTTGAGCAATGGCTCTTTCGTAAACGTCTCTCACTCGGTCGGGGTTACCAGACGTCTCTTCCAGCCTGGCGAAATCAATCCAACTATCATAGTTCTTTGGGTTCTCCTTAATCTGCTCCTCATAATGAACCCGCCGTTTAGACAAGATAACATCTTCAATACCGTCCCGGTCTCCGAATTGCTTCTCGAACGTCGTAAAGGCCTTGTGTAGATTAACCGATTTCGACCTTGGCATGCGATCGAGGGCGAATTTGTAAATGGCTCGAGCACGTTCCAGCTCTTTCAGTCTTGCCTCGAACTTTGCATATGCCATGAAAAGCTTCTCGTCCATGAACTCATCTCCGAGGGTCGTGACGGCGGTGCCGTAGACGTCGCGTACAAGATCGCTGGTGCCGTTTTCCTCCTCGAACTTGGCCCATTTGATCCAGTTCTTGGGTTCGGGGTGTACAACTGTAAAGCGCTCGAAAATTGCGCGACATCGCTCGAATTCGCCGTGGCGCTTCTCCAGCTTGATGTATGAGCTCCATGCGGCCTCTTCCGGCTCCCATTGCATCCAGCGTTCGAAGACTGAGCGGGCACCGTCAATGTTACCAAGCGTCTCCTCCATGTAGACATACTTGTACCATAGCTTGTCGACTCGTGGGAGAATGGTAACGGCGCGATCGAGAAGGTTGCGGGCATGCTGGACGTTGCGATGCTTCATCTCGCTCTCGATGTACCTCAGCCATAATGGGACTGACGTGGAGTCTACCTAGATGGGAGTCAGTCTGTGCCTCGCATGCGTTTGGTACTAGGAATACATACGTCCAAAGCTCTCTCGAAGATGGATCGTGCGCGCCTGAACTCCTTCTGCTCGAGTTCCCAGGAAGCATAGCGCATCCAGTTGTTCATGTTGATGCGGTTCCGCCGTACATAGTCCTCGAATTCCTTCCTCTTGCGACCTTGGAACTCATGGAGCTCTTCAATATCCGCAAACCTTTGCGTTGGCGCCTTGAGCTTCTCATCTTGACGGTCGACGGCTTCTCGAAGCAGCTGTTCGGCGGAGATCTGGACAGCCGCTGCGGCCTTATTCTTGACCCGCGGGGGTCCTCGTGTTGCCTCCATATTTGGGGCAGGGATGCGATATTCAAGGGCGTGATGTGGGAAGTAAAGGTATGCGCGCGATGGCGAGAGACGGCGAGGCGCACGTCAGTCGTGGACGTGAGGGCAACCGCGCCTCGGCAGTGTCGTGGTATTAGAGCTCCAACTTCGGTCCTGGACAGAGAAACTGGCAGACACGTGACGGCGGATGCCTGCGCAAGTCGACTGCAACACGATAGCTAGGCGACAGCGATTCTCGTAAATGCAAAGTTGTTCGGCAATGCGACAAGTTTATTCTCCAAGGTGAGAACGCGACTCCGTTAGCGCAGGTTTTACCCGCTGCACGCCAAGCAATTAGCTCTTTCACGTCACTGCCCGTCGCAACTTCTCTTCTCCCACGACACGACTCTCCCCTGCGCGCGTTTCACACTCGACCGGCGGCCAACTCGGGCTACAGGTACGTATAATACTGCGCCATAACGAACCCAACACTCAACCGAAATCTATTAGGAGGGTAACCTCTGGCCGCCGTCGCGACTACCTCGGACCGCACTCCACCATGGCGACTCTCGAACAAGAGCTTCTGGCCGACTTCGCCGATAGCGGCGATGAAGATGTCCAGGACCTTGAGAATGACTTTGCTGAGGGTTCGGGCGACGATGACATGGTGGACGAAGAGGCGCAATACCGGGAGAAGAAGGACAAAGAAGACAAGGGTCCAGCCGACATTCGATCCGCCCAGCAGCTCAAGGCCAACCTAGACCCCGTGTTGAAGCGCATCGAAGAAACACAGGACCAGATGGACATAGTCGAGGGCGAGTCCTTTGAGGAGTCTCCAGAGTACCAACTCCTCACCGAGGCCAACGAGTTCTCCACTCAGATCGACGGCGAAACCGCTACTGTCCACAAGTTCATCCGCGACCACTACTCAGCCTTCTTCCCCCACTTGGAAGATTTGATCAAGAACCCCGTCGTCTACGCAAAAGCATGTCTAGTCATCGGCGGCGGACCCCTCTCAGACATCAAAGACATAAGCCCCAAGCTACGGCAAATCGAGGGAATGGAGCCTGCTCAGGTCATGATTGTCGAGATTGAAGCAACACGCGTCGAAGGGAGGCTGCTCAACGAAACCGAGCTCGACCTGGTATCAAGCGCCTGCCACCTCCTCCTCGAACTCCACGCCGCCAAGTCCAAGATCCTAGGTTTCGTCGAATCCCGCACAGAACTCTTTGCGCCGAACTTGACTGCTTTGATTGGAAGTTTGACTGCCGCCCATCTCATCTCCTACTCCGGCGGTATCGCAAACCTAGCCAAG
>Ga0265797_10009523_pt1 | contig 12620 bp, 9 predicted proteins | sample P2T30metagenome_FD_192433 | JGI IMG/M metagenome (GOLD analysis project Ga0265797, IMG submission 192433) | Plant litter microbial communities from East Loma Ridge, Irvine, California - P2 T30 | ecosystem: Environmental > Terrestrial > Plant litter > Unclassified | place: USA: California... | reverse complement strand
CCGGAGCAGATCAAGTTTGTGCCACTGAACCAGGAAAAGGAGATGAATGGCAAGGAGCTCATGGAGTTTTATGAGGTGGGTACCACAAGTGTCTTATGCATTGCACACCTAACTCCAAGTAGAAGGACAAGCATCTCGGCCGTTTCCTCCACATCATCCGCGACTCACCAGTGTACCCCGTAATCTACGATTCAAACCGAACAGTGCTCTCGCTACCTCCCATTATCAACGGAAATCACAGCAAGATCACGCTTGATACCAAGAATGTTTTCATTGAAATCACCGCCACCGATAAGACCAAGGTCGAGATCGTCAACCACATGCTCGTCGCCATGTTTGCTGGCTACGCAGAGTCTATAGAACCCATCAAGATCAACTCTCCACACAACGGAGAGTCAAGAGAGTCGCCAGATCTGTCGCCGCGAGAGATGCAGGCCGAGGTTGACTACCTGAACCAGGTCACGGGCCTGGACTTGTCACCGGAGGAGATCTCGAAACTCTTGTCACGCATGGGCCACGATGTGTCGCCTTCAAAGTCCGACAAGAACATCCTCGACGTATCAGTACCCATTACACGAGCAGATATTCTGCACCAGGCCGATATCATGGAGGACTACGCGATCGCATATGGCTTCAACAAGCTGCCGCGAGTTTACCCGAACAAGACCGCCGCTGTCTCAGCCCCATTACCCATAAATAAGCTTAGCGATATTGTACGGTTAGAGTCAGCGGCTGCAGGGTGGACGGAAGTTTTGCCTCTCATTCTTTGCTCGCATGAGGAGAACTTTGAGTGGTTGAACCGAAAAGACGACGGCAAGACCGCAGTCAAGCTAGCGAATCCCAAGACAGCCGAGTATCAGCTCGTACGGACATCACTACTACCCGGTCTGCTTAAGACCATCAACTCTAATAAGCACCACTCGGTACCGATGAAGATCTTCGAGGCCAGCGATATTGGGCTTGTGGACTTGGAGCAGGAGAGGAAAAGTAGGAACGAACGACACTTTGCGGCGGCTTTCATGGGCAAGACAAGTGGTTTCGAGCAAGTACATGGTCTTCTAGATAGGCTGATGCTCATGCTTCGGTCGGCCTTCTTGATCCGGGAGGATGGGCTGAAGAACGAGCAGTTGCAGGGCTACTGGATAGAGGAGGTCGATGGTAAGTGAATTTGCTCAAAGGTGTGGCAGATGTACTGACCTATGGCAGATCCCACCTTCCTTGCCGGCCACTCAGCGGCCATTAAGCTCAACCTTGGCGGCAAGAACCATACCATTGGTGTCTTTGGTATCCTGCACCCGAGTGTGCTACAAAAATTCGAGTTACCGTAAGATTTATAGCATTCTCCTCTGGCTACTTTACTAAACAACACCACAGATACCCTGTTAGCACACTGGAGTTCAACCTAGAGGTCTTCTTATAGATGTGTAGAGTACCCTAGCCGAAGCTGTGAGAGCCGATTTACCAAATCTGAGTAGGATGCCTAAATCCAAACATCCTACTGGTCAATGTTTTCTTATTCGATGCATTTATATATGTAGTGCTCAGTTTTGGTATCCCGGGAGTGTCCTCACCACTAGGCGCTGAGAACCTTGTTCAAATGAATACTAACAGCGTCGATAAGCATACCAGGGAGAAGTTGAACGAAAATATGCTCCAACTTGCAGATAAGAAAGCTCCGACAGACGTCGTCGTCATCGTTGTCTTGGATGCCGCCGTCCTGTTCGTTATTTGACACTCCCAGCTCCCGGGTAGCTTATCATCTCCACCAACAAACACATTCCGGGCTGGATACCTGCAATGTCTCTTTGTAAAGTCTACCCCCGCACTCACAGTATCATTCACAAACTTTGTCCCCTCAATGTACTCTGGCGCAACCCCCTTCTCTACCCAGTTCACTATGGCACTGAGAACATTGTGCTGCGGGTCAAACGCAATCCCCGCCTGCGCCGCCTCCCCGCCTTGACCCAGCACCCACGCACCAGGCCCCGTACTGCAATGAAACATGCCCGAAATCCTGAAGAACCGCACCCATTCATCCATGGCCGCATAACCTGTGTTGCCACGCAGATGCTCGTAGAAGCGAGGCGTGTTGAACGAGCTGATCTGGTTATCCTGTAGACCATGATACATGAGTAACTTTGCGCCGCGGTCTCTGAATTCTGGCAGCGAAGACGGGAATGTGCGGATATTGCCTGGGTTGAGATTCTGCGCTGCCCGTGCGTCGTCGAGGTCGTATGTCGATGCGTTCCAAGAAGGTTCGTTGTAGACTACGTATTTGAACCAGTCGTTTGAGGGCCCAAAGGCTGTGCCATCGTAGAGACGTTCAACGGCACGAATCTCGCTGCCGGGTTGCATAGCTGGGTAGATCAGGTCGCCATTTTCGTAGGTGTAGGGACTGAAGATTGCTTGAAGCTGCTGGACTTGTTGCTGGTTCAGACATTGGGTTGTTGTATTACGGCCACATAGTAGGGTTGAAGGGTCAAAGTCGCAGAGGCTTGGGTCTTCGATTATGCCATCTTTGACCGCATCAATGGTGTCGCATTGGCGCAGAACTTCGTCGTGAATCCAGCCTTTCCATGCTGTAGCGGGAATGAAGTCTGGACTGCCCTTTGGACCTGTAATGGTGAAGAAGCGGGCGCGCCAGGAGTAAAGGCTATTGAAATCCACGCCGGGAGCGCCTGCCACGATGCCGTCAAAGTCTTGCGGATACTTTTCTGCGCTTTGGACGCCTTGACGTCCGCCTAGGGAGCAGCCCAGGTAGTAGGATTTGGTATAGTTTGATTGGTAGAGCTGCTGGGATAGTGCTTTCCCTACCTTCACGCTCGTGTGAAGTCTGAGTTCAATTGGTTAGGGTGGAAGAAAGGGTGAAGGAGTAGATGATGCTGCTTACGATCGATAGGCAAAGTCAATCACCGTCTGAGGGCTATTGAGGAAGGCTGTTCCCCCCGTACCGTTGTGTCCATTGTTTGCTCCCACTGTAGCGAAGCCATTCAAGGCGCCATATGAAAGATCTTCGTACTTGATGCCTTGTTCCGGTCAGTATCCATCTGTCTGCGGCTTGTTGACTTTGTCTACAAAGTACTCACAACCATCGATACCTCCATTCCCTGTTGCCAAGAAGCGGCCTGACCAATTCTCCGGAAACCATGCCTCGAACGATATATTTGAAGTCCTGGATGTCTTTATCTCAAGCGTGATGCGACAAAGATCCACCGACACTTTTTGGCTGGCACGACTACAGCTTGCATCGTTATCCGGGAAAGTCAAATTGGTGCCTGCAGTAACGTATTGGAGGACGTTGAGTTTTACTCCTGTGGTCCGATTGTCGGGTCTAAAGGCAAGGCACTCTTGCTCGAAACCAGCTGATGCGACAGCGACATGAAACAGTGCAAGGAGCCAAGTGACCAGCATTCGTTGAACTGCGCACATGATGAACAATCTCGGATTGGAAAAGAATGCCAGCGCTTCTGATGTCCACCTATCCTGGAACCTTGAACGCTTTGTACTCTGCTCGCCAAACCGAGGCCCAAATATTCCGGAATGCGCAAATCCCAACACAAAATGAAGGTGGCTGTTTCACTAGGCTTTTCTTTTCTAGTAGCATGTACTAATTGCCGATATGGTCTCGTCCGAACGCCTTGTACACTGTTCACGAGACCATGATTTGCCAAGGCATGTCCAGCGAAATGCGGGGGTAGTATGTAGAGGTGTTCGATCTGCGCCCTGCAGATCGAGGATGTTCATTTAACCGTAGTTTGTAGCGTCGTTCTGATACTGTACTGAACATTTCCTTTTGCGACAAAAATTCGACAATAATTTTTTTAGCTAATGTGGGATGCGGAAGCAATATAGCAAAAGAAAGGTGGATCAATACTTCGGAACTCGGTGTGCCAATGTCACTACAATCCAACATTTCTTTATGCATACTTTGTGGCTCATTGTTGAACTTGACATTACCCATATTGTGCCTAGCAGCTCTTCCCGTATGCAAGTAAAGGCGGTCGATGTGAAAGGTTAATCATGGAACTGTAAGAGCGTAAACTTGATGAGGAGCCGGAAAAAGGATTGTAAATGATGCATCTACGGGAACTAAAAGTGTCTGAGAGAAAGAAGCATAGACCTAGGAGGGACATGATCGCGTTCTGGCATTTTCTGTGTCGGGTAAATTGAGCCTCGTGTATCTTGTACAGAGAGACGAAGATGCGGGGTCACAGTACGGGATCGCATGCTTGATGACGTGGGCAGGGGATCACAAGTATCACCAGGTTCGAAGGGAAAAGCAGGTGCATCCCGCTTAGTAAAGGATCTGCACGACCGGCAGATTGCAGATGCTCGATCTTCCATCTGCATCCCGTACCGGTTATCGCCAGATTTTAGCGTGTCGCCCTGCCTTCCCACGGCAATTACTCCAAGAGTTCCTCACGAGTGGCTTTTTCCATCCGGAGAGCCATTTTCATGCCTTTCCGGAGCACTCAATCGAGAGTGCATTAGAGGCCTCTATAAATGTGCGCCAATAATAGGAGGGTTCGGCGGTATTTCTAGAAGCGATAAGAAGAATCTAGGGTGGTGTCGTCAACCAACTTGCAGAAGAAGGGAAAACGGTGAAAGGTCAGGTAACTATAAAGTAGCTTGTTTGCTATCTCCTTCTATTCTTCCTCTAATACGGCGAGAAAATCATACATAGGCGCCTATGTCGCTCCTGTATTCCTTTATTAAGGTTATGACTTTTATCGTATGCATGTGTCATGTCACACGTATGGAAAGTGACTCCATGTCGAGGCTTGTATCATGTTATGCATATCGTGGACAATTGAGATATATTAAATGTGTTTGTTGTTTGTTTATTGCTACTACATTCGTCTGTAGACTATCTAGAAAATAATGTAGCATTCATCAAAAACATTAATAAAAGTTAAATATCTGGGATTTTCATCGGCCAGTATATATCAAGCAACGCAATCCGGCTCTGTGAACCACCACTCCGACATCATCTATATAAATTTAACCCCTCGCAAACCCTTGTCATAATAACACCTTTCGGAGGGTTCAACGCTTGCGCTCGGAAACCCGGACATTGATCTTTCGATCACCAACCTGCTTCCCAGGCAACTCGTTCAGGGCCAGATCCAATTCATCTGTCGCAATACCCACAAAGGCGTGACCTTCCTTGAAAACAACCTTATATACTGTGAAGCCTTCGAATACAGTGCGAATATTCGACTCTGCTACCCCATAAGGCAGGTTGTTGACCTTGTGGTCTGTCATCGTCTTCTTCGGCGCAGCGAGTACACGGGGTTTACTTGCTGGGAGTACATTGGCCTTGTTCTTGTTCTTATCTGAAAGGCTGATACGGATGTTACGGCCGCGGTACCGAAATCCTCCATCGAAGTGCGACAGAATCTTGTTTGCATCAGCCTGGGCGACAAAGACAAAGCAGAACTGCTTGCCGCCCGACGGCATGTGGATGTCGCGAATAGGATAGTCCTTCAGGATATTGAGAACCTCCGTCGATGAAGTATTAGGTGGAATACCGGTTAAGAAAAGCTTGACATCCTTGGCCTCGCCTTCAGATTTATTGACAAGTAATTCGTCCATCTCCTCATCTGGAACACACATTGCGCCCAGGGTCTCGTTCTTCCAGTAGATACCCGCGGTGCGCCAAACTACATCCTTGGCCATGTGCGGTTCTGCAACCCGCACAAGACCGATACCAGAGTCGGGGGACTTGTACTCTAATATATTGATCGGCTCATGGTAGTCGCTAAGACCAGCGTTGATCTGCTCCCAGCTAAAATGGTCGCCAATGAAGGGCTCAAGCAGTTCGTTCAAGTTCCTGAGGGTTTTGTTCTGAGGGAGACCAGTGATCTTGACAGTGTGCGACATGATCTGGTTTTCGCGCTCATGAAGAAACTTTGACAACAGATTTGTGGCATGGTCCGGGATCTCCGCCTCCGTGCTCATGTTCGTGAGCATCTTTTGTCCGCACGGTCCAAACTGATAACCGTCGTATTCCTCAGTAAACTTCCAAGCAGCTTCAGGGGTCTCGAAGGCTACCCAAGCAACTGTGCCGCCGTCCTTGTTTGTATAAATCTCCTTGATCGCATGCTTATTGAAAGTCGCGAAAATAACCGAAGACTTCGTGTACTTGGGCAGGTGGTTGATTGCTACGATGCTGGACACGGTTGTAGAAGACTGGTGCTTTAGTCTTCTTATTGGAGTACTGTGTGAGTTGGGTGCTGAATTGAGTAGTGAAGAACCGTGGAAAAGAGATGTTGGACAAGGATGAAGACTTCCTTTGAGGAAGAAAGGATTGAACTATAAGAGGGCAGTGCTCTGCCTACTGTAAATGGACTAGTTGCCTGGGCGTAATCATTACGTTTGAGGCTACCATGTTTCTATTTACTGCAAATTCCTCGTTTGAGCGCACAATTAGCTGAATTTTGAGCCAATAGCGCTTCTCGTATTTTAGAGAGACTGTAATGAACACATAGACAGAAGTAGGTCATGGTTTGTATTCCAATCCCACCGCTTTACTACTTTATGCTCTGGTTTTCCCACACGAGAAAAAGTATATTAACCGTTTTTCATGAATTTTAATAGCCGAGAACTCGCACTGTGCGGAGAAGTGATCAAAACTGGGTTCCATGGTAGATTCAACAAGACACTCAAAAACCTTCACTTATTTAAGCGACGTAGTTATGAGTATTATATCCTTTTTGAGATTATACGCCTGCAAACTTATTACGCGCCGACAAGGTATCGCCGTTTTCTACGCTTGTCCACACGACAGCGTCCCTTGAGTCTCGCTATATCATTCAACATGTAAGTACGCAATGATATCCGTTCATCTCTTCACGACAGATACATGAGCACGAGAGAAGTATATTCAAAAATCGTTGTTACGATGCTCGTTACTAATATCTCCTATTCGCCGAGTGGTAACATGTATAAGTAGTGTGTATATAACTTTTATGTGCGCCTTGACTGCTTTCTTATATTGCTGTTACTATAATACCGCGTTGTGAAGATCTGCTGTTGAGCATCGATATCACTTGTAAAACAATAACTTTTATATATACCAAGAAGCTCCCTTGATCACTATAAATATGTGTGTGTGTGTGTGTGAGAGAGAGAGAGAGAGAGAGAGAGAGAGAAATGAGATTCTTTGAGCATCTGCTAGCATGAATATTCTCTAGGTTTCGTTGTAAAGATGACTGAATACAGATCAGCTGATCGACTGGCATCGATTCAGCGACAATCTTAGTACGTCATCGAGCAGCAAGTGTATGGCCTATGCAGTGGATCAAATACACGTGATTCTATCTCATCATACTTATAAGCCAAAATCCTCCTTCTTGATAGCAAGAAACGTCAAGCTCCAAAGCTGTCGGATATTGCTCTCGGTCGATGTTAAGTCACCCAGCTGGGCGACTTTGAAGCCATCATCGTAGGTCCAACTCCACACTTCATGACTCAGTTGATCGCGGTTGGTATCGATGGTAGCCCATAATTGGTTGTAGGCAGAGACTACCTTGCTGTGGACTGCGGTATTCTTACAGAACTCTGGAGCGTGTTAGTCGTTGCCATTAAAGTCTCATAGAACGCTGCAGAGGCTGTGATTTCTGACTTACCAGGAACGTCCTTTGAATTACAGCGGTCGAGTTGGCGCGCCAGCCCTGCACCCATCATAGCAAGCTGCCAGCTCCATACTACAGTGCCGTGGTAGTCAGCCCTTGAGAAGTTGCCAGTGAAACCCGAGATTCCAGAGTACGCAGGATTAGCCACAAATAGTCCAACATCGCTCGAAAGGCCGACTGGGAACGGTTGCAGGATGTGATCAGCGGTCTGGCTGATGTATGCAGTGAGCTGGGTCTCATTCGTCGTGTTGAGGAGGAAGTGTCGGAAGCAGTCGTCAGTGTTCATGACGGCTACGACAGATGTGTTGAGAGTGCCGTCGAGGGCAAGACCATAGTATGTAACATCGCTGCTGATCTTGTCTGCATTGGATGGGATACTCAGGTTGGCGCTGGAGACGTAGGTTTGGATCAGAGACTTGGCTTCAGCTTCTGGTACAGTGACTTCAAAGAAGCGCAATGTCTCATCTTCCCAAATTTGTGCGTATTGATCAGCAACAGTGCTCCAGTCTGGATGATCCGGAAAGAATCCAGCTTTACTAAGACTTGAAATGGCTCGCAGCCCCGCGGGTACAAGTGCCGTGTTGACATCGTACGGAATGCGACCACCGCCAAGGCCGTTGTTTGAATCGCGCCATTCACCGACTTGGGCGCCAGAGTTGAGCTGAATGAGGTTATCTTTGACCTGACTTCTAGCGAATGGAGCAGCGTCGCGCATAATCTTCTCGGCAGTAAGTTGGGCCAGTTGAGAATAATTGAGGCCGTTGTTCTCAGCTAGAAACGCGGCAGTCTTGCTGAAGAAAGCATCCGCACGCTTCTTGCCCGACTCTGTTTCAACAAAGTATGTTTTCATAACGACAGGGAGATAGAAGTCAGTGTCGATCATCTTGTAGTCGCATGATGGCGCGCTAGAGTTGATTCCGTTCTTGCGGTTCAGCCAGGTTGCGTAATCGCCGAGGACTTCTTCGTGGCATACAGTACCATCAGTACGGTTGATTCGCTCAAGCACAGCTTCAATAACAGCCTCGATAGCAGCTTCGCTGAGTACCGGTTGCATTAAGAGTAGTGAGAGCATGCTATCACGACCAAAGTATGTCAAAAAGCGCCATGTGCCAGCCAGTAGCTTGTTCGAGTACGAAAGGAATGACAGGGAAGTCGTTTGGTCGGGGTTCTGAGAAATCAATCCAGCGGCCGCACTATCCAGTACCTCTACAGGACTGAGCTGTTCTAGCTGTGGATAGTTGAAGGAAGCCTCAAAGCTGTAGGTGCCGGCTCCAAAGGTTAGTGTCGATGCTGCATCGCGGTTGAGCACTATATCTTGGGCGCCATTCAACGGAGTGAATCTTAGTGTCGTAATCGTCACACCGTCAAACCACGTGCGATTGACCGAGGCTCCTCCGTTTTGGATATCAAATTTGAAGCTGTCTTGAAAGTCCTCGCTGATGCTGCCACCCTCGGTAAAGTCACGGATACTCCGAATACTGCCTAATATTGGCACAGTAAGTCTAGCAGCAGTGTTGAAGGTGATTTTGCCGGAGACGCCAACATAGTCCGCCGTATTCAACGCTTGCAATGCTTGGCTACCATTTCCTGACTGTTCAAGCCTCATACTGAGACAACCGGCTTCGCCATTCTCCGGGGCGAAGAGCGCCATGACACCGCTGTTGCCAGCGGGCCATGCGACTAGAAGGCGGGGTTTGACAACACTGAGGTTGCTGTTCGATTGAGGACTAGTAACAATGACATGAACGCTAGTGTGGCAGTCGGAGTAAAAGTGGTTCTCATACGGCCCGTCCTGTAGGTACAATCTCGATGCAGCTTCGGAGCAAACGGCGGTTGAGAAGTGAGGCCCTAGACTAGGGGACGCCGTGTACCGCCTCCCATCGGGGAAAGCCAGTACACTTACTACCAAAGCAACTGCGACGATTGAAATAGACACCATGATAAATCTAAGCAACCTATTAGCTGGTGCTGCGTGGTAGCGGATAACGGCTTCTGTGAATCCATCGTTGCTTACCTGCTTTGCCAAAAAGTCACGTGTTGCAAACAACAGGCTCAGGAATAAGTGAAAGGTGAATCATTAGATTATAAGACCATAGATTTCATGCTTCCTTTATGCATGGGAAGTGAGCACTAAACTAGAAAGAGCTTGGTTCCGGGCATCTTAGAACCGAGCTTCGTGATGGGGTGCACTTCTGCAAAATGACGTTATATAGTCAGAGGTGGTGAGTTAAGTCTAACGTGAGATCTGATGGAACCAATGTGAGTATGTGCACTGTAATGTACAGTCTCTGGGTGACCTTGAGTGCTTCACTGTCACTGTGCAAGGTCAGGGGCTCCATTAGTAGCGTGCCATGTACTCTGTGCGCAAAAAAGAAACCGTGAAACATAAATGTCTATCCCACGAAGCTGCACTCATATACGTTGTCACTGTCCCCATAACACTCCTTTAGCCATCCCACGCTACAATCATACCCTACCGTCAGTAGACGCTTGGCAGTCATGGTGCCGGTCGTCCGGCTAGCTGTAGTCAGAACGTCAGGCCCTGCAAACCCCCTGTTTGAACAAACAGGGACTGTGATGGTAGCCCTCGTGTTTTTGTGGGGGGTGAGGGGGAACTGGGATTGTGGTCGCTGATGTTGGGTTGTGCTATGGCTTGGTGATGCTACAGATGCGCTAAGGCGAATCGGGATTTTGTGGAGTCAAGGGCCCACAATTACCCCAAGGCACGTCACGTCAACAGCCGCTAACCCGCACTTCATTCGAGGGCTTCCGAAACGGTGAAAGCTGCGGTGTAAATCGCCCGACTTCTATTCCGAAAGGTCACTTCAACGTTACATCCACGGACACATCCTCACAGACAATCATTCCCAGACGAACACTCCGGACCTGTTATCATTTCTTTTTCTCTGTTCATAGGGCTGATAAAGGCTCTCATCTGTCAACTCGACAAAAGCAGGTGAAAGGGACAATGTAGGTATCCTCTGGTGCCAGCGACAAGCAACTAACCTACGAGAGTCGCCGGATGCCCAACCAACCGATCGCCAAAAACCTTCCTTGTTTGCGGGATTGATGCGGTTGATAATGTTAATGTGAGAATAACAATGTACGTCTTACAAACGTCGTTTCAGGTAGCCAATCAGATGTGGCCTCCGATATGAATACATCCCCGTCAAATCTGGGATAATATCTTGGCATGTTGTGGATATGAAGGCTTCAGAGTGCAGTACCGAACTTATAAAGCTGGTTTCAAAATGGCAGGTATTTATATTGTCTATGTCGCGCTCCCTGTGTGATGGTCGCAAAGCCATTCTCACCTAACAATGTGGCCGCTGACTATTACGGTACTGGTCTGGTTGGTGGATATCGCCTCCGCACACGGTCGCATTACTCGAATCACGACATCGTCTGGTGATGTTTACGAAGGCTGGAACCCAGAGTCATCATCATCACTGATACCACCGTCCCCGCTCGCAGCTTGGTCCGCCGCAAACCTAGGCAACATCTTCGTCCCACCATCGCAATTCAACACTACAAATATAACTTGCCACTACAATGCCGTACCGGGCGCGCTCCACATCAACACCACAGCAGGCGACACGTTAAACCTACATTGGAACGAATGGCCAAAATCACACGTTGGGCCGGTCCTCACGTATCTAGCTGCATGCAACGGAAGTTGTGCATATGCAAAAAAGGAGGAGCTTGAATGGGTCAAAATTGATGAGCTAGCTTGGTTGAACAGCACAGACTCGAAGACACTGGAGTTGGGTGGAACATGGGCGACAGACGTGTTCATAGCAAACAACTTCTCTTGGGTCACTACGATACCGCCCGTACTCTCATCCGGGAATTATGTATTGCGACAAGAAATTATTGCACTACACACAGCAGAGCAGTTGGATGGTGCACAGGCATACCCGCAATGTGTGAATCTCCATGTATCTCAAGGGAACAGCACGATAAGCAAGACTTTGGAAGGCGGGACCTTAGGGAACAAGCTTTATGGAATGAGAGATGAGGGGATATTGGTGAACGTACACGGAAAGATTGGTGGGTATAATATCCCAGGGCCAAAACTCTGGGAGTACGCCATGCCAGTACGGCAACCTGACCAATGAAATATTAAAGTTTTGTACTTAGAAAGACCCGAATGCAGTGTAGAATTCACGAAGAAAGTTATTTACCGCATGAAAGTACTCAAACCCCAGCCGGAGCGGGTACGCCTGCCGGAAGAACCTGTTCTTGTAGAAGATGGCATAGAGCTCGGTCGAATGTAACACCAGAGGTTTAGAAGGGATGCATCGACTTTTCTCTTGAAATTAAGAGCATGACTGGCCATACAAGTCTCTGAGCATGAGGATGGCAGGTATGGCTAGGAAAAAACTTCTGCCGCGCGTTCAGAAAGTACCCATCTACTACGCATCCCCCTCTGCTTAGTCAGAAACAAAGAGTTCACCACACAGAGGCTTCGGCTTCTTGAATCTCTTCAGCGAGTGAATCAGTGCCTGCTTCAACTGTTCCATGCCAGTGCACCGCTTCATATGCGCCTCCCGGATTGATTTTGGAATGAGATGGATGTTGGCGCCGGCTTCAAGAAGAGCAATGGCAACTTTATCGCGCCCACATTCCAACGCCACTTGCAGGGGATGTTTGGAGTGTCCACAGTATATAGGCCCGTTTGGATTTGCGCCTAGTGCGAGGAGCACTGAAACTGAAACCACTGATGTGAATGGCACTCGGACGGCTGTGAGGAGGGGATAGCCGACAGAGGAAATACCGTTGATCTCCAGGCGACCTTCTTCAAAGAAAATGCGAATGATGTCTGTATCCCCCAGCCAGCAGCTTTTCTCGAAAGCGGTGTAGAAGATTTGCATTCCTGCATGATTGGGGACATGTTGAAGAAGACGGGTTATGACTTTATTGCCAGTGGCCACGGCGTATTCCAGCCATTCCTCTATGCATGATTCCGAAGCTGGACCAAAC
>Ga0265797_10009521_pt1 | contig 12623 bp, 11 predicted proteins | sample P2T30metagenome_FD_192433 | JGI IMG/M metagenome (GOLD analysis project Ga0265797, IMG submission 192433) | Plant litter microbial communities from East Loma Ridge, Irvine, California - P2 T30 | ecosystem: Environmental > Terrestrial > Plant litter > Unclassified | place: USA: California... | reverse complement strand
GTACTGGGTATGGAAGACCTTGAGATAGAGGTTGAATACCAGTCTGGAACCATTGGCAAATACGACCTTGGCTTTGATGGCACAAACTTTTTGCTACTTGCGAAACAGACTGCATGCCTTGCAAGAGAAGCCTGTGGAATTGAAGAAACTCCCAAAAAAGGAATGGTTAATCTAGCTGGTGCGGCAAACAGTTGTACCCCTGGAGGCGGTTGCTGTTAATCCGTTAGTTATGGACATAAGGAATCTATTGCCATCGGACTGGGATTCGGTGAAATCAATCTACGATAAAGACATTGCAACAGGTAATGCTACTTTTCAGACCAACGCACCATCTTGGGAAGAATGGGACAGTTCACATCTTAGTACTTGCAGGATCGTTGCGGTGTTGGATGATAAGGTTTTGGGCTGGGCAGCGTTGACTCCCGTTTCATCTCGCTGTGTATATGCAGGGGTAGCCGAAGTCAGCGTATATGTTGACCCCGAACAATCTGGCAAGGGTACCGGGCTTGCACTTTTAGAAGAACTTGTTGCCTTGAGTGAGGCAGAAGGGATATGGACATTACAGGCAGGTATATTTCCCGAGAACATAGGTAGCCTTCGCATCCATGAAAAAGCTGGCTTTAGAACGCTCGGCGTTAGGGAGAAAATTGGAAAGCAGAACGGGCTTTGGAGGGACACGGTGCTTTTGGAAAGAAGAAGTAAAACAATCATTTAACAATAAAATTTATGAAGAAGATACTAGTGCTCTGCACGGGAAATAGTTGCAGGAGCCAGATTGCAGAAGGTTATTTAAGACATTTTGCAGGAGATAAAGCGGAAGTATACAGTGCGGGAATTGAAACCCACGGGGTTAATCCAAAGGCAATCGAGGTCATGAAAAGGGATGGAATAGACATTTCCGGACATACTTCGAACAACATTGATGAATACATGGGTATCGATTTCGACTACGTGATCACTGTTTGCGATAATGCAAAAGAGAGCTGCCCTTATTTCCCGACCAATGCCGTAAAGTTCCATTATAACTTTCCAGATCCCGCAAAAGCTACCGGCACCGAAGAAGAAGTGATGGAACAGTTCCGTGAGGTAAGGGAGATGATCCGCAAGTACGCAACGAACTTTGTCAATGAAAACCTAAAACGCTAAGATGTCTGCAAACAATTGTGCACCTGTGGCAGAACGTAGAAAACTTGGTTTCCTAGACCGCTATCTTACCCTTTGGATATTCATGGCGATGGCAATTGGGGTTGGTATTGGCTACTTTATCCCATCCTCATCTGGCTTTATCAATTCATTCTCCAGTGGAACAACAAATATACCGCTGGCAATCGGCCTCATACTGATGATGTATCCACCACTTGCAAAAGTGAAATATGAAAAGATGGGTGAAGTGTTCAAGGACACAGGAGTGCTAACCGTTTCATTGGTGTTGAACTGGGTCATCGGTCCACTTCTCATGTTCTTTTTGGCTATTACTTTTTTAAGGGATTATTCCGAATATATGGTTGGCCTTATCCTTATTGGACTTGCCCGTTGTATTGCCATGGTCGTAGTTTGGAATGAGCTGGCAGAGGGAAACCGCGAATATGCGGCAGGGCTGATTGCATTGAACAGTATTTTTCAGGTATTGTTGTACAGCGTTTTTGCCTATGTTTTCATTACCGTATTGCCGCCATACTTTGGACTTAAAGGGTTGGAAGTTAACATTACCATTGGTGAAATTGCTAAAAGTGTAGGCATATATCTGGGACTGCCATTTGCAATGGGTATCATCAGCAGATACGCTTTCATCAAAGTGAAAGGTGAAGAATGGTTCCAGGATAAGTTTGTTGCGTTTATATCACCAATAACATTGACTGCATTGCTCTTTACTATTGTAATCATGTTCAGCCTAAAGGGAAACCTGATCGTTCAGATTCCGATGGATGTGGTTCGCATTGCCATACCACTTGTCATCTACTTTTCTATAATGTTTGTGGTCAGCTTTTTTGCGGGCAAATACTTTGGGGCAGATTATTCAAGGAGCACATCTATTGCCTTTACTGCAACCGGCAACAACTTTGAACTGGCGATTGCAGTTGCCATTGGCGTGTTTGGAATCAATTCTGGTCAGGCATTCGCAGGAGTGATCGGTCCTTTGGTAGAAGTTCCATCATTAATTGCCCTTGTTAACCTAGCTTTCTGGTTTAGGCGCAGATATTTTCTACAGTGAAATCTAGAGCTGAGACATCTTTAAGTTTTTGAGAGAAAGATTATAAAAAAGAGAAAAGCAAAAAGAACTAAATCAACAAGTCATATTGACATTTTAATAAATCGGGCGATCAATGATGCTGAACAGCTGAAAACTCAGGCTTTAACGGTACTTAATCGTAAAAATCATCGTCTATATGACTCTGAAAGAACTTTATGCTAATTAGAGATCATGCAAATGAAACAGTAGTGAGTTTGAGAATAAAGTGATTATAAGCAGCAAAAATGACAAAGGTGGGCAGACCTATCTAGTTGATTATCAGTTAATTAGAATTTTTACACAAAAAAATAACCTCTATTTTAATGATTTACAATTAGTTAAATCATTAAAATAGAGGTTATTTTTGTGGTCTCGTAGGGATTCGAACCCCAAACCTCCTGATCCGTAGTCAGGTGCTCTATCCAATTGAGCTACGAAACCTTTTACCATTTCTCCAATTTTTTTTTTCGATTTGTAAACCGACATTCTGAATTGGACTGCAAAGATAGGCAAGAATATGTTTTGAACAAGTATTGGTTTGTAAAATATTATAAAAAGTTTTTTATTTTTTTACTTCCCCTGATAATCAGGCTTTCTTTTTTGCAAAAAAGCCATGGTGCCTTCGGCGAAATCAGCCGTTTTACTTAATATTTCCTGGTTCACGACTTCCAGTTCCAGCATTTCTTCCAGGTTTGAATGGTATGACTCGTTAAAAACAAGCTTCATCGTTCCAATTGCCTTCGTAGGCGCATTGCGGTAATAACTTACCGTTTCATTGACTGCCGCGTCCAGTTCAGCTTCAGGAACAGCGCGGCTGATCAGCCCGATCTGCATGGCTTCTTTTGCAGAAACTTTTCTTCCTGTAGAGGCAAGCTCAAAAGCTTTGGCCGGGCCCAGTAACCGGGGAAGAAAAAAGGCAGAACCGGCATCAGGCATCAGACCAATCTGAACAAAAAGCTGGCTTAAATAAACATCTTCACTTGCAATTACCACATCACAGGCCAAAACCAGCGAAACGCCGGCACCTACGGCGAGGCCATTTAACCGGCATATCACCGGTTTAGGTATATTTCTTAAAGCTAAAATAAGCGGATTGTAACGTGTACGCAGTAGTTCAGCGGCACTTTTCCCGGCTCCGACTGATTCTTTCAGATCTGCACCAGAACAAAAAGCTTTATTGCCTTCTGCCGTAAGTACTACTACGCGAACGGTTGGATCTGCCTCGGCAGCTTTCACGGCATTGGTTATTTCCAGCAGCAGCTCTGCATTTAAAGCATGGTGTACTTCTGGCCGGTTCAGACTGATGCGCACAACGCCGTCGGTATTATCAAGGAGAATATTCTGGTACATGGTCTGGAAGATTTATTGAAAGAAAACACCTGTCCTAATGTAGTACAAATTCCTTCCTGAATCCGCAACTGCTCGTCGTTGGACCTTAAAAGTAATAGTAAACAGTTCCAACGCCAATAAAAATACCACAAAAAACACCGGCAGCGATCTGTGCAAGGTTGTGCGCATTCATATATAACCGTGCACTCATCAGAAAGCCTCCGGTTATGATTGCGATAAGGAGCGGGTTCAGGAGCGCGCTTTCATCGTAACGCATCAGTAAAGCCATTACAATTCCGATTGCACCGCCGATTCCTGTTGCATGGGCGCTAATTTTCCAGAAAAGGCTTACCAGGGCAACGATGATCAGGGAAAGTGTTGCACTTCCTAAAATAACCGAAATCTGTGGTGCCAGCTCCGCGATAGGCTGTAATTTCCAGCCAAACAGGTAGGTGGAAATCGCATAAATGATTGCACTGGCCAGGTAAGGCAGCCGTCTTTCACGCAGGTTATCCACATGCAGGGAACTAACCACGCCAAACCGGTAAAAATAATAAATGATCACTGCCGGAGCTACGAATGTATTCAGAAAGATCAAAAGCAATAAACTTCCCAGTGCAGGTAATTCCAGTGCTCCCACACCGACCAGATCCGGCGCAGCCAGAAACAGCAATGCAAAAAGATAGGTTGTGATAAGCAGCGGATGAAATACGACTGAAAGAAATGTCGCGGTACGGTTTGTCAAGACGGAAAAGAAGTTAATCGGTGTTAAAAAACAAAATTAAGCTTATTAGGGCTGTTAAATATTGGTATTGCAAATTTAATCAGACTCTCAACAAAACATATCAATGGTGTGCCAACACTTAAAAGTTAGTTCAGGTTTCACAATAGGTTTTCGGGGTCTAATTTGTATTTTTGCGGGAAATTAAATTATTCGTTAATAAGGTGTTGAATCCCTGTTGATTACAATAACCAAAGTCATTAGCGGGTAACAGCTAACATATTAAAACAATGGGACCGTTACAGATCAAAGATTTATTGCTGCAAGCTCCGGAATCACAATCCGTTATCCTCAAAGGTTGGGTACGAACAAAACGTGAAAGTAAAAATGCTATTTTTATAGCGCTCAACGACGGCTCAACCATAAATAATATACAGGCTGTTGCCCAGCCCGGTCAGTTTTCATCTGAATTGCTGCTTACTGTCACGACTGGCTCATGCTTGAAAATTACTGGAAAGCTGGTTGAATCGATGGGTTCAGGACAGGCGGTTGAAGTTCAGATCGATGACATCCATGTATATGGAACCGCAGATCCTGAGGTTTATCCGTTACAACCCAAAAAACATTCACTGGAATTCCTTCGTGAGATCGCGCATTTGCGTCCCCGTACCAATACATTCGGGGCTATTTTGCGTATCCGCCACACACTGGCTTTTGCAATCAATAAATATTTTCACGAAAAGGGCTTCTTTTATCTGCATACCCCGATCATCACGGCTTCGGATGCGGAAGGTGCTGGTGAAATGTTCAGGGTAACGACGCTTGACCTGGACAAATTGCCAAGAACCGACGAAGGTACTATCAATTTTAAAGAGGATTTCTTTGGCCGTGAAGCAAACCTTACTGTTTCAGGACAGCTGGAAGGGGAACTTGGTGCCATGGCGCTTTCCAAAATTTATACTTTTGGCCCCACTTTCCGTGCTGAGAACTCGAATACAACCCGTCACCTTGCCGAGTTCTGGATGATTGAGCCTGAAATGGCTTTCTTTGAATTACAGGATAATATGGACTTGGCCGAAGATTTTGTAAAAACGGTGATCAGCTATGCTTTGGAACATTGTAAGGACGATTTGAATTTCCTGCAGAACCGTCTGACAGAGGAAGAAAAAAGTAAACCGCAAAACGAGCGCTCATTACCGCTGCTTGAGAAACTGAGCTTTGTGGTTGATAATCCTTTTGAAAGACTTACTTATACCGAAGCAATTGAAATTTTGCTTCAGTCAAAACCACATAAAGAAAAGAAATTCCAGTATCCGGTTGGCTGGGGAATTGATTTATCCAGCGAGCACGAGCGCTACCTGGTTGAAAAGCATTTCAAAAAACCGGTGATCCTGACTAACTATCCACGTGAGATCAAATCATTCTATATGAAACTCGATGAGGATGGAAAAACGGTTCGCGCCATGGATGTACTTTTCCCTGGTATCGGCGAAATCATCGGCGGAAGTCAGCGGGAGGACAATTATGAGAAACTGCTTGAACGCGTTCATGAAGTAGGAATTGATCCGGAAACGATCTGGTGGTACCTGGAAACACGTAAATTTGGAACCGCGCCGCATTCAGGTTTCGGTCTTGGTTTCGAGCGCCTTGTTTTATTCGTAACCGGAATGTCTAACATCCGTGACGTTATTCCATTTCCGCGTTATCCAAAAAGTGCCGAGTTCTAATTGAAAACGAAGGAGTTACTTTTTTTAACTCCGGGCGTATTGAATAGTGTATTGTCGTGAAGTTTTTATTAAATAAAAGCACGCACCATGAAAAAGCACTATTTAAAAATAAAAAGCAGGGTCATGTTGATTTTATCAATGGTCCTGCTTTTTGTCTTTTCTGCATCCGGTCAGAGTTTTCAGATTGTCTGGAAGATGGATGAATCCGTAGCAGGAACATCTTCCAGTAATAATTTTACGCCAGACAATGCTGAACTTGTAGGTGCAAATCCATTTAGCCTGTGGCCATATTTACCAGATGGGAACGGCGGTGCTGCCCATGTCTCCGTTTACTGGCCAACGGCCTTGTCGGCAGGCCGTTACATGGATCTTTCTTATGGTGTCAGTACGCATGAATACAACCTGACTTCACTTTCTTTCCGAATTAAAAGATCAGCTGCCGGGCCGCTTGATGCGGCTGTACGCACTTCGATGGATGGTTTTAGTTCCAATCTGGCGACGTTCCATTTGTCCGCAGACGGCGTATTTTATAATGTAACGGTTCCGCTCGGTTTTCAAAATCTTTCAAGCGGACTTGCTTTCCGGATCTATGGTTTCAATGCAGACTATCGCGGTACTTTTTATATTGATCAGGTCGTGTTGAGCGGACAGGTTACCAGTTTTGTCCTGCCGGTCAGTCTTACCAGTTTCAACGCCAGAAGCACCGAAAATCAGGTAAATCTTTCCTGGGAAACCTCCTGGGAAAAGAACAGCAAGGAATTTGTTGTGGAAAGAAGTACGGACCTAACAAATTTTACAGCAATTGGAGCAATCAGTGCAGGAGGTGAAACAATAGGCAGAACGCAATATGGTTTCCGGGATGAAAGTCCTTTTGCAGGAGCAAATTATTACAGATTAAAAATGATCGACAATGATTACCGTGCCGCTTACTCAAATATCCGTGACATACAGATTCATTCAGACCACCTGAAAATTATGGTTTCACCTAATCCGGTGCAGCCTGGCAATATTCGTATTGTGCGAAGCAACATTAACCCTTCCCAACTCGTACTGCAAAATATTTTTGGGCAAAATGTGCATTTTATTGTGTCGGAATCTGAACCGGGTTATATCAGCCTGTTGCCCGCCCTGTCACTTCCATCAGGTATATACATCCTTTCAGTAATTCAAAACGGCACGAAAGTACATGCTAAAGTATTAGTTCCGTAAAGTTTTGATAGCTTAATTTGCAATACATATTATAAGTAATAACTGTAAGGAGCATTCGTTAGCTTACAACGTTTGAAAAATTTAATGGCCAAAAGCCTATGTTGAAGAAAGTGCAGCCGAAGGTGTGGGGGGTGGCAGGAGCCATCTTGATTATAGTTTTAGTTTCGTGGGGATTGATAAGAAGGAACCACACGGCCAAAGAAGCAGAAACAATAAAAAGCAAAGCATTCGCCAAGCTTGATCCGTCCCTTATTAAAAATCCGGATGCGGTAACCGCCAGGAAAATTGAAAAAATACAGGACATTTTCCGGAGAAAGAAAAATGCTGGTTTCAACGGAAATGTGCTGATCGTCCAGAAGGGAGAGGTTTTATATCAAAACTCATTTGGTTTCGCTCACCTCAAAGAAAAAGATTCGCTGAATGTTCATTCGCGTTTTCAGCTGGCATCTTTATCAAAGCCATTCACGGCAATTGCAATTTTGAAATTGGTTCAGGAAGGCAGGGTCAGTCTGGGTGATTCGGTTCAAAGGTTTTTCCCGGAATTTCCATATCACGGTGTAAAAGTAGATATGTTACTAAGTCATCGCAGCGGTCTGCCCAATTATATTTATTCTTTTCCGGATAGCATACGCCACGGCAAAAAATATCCTTCCAATCTGGATGTGATTGACTGGTACGGAAAAGTAATTCCAACGCCAACACCATATAACCGCCCGGGAAGGTCTTTTAATTACTGTAATACCAATTACTGTGTACTGGCCGGAATCGTCGAAAAAGTAACCGGTGAGCCTTTCGGACAATATTTATATCAACAGATATTTGCGCCTCTGGGAATGACAGAAACTTTTCTGGTAACAGATACATCTGCTGTAGCTGTTAAGAACCGTACAGTCGGTCATCAGTTTGGGCGCAGGCTTGAAAAAGATTATTATGATGATGTGGTCGGTGATAAAGGACTTTACTCCACTACCACCGATATTTACCGTTTTTATAATGGTTTGACCAAGGGGCTTTTACTGGATAAAAAGCTCCTGAACGAAGCCTTCAAGCCAAGAAGTTTTGAACGTGCCGGAATCAGAAATTATGGTTACGGTTTCCGGATGCACATCAGGGAAGATAACACCCCGCGCTTTTTGTATCACGGAGGCTGGTGGAAAGGTTACAACACCATGCTTTGGGTTTGTCCGGAAGATGAAGCCGTGATTATCGTGCTTGGAAATTCCTACAATCGATCCACTTATGACCTCCGCGAGCTTTTGCAGGTTATCCATGGCGACGAGAAGATTGCAGAAATTGAGAAAGACATCTAGGTTCGTTTGATATTCGGCCGCTAATTCAGGATATTTGCCCCACAAACGAATATTTGCCTCTCATGCCCGATTCCGCATATCTTGTACCTGCTTGTATACTTCTGGGCCTTCCGTTTTTGGGTTTTCTTAGATTCTGGCTTGGCGGCAGGAAATTAAATAAGGCAGCAGGATATTTTGGTGCAATGATCACGCTGGCAGGACTTGTAATAAGTATTTTATATGCAGATCCTGCTACCCTTCATACTGCCCGCTTTAACTGGCTGGTCATTGGATCATTTCCTGTTGAGTTTTCCTTTCGTTTTGATGCGCTGACCTGCGTTATGCTTGTGGTGGTGCATTTTGTGGCCCTATTGGTTCAGTTATATTCTGTTTCCTATCTTCACAACGACAAAAATCTTCATCGTTATTTTGCTTTTATTCAGCTGTTTCTTTTCTCCATGCTAGGTATCGTGCTGGCGGGAAATCTGCTGGTAATGTATATTTTCTGGGAGCTCGTCGGGCTTTCATCCTATCTGCTGATCGGTTTCTGGTACCATAAACCCCGGCCGGTCTGGGCTGCGCAAAAGGCATTTGTGCTAAACCGCATTGGCGATGCGGCCTTCCTGACGGGTATTTTAATGCTCTTTTACTATATTGGTTCTACCGACTTTGAGGTGCTTGCCATTGAAGTTGATTCGATTAGTCCTGGCGTTTTAACCGCTATTGGATTATGTCTTTTTGGCGGATGTATGGGTAAATCGGCTCAGTTCCCTTTATCGGGCTGGCTGCCGGATGCCATGGAAGGCCCTACGCCGGTTTCTGCATTGATACATGCCGCAACCATGGTAGCAGCTGGAATTTTTTTATTGGCAAGAATTTCCTTTCTGCTCACTTTTGATGCACAATTGGTTATCACCATGATAGGAATGATCACCATGCTAACCGGTGCCGTTAAAGCATTGAAGGTCTGGGATATAAAACGTGTACTGGCTTATTCCACCATGTCCCAGCTTGGACTGATGGTAATGGCCGTTGGGCTGGGCAGCTGGCAAACGGCGTTTTTTCATCTGACTACACATGCTTTTTTTAAAGCAGGATTATTCCTTTCAGCCGGTTCGGTTATTCATGCGGTCACACCATCGGAAAATGATCCGGAATTTGATCCGCAGGATATGCGTACCATGGGTGGTTTGCGCAAGGCTTTACCTGTAACTTTTATCTGCTTTGTAATCTGTGCTTCTGCGCTGGCCGGGTTTCCGTTTTTCTCCGGGTTCCTTTCCAAAGACGCCATTATCACAGCAGGTTTTCTCCGGGCTGCGGAATATGGAGTACCCGGATACATTTTTCCTGTTGTTATTATTTTCTCTGCCGGTTTGACTGCTTATTATATGACCAGGCAAGTCTGGCTGATATTTTTTGGAGAGAAGCGGTATCAGGTTTCCGGTTTTGTTCACCCGCACGAATCGTCTGCAATCATGTATGTACCCATGATTTTACTGGCGGCCCTTTCGCTGTTCACCTGGTTTTCATGGAACCCGCTGGATGCTGCTTCTGGCTGGTTTTTTAAATTTATCGGCGTTACTGAATCAGCGCATCTTGCCTGGGTTCCTTTTGTGGCTACGGCTGTAACGGTGATTTCTATTTTTCTTGCTTACAGACAAACCACTTCAGCCAATCCTTTCCAGCTTGGTTCGGACCAAAAATTGCCGGGAAAATCTTTTTCCTGGCTTAATGATTTCTCTAATGAAGCCTATTTTCTGGCTCCGTTTGCTTATATCGCCCGTATTTCAAGCATATTTGAGAAAAAAATAATCAATGCCTTTGTTGATTTCGTAGCTAAAGCAAGCGTGGTTTTAGCCCATTTGGCGAGCTGGGGAGACCGCAATGTGGTGGATGGCGGTGTAAAACTGACTGTCTATTCCATTCGTTCTGCCGGGCAGGGCGTCAGGAACTTGCAGAATGGCAAGATACAGTCTTATTTTTTAGTTACCGTCGCAGGCTTATTCCTGCTGATTTTGTGGCTGGTAATTGTTTAGTTACATATTTAAACAGCGAACGGCGGCTTTACGCTGGAATCGCAAACAGATTCTGATAAATGATTGATCATATACTTACTTTACTGATTGCCATTCCGTTGCTGGGTGCACTGGCTGTTGCCGTTTGGCCGGGAGAGCGGCCTGAAAATTTCAGGATGATTGCATTGGTTGCCCTGATTCTGGAAATACTTGCAGCCGTTTCGATGTACGCATTTTTTGATAATCAGCAGTCTGGTTTTCAATTGAGTGAAAGCACCGACTGGATCACACTTCCGATTGGTTCGCTAGGCATTGTATCCATCGATTATGCACTGGCCGTCGACGGCATCAGCTTTCCGCTGGTACTTCTGGCAGTGATCATATTGTTTGTTGGGTTAATAAGTTCATGGAATATCGGGAAACGTACCCGGGGTTATTTTGCATTGTATCTGTTGTTAACGGGTAGCGTAATCGGCTGTTTTTTAGCGCAGGATTTCTTCCTGTTCTATCTTTTCTTTGAGTTTATGCTCCTCCCAATGTATTTCCTTATCGGTTTATGGGGCGGGCCGAGGCGTGAATATGCAGCACTCAAATTCTTTGTCTACACCTTTTTTGGTTCCTTGCTGATTCTGATCGTCATGATCTGCCTTTATCTTTCGGCGATCGATCCGGTTGAAACGGCCAGAGTAGTTGGTGTTTTAGGATTAGAAGATATGGCAACACAGGAAATTATCCTGCAACTTCAGCAATGGCTTGCAGAAGGAAAAATTGCACCGGAACAGCTGGTTCATACATTCCGTTTTGCTTATCTGGCCGATGCGGGGAATTACATTCCGGGTTCCGTGCTGAGCGTTGCTTCTGATTTTTACATACTTGATATTCCTGTCCGGCTTCTGGCATTCTGGTTTTTGTTTGTTGGTTTCGCCGTTAAATTGCCGGTCGTACCTGTTCATACCTGGTTGCCGGATGCACACGTAGAAGCACCTACACCTATTTCAGTCGTCCTTGCAGGTATACTGTTAAAGATCGGAGGTTATGGTTTTATTCGGATTGTCGACGGCTTCTTTCCTGTTGAAGCACAATACAGTACGGTTCCATTGGCAATCCTGGGAATGATATCCATTGTTTATGGAGGTTTCAATGCGCTTGGCCAGAGTGATTTAAAGAAAATGATTGCCTATTCCTCCGTCTCTCACATGGGTTTTGTCCTGTTGGGAATTGCCGCATTTACGGCAGAGGGAATCAACGGAGCAATTTATCAGATGGTAAGCCACGGTGTACTTTCCGCCATGTTGTTTCTGCTTGCCGGAGTGGTCTATGACCGGACCCATGACCGGAAGATTGAGCATTACAGAGGGTTAATTTCTGTCATGCCAAGATATACCGTATTAACCGGAATTGCCTTTTTTGCTTCTCTCGGATTACCGGGTTTCTCAGGTTTTGTAGGAGAACTTTTTACCTTAATGGGCGCTTTTCAGTCCGAAAATCTACCGGTCTGGATTCCGGCTTTATCCACGCTCGGGATCGTTCTGGCTGCAGCCTATTTTCTCTGGACTTATCAGCGTATGTTTTTCGGATCATTTTGGTATAAAAATGAAAATTATTCAAATACACTCACCGATCTGACTGCGAGAGAAACCTGGTTGTTGGTACCGTTGGCTATGCTGACTTTACTATTGGGGATATTACCGGGCTTGTTGTTTGACATCACCGGCCCGACTGTACAGGCGTGGATTGAGGGGTTGCGCTGATTCTCACGAGACGTTCCTAAGGAACGTGTTTTTTATCTTTTAATTCGGTTTTATCTACCAACGAGATGTTCCTACGGAACATTTGGATTTTAACGAGCGGGATAGCAGTATCGTCGGCTATCATGTCCCATTTGGACATTTCGTCGGTAGAAAGCAATGAATCCAATCAATATCTTCGTTCCGTAGGAACGTTCTACATTATTATTTACGAGACGTTCCTATGGAACGTGTTTTCATCTTTCGATTCGGCTTACCTACCAACGAGATGTTTCTATGGAACATTTGGATGTTAACGAGCGGGATAGCAGTATCGTCGGCTATCATGTCCCATTTGGACATTTCGTCGGTAGAA
>Ga0265797_10009518_pt1 | contig 12626 bp, 8 predicted proteins | sample P2T30metagenome_FD_192433 | JGI IMG/M metagenome (GOLD analysis project Ga0265797, IMG submission 192433) | Plant litter microbial communities from East Loma Ridge, Irvine, California - P2 T30 | ecosystem: Environmental > Terrestrial > Plant litter > Unclassified | place: USA: California... | reverse complement strand
TACCCATGTATGAGGAAGTTCAGACCAGATTGGTTCGACGAGTAACACAATACCCCGAGAAAGCTGAAAATCACGCAGCATCTTGTCGAGCGGGTCGAGAGAGTCGTTGTAAATGCCGCACAAAGCAGGCTCGGCAAGTCCACATACCGCGGCGTAGGTGGTGAAGAGAAACAAGGCCAGACTGTGTTCCTGGGTGGTGGCAACCAAATGCGGCTGTACCAATCGTAAGGCCTCTGATTGGTGAAAGAGTGCCCTTGTCATCAAGTCTCGTCTTGATGTGTCGCTCGCAAAGAGGCGAAGACCATGCACAGCCAACAACTCATGCATGAGATACGGCCTTGCAATGGCCAACTGTGCTACATTGCGTGCGTAGTCACGAGCAGTCGATTGGTCACACGAAGAATGCTCTGTCTCGTTGAGCAGAGCCTCGGCCATGAGTTCCATGTCCAAAGCGGTGTGGTTTGATTGTGCATCAAGCTCGCTCTCGGCGTGCGATGTTGGAGCTCCGTGGCATGGCGACAAAGGCGAGGAAGGGTCTACAATTGCAGCATGCGGCTGTTGCGACCGTCCACTACCACTACTACGAGGCAGTCTTTTACCAGCGGTGGCAGGATACAAACAATTCGCATCCAAGCGTAGACAGGCGCCACATGTCGGTCGAGTTTCGTCACACTGCAGCCACAGCGTCAGCGTAATTCAAGCTCCGGGTGACAAGAATGTGTCGTTGTACTTTGCGATGTGCCTTCTTGCATTCTACGCAGCCGTTGCGTGACTTGACGTGGGCACGTCTCCGGCGTTTTGCACTCGGGTCGGGCGCCGTCGGCATTGCTGCGTCTATTCCATACAGCACTGTACCCATGTATGTAAGTAGGAGGCTCTGCCAGAAGGTAGCAATACGACGAACGTTGTACGGCAATTTCGCATTGGGAAAAGGACGACACGGGGCGAGGCAATACGCGTATCCATGAAATGAAACAGAGGTCGCGCTAGCATCCGCAAAAGCTCGCGGTTTCTCGGTCGGCATCGGGGGCGGCGGTGTGGCACGTGCCATGTCCGCATCAGGCGAGGGCGTGGCGCGTTTCGCTTTCTTCTCGTTCCATCTCGTTCCTTCGCATTTCGTTCGCACCGAAACGAAAGCGAAACGAAAGCGAGGCCTTTAGTCCTTTCCTGCCTCCCATCCCGCGGACATGAATATTCTACAATTACGACCATGACACTGCCATCGACTAATGTTACTGATGCTCAGCCCACCGTTTGGACCAAGGACCCCCCTACTAACCGCCACTAACATGCGTTACGTATCGTGTATGCTTCAAGGTGGTCCCCTTGGTCAAGCAGTGTGCAGGGCTGAGTGAGTGTTGCCTTTGTAAGGCTGGTCCATCGCCCCATAATCCAGCAAAAGGTACCTGTAGTGTCTCAGTGTGTTCTTTGCATTCTTCTTGAGTCTCCGCCGTACACTCCTTCACGGCTTATCATTCGATAGCTCAAATGGAGAACAAAGATCTCAACGCTATTTGTTCGCAACGACAGGCGCCTCCACCACTATATGAGGATGATGGTGTTGCTGCAGCTGTTTTCGAAGCCGGCAAAGACGCTGCATTGAAAGGTCAGTACTATCGCCATCCTCAGCTCAGTCATCTTCCGCTGACCATCAAGCAGATGACGGCCGCATTGACATTGACTTGAACTCTCGCCTGAGCAGAACACTCTCCAGGGTTGTCAAGCTACCTCAACCCGACGAACACAACTCAGCTACGCCTCCAACCTACGTTCGATACGCCACACCAGACCAGTTTCCCTTGCGACTGAACATCGTCATCCAGGTCGTCGGCAGCCGAGGTGACGTCCAACCCTTTGTCGCCCTTGGAAATGGCCTACAGAAATACGGCCACCGGGTGCGACTCGCCACGCACGCCAAATTCGAGAATTTCGTGCATGATGCTGGCCTTGAATTCTACCCCATTGGCGGCGACCCTGAAGACTTGATGTCCTACATGGTCAAAAACCCCGGGCTCATACCCACTATGGAGTCGCTACGAGCCGGCGACATCTCTCGCAAGCGTGAGATGATCATGGAGATGCTCGAAGGATGCTGGGGTAGCTGCATCACTCCAGATCCCCTAACGAGCGAGCCCTTTATCGCAGACGCCATCATCGCAAATCCACCCAGCTTCGCACATGTGCATTGCGCGGAGGCGCTTGGCATACCTTTGCACCTGATGTTTACCATGCCTTGGTCGCCAACCACGGCCTTCCCTCATCCTCTTGCCAACATCAGTAACAGGATGAAGGATCCAAAGCTCGCCAACTATCTATCCTACATGCTCGTCGAAATCATGACATGGCAAGGCCTCGGCGATGTGATCAACAAATGGCGTCGACGAATTGGACTGGAGCCAGTCCCAAATACCGAAGGTCCAACGCTAGCGTCGACCTTGTCCATTCCCTTCACGTACTGCTGGTCACCGGCTTTGATACCGAAACCTCAAGACTGGCCAGCGCACATTGACGTTTCAGGGTTCTTCTTTCGTGGAACGCCTCAGTACAGCCCGCCAGAAGATTTGCACGCCTTCTTGCAAGATGGTCCGCCTCCAGTATACATTGGCTTTGGCTCGATAGTTCTAGATAATACGGCCGAGATGTCGTCCCTCATACTGGAAGCTGTCAGTGCTTGTGGATTGCGTGCCATCATATCTCGGGGATGGAGCCGACTAGACGGCCCCGAGCGACCGGACGTATTTTGGCTCGACGACTGTCCACACGAATGGCTGTTCCAGCACGTATCTGCAGTCGTACATCACGGCGGCGCTGGGACCACTGCATGCGGTCTCTTGAACGCCAGACCGACTGCAATTGTTCCCTTCTTTGGTGACCAGCCTTTCTGGGGGAACATGGTGGCCGTTGCAGGTGCAGGGCCCAAGCCAATTCCGCACAAGATGCTGAACGCGAATAACCTGGCTGACGCTCTCCGCGTCTGCGATGAAGAGACGGCCAGGACGGCTGCTACCAAGATTGCGGATCAGATGAAAGCAGAAGACGGCGTGCAAGCGGCTGTCATGTCTTTCTTGAACCACTTGCCGACAGACAAGATGCAGTGCGACTTTTTGCCCGACGAAGCGGCGTCTTGGCAATTGAAAATCAACAAAAAGCTGTGGAAAATCTCCCGTCTCGCGGCGGAGGTCGTGGTGCGTGACGAGGGTTTAGATCCGAGAAATCTCAAAGTGTAAGTCGTGAAACAACCAGTTGCAAGCCATTGATAAGTCGTAACCTAACGCGTGTTGACCATAGCTATCGCTCAAATCCAATCTTGATCAAGAACCGGCGATGGGACCCGGTGACAGGAACGACATCCGCGCTACTAGGAACAAGCACAGACATCATCGGAGCGTATTCTGGAATCGTCCTAAAACCCGTAGAACAATACCGACGGGGCAGCAGTAAAGGGCCCAAGACCGAGAACGACAGCGCCAGCGCCAGCAGATCGCAAAGCCTCCAGACGCTGTCCGAAGTCAGATCCAGCTCGTCCCGAGCGCCCAGCAGCGACAGCAACAACAACAACAACAACAACAACAACAACAGAGAAATATCACGGTCGACAACCCCCCAACCCTTGACCCAAGAAGGAGCTCCGCGTCGCCCAAACCTAGCAGGCTCAATGGCTCTGGCCTCTGGCAAATCGCTCGGCAAGTTCTTCTCCGTGGCCGTCAAAGGCGTCCTGGTCGATCATCCGCTCGCGGCGGCCGAAGGCTTCCACGCCATGCCGCGCCTCTGGGGCGATGAAGTACCCGACTACGGCACTGTCACCAACGTGCAGTCTGGCTTCGCCGTCGCGGGCAAGTCTTTTGCTCTCGGAATCGGACACGGTTTCCGCGATCTTGCCCGGCAGCCGGCCGAGGGCATGGCGAAGGAGGGCAGCTGGGGCGCTGTCAAGGGCATTGCGAAGGGCAGTGCGAGTCTGGTTAGCAAGACCGTGGCAGGCAGTGTGGGGCTTCTTGCTTATCCTGGGTTGGGGATTACGAAGAGTCTGTGGGCGGTCACGCACGGGGAGACGGGGGTGTTGGTAGCGAAGGCGAAGCGTGAGGAGGGGGAGTGGAGGGCTGGGAGGATGAGTGGGCGCGTGCAGCATACTGTGTTGGAGTCGTATTACGGGGCGAATGTTGGTGGGGCGGTTTAGTTCTAATTTTGGCTGCCGATTTGTGGTGTTGGCTGATGAGACTTTTTACGATGATTTTCCTCCTTGCTATCTCACTCACCTCCTGTACAAGTCCACCTTCACTGCAGCCCTTCTGCCTAACATCCCAAGCGAAGTGCCGCCTCAACGACCATCTAACACATTATGAGTAGTAGATCTACCCGAAACCCACGATCCACATCGTCAGCATGGGGCTCTTGTCACGGAGGAAGCCCGCGAGCCTGCAAAATAGTAGTATGTAACTTACGCATCGCAAGAAGCCGTGCGACGGTGGCATCGCCTCTGGGGGTCTGCAGAAACAACGTCGATTGTCCGGATCAGCACCTCATTGATGCTGTCTCTCCCACGGTGCTAGCACTCTTCGTGGCCTTTTTGTACCAGCGGCCATTTCTCTGACGCTTTAGAGGAGCACCACGACCAGTACAGTCAGATGTGATGTACATCGGGCTACACTGGGTAGAAGTTCAATCCTCAAGCAATCCAGTAGCGACCTGGGGCTTTGGATGTCGTATGCCCTCACCGAGTTGTGGGATGAAGCATGTGCGCAACCCCGATTACCAACAGCACAATTGCATCGCCCAGAATCTTGCTCGTTGAACTCCAAAGGTTTCTACTTGCGCAACAGAGTTAGTATTTTCAACTCCCGATGATGGCGCTACGGCTTGATCCCTGGCATCGGCCTTGATAGTGAATTTTAGGTGCTGTCGTTTTCGGATGAGACATCGAGAGTCTTCTTCCCATTCGTTCAGAGCTTTGGGCATCTTTCGGGTGTCGGTCACCGTGGTGGGACAAAGCCGCACCCGAAAGCGAGTCCACTTAGGGCATCCGGTCGATCTCTGCACAAGTGTGCTTCTGTGTAGCAGATGCGCATACAATTCTTGCGCGTAGATTTGAGGATTCAACCTATGCTTCAGCGTGACATCATTGCCGTATAGTACAAGTCTTACAAATTGAGGCTACTTGTTTAGACTCTGAAGAAGTAATCTTAGCCTGCTTTCAGAATGTTCCAATTCTTTATGTATCAAGGGTCTTTAGGGCTCGATCTAAAGATGGTCTCGGTACGAGCTCGCACTCGGATTCCTCGGGCTGTTAATCTGATTTAGCGTGTTGCATACGCTCCACGACAGATATATGTCGTCAAAGCGATCCTCATGCTGATCGCTGCAATGCAACTCTTTTTGCGCTTTGCCAAAATTCCATACCCAAAAACTTCAGTAATCCGAAGCTTGCAATCCCATCGTTCAGATCACACCAACAGGAAATCGAAAGCCACCTAGCCGGCAACCCAGCACATCCGTCTTCAATGCCACCACATCACCGCCTCATCGACCGCGGCTCTAACGACAACGGGACGACCAACGGCAACCTCTCCGACGGCGCCATTATCATCATCGTCCTCGTAGCTGCAGGTTTTGCCGTCCTTGTCGGCTTCTCAATCACACGCTTCTATTTCGACAAAGACCAGCCCGACAAAGCTCAACCGCTAGGTGATGAGCAGCTGCAGTATATGCACTCGGTTCGGCGGCGGAACTTGGACAGTTTGGGGTTTGGTCGAGGGATGAGGAACGATCATCGTGGCAGCTCATCGGTTTTCTCTGATGCCGATCTCAAGAGCGACGGGCGTAGAAGTGGCGCGAGATAAGGGCAGAGCAAACGTTCGGGGGGGATCATTGAGCGTTCTTGCGGGTAAGGCGATACGATCGACTAGACATAGGTTGTACTGAGGTCAAGTTTTGGATGCCTGTGGTTTACCCATACTGGAGTGTTTCTTATCTCTCGTCCTGCTCCAAGACTCCAGAGTGGTATCATCGTACCAGGCGCCGAAATCTTCTCTCAAATTCGTTCCGGTAGTCAGCGCAAATCACAGAGTCCAGTACTGGTGTTGGCTATGAATGCTACAGATTATCTGTTGCTCATTCGCGACAACATCCCCAACGTAATTGCATACATCATGATTGTCGAGCCTGCTGCGTAAAGCCAAGATCCAGTATAGACGACCAGTATCGCGCTCCATAGAGCGCATGTACTCCGACGGTCTCAGGAGGTTCTGTTTCGTACGAGAAGCTGGGTTGAAGGAAGAGTCGACGAGCGTTGTCAACCCTTAGACAAGTTTGAACCAGCTCGCTCGGTGGCGTCCCTAGCATGCGCAGAACTATGCCGTGGTGCATTCAGCTGTCTATTTCTGTACTCGACTCCGTAATCATCTCAGTCTTACGCAACCCTTCCCAGTTCTGCTCCACCTGCTTGGATCCTGTTAGTCCCCTTGACGCGCGCACGCGGCAACGCTTGCCATTGATTAGGTTCTCCAGAGAGCAATAGGGTCAGATCAAAAAAGGGTGGGCCATCTAGCCCAGATCGGAGGAAGCCTCGCATCGTATCACAAGTTATACAAAAATAAATCGTATAATCGTACCGCAAAGGCGTAGAAAGACTCAATCGCAGAAGGCGGTCCTTATGAAATGCTGTACGCGTTGTGCGTGAGAGCGTCCATCTGGCTTGCTGATATGTCGATCCGGTGGTACAGCGGTGTTGCTATGCATATGCGTCTGTAGTATGGCGTCAGCAGCGTCGTCTGACAGCGAATTGTTACTAACGTTACTCGCAGGAAATATTTCGAGCATAACCCTTCCACTTAGAATACAGGACTCCCAGACAGCTTCTACTTGCTAGACAACCTGTACTAGTGCAAAGGTCACAAGACCTAGAACACCAAAGTACAGACAGCATATCTAGGCAGAGCGCAAGAGCTCTCGCGAAACGAACCCATTCTCGTGCTGGAGTTGCACGTAGCTAGCCACTACAGACAGTCATGGTGCCATATCAAATCGCACAATAATAGCACTAATGCGTGGCAGACCGTGCTGCCTTGCATAGTGCGCTAACACCAACAGAGGCACTGCACATCTCTCGATTTACAATTATACAAAGCGCAACAAAACAAGGTGCCCAACAAACATACAATACTCATCTCGAACATCTCTCAGAATCTCAAGCCAGAAAAGCCAATCTCAACCCTCACTAAAGCAACGCTTCTATTACCCTTTACACCACATTGTCTACAAACAGTCCCTACTACTTCTTACCCAGCAAGCGCTCTTCTGCCATCCTCGCGGCCGACAACGAGCTCAAATCAACGTTTGGCGAAGACGGAGGCCTCATAGTCTCGCCCTACTTCCCGCTGCCGCAGTACGGCGAGCCGCTCAGCGACACCGACACCAAAACCCGCTTCCCGCAGCTGCAACACCTGGTCGAATTCCTGAAACGCTTGAACGATGTGGCTGAAGAGTACTGGGTTGCTCTGGTGTCGCCCGAGGAGAAGGGCCGTAGCATGGAAGGCCTTACTGTGCAGATGAAGGGCGAGTTGAAGCTCGTGAGGCAGTTGTCGATATTTTTGTACCCGTATATTGGCACTTTGGTTGCGTCGGCTGTGTCAGGTTTATGGATGGGTGCTGATCGGACGAGGGTGCTGAGACGTGCGGTATGGCGTTCTGGATAATGAGTATGTGGTGAGAGAGGAGGCCGGGGGATCTTTGGATCGCGGCTTCTGTCATGTGTGATAGCGCTGGGAAGAAAGCGGACAATACATCGATTCCCCTTCAAGCAGACACTGCTCCTCCTGTAAGTCTCGAGTGGGTTTCATATACATCACAGAACAGCCGTGACCCAAGCCGCACAACTCCTCGTGATCCACCCCGCCGGCCTCTCCCCTCCCTCCGTCAACGCATCAACAGCGCTCTCACACCACTCCTTGCGGTCATCTCCTCCTCTCCGCAAATCGCATACCACCTCCCAGCAATGATCAGCGGGCCCGCGCTACACGCCAGACCACCTGGTAAAGTATCTTCGCTAAGACGTACGAGGGGATCTAATTCCTGAGATACGCTAGTATACTTGCGTTATACATTGTATGCTTAGCGAATATAAGGTGAGATTTACTACTTCTTTCGAGGCAAACCTTTATTACAAATTTCTTCTTATAACCAATTTTGAGCTATAGAGGAAACAGCGGATGTGGTTTAAGAGGTAAGACCTAATAAAGACGACTCGGGCTATAGAGGCAGATCTGAGATATCCATAATGTCGTTAGAATCAAGTGTATTCCACTACAATGAAGAAAACAGTCGCTCCTATTATAGGTTTCATTATAGTAAGTACGTCTTACTAAACGATAAAGCAGAGTAAGAGCGTATGGATTTGTACTATTGAAGCATACGCCTAGTCCTAGATAACAAACACTAGATATTACTGATACGACCCACTCGTATACTCAACATTAGAACTAGTACTAGTCTCTAGGCTATTGATGTTACTGATCAAATTCTGAGTACTTACGTAGTTAGAGTAGATTTGTCCCTGATCTCACCTACTCTCATACCTCCTAATCTATAGTTTAAGATTATGGACGCAGACGATACCTAGGAAGGATATAGGGAGCACTTTAACCTGATCCACATACAATTCATGAATAGTGTGTTTATTAGGTCATAGGACTTCTTCTATGAACAAGCATTCATATCTCTAGTAACATAGGGATAGGTCGAGAATCAAGAGCCTAATATGTGCTTTTATTACGATAGTATTAATCCCCTAGCTGACAGCGCGTACATACGATAGATAGAGCTATAGAATGAAGGGCTCGAGAATCTCGGATTAACTAGTTGTTACTATCTAGGGCGAATAGAAGAGAAGATGAAAAGTAGGGGCTTCGTTAACGTAAGCGCGTATCTCTACTGTCTACCAGTCGGTCTATAGCCTACAGAAGACTAGTAGAAAGAAGCAGGCGTCCTAAATCTAAAGGCCTTGCTCGATAGCATTAGTAGTCTAAGCTTGAAAGTGTTCCTTTATAGATTGAAATGGTAGAGAGAAGAGATGGAAATACCACTAATGTAGGTCTGACAAGAGCTAACATCTTGCCACCTTTATCTTTACATCCCTTTATAAGTCTTTTGTCATTTCGATACTATATAATAGCTCCTGATTATTTTAGAATCGTCGTTAGAGGACAAAAGCTATCAGTAATGAATAGACTAAGTACTACTTAGCTAGCTAGAAATTCAGCAAACATTCTGTCATAATAGCAACAGATTTTCACACATTTCATACTTGTTCACTATATACAAATCAACTTTTCCTAAAGCCTATAGAAAATAGACTTTGTGATTTTAGAATTAGAGGAAGTCACTAGAAGTAAAGGTTCTATCGCATAGTACATACAAGGTAGGAGACTACTACAATTCTCTACCTATGCTTTTTCATGCATCTGTTTCGTCGACGTAAGTGAAGCAAGTAGTACCTAGCAATCAGCTTGGTTGGCTAAAGGTCGAACTGCTTGTAGTATTATACCAGCAGGCCAAGGCAGGGGCTTTTTGCAATGTCGCTCTGTCAATGTTGTATTTGATTGTTTAGGCGAAAGAAGAGTAGGGTTCCATAGGTAGGCAGGATATTATACAGTGGGCCTACGCCTCTTAATCTAGGCCAGAGGTGGCTAAGGTCGCATTATGTTATAGGGAAGCGCAATCAAGATTTCCCTCATAATAGTGTCTAGTAAACTAAGTTTGTAGGCTTCCTACTAGCCATTTGTCTTCTAGCTGATGTACAAACAATTAGAGGACACGTATACAAGGTATAGCGAGTCAGAGGCTTTATCATCTGCTATTAAGGTTTCTTTTATCCTTTCTACTAAGATTATTAAGATCTGTTGTCCTCTTGCGTCTTTGATAGAAAACAGTTGCTAGAGAAGTATACGTCTAATGTTTAAGGCGCATAGGAGCCCTAGCTGCACCTCTGTATTTGCGACAACTATGACTAAGTCGGCGATGCTTATATAGTCTTAAGGTTGATAGAAATCGTGTATCCTGAAATCTCTATCCAGACTACGATGTTCAGTAAGGTAGCTGGCCGCGATGTTACTAATGCGGTTCTATGCTGTTTCAATCCTGAAGGCTTAGGCTACATTGGCTATTCAATCAATTGTAGGTGTTCCTAGCCTCTAAGAAAGCATATGCTCAAGTGTGACTATCTGCATCAAAGGGGATATTTAAAGAGTATTCTAGTCACACATTGACTTGTCTTTTAGCGTCAGTAATGTTAGGAAGGAAGTCTTCGTATAGTTAGTACTTAAGGAGAGTCGCCATGTCTCTATACCTGGTTAGCATTAACAGCTAGACTGGTAGGTAAGAGCTTTGCACTTGTGAGCTATAGTAATGGCTGAAGAATTAGTCTGTATCATATAGATTAGGAACTTGAGGGAACTCTTTGTTATAGTACATAGACAATGGTGGGTATACATCTCTTAAGCAATCTATGCTAAGTGTAGCTATGTTATGCTAATAATGTACATAAGGGGATGAATCTAGAATCAAGTTCTTATATTACAAGATCGCTACTAGATAGTTGGATAATAGCGAGGGTGACACATTCTATACACACTAAGTATAAGTGATATTGCGCTATACACTGCCACATTGTACTACTTAGTATAATGTGGCAGTACTTACTAGACCCTCCTGCTCCCTAGTCTTACGTTGTCTACTATGTCCCCTGTTCTTCCTAGCCCTTCTAATCCCTTACAGACCTTTCATCATTTTGTCGCCTAGAACATATTTAAGGCTGTTTCTAATTATACAGACCCACTTGCTTACAATTTGCTCAATCTTTTGTCTGCAACAATAAGAAGCCACATTTTAGACTATACCTATAATATGCCTGAAGTGCATCTTGTACCTGACAAATACCTTCAGGTTAGATCTACAATCGATCTTCCTAGCAGCTAGGACACTGCTATGATGACCTTTCAAGCTGTGCCCTTCTAGAATAACAACTTCCCCAAACAATAGTTCTATAGCTTTTGTTTAGACATCAATGCGAATTCATTGCAGCAGTTGGTGTATAGCGCACTAGTGTTAATTGTAAGACAATAAGCTGTAGCTATTAGTAGAAAGCTCTAGAATACTTAGTACAACTTTGTATAAGCTCATGTGTAGGTTCTATCTTTAATAAGAGTCCTATATAATCTGAAAGAGTATAGTGAGATCAAAGGCGTTGTGCCTTTGCAACCAGACGCACTATTTGTATGCCTAGGCCATTCGTCTATTAATGAGACAGCACAACACACTAACACGCCTACCTGCTTAGAAGTAACATCAGCCCACATGTTCGCTCCTCATCTACCAACTGAGGTTGCTAAGTAACCACTACAAAATTGTTCTATTAAGGACAAATTTCAGACTTCTACATATGATGCCCTCGAAGATGAGAGACTGAACTTTCAAGAGCTCGTAGATACGCTGTACTGCCCTCTAGTTGACAAAAGAACGACTTTCCTTCTATCCTACATTAACGCTAGGGAGATGCTAACGAGATCCTAGCGCGTCGCGATCCTACGTTTCTCATCTGTCATTAACGTACTGTCGATCGATGTAACAACAGCTCCTAAAGAGGTACTGTTCCCTTCAAGTACCTCTACAGATACCCAAACTTCGAGAACAGCTAAGGTAGATACGAGATCCACATCTGCCTACCATTTAGAGTCGCTGTTGCTTGCATGTGTTCTGACAAGTGCCTTACAACCATCTGCTACAAACTCAACAAAATTGATGTCTCTAGTAAGCCTAGTCAAGTACCTATTGGAACTAGCGCGATCATCTTCACTTCCCGATTTGTCTATATATGAGGAACTATCAGCAAATCAAAACGCGCTAGTAGCTGCTAGCAGAAAGAGAAAGCGCTGAGACAACAATGTAGTCAATTTGGGGAGCTAACAAGACCTTCTGCTATACAGCATCGCTACAAAGATTAGCAATGCAATCCTATTAGGTGGTTGCAAGTATAAGCTGTCAATCTTCGAGACTTAGGAGCGGGATCTACAGCTCTTGAATCCTGATAGAGCTCAACTGACATTGACCAGATTACTAACAAAACAACGCGCAGATACAGAGGCGCTATTGTGTTAAGACATTGTTACTTGAATCATCTACTTGTAGTGTCTTATTGCATACAAGTATTGTTTGTCTACTACTAGCTGGAGCAAATCGATCTGTTGTGACCAAAAAGAAATTCAATTAAGCTTCTACTACTGCAAACTAGGTTTCTTGTTTGTAGAGATTATTAACAAGTTGTTTGCTTATCTAGATATAGGTATGGATGCCTATAAAGTCTGTCTAGCTATTGTAGGTGAGTGCATCCACTAGTACATACCTACTGTTGACTAATATAAGTCAGCTATAGTTAGCGTTAAGGAACCATACCCTATTCCTAGCAGTTATTGTGATCTATCTACAGATCGACTTAGGGTGATTGCCTCCTTTGTTGTAGAAGATCTAGTTGCAAGCTTAGACAGGAGTTGGATAGAGATTAGTCAAAAACATGCCCTTAACCTGGCTGCCTAGATTGTAATGTCAGATTTCTTATAAGTAGGCTATCTGATCTTACTAGT
>Ga0265797_10009517_pt1 | contig 12626 bp, 8 predicted proteins | sample P2T30metagenome_FD_192433 | JGI IMG/M metagenome (GOLD analysis project Ga0265797, IMG submission 192433) | Plant litter microbial communities from East Loma Ridge, Irvine, California - P2 T30 | ecosystem: Environmental > Terrestrial > Plant litter > Unclassified | place: USA: California... | reverse complement strand
ACGTGCCGCGTTGATTCACTGCTGTACAGCGTTCCGTGACGCTTGTCAGTAGGATGTTGTTAGCTCTAAATGCAACCACGATACATACTTCAAGATGGAAAGATTCGCCATTCATTGCGAAGAGTTGGTTACTAAGTCTGTCCATATCAGTTCTCTCACTCAATTTTCGGGCTTATAGCATCGAATCGGTTCGAGTTATGAAATATGAAGAACTGCAATCGATGGACGGCTCTCATTTCTAACGCACAGTACGCTATCCCGTTCAATCGACTCGACGAAGTGGGCACAAAGCCACGACTTCTGCTGTCGAGGAGACCAATCCCAAAGCTAAAGGCATTACTGTCTTTGACGAAGAAGACGTCCCCGTCCGATCAACTTGAAAAATCGGTCGCAGAGCTCGCATTGTCGAGGATGACCGAGATGAAGTGCCCGGTCAATTACCTCTTTCTGCCGAGGACGCCGCAAACCCTGACGACCTGCCCGTTTCCCTAGATTCCTTCATCCACTCGAATAAGAACTTCGCCAGTCAACCTCCACACTGTGCCACCATCTCCGCCACAAGCTCCTACAAGGCATGTCCTAGAGATCGCCTAAATGACACTTGACCACGAATTGCCTACCAGCATCCTCCCAGTCCTGACGCGCACTTATCTTGACACCGGGCTTATACTTGCGGATAAGCGCCACTATCTTCCTCAAATTGCCTACAGCCGTAGCAGAGGGCTCTTTGCACTCGAACAGTACAATGTCAATAATCTCGACACACACTAGACCAGGGAAGGCAGCAAGAACTCCCCAGCCCTCATTGCTGCGACTATTCGGACTGTACAGAAAAGATGCGTCCCGCCACGTGCGCAAGATGATCCGTCCCACAGCCACGATCTGAGCCTCAGAGCACTGGTTCACGAATGCTCGAAGCGCATCAATCGAGTCGAAGGTGAAGGTATTCGCACAGTACAGCAGCAGTGAGGTCTCGGCATGGGTCTGACGGCTGACGCGGAGTAGAGCTATCCGCAGACGCTCGACTGTATCTGTGGCGGCGGAGGGTTGATCGAGGACATAGTCGTAGATCCCGTTGCGAATCTCAGGCGAGAGACGAAATAACTGCGTTATGAATGGAGGCGGCAGCGAGGCCTCGACATCAATCATGCGATTGTCATGATGGATGCTGAAAGACGGGTCGCTCGCTGTTTTGTTGCGCTGCCAGTGTGAATGTGCGTTCTGGTGGACGTAATATGTGTGACCACCGAGTAGGCGTTCGTAGATATCGTTCCGGAGTTCTGCAGATAGTCGTAGCAGGCGCGAAGCGAGAGAGTTCGACATCGCGCTGTGGCAATTAGTTCCGATGATACAACTGTAGAAGCGTGTGTACAAGTACGTACACTTAGTTCTCTACCTAGATGGTGAGAGTAGATATGTCGAGGTAAGAGGAAGCGTCGCAGGTGAGGTGACAGAAGTTCTTGAAGCGGTCGGTAATAGTGCGAGACGCGAAAGGTGCGGCGCTAGCGTTGTATTCCCGGAGATGTAGTGAAGGTATCAAACGATAAACGCAACGCGAATTCCACTTTGCCCAAGTGCAAATAACACCTGGGTAACTAACGGACCTACATCTTCAATCTTCGAACTCCCACCACTCACTATATGTACCCAGTAATTTCCCATCCTCTCACCAAACCCGAATGCCTCAACTTGGTTCTGGCGGAAATGCCTTTGGCCGATTCGTAATAAATCCTGATTCAAAGATGTGTTTTAGCTAGAGGAATGAATGAGCGTATGAGGTTCTCTAGTTTTTTTTGCACTTTTGACCAAGCCTGTATGGACGGTGTAGTAGGAGCGTGAGTTTGGGAGGGAGCGTGGGTGCAATGTGTTCTTGATACTTTTTTGCTATCTTTTCGACCCTAGCAAGTCAAAGTTTGCTTGATCACTCACGAAACGCACAGCAATGAAGTGAAGTTGAAGTACATGACTATCATTACTACTTACTACCAGCTATCTATCATACAACAACGATGCACACCCAAACAACGCCCTTGCTAAACGATCAAACTAGCAGACGCTGTGAATGTGCGACATATGAAAACCCGGCTGGCGTAGCCAAAGACGTCTCGAGACAGGCTGATCAGACCTTCGGACGTGGATAACGAACAACAAAACGCTGGACGAAAAGACAAATTTTGGAGCTCGACCGGACACAACACCGCACTCAAGGCACCAGAGCCTGAAAAGGTACATGGGCTTTCTGACCCCCCGATCATCCAGCTCTTTCTGTTCTCAAGGCTGCCGGTGCCGAAGTGTGGTGGTGATGGAAGAGTGGTATCGCTAAACCAATCCCAAACGGAACAATTTTAACCAAATATGCGAATGCTCATCTCATCATTACCTCCTCCCTTCAGATACCCTCAAGGCATCTATTTCTTGCCGAGCAGTCCACCAACAACAGGGATGCTGCTGGCGCCACCGCCGCTCTTCTTCTTGTCTCCTCCCTTCTTGCCACCACCAAGCACATCCGACAGCGATCCGAGACCCAGTCCGCCGAGCAGCTTGTTGATTCCAAGACCGCCGAGCAGACCGTTGACAAGGCCACCAAGACCGAGGCCGTTGAGCAGCTTGCCAACCAGGTTCAGCACGCCCGTCAGCAACAAGCCAACGGCAGCGATGATCTGGAAGAGTGGCTCGGTGAGCAAGCCCCAAAGTGGGTTGAGCTTCTTCTTTGCGTGGGGCATGTCGGAGATCTTCTTCTTCGCGTTGTCAATGGTGGTGACAACGGATGTGGTAAGCTCCTTCAGGTTGTCGGCGAGCTTGTACTCCTCGGGCGAGGCTTCGCCGGTCTGTTGGCGACCCTTTGCCTGGGCGGCAATGCGGCCGTCGGGATCGAGACCACGGAGCGACCCGTTGCAGTCGTTGAGGATGCGGCTGCCCTCTTCAATGAGGGGCTTGACGTTGTTGACAAGTTCCTCTTCGTCGAGCTCGTCGCGGGGTGTGCGGTCAGCCTTCTCGATGTACTTCGATGCATGTCAGTGGTTATTATGAGATATGGTATGAGGTGTGACTTACGTCTGTGATCTGCTTCATGACCGGCTGGACACGCTCCAGAGTATCGGAGCAGATCTTGGACATCTTGTCGGCAAGCTGAGCGTCCTCGCGGCGCTGCCTCTCCTCGTCGGTCTCATCTTCGGGGACCTCTTCTTCCTGAATGTTCTCGAGAAGGGTGACTTCTCCAACCTTGTTGCCGTCGTTGTCGACAACGTAGCCATTGTCATCAATCTCGAGACCAGCGCAGTGACCAAGGTCACCAGCGGTGAGGCGACCCATGATGTCGCCGTTCTCATCGCGCACCTCGCCCTCCTTGTTGACACGCATGCCAGACATGGGGTTGATGCGGCGCTCCTTCTCCTCTGGCTCCCATCGCTCGGCTTTACCGATGACGTTGCCGTTCTTGTCGTTGATGTCGCCATCCTCATCGACCTTGTGGCCGACGAGCTTCTTGACGTCACCTTCAATGACACGACCGATGATTTCGCCCTCCGTAGTCTGAACGGTGCCGTCCTTGGCGACCTTGTTGTTCTCGAAGCCGGAGAAGGGGCCCTCGGGTGTAGTTTGCTGACCCTTGGCAAGCTCAGCACGTCCGATGACGTTACCTTCGTTGTCCCAGATCTGGCCCTTGCCGTCAACCTTTTTACCGATCATGGTGGATGGGTCGCCTTCAGCAACCTTTCCAAGGATCGCACCAGAGCTGTCGACGACATTGCCAGCCTTGTTGACTGTGCAGCCAGCAAGTGCACTGAGGTCAGCCTCCTGCTCCTCTTCCTCCTCGTAAGGCTCAGCGTGGCCCTTGACATTGCCGTACTTGTCGATGATATCGCCGTCTTCGTCAACAGCCTGGCCAACGAGCTTCTTCTTGTCACCTTCCACAACCTGACCAACCCGGTTGCCCTCAGCGTCGTCGACCCAGCCGTCCTTGACTACACGAAGACCCTCGTAGCCTGCAAACGGACCTTCCTGCTTGGGCGCGCGCTCGTTCTCGGGGATAAGCTCGCAGCGACCGACGACCTTGCCGGTATCGTTGTGGATGTTGCCTTCGCCATCAGACTTGCGACCAGCAAGGTCCTTCAAGTTGCCCTCAACAAGGCGGCCGACTGGGCTGCCGTTGCTGTCGACGAGGAAGCCCTGCTTGGTCAATGTAAGACCGTCCAGGATGGAAGTATCCTCAGGCGCGGCCTCCTCTTCATCCTCGAGAGGCTCAGCATGGCCTTTGACGTTGCCATACTTGTCAAGAATATCACCATCCTCGTCCACCTTGTTGCCGACGAGGCGCTTAGCGTTGCCCTCGACAACCTCGCCAACAATGTTCTCATCCTCATCAGCGACCTTGCCCTCAGAAACGACGCGAAGACCTTCAAGACCAGCAAATGGTCCCTCAGGCTTCTTCTCGCGCTCGTCCTCGGGGATGAGCTCAACACGTCCAATGACTTTGCCGGTGTCGTTGAAGAGTTGACCTTGGTCATCTAGCTTCCTGCCCGCAAGCTCCTTCGCGTTACCTTCGACGAGACGTGCGACAGGCACACCCTCGTCTCCGATCACGTTACCTTGTTTGTTGACAGTCTTGCCCGCCAGGCTGGAGAGGTCGATCGGTTGCTCCTCCTCGGGGACCTCCTCTTCGGGTTCCTCGTAGCGTTCGGCATGTCCGACAACTGAGCCCTTCTTATCGAGAATATCACCGTCCTCGTCGACGGCGCGACCTACGAGCTTCTTGGCGTCGCCCTCAACGACCTGGCCGACACGGTTGTCGTTCTCATCCTCAACGAAGCCATCCTTGACGACCTTGAGTCCGTTGAGTCCGGCGAACGGTGCCTCCTCTTCGCCCTCTTCTTGTGGAATGGTGTGGGCCTTGCCAATGACGTGGCCCTTGTTGTCCCAGAACTGGCCTTCGGAGTCGGCAGTGAGGCCAGACTTGGAAAGCTTCTTCGCGTCGCCCTCAACGAGTTCGCCGACAATGTTGCCGTTATTATCGATCAGCTTGCCGGACTTGTTCACGGAGAGGCCTTCCAGGATGGACAGTGGTGGACGCGCGGTGGCGTCCTCATCTTCACCACCTTCCTCACCTTCCTCACCAGCCTCTTCGATAGCATCCTGAGCGTCTTCCGCGGCGTCCTGGGCATCCTCGGCGGCGTCCTCAGCCTCGCCGACCTTCTGCTCGATCATCTGGGGAAGAGCCTTGACCTTACCAATGACGTTGCCATCCTTGTCAAGCACCTCACCCTTATCGTTGACCTTCTTGCCGGCGCAGTCCTTCGCATCGCCCTCGACAAGCTCTCCAATGGGCTCGCCGTCTTCATTGAGGATTTGACCCTTCTTGTTGACCTTCAGGCCCTCAAGGGTATCAATCTCAGGAGTGACCTCAACTTCCTCGGTTTCGGGTTCCGGTTCTTGCTCGACCATCTTGGGGAGTGCCTTGACCTTGCCAAGCACATTGCCATCCTTGTCGACGACTTCGCCCTTCTCGTTGATCTTCTTGCCGGCGCAGTCCTTGATTTCGCCCTCAACGAGCTCACCAACTTCCTCACCCTCCTCATCAAGGACCTTGCCCTTCTTGTTGACCTTGAGACCTTCCAGAGTGTCAATCTCCGGTGTGATCTCGACCTCCTTGGGGCCCTCATCTTCCTCATTCTCGCCCTCGGCCTCGGCGTCAGCCTCCTCGGTCTCGCCAAGGCGCTCCTTGAGCTCCTTGATGGCCTCAAAAGCAGCCTCGCCAGCGACAACGTCGACCTTGCCAATGACGTTGCCCTCCTTGTCGAGAACCTCGCCCTTGTCGTTGATAGTCTTACCGGCGCAATCAGCGACCTCACCATCCTTGAGTTCGCCGATCTCCTCGCCTTCGGCGTCGAGCACTTTGCCCTTCTTGTTGACTTTGAGACCGTCCAGGATGCGGGTGTCAAGAGCACCAGAGGCTGACTCCTTGAGCTTGTCGGCAGCGCCCTCAGCAAGTTCTACCTTGCCAAGAACGTTACCTTCAGCATCAACAACCTCGCCCTTGTCGTTGACAGTGAGGCCCTTGACGTCATCAACATTCTCAAGAGCGCCCTCCTCGACGTGACCGACAATCTCGCCATCGTCGTTGAGGATGTCGCCCTCAGAGTTGAGTTGCATGCCCTCGAGCGCCTCAACACCAGGAAGCTCGTCCTCAATGTCGGCAGCGCCCTCCTGGGCATCTTCTGCGACATCGTCTATGCCCTCCTTTGCGTCTTGGGCCTTGTCGGCAACACCGTCAGCCAGATCACCATCCTCGCCCTCTTCACCTTCCTCATCATCGTCTTGGTCAACGAGGTCGGCGGCGTCTTCAGAAAGCTCGGCGCGCGCAATGACGTTGCCCTCATCATCAACGATCTCGCCCTTGTCGTTGAATTCGCGGCCCTGGATCTCAGATGGGTCACCCTCAACAAGGTGGCCAACGAAATCACCGTCCTCGTTCAGGATTTGGCCGGTGCGGTCGGAGGTCATACCCTTCAGGATACTGATGTCGGGCATCTTGCGAGCACCGCCCTCAGCGTCCTTCTTCTGCTCCTCAACGACCTCAGGCAGAAGCTCGCAGCGGCCGACGAGATCACCATCGTCATCAAGGATCTCGCCGTTGTCGCCAATGGGGTAGCCAGCGAGGTCCTCAGCATCGCCTTCAACGAGGTGGCCCAAGTTCTTGCCGTCCTTGCCCTTGATGAGTCCCTCTTCGTCGACCTCAAGACCCTTGAGCTGGCTCAGATCGGGGGTGTCGGGAAGGTCTTCGCCGGTGGTCTCCTCAACAGAGTCCTTGACATCGCCGGTCTTGCCCTCAGCATCCTCAGCAGTGTCTTCAGCTGTATCTTTGGCATCCTCAGCAGTGTCTTCAGCAGTGTCTTTGGCGTTCTCAGCAACATCTTCCGCTGAGTCGACTCCACCGTCGACCTTGTCCTTGGCATCGCCCGTCACAGATTCAGCGGTATCCTTGGCGCCCTGGGCAGTGTCCTGTGCACCCTCTGCGGTCTCTTCGGCGGTATCTTGAGCATCCTCGGCGGCATCCTCGGCGGTTTCTTGAACGTCGTCGCCAGCGTCCTTCGTAGCGCCCTTGGGATCTTTCGAGGCCTTGCCGGCAAGGTTCGATGCGCGGCCAGCAAGGCCACGAGCGCCGCTCAGTGCGCCCTCACCAGCTTTCTTGCCGGTGTCTGTGGCCTTGCTGGCGGTGTCGGTAGCATCATCCTCGGTGTTGTCGTTGGTGTCGAGATCTTCTTCCTCACCCTCATCGCCGGCCTTCTGAGTAGCGTCGTCGCCAGTCTCCTCAGCCTCATCTTCTGCCTCCTCGGCCTCGTCGTCAATGGGCTTAGGCTCCGCCTGCTCAAGGTCGTCTTGCTTCTCTGAAACTTTGCCCTTTGTGTCTTCAGCGGTGTCTTCTGCCTTCTTCTTGGTACCTTCGGCGGTTTCATCCGCCTTGCCCTTCACATCCTTCGCGGTGTCTTCCGCTTGGCTCTTCGTGTCATCGACCTTCTCTTGTGTGTCGCCTACGAGGCCTTCGCCTCCCTTCTTCGCATCATCGGCTTTCTCCTGGACATCAGAGGCGGGGGATTCCTCTGACATTCCTGAAGGCTTATTGAGCTTAGGTGCTGATGATTGTGGCTTGCGTCCGAGCTTGGTAGGGGTGCGGGGGGTGTCACCCTTTCCTGCTGCTGGGGAAGGCATATTTGCGGTTTGCTGTGGCAATTCGTAAGGGGTTCTGTGTTGTTCGCTCGTCGGGCTCGGCGCTGACACGTTGCTTGAGATTGAACGTGAGCGTGTAGATCTTGGGGAGTTCCTATTAGGTGTCGGGGGGAACGAGTAATAGGTGTAGGAATTTGATGAATTTTCAGTCATGTATCAATTGACGAATGGCTCGTCTTTGTAGGTAGGAGAGATTGTAGCAGAACAAGGCAGGTGCACATTTATGGGACAGACTTGGGAATGATGGGCCATAATTACAGCATGACGTAGAGCTCTCCTGTTCGCTTGAGCTCCAAGGTGCATGCAGCAGGGGGAGCTCGCGCCGCACTCCTGCTCGATGGGACGAACGGGGCCCAGAAACCTGCTTTGGCGGCTTGAGGGCGTACAGTCTACGACAGCTGCAACAAAATAGAGGATCATTGCGTCACATCCTCGCGACTCGAGCGGGGCGTCAGCTACATCCTGGGCGGTGTCCGCTCAGTGATGTGAGACATGCGCGGGTAGCTGCTGTAGCAGGGGTTGGGAACCGTGGCTGCGACTGGGATATGAGTGGAATCGTCGATGAGAAGGCTGCCAAGCTTTGAGATGCAATGTTGCGGGAAGCGGAGCTCACAGGCTCTGCATACAGCGCTCGAAATAGTGCTGCTGGTGCTGGCGGCCGTTGCCTATTACAAGTAGCAGAGCGTCAGACCGAAATCGAATGAGCCTCAATTCTTCCATCTCTTCTTTGCTCACAGCTTCGCTGGGTTCAATCGGTGGGTAGGACAAGGCAGCCTAGGAGCATCCATTGATGTCAGTGAGCAAGAAGAGGCGAAAGGCCAGGCCCGATCGACGGTGCTCCGTGGCTACCATCTCCACCATCAATACGGATCGCAGCGGGCATCCTTGAAGGGAACGCGAGGCCGTCCTATCAGAACGTTTTAGGTAGGGAAGATGAAGAATGTCGTGCCGTGTGTGGCATCCAAGCAGGTTGTTGCACGGCGATGCGCGTTGAGGCATGACGTAGGCGTGCTGCATTGAACCCTTGTCAGTCCAATGTAAAACATCGCTTAACGTGGCCATAGCTCCCGAGAGCTCCTTCCCATGTCGCTTGAGCCACCATCGCGAACTCAGCGCGACATGGGAAAGCTGCGGAGACCCTTTCTGGTGATCAGGAACAGACTCAACAGAACCGTCGGCCATGCATTTCCAGGGGTGTCGACATGGTGAAGACTGCAGATGCCGTTGTTCCTGCGTGCAAGCGACATTTCACCACGCTACTCCGCGCACGCCGTTGAGCGTTTATCACAGCGGGACGTTTGGGCGCGATGAGCGCTAAAATAGCAGCATCGCGCATCATTTGGTACAAAGGATACCGAGCGAATGTCACTGCAACGTTACCAGTGTAATGGAATGCGTGCATCCACGTGCAAGTCGGTATTACGGTGCACAAAGGAACAGTCGTACATCGTCACTGTGACACCACAGTTTCAATTAATTCCCATGCGAGACAGAAATGCCATCTGGCACCTGCCAAAATGACAGGCTCGTGTGGAACGTTTTCAACCTTGCTTCATGACGGCAAAAAGGCAAAAATGATGTCAGTGGAGTGGAGTGGGTCCTCAAGACGGGTCGACGCGTGGACCTGGGCCTGTCGACTGCACACTCCTGTTTTCTGGTTTCTGGAAGTGGAAGCGAACAACCGTCGAGGATTGCGCGGAGACTAGCAACATGGTGAGGCCACGGTGGCGTATATCCCTGCTGCTGCAAGGCGAATTGCAGGCCGTACCGCGAATTTCATCTCGTAGTGATGTCGAGCGCTTCTGCAGCTCAAACTTTTGGGGAAGCGTGCTGCCTCCATCCAGCCTCCAGCATCGAGATTTGGAAGAACAATCGTGAACATATGCAGGAACACGGCTGACGGTGCATGCCTCTCCAGCCCTGTCCCTTGCCCAAGCACTTCGCTCGCATGTTCTATGAGACAAGCCTGGACGGTCGGAAGTAATAATAGAGGTACTCGGTCTATATGATCGCCGCGCATGTTCACACGGTAGGTGGTAGGTATTATGAGCAGGCGCATCGAGGTGAGGTAAAAGCAAGAAATGCACACACGCAGGAACACCACTCAAGGCTCATGCTTCCCCAACCTATCCCTCGTCCCAGTCGGCGCAATGCCATCCTCAACGTCCAGTCCCGACCTACTCAGCCTCATCTTCCTCTTGTGCTCCTTAGCTTGCTCCCGTGAAGCATCGTCCTTCTCGCTACCACCACCACTGATTCGCTTCCACACCTTCCTCCGCCAACTCTGCTCCTTCTTCGCTTTCTCTTCATTCTCAGCCTTTTGCGCCAGCAGCTGCCTCTCCTTCTCTGCGCTCTCACTCTTATCCTTCTGCTCCTCCTTCAGCCGCTTGTGTTCCTCAGGGTGTACAACCCTCGTCTCCGCCTCCTTAACATGTCCAACGCCGTGCTTGAACTTCCGGCGCGTCTTGACGTATGCTTCGAGACCGACGAGGACGGCGTACGAGCGTGAGATGGAGACGCGTGACATGTCGACGCCGTTGTCTTTCATGGAGTGCACGAAGGCGCGGAAGTTCTTGGTGGGTGGGCGGTAGTGACCTGAGAGCGGTGAGAGGCGGCGCAGTTGCCCGTCTTTGATCTTGATTAGGCCGGCGGCGGAGATGCGGGCGCCGTGAAGGAAGGAGCTGTGTTGGAAGGCGCCGGATTGCTTGATGCCGATGTAGAGGCGGAAGGAGGTGTCTGCGACCTAGATGTAGATGAGCATTGAGCTAGTAGATCGAGGGATAGTATTCTCACGAAGATCCACGAGTTTGGCTTCACTGAACTTCGCAGCAGGTGGTTGAGGACTGTTGCTGCCGAGACGTGCTTGATCTTGGATATGCCTTTTGCCTTGTCCAGGTCTTCGTTGACGTAGTGCTCGCCTGCATCGTCGCTGTTTTCCGAGGGAGTGCCGGAGCTCATGGTCGACATGGAGCTCGTTCTTCTTATGGTCTTGCTCTGGCCGTCAGATATAAGCTGACCATTTGGACCGTAAGCTGGAGTATCGTCCTCTACTGGAACGATGCCATTGACGCTGTCCTTGAACTCTACGGTGGTGTGTATGCGCTTGCCATTTTTTGCCCAGCAGAGTCTACCTTCGCTGTCGACGTTGACGAGGTAGTTCAGTCGCTCTTCGCGAGAGAGATACCGTACCTGCTCCTTCTCTAGGCGCTCCCGCGTGACTGTAGGATGCTCGACCTTTCTGCCCTCGCCGTAATCCAACCAGTAGAAAAAGTTCTCATGTGTCTCTGCCTTCTTCCACTGCTCGTGGTATGCTCGTAGATTACTGCCATAACGATGTTTCTGATCGACCATCTCGAGGAAGTACTGCAGGTCCATCATCTTGGCCGTCTTCTCGCGCTCAGCCCTTCCCTCGACCTTCTTCTTGCGGTATTCTGCGCGACCCTCTGAAGACTCGTCTTCGTCATCATCGTCGTCAGTGTGCGATGGGTCGTCCGGGTCATCGGCGCCCGCTCGCCTTGCGATCTCGCCGACCTTCTTCCATTTCTGGCGTGCAGCTTCAGAATTGGCGCGGTCTCGTGCTTCGGGCGCCAGGCTTTCGAGTCGGGCGGCGTGTTGGGAGCGCGATTTTGGGCGGGTTGCGGCGCGCCATTTGGCTATGCATAGCTTAGCTGAGATGCATACGAAGAGGTGAAGGTCGGATCGCTAACCGTCTCGTACGGCCTACAGTCGTTAGTATGGCCACCGCCACAGTTATGATGGAGGTGTGGCTCAACCAACCTCTGCCCAACGTGCACTAGCATCCAGACCGATGCCCTTCAGTTGTCTCCGCTCTCGGTAGCCTCTGTAGTTGCGCTGTATCTTACGTGCCGCCTCTTCCTCCTCGCCCCGTGACTTTGCAGCTGCAGGAGCAGCGCCTGCGACGTCTTGGACCTCGCCCATAATGCGCCTGTGGCTATTAGAGCAGTGCTGGACATCGAGCTCAGCTGGTCAGCCGGATACGCGGCCTGGCGGAGGTTCTGCCCCGGCGCGATTGTACGTGGGGCTAGCTACATAGATCATCACTTCCCTGCAGCTGGCCCGGCAAAGCGGCACACGTCATTGCACTCTCAACACCAAGCGAACATCGCGAACTCACGCATCTAATGCCAAGTCATTAATCGCCTCGTCGATGGTTAGAACACTTTACTTTGAGACCATCTCATGCAATACCAGACGGGTTGCGGACCAGGCTAGCTGTCATGTGCGGTAGGAACTATGACAAACTCCCCGATACACTTCGTACTAGCATCATATCATACTCAGATATGCAGCTAATTGCTCTTGTTCACCGGTTGTGTGTGACTGGCAGCAAAAGTAGCGGTTGCGCTTCAGCCTCATGATTTCTCGCTTAGGCAGCAGCTGCACCTCTTCTGATTCACCTCACTCCTCACAGCTCACCTTCAGCCTTGCGTATACATCCATCACGCCAATCTACCCAGCTGTCAAGACCACTCAACCGCACCCTCGACACACAAATCAAGGTCTTCAAATGGGTTGGATCTCACCCAAAGAAGCGCTGCGGCGCTACAAGCAGCGGCGCAAGACCAGGAAACTACAGAAGCTTGCCGTCGTTGCATCTCGTCATGATTCTCCCTCGACGCTATCCACGGCTGTCGACCCTTTCGTGGACTTTTCGCGGAAAGAAATTATTCTAAAGACATGTACGCCTGTTAAACCACCAGCCAATCAAGCCAAGGCTGTCACACTACGGCGCTCAAGTATGGACTTGTGGGATCGTGTAGACGAAGACCGACGAGAAATTGCGAAAATAAACCAACACACCTCGCCAGTTTTGCGACTTCCCCCAGAGGTACGCAACATGATCTACACACATGCCCTAGGAGGCCGCACATATCGCTTCAAAG
>Ga0265797_10009512_pt1 | contig 12631 bp, 10 predicted proteins | sample P2T30metagenome_FD_192433 | JGI IMG/M metagenome (GOLD analysis project Ga0265797, IMG submission 192433) | Plant litter microbial communities from East Loma Ridge, Irvine, California - P2 T30 | ecosystem: Environmental > Terrestrial > Plant litter > Unclassified | place: USA: California... | reverse complement strand
GACCGATGCCCAGCAGGCCGTTCTCGGACTGCAGGAAGACTTCGATATCCTGCGGTACATAGTTGGCGACCAAGGTCGGCAAGCCGATGCCCAGGTTCACATAGAAGCCGTCCTGCAGCTCCCGGGCCGCGCGCGCGGCCATTTCATCACGAGTCCATGCCATGTTCTTGTCTCCGAATTCGAGTGTAGTAGATACCGTCAGGTGCGCACGGTGCGCTGTTCGATGCGCTTCTCGGGCGTCGGGTTGTGGACGATGCGGTGCACGAAGATGCTGGCAAGGTGCACCTGGTCCGGATCGATCTCGCCGATCTCGACCAGTTGTTCGACTTCCACGATGCAGACCTTGCCTGCCATGGCGACGTTCGGATTGAAGTTGCGAGCGGTCTTGCGGAACACCAGGTTGCCGGCGCGGTCTGCCATATGGGCCTTGACCAGGGACACGTCGGGGAACAGGGCGTGTTCCATCACGTAGTGCTCGCCGTTGAACTCGCGGGTTTCCTTGCCCTCGGCGACGATGGTGCCGTAGCCGGTCTTGGTGAAGAAGGCCGGGATGCCGGCGCCGCCGGCGCGCAGCTTCTCGGCCAGGGTGCCCTGCGGGGTGAACTCGAGCTCGAGTTCGCCGGCCAGGAACTGGCGCGCGAATTCCTTGTTTTCGCCTACATAGGACGAGATCATTTTCTTGATCTGGCGCGTTTCCAGCAGCTGGCCGAGGCCGAAGCCGTCCACGCCGGCGTTATTGGAAATGGCGGTGAGGTTCTTGGCGCCCGAATCGCGCAGCGCGGCAATCAATGCCTCTGGAATGCCGCACAGGCCGAAGCCGCCCACGGCGATGGTCTGGCCGTCTTGCACGATGCCGGCCAGGGCCGCGCGCGCGTCAGGATAAACTTTATTCATACCCGTCCCTTTAATAGTTAAGCCGAAGCTCTTGTGTACCACTGAGTAGACTCTCAGCATAGAATACCGGCAGCGCGAGCACAATACCGTAGAACTACGGCCAATCCCAACACATAGCACCGCGAATGAAGACGGCTGTCGATCTGCATCAGATGAACGAACAAAACCTCCATGCGTCCGGCATCGATTACGAGATGATCTTCCAGCACGCGCCGGTCGGCATGTGCGTGTCGCTCGACCGCGTGATCCAGACCTGCAACGGCGCGCTGGCGGAGATGTTCGGCTATCCGCCGGGCCACCTGCAAGGCCTGTCGTTCAGCGTGCTGTACCCGACGATGGACGAATTCCTGCGCACCGGTGACCGCATCATCCCCATCATGAATACAAGGGGCCGCTATTCGGACGAGCGCATCATGCGCCGCGCCAGCGGCGAGCTGTTCTGGTGCCACGTGACCGGCCGCGCGCTGGACCCAGCCCTGCCCCTGGGCGCCGGCGTCTGGACCTTCGAGGATGTCAGCGAAAAACGTCCGGTGACGGCGCACCTGACCCCGCGCGAGCGCGAGATCTCGGCGCTGCTGGTCGAAGGCAAGACCAGCAAGGTGATCGCACGCGATACGGGCCTGAGCCCGCGCACGGTGGAGATGCATCGGGCCAGCCTGATGCGCAAATTCTCGGCATCGACCTCATCGGAGCTGGTGCACAAGCTGGTGGGCGTGCGCGGCTAGCAGCGCCGTCCTGTCACCGGCAGGTCAGTCAGGGCTCCCAGTATGCGGCAGGGATGTCGTCGCTCAGGCGGGCGGCAGCGCGCACCACAGGCACGGCGCTGGGCCGCCGCCGCGCCAGCACGAACACCATGGCCGCGATCCAGGCCACGCCGGTCCAGCCCAGCAGCGCACACCACAGGAACACCCGGTCGGCATGGGGATAGTCGCGCTTCATGGCGACGACACCGGGCAACAGCAACAGATACGCGAAGGTGCCCACGAGCACGAGGGCGACGCGCAGCAGGCACAGCGCGCTTGCGCCCAGTACGACGATGCCGATACGCGCGACGCGGTGCATGCTGCCCCCCGGCTCAGGCGGGCAGCTGCTGGCGCAGCCGCTGGCGCAGGGTCAGGAAGAAGGCCCCGCAGATGCCGAAGAACAGGCCGAGCACGACGGAGAGCGCGACGATGGCCTTGCGTGAACCGGCCGGCTTGGATGGTGCCACAGCCTCGTCGACGATCCTGACGTTGCTGGAGCGGTCACCCGCATCGACGTCGAGTTCCTCGGTCCGGCGCAGCACCGAGTTGTAGAGCTCGGTTTCGGCCTTCAGGTCGCGCGCGAGCCGCTCAAGCTCGGTTGCCAGCGCGGGCAGGCGCCCGGCCTCTGCCTCAAGGCCGGCAATCTCTTGCCGCGCGCCGTCGAGCTGGCGGTCGAGCGCCAGCAGCTCAGGGTGCCGGTCGCCGAAGCGTACGCCGAGTTCGGCGCGCCTGCGCTGCAGCTGGGCCAGTTGCTCGCGGGTCGCGGACAGGCGGCCGAGCGCCAGTCGCGTATCTTCGGCGACGTCGGCGGCCCCGTGCTGGCGGCGATAGGATCCGTAGCGTTCCTCGGCTGCGGCCACTCGCTGGCGCAGCCCGGGGAGGCGCGCGCGCAGCACGTCCATCGAACCGGTCGACTCGCTCTCTTTCTGGCTGTGCACATGCTCCATATAGACATTGCCGATCTCGTTGAGGACGGCAGTAAGCCGGCGCGGCTCGGCTCCCTGGAGCCTCACACTCAGGACCCCGGTGTCCTTCCCGAGCTCGGCAACCTCCAGCGCGGCGCCGATCTCCTCTATCACGACCGGGAGCGCGCGCCGCACCACCAGGTAGGTGGCGCCCGGCGCGCCCTCCAGCGCCTCGACCGTCAGGCGCACGCTGCCGCCGTCGAGCGTCGCCATCAGGGGCGTGCCGACCCGGCCTACGACGCTGCGGCGGCCGTCCGCCGCGCGCAGGCTGTAGCGCTCGCGATCGAGGCGCGTCAGCTCGAACGGCTGGTCGATGAGATCGGGCGGCACCGCCAGCTCGCTCACCCGGATGCGCTCGCCGCCCCAGGCGTAGCCGCCGTATGGCTCCGGCGCCATGCCGTGGCGCGCATTCCAGCGCGCCAGCGCCGCGCCGATCAGCGGAAAGTAACGCGGCTCGGCCACCAGGTCGAGCCGCAGGCGCGCCGCGGCGGTTCCGACGATCGAGCGCGAGCGCAGCAGTTCGGCTTCGGACATCGCGCGCCTGTACGCCGTACCCGGCGTTGCCTGGCCAAGCAGTGTGCGCGGTTCGGACGAGCGCATGTCGGTGATGTGGATGAGCAGGTTGGCCGTGTAGGACGGTGGCCGGGCCAGGGCATAGAGGGTGCCCAGCGCCGCCACCGTCAGGGTCACCAGTGCGATGAAGAGCCGGTGGCGCACCATCACCCCGACATGTTCCGCCAACCTGAACGGCGCCAGTGCGGGACCGGGATCGTACCTGTCCAGCTGTGTCGCTGGCGGTGTCACCGCGGGTGTCGCTTCGGGCGTCGCTTCGGGTTTCAGGATCTCGTTCTTGCCCATGCTGTTCCCTCGGTTGGACCGGCACAACGCGCTGCTGTGCGGCTTTTTAAATCACCTGGCACGTGAAGGCAACCCTGCAATCACTACCCTAGCGCGATAAACACGTTACTTGCTGAGCTAAATCAAGGCGATCGGTAACTCAGCGATTGCCGCGGCGGCGCTGCAACCAGACGTGGACATTGCGCCAGGCACTGGCGCCATGCCGCAGCCAGCTGCCGGCGACGCTGGCCCGCCCCGCTGGACTGGCCAGCCATTCCTTCAGGCGGCGCTCGTACCCGGACACAGCCCGGCCACACAGGAACGCCGAGTCAGCGAGCAGCGCCAGGCGCGATCGGTACAGGTCGATCCGGACCAGATCGACACGTTCGCCGAGCAGGCGGTATTTGTATTCGAAGCGCCCCCAGCCGAAACTGAACCGGGCTCCTCCGGCTTCGATGGCATGGGCGATGCAGTGATAGCAGCACAGGATGCCCAGGCTGTAGCTGTCGAAGACAGGATCGTGTCCAATGATCTGCAAGCTGTAACGGTCCCCGAGCTTGAGCAGGGTTGCGCCGGCGCACAGGCGGCCGTCGATCGTCATCGTGCCGACCACCCCATAGCGCCGCACCATCGCGATCGTCTTGCGCGTCTCTTCCTCGGTGTGATAGCTGGTGCGTCCCTTGCCCGCCATGCGCTGCCGGCTGAACTCGACAATCGCACGAATGGTGGCCTCCGGCGCTTCCTGCCCTGGCACGAAATCCGTGCGCACGCCGACCTCGCGCGCCAGCTTGCGCTCGACGCGCCGGATCTTCGTCGCCATATTCTTGCCCAGCCGCCCCATATACTGCGCAGTGGTTTCCGGCAGCGCGAGGCTGTAGTCTTCCAGGCAGGCACAGCACCGCGCTGGATAAGGCAGGCGTCCGGCGCCGAGCTCGATGGCATACCATGCGATGTGGCGCACCTCGGGATAGCGCGCAAACGCGGCGCGTGCGAAGCGCGCGATCCGCTCCGGTGTCAACGCGACCTGCTCGTTGTACACCTGGATGCGCGCACCGCTGCGCGCGAACACGATGGCTTCGACGATCTCACCGCGCTCATACGCAAGAAAAGTCTCGGCGGCGTGCATCGGGTAGTACTGGCAGAAGCGTAGCGCGGTCGTCATCGGTCCGCCGTACAAGGTTTCGAGCGCCGCCTGCGCCGCTGGCGGCAGGCCCGGGTAGAAGCGCTCGCGGCAATCCGGCGCCCCATGCGCGGCGCCGTCTTCAGTCATCAGGGATGGGTCCAGGTTCATGTGCGCTCCAGATCGGCGATGGTCAGGCCGACGGCGGCCGCGCCGCGACCGGCGCCACGCCGGCAATGGCGAACGGCGCGCACAGGCGGCGCAGCTCTCCCAGCCCACCACACGCGGCAAACAGCGCCAGCGCCACCGCGGCATAGACGCCCAGCTTGCCCCCGAGGACCTGCCAGGGGCCGGGCCCGAACGTCGGCGCACACCATTCGGCCAGCAGGACGCCCGCCACGCAGGCGCCCAGCACCAGTCCCGCCAGCCGCAGCGGGAACATCGCGCGCCATGGCCAGCCGAGCACCTTGCCCACGGCGCGCGCATTGGCCAGTTCGCACAGCAGGAAGGCGGCCACGCTGCCGAGCGCGGCCCCGGCCAGGCCGAACCAGTGCACGCCGGCCAGGCTCAGGCTGGCGGATAGCGCCAGCCCGGCAAGATTGATCCGCAGCGCCAGCCGGCCCATGTCGAGCGCAGGCATCGCGAAGCCCACCGCCACCGACTGCAGCACGACCAGCAGCAGGTACAGGCGCATCACCGGGACCGCCGCCAGATAGCGCTCGGTGTACACCAGCGCCACGATCTCGGGCGCCAGCAGGAATAGCGCGCAGCCAAGCGGCGCCAGCAGCAGCGTCGCCGCGCCGCTCCCCTTGAGCAGCAGCGCATGTACTTCAGCGCGGGCGCCGCCGGCAAAGGCGCGGTTCAGGTGCGGGAGCATCGCGCTGTTGATCGGCTGGCGGATCAGCGAGGCGACCGGCAGCACCACGGCGCCGATGGTGAACGCGGCAAACACATGCGGCGGCATGACGGAAGCGGCGATCCAGCCGTCGGCCTGGGCCCGCATGGCAAACAGGCTGCCGCCGGCGGCGAACGGCAGCGCATAGCGAAATTGCGCCAGCAGCCCGGCCGGCTCGCAGCGCAGGCGCGCGCCGCCGGGCCGCGTGAAGAGGTAGGCCGCCAGCACCGCGAGGCGCAGCGCGGCGTCGAGCACCAGCGCCGCCACCACCCAGGCGAGGTCGTGCGCCAGGGTCGCCGCCAGGGCCACCAGCGCGGTGCGCAGCAGGGCCAGCACCAGCTCGGTACTGCAATGCCACAGGATGCGCCCCTCGGCGATCGCCAGCGTGGTCACGATCGACAGCAGCACCGACAGGCCCAGGTACAGTGCCGACAGCCCGTGCGTGGCGGCATGCAGCGCGCGCAGCAGCTCGCCCGCGAGCGGGCTGGCCCGGCTTGCAAGCAGAGCCACGATGACGCCCATGGAGGCCAGGTAGACGACGGCGTTGCCGATCACCGTCAATTGCCGGCCGCCGGCACGCGGCAGGAAGTAGTACAGCGCCTGGGGCATGAAGGCCGGCGCCAGCGCCAGCGCCGTACCCAGCATCAGGGCCAGGAAGCGGTACTGGCCGAAGGTGTCGGCGTCGAGCTGTCGCACCAGGATCACGGGCAGCAGGAACTGCAGGGTGAATTCGACCATCGCGCCGGCGGTCAGGAATGCCGCCGACCGGCTCACTCCCATGGCGGAACTGGCGCCTGCCATCTCAGTGGCGCGCCAGGTCGATGAGTTCGCGCGCGTAGGCATCCACCATGCGCGTCAGCGAAAATTCACTGATTACCTTGCGCAGGCTGGCGGCGCCGAACGCACTGCGGCAGCCGGGATCGGCCATGCGCAGGATGCGGTCGGACAGCGCGGCCACATCGGCCTTGGGATACAGGAAGCCATTGCCTGAGTGCTCGACCTGCTCCGAGGCGCCGCCCACGTCGGCCATGATCAGGGGTTTACCCAGCGCCATCGCCTCGAGCGCCGCGATCGAGAACGTCTCGTTATGCGATGGCACCACGATCACGTCGCACGAGGCAATGGCGAGCCGCACGTCGGCCAGCACGCCCGTGATCGCCACGTCCCCGGTCAGGCGCAGGCTCTCGATGGTGGACTCGATCGCCGGCCGCATGGGTCCGTCCCCGATCATCAGGCACTTGGCGCAGGTGCCGGCCGCGCGCGCCATATGGAGCGCGCGCAATAGATCTTGATGCCCCTTCTCCTGGCGCAGGATGCCGCACACGCCGACCACGTAGTCGTGACCCGCGAAGCCATTCTGGCGGCGGAAAGCGCTGATCTGCGCCGGCCCGAAGTCGTTCCTGAAGCGGCCAAGGTCGACACCGTTGTGCACCACCTGCGAGCTGCGCGCCCGCACACGCTGGGTCTCCCAGTAAGAGCGCTGGTTCTTGCAGACGAACACCAGGAGGTCGGACATCCACATCAGGGGCCGGTACAGGACCATCTGCAGCCAGGCGCGCCGCGTAAACGGCTCGGTCGAGTGCAGGATCTCGACCACCCGCAGGCGCCGGCGCGACAGCAGCCGCACTGCCCAGGCATAGATCAGCGGGTACGGGTTGGCGCAGACGACGATGTCGACCTCGTGCTCGACTGCATAGTCGGCCAGCCGGCGCGCCGCGCCAAGGTCGAGCTTGTTGCGCGCGTTGAGGCAGAATGCCGACACCCGGCACTGCGCGTCGTCGAAGGCGCCCGGGATCTCGGCCTCGTCCTTCAGGTAGACCAGGGACACCGAGAAGCGGCGCCGGTCGAGCGCCTGGGCCAGCGTCACGGCATGCGTCTCGGCGCCGCCGACGCTCGCGGACACGACCAGGAACATCACATGCAGCGGCGCTTCAGTTGCTGGTTGCATGGCAGACCTCCTCGAGTCCATCCAGATAGGGGCCGAGCACATCCTGCTCGGCGTAGTGGTGCTCCATATAGGCGCGGCAGCGTGCGCTGCGCGCCTGCCAGCCGGCGCCGCCCGCGGCCAGCGCGGCGACCTGCGCCGCCATGTCGTCCAGCGTCGTTGCCGCATGGCCGAGTCCTTCGCGCGCGATCACGCCGTCGGGATCGAAAAAGGCGACCGTGGGCGTGCCGTGGATCCAGGCTTGCAGGTAGGAGTTGGGAAAACCCTCGCTGTCCGAGGTATTGACGAACACGCGCGCCGCCGCATAGCGTTCGGCCATCCGGTGATAAGGCACCCGGCCGCTGAAGGACAGGTTCGGCAGCAGCGCGGCCTGCGCCGCGATATCCGCGTACAGGTCGGCGGCGCCGGGCTGCTCGCCGCCGATCATGCAGAAGCGCAGTTGCGGCAGGCGGCGCGCCAGCGCGAGCAGCAGGTCGGGACGCTTGAACTGGCGCAGGTTGTTCACCCACAGCACGTCGATGTCGCGCTGTACCGGCCCGGCCGCCGCCTGCACCAGCATGCGCGCGATCGTGCTGTCGCGCCGGTAGTTGCGCAGCATCGTGTCGCGCTGGTGCGCGGTCTGGACCAGCACCAGGTGCGCCCGCTGCAACCCGTATTCGTACAGCGTGCGGTCGCGCCGGTATTTGATCAGGAGCGCATCGGGCACGCAGTCGCTGTCGTGCGCGACCCGGAACACCAGCTTGCGGCCATGACGGCGGCAGAACAGCGCTACCAGCCCCAGCTGCATGCCGGCGCAGCTCAGGTAGTACACGTCCGCATCGGCGCGCCGCAGCGCGCGCCAGGTCTTGATCCAGCGCGGATACACGAAGCGCAGCAGCGGCAGTCCGGCCGCCTGGCGGAATGCGCGGTGGGTGACGATGCCGGACCAGCTGCGGCGGTCGGCCTGGCCGTAGTCGTACACCACCATGCTGACCTCGAAGCCGCGCTGCACCAGCGCGCGGGCCAGCAGCGTCTGCTGGACCTGCTCGCCGCCGATCCCATGCATATTGAATTCCTCGGCCAGCACCGGCAGGTTGTCCATACCGACGAAACAGATCTTCATGATGCCTCTCCCGCTACTGCCCGGCCGCTTGCCGGGGCGCCCGGCGCAGCTGCAGGCCGCGCGCCGGCCAGGGTGCCGACGGCCGCGCCGTAGCACAGCCAGAAATACACATGCGTATAGGACGGCATGAAGCTGTCGTCGGTCAGGCCCTGGACCAGCAGCAGCAGGATGCAGGCCGCGCCGCCGATGAAGAAACCGGCCAGCGCGCCCTGGGCGCTTTCGGCGGCCTGGCGCGCCGCGCGCCGCAGCAGCCGCCACGCATGGGCGAAGAACAGAGCGGTCAGCGCGCTGCCCACGACGCCGACGTCGAGCAGCGCGGCCAGGTAGGCGCTGTGCGGATGACCCACCGGCAGGATCGTGCGCGCCTGCGCCGCCTGCGACCACAGGATCGATGCGTGGCCGGCGCCCAGGATCGGGTGGTCGAGTATTTCCGGCGCGAGCGGCAGCCAGATGGCGTCGATCCGGCCCGAGCTCAGCTGCCCAAGGTCGCCGCCGCCGATGCCGTGCAAGGCCCGCTCGGCCAGGGAATCGGACGACAGGGCCACGGCCAGCGACAGCGCGACCAGCACCCAGACCGGCCAGCTGCGCGCACGCACGGTCGCCACCGCATACAGGATGACCACCGCCAGCCCAAGAAAGGCGCCGCGCGAGAAGGTCATCAGGGCGCCCGCCATCAGCACCAGGCAGGCCGGCACCAGCACGGCCCGCGCCATGGCGCGCCGGCTGGCGCCCAGGGCGCCGAGGGCCAGCGCGAGCGCCATGTTCAGCAGCAGGCCGAGTTCGTTGGCATGCAGGCCCAGCACCGACAGCGAGCGGCGCGACTCCTGCTGCGCCAGGTCGGCGCCGGCGCTGGCGCCGTGCAGCGCGAACACGCAGACCAGCACCGCCAGCAGCACCGCCGACGACAGGGTCGGCAGCAGCAGCCAGCGCGGGTCGCGCACATTCGCCGCCAGCAGGCCCATGAACACACAGCCGGCGATGACCAGCCCGGGGGCGAACAGGCTCGCCTTCAGGTAGCCCATCGGCGTGGTGTCGACCACTACCTCGAGCACCCTGAAATACTCCGGGATGGCGCTCGCCGACGCTGCGCCGTTGAAAGCGGCGAATACGAACACGGCGACATAGGCCAGGAAGGCCAGCCGCCAGCGAGGATAGCGGATGCGCCAGGGATCGAGCGCATGGCCGCACGCGACCGACACCAGGGTGAGCAGCATCACCAGCGCAACGATGCGCTGGCCCGACACGCCGGCCACGCCTTCAGAGAGGAACAAGGTCGGCACGAACGGCAACAGGAAGGCCACCGCCACGGCCAGCACCCGGAAGTCGCGCATGCCGAGCAGTGCTACCAGGGCGGCGCCGAGGACGGCGAACGCCCGCACGGCGCCCAGCAGCTCGCACGCCATGCCGACCGCCAGCGCCGCGCCGACGCAGGACAGGTACACGGGCGCCGCCCCGGCCGCGGCGGGCGGACGCGCGGCGGCTGGCGGTGCCTGGACCGGCGTCGGCGCCGACATGGGTGGCGAAAACGGTGGCGGCATCGGCGGCGGCATCGGAGTCAAGGGCGGATCGTCCATCGGCATCTCGTCAGGTCGGCCCTCAGGGAGCGAAGCAATGGGTCTTGAAATCGACGACGGTCACGTTGCCGGTCGACGAGATGTGGTGGCTGCCGAGCGAGCGTTGCAGGTAGTCGTGCCGGATGTCGGTGACCTTGCGCTCGGAATACCTGGTCTCGTCGAGCTCGATGATCTCGTACAGCGCCAGGCCCTCGCCGTACTGGTCGAAGCCCTGGCGCTGGGCGGCGCGGTAGATGCGGCCTCCGTCCACGATCAGGCCGGCATTGCGTCCCATGTCAGTATCGATGTAGAGCGGGTTCATGGGATGTGGCGTCCATGCGCCGCCGAGCGGATCGGGCGCATGGAACAGGCACAGCTCGGAACAGTGGTCGTTCAGGCCCGCGCGGTCGATGCTGGTGAGCAGCCACCAGCGTCCGCGGTGCTCGAAGAACATCGAGTCGGCCGCCGAGATGCCGTCGATGGCGACCGAATCGAGCGACCAGCGCAGCGGAAACTCATCGCATTTATAGATGCGGATCTGGTTGCTCTCGGAGGTCTCGGGGCACATATAGAGATGGCCGTCGTACTCGAACAGGAAGGGAAACGACAGGTGGAAGCCTTCGCGCAGCGCCACGCCCAGGCACTTGACGTCGGCCTGGGTGATTTCGAGCACCGAGATGTGCGCGCGGTTGGTGGCGTAGACATAGTCTTCGACGAAGCAGTACACCCTTCCGCCATGCACCCGCAGGAAGGGATCGGCCCAGAAATGCCCGGCTGGCGCCGCTACCGGCACGCCGCGCCACAAGGCGGCGTTGCGCCACCCGGAACGGGTCACCGACAGTGTCCATTTATGACGGATGCCGAGCATGCGCCGCAGGCCGCGCACGCCCAGCCGCCCGGCCAGTTTGAGCGCATAGCACAGCCCGTGCAGATTGCCCGGCGGGGCCAGGCAGCAGCCCGAGTAAGGGACCGGATCGCGCACCGCCGGCAGCGTGCGTTTGACTGCCACATCGTCCAGCAGCCTGCGCAGCTGGGCATGCGCCTTGCAGAACAGGTGCGCCTGGTTGAGCAGGAAGGAATATTTTGTGCGGAACGCTCCCTCGACCAGCACCTGGCCCGCCTCCCCTTCCCGCCCCAGCCGGACGATGGCGAATCCGGTCTTGCGCGCGCGGTGGTAGGTTTCCCAGAAGCCGATGGGCGCGCTGCCGGTGATCTGGTCGCGCCGGTAGTCGATGCCGATGGTGCCAAGGCGCGCTGCGCTCCCCAGGCGCTCGTCGCAGGTGACGTCGTCGCAGCACACCAGCAGGTCCAGGTCGAGGGCGGCCAGTTCATGATCCGCGATTGGTGCGAGCGCCGCGGTGGACCATTCGGCGGCCACCCGAGCGGAGGCTGGATCGGACGCTACCCTGGAGGCGGAATCGGGGCCGGCACCGGGGATGGAAGCGGAAACGGTATCGGGGATGAAGGCGCGGGCAGGAACAGCCCGCCGGCCGGACGCCGCATGGGCCATGGAATCGGGCACTGCTGCTGGCGCAAGCCCGCGCGGCGCGAGGCTGCGCACGGGCACCCCGCGCGCCGCGGCCAGGGCGGCGACATCGACCACGTCGAGGTGCGCGCGGTGCGCCTCGTAGTGGCGCAGCAATTGGCGATCGAGAGCCATCACGCCGGCCAGCAGCAGCGGTGTCCGCGGCGCTGTCCGCGGCGCTGCCTGCCCCTGGAGCGCGGGATAGCGCTTGCACCGGGCCCGGCCCGCCGGCGCCTGGTCGGTGACCAGCACCAGCGCCAGTTCGAGGCCGCGGCTTTCCGCCAGCCACGCGCACAGCGCGGCCGTATAGGCGTCGCTCGCTCGCCCCTCGAGCAACAGGCCGACCCGCAGGGGCATCATTGCACCTTCACGCTGCATGGCTCGCCCCTTTCCAGCGCCGTGTAGTGGTCGATCAGGTGTTTGGTGTGGCGCACCTTGCCCAGGCTGGAGGCGCCGAACACGATCGACTCGATGCGCGGCTGGCCGCAGACGTACTCGATCGCCTCGGCAGCCGGGATCGCGCCGGAAGCGAACACCGACATCGCCACCGCGCGGAACTTGCGCGTGGCGACGGTTTCCTCGTAGGCCGGCAGGCCGCCGCACATCCGGAAGCCGATCTTGTTAACATTGGCGCAGACGATCGGGTTATCGATGCCCACGCCATCGAGGGCCTCGAGCAGCCGCGGCAGGTTCATGGTGATGAAGCCCGGTTCGGCCCCGTAGCGCTCGCGCACATGGTCGTGGAAAGTGCGCAGCGCGTCGTGGAAACCGAGGCCCAGCGCCAGGTCGGTGACCACGTTCTGCAGGAAGATGACCGGTGTCGGAATCGCCGTGAACATCTTCATTTCGGCGTCGATCAGGCGCCGGATCAGGGCGTCGACATCGCGCCGCGCCACGGCAATACCGCTCTTGACCGCCGCTGTCAGCGGCGACTCGTCTGGCAGGAACTTGCGCACCGCCTCGATGATTCCCAGTTCGGACACCGCATTGGCATATTTGTGCGCGTACGGCATGCAGGGGTAGATCTTGAGCTTGCGGTAGCGCGCCGGTTG
>Ga0265797_10009511_pt1 | contig 12634 bp, 13 predicted proteins | sample P2T30metagenome_FD_192433 | JGI IMG/M metagenome (GOLD analysis project Ga0265797, IMG submission 192433) | Plant litter microbial communities from East Loma Ridge, Irvine, California - P2 T30 | ecosystem: Environmental > Terrestrial > Plant litter > Unclassified | place: USA: California... | reverse complement strand
GCCCCACTTTGGGCTTTCTTCCTGGGGATTGACGACCTCAGGAATGGGAAGGGACGCGAGAACTTTCGATTCCAGCTCAGTCTTCGCTGGAGTGAAGGATGTGACGGGAGCGGACTTGGTCATATCGGGCTGATGTGGGAATCGCCATTGACCTCTCCAATCGTGATTGTGCTTCTCCTGAAACGCATCGGATGCTCGAGGTCCATCGCCAGTGTAGGAAGCGGAGCCTTGGTCCGGGAGACATTGTCTGAAATGATCCTTTCGATCGCGATTATGGAGATACCAATTCGCAGCTCCAACACCTAGACCAAACTGTGTCATCAGCTTTGGTCTCGCATATATGGGATAGCTTACCCAGATCATTCGTCGGAATACACCAAATCTAGGTCTATAGTGATACCCTCTACCATGCCCAAACCCAGAACCATGTCCAGGGTAAGGATGATGAGGTGGTGGCATTGCAGCACTGGCGGTATTGGCAGCTGCAGCGGCTTCTGCAGGAGGGGGAGTGGGGAATGAGAATCGGAATTTAGACGAGTAGTGCCAGTCGGGATTATGCCAGTTACTCATTTTTATGTGTTTCTGATGATTGTGTTGTTGTTGGGATATAGTGAAGTTGTAAAATCCTGCAGTGTTTAATGAGGAATTGTGGACGTCAACAAACCAGAGGTATATATACCTTTCACTCAGCCCGCGAGCCGATCTCGACACCTCATCGTCCGTCCTGCCGTTCGGTCATGGCATCGTCAGTACGAGTCGTTGACCGAAGGAACCTTCCACGCCGAATAGCGTTCATCATCCCCGGCATGGCGAATTCAAGAAACGCACACGACGATCCGCGGCATACCAGACCGAGATGACCGAGGCTCGGTCGAATCAAGAATAGGCTTGCTGCGATATCACATAAAACAGGCGCGTGAGATCAAAGAGATCAAAGGGCCGAAAACGCCGAATACCTGCCGGTTAACAAAATGAACCGGTAACAGGGGTAATGGTGAATGAAAATGGTTGACGTCAATTGGTAGTCTTGGTATAATAGTATAGTATCAGACACTCGTATACTACCAGTACTCATCCATCCATCGATCATCAAGATGTCAGACTCGGCATCAGATCTAGAGAGCTTACGGCAAGAGACCAAGTCGACTGTAGACCCCGTCAAGTCATTCTTATCAGGTGGATTCGGAGGTATAGCATGTGTTCTCGTTGGTCACCCTTTTGATCTCACGTAGGTAGTTCTACTAAAGACTGTCGTATGGAGGAGAAGATAAGACGTATGCTGATATGGCAGGAAGGTGAGGATGCAGACTGCTAGTCCTGGACAGTATACCGGTGCTATCGATGTTGTACGAAAGACAATCGCAGCGGATGGTATCAAGGGGTGAGTCTACTATTCAGCTAAAGCTGGCAGGGATAAGGAAGCTGACGAGCAGTATGTTCCGAGGTATCACCCCTCCACTGGTAGGTGTTACCCCAATCTTTGCCATCTCCTTCTGGGTAAGTCTGTTCATTTACTCTAGACCAAGCTGACGTAAAGGGATACGATATGGGTAAAAGACTAGTCTACGCCGCACAATCCAACCGGGATTCCTCGCCCCTATCCATCGGAGAATTAGCGTGTGCAGGTGCATTCTCTGCTGTTCCCGCTACACTAGTTGCTGGACCAGCTGAGCGAGTCAAGGTCTTGCTCCAGGTATGTCATTGGCGGCAGATGGGAAGGTGGGGTAACGCTGATGTCAGGTATCTGGACAAGCTGGGAATGCAGTCTATACCGGTCCTCTCGATGTGGTCAGGAAGCTGTACGCTGAGGGAGGTATGAAGTCGATCTTTAGGGGTACTGGAGCTACTCTTGCTCGAGATGGTCCTGGTTCAGCTGTGTAAGTGTCGTCTTCATTTACCCCGTCCCTCTAGCTCTTTTCTGCATAACCAAGTCGATCTGGACTTGAACTTGGTTTTCTACGCCGGGATGGTCGGAGCTGACTGGCAGATACTTTGCGACATACGAACTTCTCAAGAAGAAATTGTCACCCGCAGCACCAATCGTCCCGGGAACAGGCGAGAAAGCAGCTGCACCACCTTTATCGATCGGAGCAATCATGTTGGCTGGTGGAACGGCTGGAGTGGCCATGTGGTCCGTTGCTATCCCTCCTGATGTAAGTCGGAATTTCTTCCGTATCTCGTAATAATGAGGAGAGGAAGTGGGTTATCCGCCAGTAACATTTGCCAGTACGGGATTGAAGGGCCAAGCATGACGGGACAAATCAAATAGGATTCCCGGGGAAGAGGATTCACGACCCGGAGAGAAATTGAGTACAGGAGAGGAAGCTTACAAATAGACAATCAAATCCCGACTTCAATCAGCTCCTCAAGGGACATACTCTGGTTTCCTCGATTGTGCTCGAAAATTGATCGCAGCGGATGGAGTAACGGCACTCTGGAAAGGATTCGGACCCGCTATGGCTAGAGCTTTCCCTGCTAATGTGAGTACAGCTTCTCTCGTGGATGTGAATGGCACTGCTTCTTCCTCTCGTGTATGAAACGAGCGGTAGGAACGAGAAGGAAAAGACGCAAAACTGCAACATGGACGGACGGCCGTTTGGAATGGGAAATGCAGGCAATCAGAACTGACAAATAGGCCGCCACCTTTGTCGGTGTTGAATTGAGTTTGAAAGCAATGAACACCATGTGGTGATTCACATCTGCAACATAGGCGGTTGGATCAGGTGAAGGTGAATGACCGATAATCGAGGAGTAATTGCATCGCGGACGGAATAGATATAGATCTTTGGGCATATAGGTATGCATAGCATTGTATCCAGATTTTGATTATTCTTAATGTTATATATCGTGATGGCTATTCCTGACAGCCTCAGCTTCCAGCTCACGAGTTGTTGGTCCAGCCTTTCAAGCGGTCTTATCGAGCCCCGATTGTTTCGTTGACCCTCAAGCCTGCCCTCTTAACCTTGAATCTGCTCTCCCTAATCACTTGGGTACAGGTGTAGAAGTCACCCAACTAGCTCCTAATCTCACAAGTGCTTTCGGAACAACAGGAGTCCCCTTCTTCTTACTCCCAAATCCATTTCCAAGTCGAAGTCCAAGTCCAGAAGTATCAGGCGTAGAATGTAGAATAAGGGGTTGTCGTAAATGAGAAGGAGCAGAAGGGGTATCAAATCCCGAAGAATCCGATATCCTCTTCTTCTTCTTCGTGTGTTTCGTCGGTTTAGGCGTGGGGGTGACTTGTGATTTGATCTGAGAGGTTGATGGGGCCGGCGGAGAATGGTGGTCCTGATAGTGGACAGGGGAAGAAGGGAGTAATTCATCGATTTCGAAAATATCCGCTTCATCTGAATCTAATTCATCTTGATCCATGACTATTTGTCGAGGGTGGGATGAAGATGAGGATGGAGAGATGGTCGATGATTGGACAGGAGGATCAAGGGGGCGGAGATCTGATTTCTTTTGCTTCTTAGATGATCCTGCTTCGCCATTGCCTTGATCGACTGTCGAGGTCTTGTGTTTCTTGCGTTTCTGACCCTCTCCATCTGTCGCGGTCTTGTTCTTGTTGTCGTCCTCGTTCTCGATTGTGTCCTTGTTATTGTCTTTTTTCTTCTCTTTCTTCTCTTTCTTGTCTTGCTTATCCGCTATATCTCTCTCGTCTAAAAGCAGACTGACATCCGTACCGCCTAGAGCTCCTTTGCCTTTTCCCTTACTCTTCTTGACCTTCTTTGAGATAATCTCCTCCGCATCTTTCCCATTTAGAGCCCCAGGTCTCTGATGATTCTCCGTCGTAGTCGAGATATCTCGTTGGATCCCTGTGCCTGCGCAGTCCGGAAGATGAGTCGTAGAGGAAGAAGCGGAAGAAGGGGGCGATATCGATAATTCAATCCGAACCCTATTCGACCCCGGATGAGCTGTATATCAGTCGCCGAAATCTAATCCAAATCAAACATGGTAACTTGACGCACCTCGCTTCCGATTCTTGCTTGATTTTTGACCTTCTTGGGGATTCTGAACAGAAGATTTGTCGTGTAAGGCAGGTAGAGACAGAGGTAGGGGTGGACCATAGACTCTTTCAGTCATATGATACCGATGAATATCTTCTTCTGAGATCATCTTCTTTCGTTCCTTCGTCGTCTGAATCCTATCACATCGATGTATTCGTAGTGATTCAGTGTGGTCGTAAACTCTGAGAACCGTGAATGTCCTGCTGTGCCAGCCTTGATGACCAAGAGGTAGAAGGGAAAGTGAAGTAAAATCAACAAATCCAGTCGCGTCGCGTCGAATTTGGCAACCAAAGGTAATCTACTAATGTCCTGTTCCTGTCCATCTTTCACTCTACTTTATCGCAGACGATCAGACTACAGCTATGCATAGCGTACAGACTCCCTCATGCCGTCTGTACGACGTTCCGACTATGATCCATACCGGGTACATCCACCCGTGAGCTACCTCTAATCCACCTTCATCCATCTCCATGGTTCTTCAATATACATTTTCCAAGTTTCAGTAAATGCAATCAACTCCGCTCCTTCCAACTACTCATCAGCTCACTGCCCTCATGTACTTCCCAAAACACCGAACGCATTCGTCATGATCGTTAAAAAAACAACTCACGACTCTATGATCCCCACTCCAACCCACAGAACATCTAAGGACCCCCTCCACATCCGCTCTTCCAACTTCATCAGGCGTATAATCCCACATTCTCTTTCCACTCAGACGTGGCTCTAGACCCCAAGAAGCACGCCCAACAGCACAAATCGCAACTCCCCCACCGGTGGGTAAGACTGGCATAGCACCTTTTGCTTCTCCCAGACCGCCAACTGACGAGATGGTGATATTTGCCGGTGGAGAGGGTTTCGTTGCGTTCTGCCGTAGTTTAGTCAGGTGGGAAGTTATACTGGAAAGAGGTGTTGATGGTGGTAAAGCGGGTAAAGAGGGGGTTAGGAGTCCATATTTCGGGTCTAGGTCTTAGCTCTCTATCTTAACCGAGTGTTCGAAGGTACTGGGCATTGGGTGAGTTGGACTAGGATAGGGAGCTAGACTGACCAGAAACAGCAACCCCAATAATCCCATCTCTACCGACTTCTAACCATTTCTCCTTCTCCTTCTGCCCACCCTCATTCCCAAAACGGACTCTGGACCGCATAATCGGATGAACTTCCAAAGCCAACAATAGCCCTTTAACCAAGAAACTCAATAATCCCACTTTCTCCCCTTCCTCTTCCATTGCAGATGCCATTGGATCCCGGGAGAGGGAAGAGGGGATATCGGATGCTTGATATGTTTTCTTTGTAGTTGTGGGTTGGGAGCGGAGGTAGGGTAGAAGGGGTGTTAGGTTTAATGTATGTGTATAACTGATATTAGCTCTTCTCTTCTCCCTAGCCAGTGACCGATGACGAGTATAGAGGACTCACCCGAAATGAGGCACACTACCCATATCGCCCATCGCACGATACATGACCTTCCTAGTCCTCCCAAATTCGACCCGAGTAGTCACTGGAATCTCATCCCTCTTCAACCCCCTCACAGCTGCTTCCCTAACGACCTCGCCATGTGATACAGATGCGGAGGTATCAGCATGTGAAGTAATATCATCCCTCAATACCCTCCCTCCTTCTCCACTACCTCTCACATCAGTCAACTCAACTCCCATCCTAGCCGCTAATGTCCTAACAGCAGGAGAGGCTTTAACGATTTTCCGCAATTCCGACCATGGTCTAGATTCTCTCCTCTCTTCTCTAGCGCTTGATGCTGGGGTTAGAGGGGAAGGAGAGAAAGGAGGTGGAGAGGGTAACATTGCTGCTTCGCCTGAGAATTGAGCTCCTGGAGCTGTATCGAGTAAATCATCCCTGGATTGATGTAGACTTTCATCGCTTGGTGATTCGTCCAAACTGTGCTCTTCGCTGGTCGCTTGGGTGGTCGTGCGTTTAAGTAGCTCCGGGATGGATGCTGTAGTTTCCGGGCTCGACTTCACTTCTACCTCTCTGGTGTTCTCTGTCTCTGCGACATCACCTGAATCCGTTTCAATATCACAAACCACCTCCCCCACTTTCAAGACTACCCCCTCATCGGCTCCTAAGCGCTTCACGACGCCGACTGTAGGGCTAGTCAATTCCACCCTGGACGTCAGCGGCTCTACATCACAGATCACCCATATTAGTAGCCCAGGACGGGCGAGAATTACCAGGAATATAACGGAGGAAAGACGAGGCGCGACTTACGTAGATTTATCACTTTGGACCTCACATAGCACGTCAAACTCCTCCACTTTCTGACCTACTTCAACATACCACTTGACCAATTCCACGTCAGCAATTCCTTCTCCAATATCATGTAATTTAAATGGGAAATTTGCACCCAGTATCCTTGTCGTATGGAATGTGCGAAGCCGTATTCCCAATGACGAAGGAATGGCTTGTCGATAACGAGTCGGGTTTGGCGAGAGTAGCAGGATAGCAGACCTTGCTGATTGCGGTCGTGCTGCGCTTCGTAATCTGATCATCTTGCTGCTTCTTGTCGTTATTATCTTGATGATAAAGTCGCGTTACCTTTGACATACAGGTAAAGTACCCCACCCATGTTGGACGACCCGGCCGGAACTTGTAACCGGCGTCGGCTATCCCGGTCTGGTGCCTCTGTCAATCGTCAACGTTGACATACATGCAATACAACTCTAATTAGTGCGAGGGGAGATTCGAGCATACAAAGACATGAAAGATAGGAAGAGATGTTTCCGTGTATACAGAGCAAGCGGGATATGTCTTCTCGCTATAGGTATACATCTGACTCCCCCCGTATCGTAGAAGACACGCGGCTACAACAGGATTCTAACTACAGACTACAGACTACAGGCTACCGACTACAACTATGACCCAAACACCTTGCCCAAATACGATAGAGAGGTAGAACATTAAGCGCCAAATCCGTAAAGAGTCCTACCCTGTCGTTTCAGGGCATATACAACATTGAGTGAAGTTACTGATATCAGCCCAAACTCGAAGGAGCTCGAACGCTTCTTTCCCTCAACAAGATCACTTATAAAGGTGTTGTTGACAAGGGAAGACAAGATGAGGAAGAAGAGCGGGACATACCAGTCTTCCTCTTGGCGTGTTCAGTGTAGGTTACGGAATCTCGGATAACGTTCTCGAGGACTGGGCGTCAGTATACTTCACCATTGGTCCCAATTGAACGCATCAATGTCCACAAGAAGAGACGACTGAAAGATGATAGAGGGAAAGAAGACTCACATATCTTCAATACACCCCTAGTTTCCTCGTAAATCAACCCCGAGATCCTCTTGACTCCTCCTCGTCGAGCAAGTCGTCGAATAGCCGGTTTAGTGATTCCCCTAATTGATCAGCCATGGCGTGAGAGGGGAGAAGGTGTTACTTACTGGATATTATCCCTCAGGACTTTTCGGTGTCTCTTGGCTCCTCCTTTTCCTAGACCTTTACCTCCTTTTCCTCGGCCGGACATGTTTGTTGATAGGGATCGGATTAGGTGGCTGGATGTTTAACCTGATTCATGTCAGTACACCCTTATAATGAAATGTAATGATAAGGTAGGACTCACACAGGATACGGTAATGTGCCGTGATGGGTTTCGCTATGTATGTGTTGAGTTCTAGAAGTACAGAGGACAGATGGAAGGTGGGGGTCAAGAAGAGGTGGAGGTGGAGGCTAACGCAAAGGGAGGGAACAAATAAGAACAGAAAGTTGATTCAACGTTAACCTAGACCTTGACAGTCCAACCTATATACTAAGAAATATCATACCACAATGTCGCTTCTAGCTCGTTTCTTCCGCCCAGCTCAAGTAGCTTCATCATCACGTCTGACTCTGGTCAGCCCGGTATCGATCAGACAATTCTCAAGTACTTCGCCAACACTTGATAAATTAAAGTCACATAGTGGTACAAAGAAAAGGTTCTTTAAAACTGGTTCTGGACTGGTGCGTCTTCTTCCTCTTTTCCTGTCATGTGATGGGATACTGATCAACAGTATAAACGAGTATGTCTTTAGTCCTTTGATGGAAATGGACGGGCCACGCGACGAATGAGGACGACGGAATGATACTAACTCACTAGGGTCAAGCTGGAAAGAGACATTTGAATACAATGTTCTCCGCCACTAGGATCAATCGACTAGGACGGACTGCATATGCAAGCTTGACTCAGGTATGTTTTTCCAACACCTTTCTGACAGGAATCGGATTTGTCGAGACCTATCGAAACCGGCTTTGGCGGGATGTTGGAGATGATGGAAGGATATCTGGCTTTAGTCCATCAATCGAGTCAAGCTGATCAATCAGGCAAAGAAGATCAGGAAACTTATTCCGCACGCATAGATCATTTCCAGTTCAGCTCGCCGACGAATAATTCAGGGTGGATCTATGCGAGTATGTTGTAATATACGCACCAATGCATATCATCATTCAAGCAGAATACAAGGGACCGGATACTCATTGCTCTGTACCTACTTGTTGCCGCGACATATAGTATACTCCTTCATCGGATGTGCCTGCGACACTATAAACTGATCGGGTAGTAGGCGTACACGGATGTTCCATCAGCAAAGTGTCTGATTACCAGACTTGACCTTCGCCGTGGTTCCTCCCAAACACATTCGCATAAGCTCGTTACTGTGCATAAATATCATCTAATCGTACAGGCTAACGACATCATATCTGTACACAACAGTATACAAATATCCTAGACGGTTGAAGAAAACATCTAAGCCTTCTCAACCAACCTATCCCCCTCGCCCTCTCCATAACCAGGCAACACCTCCCCTACCACCTCGTCCTCAGCCAACTTAACCCCACCCTCCTTCTTATCAGCTCTAGCAGCTCTTCTAGCTCGTCTAGCTTGTCTCCTTTCTTCTTTACTTCGATATTTCAAGCCCCTCATTCGCCTGATGGTGATTAGGAATAACATGAAGATTAAGTGCATGATTGAACCGATTCCGGCACCTAGGACGAATGCTAGGGCGGTTGCTTCGGTGGGGGTTAGGGATGAAATTGCTCGGTGGAGTCTGAATGTCAGCTTTGGAGGGAGCGAGAAGGAGGACCCGTGTGAGAGTGAAGACATGAGCTGGATGGGTAGAGGAGTGGGTAAGAGATCCCTCCGAAGATGGTACAAGCGTATGAACGATGAGACAATGGGGAAGGACAGGGGCTTCGACAGAAGGTATGTGTGAGAGAACTCACCGGCTACCGAACGATGATTGATGCCATCGATGTCCACCATGAGGCCTCAGGTGATGTCCATGCCCATGTCCATGTCCATGTGGATGAGCAATAGCATAATCATGCTTGTACCCATGTCCATGCCCATGTCCATGTCCATGTTCCTCCATCTTGACCTTATCTTCTTCAGTGAAAGGAAGGATCTTAACAGCTCCACCTTCAACTATAGGAAGGACCCTATTTCCAACTTCTTCAACGTGATGTTTCCACGCCTTGATGACTTTCCATTCATTCTCCTCGTGTTTATCGTCAACATGGCCATGACCATGATGATTGATTGCCGAGTCTGCGTGATGTTGGTTCTGACCATCTCCGTGAGGTCCGTGGGGTCGAACGAAGCCAAGTCGAGTGAGGAGATCCGCTAAAGCCCCTCTTGGACCTTTAAGACTACCCTTGCCATGGCAAGGAGGGTGGGGGTGGGGGTGCGAGAACCTCATATCATGATGCTCATTCTCACCGATATGTGGCGAATGAGTGACCTCGGAAGGAGGGAGATGGGGGATTGGGCCGGTAAGAGTGATGATCCTAATAGGAACTGCGGCGGCGGTTGCAGCTATCATCAGCTGCCGCCTATGAGACGCGACTTACCAAGTGCCGAAAGAGCTAAGAATTCTAGTTTCATAATACTAAATTGCTTGTTTATCTGTTCGTAGGATGTATGAGTAAGAGAGAGGGATGTCTCTTAGATACACCTCTGATACCGTTAAGTATCAAGGGGTTAGCTAAATAAAGGAATGGATCATCTATATACAGCTACCTCGCAGCTTCAAGCGTCAATGCGGTGGCAACAAAGGTACACCGTCAACACGTGGTGATGTGGGGCTCCTTGCTCCTTAACCTTTCTACCATACTCGCACCACCAGTCCGCTTACTCTCTTACCTCCCTCCATTCAGTCACCTAATCCCACGGACAATCAGGCAGGATGTCGGTAATGCTCGAGACTTCCCTCGGAGAGCTGGTTATTGATCTCGAAACGGAAAGATGTCCGAGGACATCGGAGAACTTTTTAAAGTTGTGCAAGATGAAGTACTATGCGCTGAATGCGTTTTTCAATGGTAAGTCATTTGTCACACAGGAGTGATCAACCATAAAATAAGAGGAGATACTGGAGATGGTGGCCATACAAGGATCAAGCTGACATACAGTGTCGAAAGACTTTATAGCTCAAACAGGAGATCCAACAGCAACAGGAACAGGAGGAGAATCACTAGCATCCTACCTCCATTCAACTTCTCAATCCACCTCAGCGACGAGAAAACCACCCCGCTACTTCCCTCCTGAAATCACCAATAAATTAAAACATACAATCAAAGGAACAGTCTCGATGGCAGTATCACCAACTGATCCACCTGGTTGTGGATCACAATTCTTTGTTACTCTGGCCGATGGGATTGATTATTTGGATGGTAAACATGCTATTTTTGGACATGTTGTGGAAGGGTTTGAGACGTTAGATAGGATTAATGAGGCTTTTCTGGATAAAGAGGGAAGACCATTACAGGACATTAGGATAAGGCATGTGGAGGTTCTTGGTGAGTTTGTTCACAAGTCGGGGTGTAGTCTGCGCCTGGAGCTCGATCGCGACGGTCACTACCATACCCTTCTCCCTTGGAAAGCGTACGCCATGGGCCAGTACCATCGCCTGCTCTTCGTCTCATCTGACAACCTCTCCCCGCAGACCAGTAGCTCCTCGCTATTATACCCCTCATAGACATCTTCGCCGACCAGTCGCTAATATGCAGAGGACCCCTATCCCGACCCATCCGACCTCCCGACCCCTCCTCCATCTCCGATCCGCGCACCAGATGCCCAAACCCAATCCAAAGCTCGAATAGCAGACACAGAAGACCCCCTACTCGCTCTTGACGAACAACAAACAGAAGAACTTCGAAATAAAACAGCAGCAGCTTCATCCGCCCTGACTCTCGAAATGATTGGTGATATCCCTTTCGCGGCCGTTAGACCACCGGAGAATATATTGTTTGTGTGTAAATTGAATCCTGTGACTGTTGATGAGGATTTGGAATTGATTTTCTCGAGGTTTGGGAAAATCTTGAGTTGTGAAGTTGTTAGGGATAGGAAAAGTGGGGATAGTTTACAATATGCTTTCATCGAATTTGATGAGCAGGATTCAGCGGAACAGGTGAGTGAAGGTTCTTTTTGTCATTTTTCTGCATGACGATTTCGGCTGGGGTTCAAGCAAGGGAACATCCAATCACCTCGACTCTCGCCACTCTCTTTCAACCAGCTCACATGGAACTCAGTCACTAACGATCAGGCATATTTCAAAATGCAAAATGTCCTAGTGGACGACCGACGAATATGGGTCGATTTCTCCCAATCAGTCGCGAAAATGAAAGGCAACCTAGCATCAGGTATGCGAGGTGGAAAGGGCGGTAGAGGTGGGGCTGGCGGGCGAGGTGGTTTCGGAGGAGGTGGTGGTGGTGGAAGGGATTTAGGAGGTGGTCTAGAATCTAGATCTAGGTATCGTGGTGGAGAAGGAGGCGGAAATGGAGGGGGAGGTGGAGGGGGATATGGAATGGTTTTTGAAACTCCTAAACCTGATCGTGGGTCTAGTCCGAAGCGGGAGAGGGAAAGACGGAGGAGTAGAAGTAGGAGTAGAGATAGGGATAGGCATGGCCACGGAGATAGGAGACGGGATGATCGAGATAGGGATAGGAGGGACCGTGATCGACGTGATCGTGATAGGGATAGAGAAAGGGATCGGGATCGTCCAAGGGATAGTGATCGTGACAGAGATAGAGATAGGGAGAGGGAGAGGGATCGAAAGAGGTATTAGTCAAATGCAATTGGTATACCATCGAAATGAGGACTATCACCTATAGCGACTAATGGAGCTGAGAATAACCGTGCCAGAGTCGCGGTGACGGATAGCCTAATGTAGCCCTCCATACATACGATAGCAGCTGATGGCATGCATGTTTCTTGATGGTCATGGATGACGATGCAGTCTTTTCTTGATGTTGTTGTATTGTAATCTACGCTACATATTTCCTTCTTCTGCTTCTTGATTTACTCCGCCCATTCCGTTTCATTCGATTCCATTCGATTCTTATCTATTCTCATTCATCCTAATAATCAGCCTCAAGCCCACATGAAACAAGACCCAAATTCAAACTCACACATATTCTTCAATTCATCAATCTTTTCACTAGCTTCACTTTTCCCAATATCGCCCAAATCACCCACAGGAACTCCTTTTTGTTTCTCGAGGACTTTGAGGAAACCTTTTTGTTTATCAGTAGCGGGATCGGCTCCTGTTGTCCAATTTTCAGGATGATCAAGGTGGGCTTCGTCTCCTGGTACTGTCTCCCCATCTTGGGCTGTAGTGGTGGTGTCGGCTGGTGCCTGTGTCTTGGTGTTG